>Ga0181517_10001027_pt1 | contig 33145 bp, 27 predicted proteins | sample PEATcosm2014_Bin_31_FD_119748 | JGI IMG/M metagenome (GOLD analysis project Ga0181517, IMG submission 119748) | Peatland microbial communities from MTU Mesocosm Facility, Houghton, MI, USA - PEATcosm2014_Bin01_30_metaG | ecosystem: Environmental > Terrestrial > Soil > Wetlands > Peat | place... | reverse complement strand
GACTTCGCCGACCGTGGTGATGATTTTGGAGAGGCTTTCCCCTGCTTTTTCGGTCGTCTCTACACCCTGCTCCACATGAAGCTTGCCATCCACCATCGCCGCGACCGCTGCCTCGGTGCCGTTCCGGATGGTGCTGATCATCTCGGTGATTTCCCTGGTGGCCTGGCCGGTGCGCTCAGCGAGGCGGCGGACTTCGCCCGCGACCACGGCAAATCCCCGTCCGGCTTCCCCGGCGCGGGCCGCTTCGATGGCGGCATTCAGCGCCAGAAGATTGGTCTGGTTGGCGATTTCGTCAATGACCTGGGCGATTTGGCCGATGCGCTGCGAATCTTGCCCCAGGTTGCCGACTTTAACCGAGGTGGAGGTGACGGACTCGGCAATGGTCCGCATCGACGCAAGGGCGTAACTGACCACATCGCCACCTTCGCCCGCAATCCCGGTTGCTTCTTCCGAAACGCGCGCGACAGCCGAGGTGTTTTGGGCCACTTCGTTCAGGCTGGCCGACATCTCGACCATGGCGCTGGCCACTTGCAGGGTCTGGTTGCGCTGGGACTCCGCGCTTTGTGCCTGGGCCGATGCCGCGGCAACAATCTGATTGGTGACATTCGCGATCTGCTGCGCGCCCATGCTGATGCTCTGGAGAAGAGACTGGAAGTTGTTCTTCATGGCGTTGAGAAGTTCGAGGGCTTTGCTCAACTCGTCGGAACCCGTGACTTCGGCGTCCGGCATATTCAAGTGTCCGGTGGCCATCTTCTCGATCATCGCGCAGAGGGCCTGCGTCTTCGCGCGCAGTGTGCCAGAGACCGACCAGGAAACCAGCACGCTGAAACCAAGAGCAGCCACCAACAGAATGAGAATGAGGGTCTCCCCCTTGTTCTGGCTGGCAGCGAGTTCGGTCAGCGCCTCTTGCTTCTGCTGGGCAGCATTCTGGTCGAGGTCGGTGAGCGACTGCAATACGTTTGCCTGCGACTGGCCAAACTCGGTGCTGGTCAGGATGGTGACGGCATCGGAAGCCTTGCCATCGCGGGTCAGCTGGACGAGCTGGTCGCAGCCAGTCCGGTACGGCTGATAAAAGGACTCAAGGTTCGCGATCGAGCGACGCTCCGCATCGGAGTTGGCGATGGTCTTGAGTTCCTGGAGTGCGCTGGCAAACTGCTGCCTGCCCATGTCGTCGCGCGCCCGAATCGTCTCGGAACTGCCGAGCATGAACCCGCGTACGCCGTTGGCCTGCATTTCCAGCGACTGCTGGATGGTTTGGGCCAGGGCCCGCTTCTGATTCTGCACTTCCACCTGGGCCGAAAGCCGCCGTTGCGTGCGAAGCGAAAGAATACTGGTCGCGTCTGTAACCAGAATCAGTACAAACATCGAGATAAGAGCAATTTGAACCTGGGTAGTCAGTTTGAACTTGAGCAAGCGTGCATTCTCTTTCATTTTCGTCTGTAAGAAGCCCACCTGGCTGGAGCACCGGGCAGAGCATCGAAGTTCGTGATTCCGAGCGAAACCAGAGTTGGCGTGCCCTGGCGAGTTTTCTATAGGGTCGTCGCTCCACCGGGAGTCGACGCCGCGGTTTCCGGATACCGTGACACTGGTTTCAGTGTCGCCACGATTATAGGGAATTTGGGCGGCGTGGTCTGTGCTGGCGGCCTGTGAAGATGGATTTTTTTCAGCCGCAGCGCAGGGGTGGAGCGGCGGGCGTCTCTCACCATCAATGGCGCAGAGAATTGAGAGATTCGCACACGGAAAACTTGACTGCCTGGGAGCCCAGACTTCCGGGTGAATTTACCGCTCCGGGGATTGGGTTGTCCGCCCATTCCACCGAACCGCAGGTCCTTCGGTTGCGCTCCGCTCTGCTCAGGACGACAGGGGAGCGGGCTGATTTATCGTTGAAATCAGTCATGAGACAGTTGCTTACGCGCGTCGCGCTTACGGTTCCGGTGGTTTGGCTGGTGGTTTCGCTGGTGTTTCTGTTGATCCACCTGGTGCCGGGCGATCCCATCTTGCAGATGCTGGGCGAGGGGGCGACACCCGCTGACATCGGCGCGCTGCGCCACCAATATTTCCTGGATCTGCCGCTGCCCGAGCAGTACCTGCGCTACTGGGCCGGGGTGCTGCACGGAAACCTGGGCGACTCGATCCGCCTGCACGACACGGTGCTGCACCTGATCGCGATGCGCTATCCCTACACCATGGCCCTGACGCTGACGGCGCTCGGGGTTGGGCTGCTGCTGGCGCTGCCCGCGGGGATCGTGGCCGCGGTTCGGCGGGGGCGCTGGCTGGACCAGTTGCTGGGGATGGTGAGCCTGTTGGGACTGTCGATTCCGGGGCTGGCGCTGGGCCCCGTGCTGATCCTCGTGTTCTCGATCCAGTTGGGCTGGCTGCCAGTTTCAGGTGCCAACAGCGGGGGCGGGACGGCCATCGACTGGCGCTACCTGGTGCTTCCGGCGATCGCGATGGGCGCGTCGCTGGCGGCGATCCTGACCCGCATGGTGCGCACGGCGATGCTGGAGGAGCTAGGGCAGGACTACATCCGCACCGCCCGCGCCAAGGGGCTGAGCGAAACGGCGGTGGTTTGCCGGCACGCGCTGCCGAATGCGCTGGTCCCGATTGTGACGGTGGTGGGATTGCAATTCGGCGCGTTGCTGGCCGGTGCGATTGTGACCGAGACGATCTTTAGCTGGCCGGGACTGGGACGGCTGGTGGTCAGCGCCATCGCCAATCGCGACTACGCGCTGGTGCAAGGATGTTTGCTCTCGATCGGGCTGACCTATGTGCTGGTGAACCTGCTGACCGATGTGGTGTATCGGTGGGTGAATCCGCGCATGAGGGAATAGGCAGTAGGGAGTAGGCAGTAGGGAATAACGATCCGGCAACAAAATACTGTATGGGTGCCCCACCCTCGCCGCGCTTTTGTTTTTGCGGCTAGGGTGGGCGGGCACAAAAGCTGGGTGGCCCATCCTTTCCCGCGCATTTTGCGGGAAAGGGTGGGAAACAAGGACACTCATTACTACTTGCCGAATTTGGAAATCATCGGGCACGGAGCGCTGCGGAGCCTGTGGTGGCGGCGGAGTCGGCTTGAATGAGCAGCATCGTCAGATTGGGATAGATTTTCGGCAGAACATGAATGGGCGGCGGCAGGGTTCCAATGGCCGACTGGGGCGGATGGATGGCCATTTTGGGATCGATGCGCCGGGGATCGCGGGGCTGAATTTGCGCAAGCTCTCCGAGCGCGCCGCGCGTTGAAGGCAGCGGTCCGTTGGTGGAAGAGAGGGCTGCAGGCGGCAGAGATGCCGGGCCTGCGAGCCGCGCCGAGCCGAAATTGGCTAAATCCGACTGACCGCGCGCAACCACCGAAGCACAAAGAAAAAAAGCGAGGATTGAAAGCCGCATGGCAGGCCTCCCCGCGGGATGAGACGCGCGGGGATGGGCAAAGTGAGCCGCTCAGCGGGGAGGGACTTCCAGCGCGCCGGTCAGGCTTGAAACCTTTTCGACATTGTGACTGCGGCACCAGGAGGCGAGACCGGTGGCGAGCCGTTCCGTAGCGCAGGGATCGGCAAAATTGGCGGTTCCAACCTCCACCGCAGTCGCGCCGGCGAGCAGGAATTCGACCGCGTCTTCGGGAGTGACAATGCCGCCCATGCCGATGATGGGGATCTGTACCGAGCGCGCCGTCTCATAGACCATGCGCAGGGCGATGGGCTTGATGGCCGGGCCGGAGAGTCCGCCGGTAATGTTGCTGAGCCGGGGGTGCCGGGTTTGGGCGTCGATGGACATGGCCAGGAATGTGTTGGTCAAGCTGACGGCGTCTGCGCCGGCGTCTGCGCTGATCTTGGCCATCTGGGAGATGGACGTGACGTTGGGCGAGAGCTTGACGAAGAGCGGGCGGGTTGTGGCCGCGCGGGCGCGGGTCACAAGGTATTCGAGCGAGCCGGGATCGGACCCGAAGGCCATTCCGCCGGCATGTACGTTGGGGCAGGAGACGTTGATCTCGTAGGCGGCGATGCCTTCTGCCTTGTTGAGCTTCTCGATGACGCCGATGTATTCGCCGACCGTGTATCCGAAGACGTTGACGATGACCTTGCACTTGGGATAGCGGGCCAGGGCAGGCAGTTTTTTGGCGATGAACTCATCGACGCCAACGTTCTGGAGTCCGATGGCGTTGAGCATGCCGGCAGCGGTTTGCACAATGCGCGGGGAGGCGTGGCCGGCGATGGGTTCCAGGGAGATGCCCTTGGTGACGAATCCGCCGATCCGCTCCAGTGCAATGATTTCTTCGAATTCGATGCCGTAGCCAAAGGTTCCGCTGGCGGCAATAACCGGGTTGACCAACTCGAGGCCCGCCAGGTTCACTTTCATCTCGGGTTTCACGCGCTGCCTGTTTCCTTTTCCGCTTCTGAAGTGGTTGCAGAGGTCGCTGCGATGGTGCTGACGCTTTTTGTTCATGATACGCGCACGGGCGGGGGACGCTGAACGGCTACTATGGAGGCAGAAATCTGAAAAGCCTGGAGGCTGAATGATGAGCAAATCGATTCTTGAGATCCCGGTGCGCAAGATCACCGGGGAGGAAACCACGCTGGGCGAGTTCAAGGGGCGGGTTCTGCTGGTGGTGAATGTGGCCTCAAAATGCGGCCTGACCAAGCAGTACGACGGGCTGGAAAAGATTTACAAGCAGTACGAAGGGCAAGGGCTGGTGGTGGCGGGTTTTCCGGCCAACGATTTCAAGGAACAGGAACCCGGCACCAACGAGGAGATCCTTACCTTTTGCCGGGGGAATTTCGGGGTAGAGTTTCCGCTGTTCGACAAGATCACGGTGGTGGGCGAGGGCAAGCACCCGCTGTATGCGGCGCTGATTGCCGCCCAGCCGAAGGCAGTAAGCGTCGCCGAGACGCCTTTTGCGGAGAAGCTGAAGGGGTACGGAATCACGCCGAACGCGGAGCCGGAAGTGTTGTGGAATTTTGAGAAGTTTCTGGTGAACCGCGCCGGGGAAGTGGTGGAGCGGTTTGCTCCGGATACGGATCCGGAATCGCCCGCGCTGCTTGCGGCTATCGAGGCGGAATTGGCCAAAGGATAAGCTGCCTTAGAACTACAGTTGCAGTTGGAGTCTTCTGGAGGGAGCATGGGCCTTCAGGCCCATGAAAGAGCTCGGGCCCTTGTCTTTTTGCGGCGTCCCTGCGAAGTACAACTGTAGTACTAGCCTGAATTGCGTCCCACCCTGGCCGCAAATACGAAGTCGCGGCGAGGGTGGGGCATCCATATTCATGGGGCGGTTTAGTAGTAGCTAGAGCTTGAACTGCAACACGACTTCCGTGAGGTGCTTGGCGGAGTCCAGGATGATCTTCCCGGTCTTGGCGGCTTCGTCGGAGGCGTTGAGGGAGTTGGCGGCGAGGTCGGCGAACTGCTCCGCGTTGCTGGCGATGTCCTGGCTGGTGCTGGACTGCTCACCAGCCGCACCGGCGGTGCGTTCCGCAAGGTTCTCGGTTTCGCTGGCGTGCTGGATGATGCGGGTGAGCATCTCGTGGGCCTCGTGGGTGCGCTTCTGGCCGTCCTCGATGCTGGCGCGGCTTGATTCAATGGCTTGGGTTGTGCCGGCTGTTTCCTGCTGAATGCTCTGCACCATGGAGGCGATCTCTTCGGTTGCCGTGCGGGTGTGCTCGGCAAGACGGCGCACTTCTCCCGCCACCACGGCAAAGCCGCGGCCATGCTCGCCGGCACGGGCGGCTTCGATGGCCGCATTGAGGGCGAGCAGGTTGGTATTTTCGGAGATTTCGCGGATAGTGGTGACCACTTTGCTGATGCTCTGGGATCGACCGTCGAGCTGGCCCATCAACTCGCGAATGCGCGTGGATGCGGTGGCGACGTCGCCCATGGTGCGAGCGGCCTGGGCCATGACTTCGCTGCCGTCCTCGGCCGTTTGCGCGGAGTTGCGGCTGGCCTCGGCGGTCTGGTGAGAATTGTGTCCGATGTTGCCGCAGGTCTCGACCATGAGGCGGGTCGAAACGAGGACACGCTGCGCCAACTCGGACTGACGGTTGCAGTTGGTCGAGGTGCAGGAGGTTTGTTCGGCGAGATTGCCGGCCACGTCTTCGAGCGAGGTCGCGGAGTCGCGCAGGCCGAGCAGGATCCCGTGCAGATGGTCGATGGTTTCGTTGAGCGCTGAGCACATCTGCCCGACTTCGTCTTTGGAGTCGACGGTCGCCAGGACGGTAAGATCGCGGTTGGAGAGGCGGTCAAGGACCTTCGAGGCATGAATGATGGGGTCGGCGATGATGTGAGCGAGCCGCCAGGCCATTAACAGATCGACGAAGACGATAAAAAAGAGCAGGGTAACAATAATCGACTGAAATTGGTTGGCGAGGCGCGTGGTGTTTTTTTGCACATCGGTTGACTGGCTCTGAGCGTCGACGGCAATGTTCTGGACGGTGACCTGCTGCTCGGCAGCCTGGCGAATACGGTAGATGCCGCCCAGGCTGACCGCACCCAGAACGACAGAGAAGAGACACATCCATCCGAAAGAAATATAAAGTTTGGTCTTGAGCGGAAGATCGCCAAACCAAGTTAAACAAAGGCTCAATAGCCCAAACATGCAAACTCCTTATAAAGGCCGCTGAATATTTTGGCCCCTGAAGGTTTATCGGCAGCAACTTGTAAATTGTTAATGAAAAGCAGACCTTGAGCCCAACAAAGAAATGGAATGGGATTTAAAGGAATTAGCCTTCTGTTTACGTTTCTTTCGGAAGATATCCAGGCGATTGCATCTTCAAGATTGCCGGAACGAGGATGGATTGCCTAGAATCTGGCCGTGGCGAAAAACCGTAAGTGAAGCGACCTCAACCGTTTTGCTACACCGGCCTCAAACGATTTGCTGCTCAAGGATAGAGCGTGGCACAGATGAAAGTACTGCGAATGGGAATGGTGGGTGGAGGGCCGGGTGCGTTTATCGGTCCGGTACACCGCATGGCCGCAGAGCTGGACGGCCGAGTCAGACTGGTTGCCGGGGCATTTTCTCAATCGGCAGAGCGATCGCGCGCAGCGGGTGAGAGTTATGGGATCGACGGCGCGCGGGCTTATGCGGGATATGAAGAGATGTTTGATGCCGAGCGGAAGCGCCCGGACGGGATCGACTTTGTGGCGATCGTGACGCCGAACCACCTGCATCTGCCGGTAGCCAGAGCGGCTCTGGCGGCCGGGTTCCCGGTGGTGAGCGACAAGCCGGCCACAGCGACGTACAGTGAGGTCCTGGAATTGCAGGCGGCGGTGGCCCACGCGGGGCTTCCCTATGCATTGACGCATACGTACGCCGGCTACGGGATGGTGCGCGAAGCCAGAGCGCTCTGCGCCAGCGGCAAACTGGGCAGGGTGCGCAAGGTGGCGGTGGAGTACCTGCAGGGATGGTTGAGCCACCCGATCGAGGCTGCGGGGCAGAAGCAGGCAGCCTGGCGATCAGACCCGGTGTTGAACGGTCCCGGAGGATGTGTGGGCGACATCGGCGTGCATGCGTTTCATCTGCTGGAATACGTGACCGGGTTGAAGGTGACGAGCCTGAACGCCGTGCTGCGGTCGGTGGTGCCGGGGCGGCGCGTGGACGACGACTGCAGCGCCTTCCTGCAAATGGAGAATGCAGCGAGCGGGGTGTTGATGGCTTCGCAGGTGGCTGCCGGCGAAGGCAACGGATTACGTCTGCGCGTGTATGGTGAGAACGGCTCAATGGACTGGCGGCAGGAGGATCCGAATCGGCTGCGGGTCAAGTGGCTGGACGGGCCGGAACAGGTTTATCACGCGGGGAACGATTATCTGAGCGCGGGCGCGCTAGCGGTGAAGCGGCTGCCCGCTGGACATCCGGAAGGGTACATCGAGGCGTTTGCCGTGCTGTACCGCGAGTTTGCCGAGGGTCTGGTTGCGTGGAAAGAAGGACTTGCGCACCCCATGCCGGAAACGCTGCCGGGGATCGAGGCGGGGGTGCGGGGGATGCGGTTTATCGAGCGAGCCATCGAGAGCAGCAAAGTTGGGAATTGGGTGGAATTCTAATGCCGTGCTTCTGAAGTTCGCGGCATCAAAAGGAGAAACAACCGCTGATCCTTCAATTGCGTTGGGCACAAAGGGCGCGCCCAACTTCGCCCAGGAGGTCTGTGATTTCAGGATGCGAACTTCAGAGACAGGCGAGTACCGTGATCGCATGATTTTGTAATTCCTCATCGAAGTTTGGGAGTCCCTGGTGCCTCGCTTTTGGGCGCCTGGGAAAGTACAAATCGATCCGGTCGCGGCAAGAGGCGGTTCTTCAATCGGCGTCCAAGGGTTCAAGTCGTGAAGGGGAAAAGAGATGAAGACGATCAAGGGGCCGGGAGTGTTTCTGGCGCAGTTTGCGACGAATGAAGCGCCCTTCAATTCACTGGCGGGCCTTGCGCAGTGGGCGGCGGGCCTGGGGTTTCGCGGGGTGCAGATTCCCAGCTGGGATGCGCGCCTCCTGGACCTGAAACTGGCGGCGGAGAGCAAGACGTACTGCGACGAGCTGCGCGGGGTGTTGGACTGGTCGGGACTGGTGGTGACGGAGCTGGCAACGCATCTGCAAGGGCAGTTGGTGGCCAGCCACTCGGCCTTCGATGTGCTGCTGGAGGGCTTTGCCCCGGCGGCGCTGGCCGGCGACCTGAAAGCCCGCGAGGCGTGGGCCGTCGAGCAGTTGATCTGGGCCGCGAAGGCCAGCCGGAACCTGGGACTGACGGCTCATGCGACGTTTTCAGGAGCGCTGGCGTGGCCGTATTTCTATCCCTGGCCGCAGCGCCCGGCGGGCTTGATCGACCAGGCTTTCCGAGAACTGGGCAAACGCTGGCGGCCGATTCTGGAGGCCTTCGATGCGGCGGGCGTGGATGTGTGCTTTGAACTGCATCCGGGCGAAGATCTGCACGACGGCGTGACCTTCGAGCGATTCCTGGCGGCTGTTGAGAATCATCCGCGGGCGAACATCTTGTATGACCCCAGCCACATGGTTTTGCAGCAGATGGATTATCTGGGTTTTCTGGATGTGTACCACGAGCGGGTGCGGGCTTTCCATGTGAAGGATGCGGAGTTCCGGCCCAGTGCGCGGAGCGGGGTCTATGGGGGCTACCAGGAGTGGATTGACCGGCCGGGCCGGTTCCGCTCGCTGGGCGACGGGCAGGTGGACTTCAAAGCGGTCTTCTCGAAGATGGCGCAGTACGACTTTCCAGGCTGGGCGGTTTTGGAGTGGGAGTGCTGCCTGAAGCATCCGGAGGTGGGCGCAGCAGAGGGCGCGGCCTTCATCCAGAGGCATTTGATCCAGGTGACGGACAGGGCCTTTGACGACTTTGCGGGATCGTCTCCTGACCTGGAGCGTAACCGCCGCATTCTGGGTCTGGGCGAATGAGCGGGAAGAGGGAAGCGAAGCCGGCGGGCCGCGGCTTCGACAAGGAATTGGCAGAACTGGAAGAGCTGTCCGTGAGCTTTCACTCCGGCGTCCCGCTGAGCGCGGAAGCGCAGGAGCAGGTGCGCAAAGCACTGGGCAACCGTAACAACTTTTTAGTGGCCAAGGCAGCCAGGCTGGTGGAAGAGAGCGAACTGGCGGCGCTGCTTCCCGAGGTCTTGGCGGCCTACGAGCGTTTTTTTACGGATGCGGTGAAGAACGATCCGCAGTGCTGGGCAAAGAATGCGCTGGTGAAGGCGATGGCGAAACTGGAACATCGCGCCAAGGATGCTTATGTGCGCGGGCTGCGGCACCACCAGATGGAACCGGTGTGGGGCGGCTCGTCGGATACGGCGGGAGCGCTGCGCTGCGCCTGCGCTCATGCCCTGGTGGACTGCCCCGGTGTGTCGGACGCCGAATTGCTGACCATTCTGCTGGATCCGCTTCTGGACAGCGACCAGACGGTTCGCATCGAGGCGGCGCGGGCGATTGCGCAGATCGGCGGCGTGGCTGCCGCTCTGGTTTTGCGTTTGCGCGCGATGATCGGCAAGGACGAGCCGGAGGTGCTGGGCGCGTGCTATTCGGCGCTGCTGGCGGTGGAGGGCGAAGCGGCAATTTCCCTGGTTGCGGCGGCCATGAAAGAGGGGGACGAGGCGGCGGGCGAAGCTGCCTTCGCGCTTGCCGATTTGCGCACGGTCGCGGCGCTGGCCGCTCTGCAGAAGCGTTTTGAGGCGGGGGCGGACGAGTGGTTCGGGAAGATTCTGCTGAGCGCCATTGCGCTGACGCGACAGCCAGAGGCAGTTGAGTTTCTGCTGGGGCTGATTGAGAGCGAAGCGCGGGAGGCAGGAACGGCCATTGAGGCAATCGCGCGTAGCGGTCCATCTCCCGACGTACGCAGCCGCGTCGAAGCTGCGGCACGGGCGACAGGAAGTCCCCGGCTGCTGAAGGCATTGCGGGAGCACCTGGGGTGAGGGGGCATTTTCAGAGGCGCTATTGATGTCCGAGCTTTCCCAAGTCCCCAAGTGCGAGGGGGCCCCGCATTCGATTCCTGGGGCATTGATCCGCTGCCTCAACCCGGGCAACGCTGAGCCCGAAAAGCGCCTGAAGAGGCGGGTGTACACTTCGGGAGATACCGATTCCGCATAGGGAATCGCTCGAGGTGAAGAAGTGGCGTTAACGATCGAAGGGCCGCATCACGGTTCCGACCACCGCGCGGGCAAGCGTGCATTCCTTGTTTTTCTCGCTCTTGTTGCTGTGATTGTTCTGGGCAGCCGCACCGCACTTTCTTTCTGGGTGGACTGGCTGTGGTTCGGCTCACTGGGCTATGCGGACACCTTCTGGCGGGCGCGTACTCTGCAGTGGGGATGCTTTGCCGGATTTGCCGCCGCAACCTTCGTGATTCTGTATGGCGCCTTCCGGCTGTTGAAGCGGGCTCACGCCGAGGATCTTCCCAAGGATCATACGCTGATCTTCGGAGGCCAGCCGGTGACGCTGTCGGTGCTGCCGGTGCTGCGCTGGGTCGGGCTGCTGGGGTCGCTGCTGATCGCGCTGATGACCGGCGGGGCGATGGCTTCGGAGTGGCCCACGCTGGCGCTCTTTCACTATGCGCCGCAAGCCACCGGCGCGGTGGTCGATCCGGTGCTGGGCATGCCGCTGAATTTCTTTCTCTTCACCTTGCCGGCGCTGGATCTGATCACCGGATGGTTGCTGACGCAGGCGGTGCTGATCTGCGTAATGGCAGTGGTGTTTGTCGTGATTTCGGGGGGCTCGCGGGCCTTTCAGGAGCGCGGTTTTTCAGGGGTACTTCTGCCCTGGCGCGGCAGCTCGCTGGCGGTTGCATTTCTGCTCTGCGTGGTAGCTGCGCGCACCTATCTGGGACGCTTCGATCTGCTCTTCGATCACCACACGATCTTCGACGGAGTTACTTACACCGACGCGCATATTACCCTGACGGGCAAACTGATTGTGGCGCTGGCGCTCGCGCTGGGCGCGCTGATGGCGCTGGTGAACGCGGTGCGCAAGCCGCGCGCGCGCATGTTGGTGGCAGCGGTTCTTCCGGCGGTGATCTGTTTTGTCGGAGTGTCGGTCGTTGAGTGGTATGTGGGCACATTCATCGTCAAGCCCAACGAGATGGTGCGCGAAGAGCCGTACATCGCGCATAACATCGAGATGACCCGGCAGGCCTTCGGGCTTGACCGCTTCGATCAGCGCGAGTTTCCCGCCGAGACAACCGTCGAGGCGACCGATCCCGCCAACAATCAGGCCACATTGCAGAACATCCGGCTGTGGGATGTGACGGCGCTGCAGGATACGCTCAAGCAGATCCAGGAGATTCGCACCTATTACGACTTTCCGGATATCGACATTGATCGCTACGAGATCGATGGAGTGAAACGGGAAGTAATGCTGGCGGCGCGCGAGTTGAACGTGGAGAAGCTTCCCGAGAGCAGCCGCAACTGGATCAACGAAAAGCTGATCTATACCCATGGATACGGCATCACCATGAATCCGGTGAATGGGTTCACAAGCGAAGGATTGCCGACGCTGCTGCTCTCGAACATGCCGGTGCAGAGCACGGTGAAGGGTCTCAACGTGACGCGGCCGGAGATCTATTTCGGCGAGATGACCGACACCGACGTGTACGTGAAAACGCGTCAGCAGGAATTCAATTATCCGCAGGGCGACAGCAACAATCTGACTTCGTATGAGGGCACGGGCGGCATCGAGATGGGCAGCTTTTTGCGCCGCGTGCTGCTGGCGTTCGACCGGGGCGACTTGTCGAAGATCCCGTTCAGCGACGATGTGAATCCGCAAAGCCGCTTGCTGATCCGGCGCAACGTGCGCGAGCGGGTTGCCACTCTGGCTCCGTTTCTTACCTTTGATCGCGATCCCTATCTGGTGGTGGGCGAAGACGGGCGGCTGAACTGGGTGATGGACGCGTTCACCACATCGGATAGTTATCCGTATTCGACCCACTACCAGCTTGGGCGCGAAAACGTGAACTACATGCGCAACAGCGTCAAGGCGGTGATCGACGCCTACGACGGCACAACCACGTTCTATGTCTTCGACGAAGAAGATCCCATCCTGGCCGCATATAGGCAGATCTTCCCCGGTCTCTTCAAGGACAAGGCGACGATGCCTGCGGGACTGCAAAAGCACGTGCGCTATCCGGAGATGCTGCTGAAGCTTCAAGCGGAGGTCTACGGGCTTTATCACATGACGAATCCGTCGGTCTTCTATAACCGCGAAGACCTCTGGACGGTGGCTACGCAGACCGGTTCGGGCGCGGGCGGCGAACAGTCGGCCAAGGCGATGGAGCCGAACTTCGTGCTGATGAAACTGCCGGGCGAGCAGGGTGTGGAGTTCGTGGAGATTCTTCCGTTTACTCCGGCGAATCGCAACAACCTGATCGGATGGATTGCGGCGCGCAGCGACGGCGAGCACTATGGCAAGTCGGTGGTGTACGACTTTCCCAAAACTCGATTGGTAGATGGGCCGCAGCAGATTGAATCGAGAATTGATCAGAACGCGCAGCTATCCGGGCAATTGACGCTGTGGAACCAGCAGGGATCGCACGTGATTCGCGGCTCGCTCCTGGTGATTCCCTCGGGCAAGGCGCTGCTCTATGCCGAGCCGATCTATTTGCAGGCCGAGCGCAGCCCGATGCCGGAACTGCGGCTGGTGGTGCTGGCTTTGCAGGACAAGCTTGCCTACGGGCCAACGTTCGAAGCCGCACTCAGCTCGCTCTATGGCGGGAGCACGCCGGTGACCAGCGCGCCGGAGTCGGCGCACGGGGCGCCAGCAGCGGCAGGAACACCGGCAGCTGCGGTGGATCTGCACGCGCTGATTGCGGAAGCGGGGCGCGATTTCTCCGACTACCAGCGGCTGACCTCCGAAGGGAAACTGGGTGAGGCCGGGCAGAAGCTGGAAGCGCTGAAAGCTGCGCTGCAAAAGCTGAACGCGCAAGGGAAATAGGCGGGAAAGGTCGGGCGATCCCGGGCTCCAGGACAGGAGCCCGGGATCAACCGCATCGCTCGCCACGAATCATCTTTCCTGGTCCGGAAGCGCCGCCAGAACGGTCGCCAGGCCGGGCTTGTTTGCTCTGCTTGCATTTCGTAGAAATCCATTCATTTGATTGGTCTTATCGGTAGATATAGAACCGCCCCGTTGCTAAAACGAGGCAGTGAGCGAATTATTTCGCGACATGATTGGTGATTATTTATTACTTTGGAATGGAGGGCGTTGCCATTCACGCCGAATCTGTTCTAGGTTCTTAGGTACTGTGGACCAAAGACCGTTCCCCCGGTCGAACGTCGATCCCGCCAAGCTTCCCCCCAACACTCGGCGGATCGCGAACATCCCAAGTTGGGCCAGCCATGCCAGGAGGGTCTATGAATGGAAAGGTATTGATTGTGGAAGATGAGCCGGTTGTGGCTCTGGATCTGCAGCAGGAGATCGAGGACTTCGGCTGCGAGGTTGTGGGCCTCGCCGAGAGCGCGGATGAGGCATTGCTGGCGGTTGAAGAGACCCGCCCGGACCTGGCCATGATGGACATTCGCATCACCGGCAGCATGGATGGGATTGAGGCGGCCCGCCTGCTGCGCGATACCTACGGCGTTCCAGTGATCTTTCTGACCTCTTACAGCGACGATACGACGATCAGTCGTGCCACCCGGGAAATGCCGTACGGGTATTTGACCAAGCCATTTCAGACCCGGGAACTGAAGGCAATGTTGCAGGTGGCGTTGCACAAGGCCGAAGTGGACGCCGGTTTGCGTACGACTCACCGGAGAATGGCGGCGACGGTGAACAGCATGACCGAAGCCCTGCTGATGGTGACGCCCGATGGCGACATTCTGTTCATGAATGCCGCGGCCGAGCATTTGACGGGCCGGACAAAGGAGTTTGCGACCAACCGCCGCCTGGCGGAGGTGGTGGACCTGCGAGACCGCCGCAAGCGCCCGATTCCTATTCTCAACAACCGAGGACTGAAGGTGACGGTGCAGGAGTTCGGGCTCACGCTGATCAATGCCGATGGGGCGGGAGCGCCGGTTGATCTGACTGTTTCTCCGCTTGCCGATGACGCTGGCGGATACCGGGGATTTGTTGTCAACCTGCGCAGGGCGGAGGAGAGGATTCGCGCCCAGGAGGATGAAGGCGCGATCCGCGAATTCGATCCGTTTGAAGAGGCGTCGGTGCCAATGCTGCAGTTGGATGCGACGGGCCACGTGATGCGCGTGAACCACGCCCTGATGGAGGAGTCGGGCATTGCCCCGGAGAGATTGATCGGCCGCACGATTGCCGGCTTGGCGAATGACACCGATCCACGGATTGCGCAACAACTGATGCAGAAGCTGTTGCATGGAGATGCAAGCGTCTCCACCGGCCAGCACGGGATGCACTGAGCCAATTGCCGGCCGAGCGTTTCGCATCGATGCAGAGTGACAGCAGGAGAAATGCCTGACCGCGACGACAGCAGCGAACGGTGGAGACCCTCGTTCGCGCGGCCGTCAAGGAAAGCAGAGTGCGCCTGTACGCGGAGTTTGGATCGGCCGCGTACAGGTTGCGGAGGGCCCAGGGCATGCGTCGTTCCGATTCTTCGAATGAACCTATCGCAACAATAGCGGAGCAGTATCGGGCAGAGTTTCCCCACCTTGTGCTCAGAAACCTGTTTTCGCTGTCAGCCGATGCGATTCTCGCATCGGACGCGGATGGAATCCTCCAGGAGTCGAATCCGCGAGCTACACAACTTTTTGGCTACGAGCGGGCGGAGATGATCGGGCAGTCGATCGATATGCTGCTTCCCGAGCGCTTGCGTGGCCGGCACCCACGGCACCGGGAGAATTTCAACGCCCATCCGCGTGCGCGGCAGATGGGCGTGACGATGGAACCGTTCGGTCTGCGCAAGGACGGGACCGAGTTTCCGGTCGACATCATGCTCAGGCCCATGCAGACAGAGTCTGGCCTGGTGGTGCTGAGCTTTGTGCGCGACATGACCGAGCAGCGCGCCGCGCAGGATGCGGTGCGCATGAAGGATCAGCAGATTCGCTCCATCGTGGAAAGCATGAGCGACAGCGCTATCTACATGCTGGACCGCGAAGGATGCGTACTGACCTGGAATCCGGGCGGCGAACGCGTTCTGGGTTATTCGGTGGATGAGGTTCTGGGGCTTAATTTCTCGCGGCTATTCGTTTCGGAAGACGCCATGCGCGGTTACCCGATGGAACTGCTCCAACTGGCCGACCATCGCGATCACGTCGAGGAAGAGGGGTGGCGGGTGCGCAAGGACGGCACACGCTTCTGGGCTGATTCGGTGCTGACGGCGATCCGGGACTCTAGAGGGTTGGTTACCGGTTATGCCAATGTGACCCGCGATTTTACCGACCGGAAGCGTGCGCAGGAAGAAATGCGCGATGCGGCGCTGGCCAAGCAGCAGCTTGCTGAAGAGCTGGAGATCCGCGTTGCCGAGAGAACCAGCCAGCTGGAAGCGACCGTTGAGGAACTGCGCAACAAGAACAGCGAAATCGAGGAGTTCGCGCGCATCGTATCCAACAACCTGCGAGAGAAAGAGGTTCTGCTGCGCGAGGTGTACCACCGCGTGAAGAACAACCTGCAAGTCGTGCAGAGCCTGCTGAAGATGGGCGCCAGAACGCTTCCGGCCAGCGAGGCGAAGGGGGCAATCGAAAACGCGGTGCAGCGTGTTCACGTGATGGCCACTGTACACGAGCGGCTATACCAGCGGGGAAACTTGTCGGTGCTGTCGCTTTCTGCTTATCTGCGCGACGTTATCGAGGGTGCCATCGCATCCAACTCCGAGCGGCCGAACCAGGTGGAACTGCTACTGGACGCCGAGGATATTCCGCTGACGCTGGACCTGGCGATTCCATTCGGGCTGCTGGCCAACGAACTGGTGTCAAACTGCCTGAAGCACGGCTTTGCGAGCGGGCGGCAGGGGCGCATCGAGTTCAGTGTGCATCGCATTCCGGGCGCGGCGCGGCTGATTGTGAAGGATGACGGAGTCGGCCTGCCGAGCCATTTCGACGCGGCGAAGACAACTTCCATGGGACTGAAGCTGGCCGCCAGTCTGGCGCATCAGTTGGGCGGAAAGCTCGTCTTCAAGTCGGAGAATGGATGCACGGTGCGGGCGGACCTTGCCCAACTGGCGATCTCGGAGAAGGAAGAAAAAGCAGCGGGAAAGGGATAAACGAAGCAAGCCGGTCCCGGCAAGAACAAGTAGCGCCGGCCTCCTGGCCGGCTGTGGCGTGGACCTCCCGGTCCACGCCCACTCTTACCCTTCAGGAGAACCGCTCCAGGGAACTGCCAGGTTCGTGCTTTCCCAGGTCCCGAAATGCGAGGGACCTCCGCTTCAGTTGGCTGAACCCGAGCGCAGTTCTTCAAGGATCATCCGCACAGCATCTTTCGAGGCCTGCAGAATTTCTTCCGACATGTCCATGGAGATGGGCTGTTGGGGATCGATGGTGATGGCGTAGAGCACCACGTTCTGATTGCCGCCCTGGATATAAAAAACATCCAGCAGGTCTTTGACGCCGACGTCGTGCGCGGTGAGCGTTGGCGGGTAATCGCGCGAAAATCTTGGTGTGGTGCGCGTGACTGTTCCGATCGGATTGCCGTCGGCGGCCGCGTCGATCAGGATGATGTGGTCGGCGCTTTGCAGGGGACCGAGCAGCGTGAAGCCGCCCGTGCCGCCATCCAGGCATTCAACGCCCGCGGGCAGTTCCTGCTTCGCCAGTTCGTGCAAAACATGGACCCCGACACCCTCATCGCTCATGAGGATATTGCCGAGGCCCATTACCAGTGTGTGGATACGGTCAGTCGTCACTCTTCACCCGTTCGAACTTCCAACCGCCGATGATCGAAGAGACCGTGCCGCGCCCCTCGATGTAGTCGTGGTAGAAGGACAGATACACGTGGACGATGATAAACGTGACGAAGAACCAGAGGAAGAGGTGGTGCCAGTAGCGCACTCCCATTTCTCCGCCCATCAGGGGCACAATCCAGGTGAACAGATGCGGCAGCCAGGAGGTGCTCATGCTGGAATAAAGCGCAAAACCGGTGACGGACTGCGCAACGAACGCGATAAAGGTGAAGAAGTAGATGGTTCCCGCCAGGGCATTATGGCCGGTCGAGATGGGCCCGTGCAGTTTGACTTCCAGCACGTCTGCCTTGACGACATCGACGATTTCCTGCCGCTGCAATTTGGTGAGCGGGAAGAACGCGTTCCAGCGTGCGTACTTGTTGCCAACAAAGCCCCAGTAAAGCCTGGCCAGGAAGTTGAAGACATAGACGAACGCGCTGACGAAGTGGATAAACCGCACCGTGCCGAACCAGTACTGCTGATAGGCTTCGGCGGAATAGAAAGCGCGGACGGGTGCGCCGATCAGATAGCCGGTGATGCAGAGAAGCACCAGGGCCACCGCGTTGATCCAGTGGTAGACGCGCACCGGCAACTCCCAGACGTACACCCGCCGGTATTCGACGGGGTGTACGTGGGTGGCCGGAACAGCATTCCCAACGCCAATGTTTGGTGTACTCATGGCCTCACTCGAAGGAAACCTGGGTTATGTGCCGGCCCTGCGGATCGTAGAGGTGCACGGCGCAGGCGAGGCAGGGGTCAAAGGAGTGGACGGTGCGGATGATCTCCACAGGCTGCTCGAGATTCGCGACCGGCGTGCCGATGAGGGATTCTTCAAAGGCCGAGCGCTGGTTCTTCGCGTCGCGGGGCGAACCGTTCCAGGTGGTCGGAACCACGAGCTGGTAGTTTTCGATCTTGCCGTCGTGGATCTTGATCCAGTGCGCCAGCGAACCGCGCGGAGCTTCGACGAGGCCGACGCCTTCGCAGTCCGTGGCCCAGGTCTTGGGTTCCCACTTCTCCGGGTTGAAGGTGGAGGTTTCGCGGGTCTTCACGCGGTCCATCAGCTGGCCGTAGAACTCCTTGAGCCAGATCATGGCCAGCGCCGCATCCAGGCCGCGGGCGGCGGTGCGGCCGAGGGTCGAGAACAGGGCATCGACAGGCACGCCGAGCTTGCCGAGCGTGGATCCGACGAGTTCCTTCACGTCCGCGTGTCCGGCCGCATAGGAAACCAGCAGGCGGGCAAGCGGACCCACTTCCATGGGGTTTTCTTTCCAGCGCGGAGTCTTCAGGAACGAGTACTTGTCGTGGCCTTCAAGAGTCTCGAAGGGAGGCTTGGGGCCGGTGTAGTTGAGCTTGGTTTCGCCCGCCCAGGGATGGATTCCGGCAGCATCGCCGCCCTCGTAGCTGTACCAGGAGTGGGCGATGTATTCCTTGATCTCCTGGGTGTCGCGCGGGTTGACCGGGTGAACGGTGCTGAGGTCGCGGCCGAGAATAGCGCCGCGGGCGTACTTGAAAGACTCCGGATTGCCATAGCCCTTGGTGGGATATTCGCCATAGCAAAGGTAGTTCTTCAGGCCGCCGCCCCACTTCGACCAGTCCTTGTAAAAGGAAGCCACGGCGAGCAGATCGGGAATGTACACTTCGTTGACGAACTCATCGGCCTGGGCGATCAGACGGCCGACAAGGTTGAGGCGCTCGGAGTTGATGGCCGCGACTTCGTCGACATCGATGGAGCAGGGAACGCCGCCGACCAGGTAATTCGGGTGCGGATTCTTGCCGCCAAATACGGCGTGAATCTTGACGATTTCCTTCTGCCATTCGAGCGCGTCGAGATAATGCGCCACGGCGATCAGGTTGACTTCCGGCGGCAGCTTGTAAGCCGGATGGCCCCAGTAGCCGTTGGCGAAGATGCCCAGTCCGCTGGCCGCAAAGTTCTTGATCTTGTCCTGAACCGCGGAGAAGTAAGAGGCTGTGTTCTTGTCCCACTTGGAGAACGACTGCGCCAGTTCAGCCGCCTTCTTGGGATCGGCCTTGAGGGCGTTGACGATGTCGACCCAGTCGAGCGCGTGCAGGTGGTAGAAGTGCACCACGTGATCCTGCACGTAGAGGGTGGCCATCATGATGTTGCGAATCAGTTCGGCGGTAGGTGGCACAGAGATGCCGATGGCATCTTCCACGGAGCGGACGCTGGCCAGGGCGTGCACTGTGGTGCAGACGCCGCAAACGCGTTCGGTAATGGCCCAGGCGTCGCGGGGATCGCGGCCGATGAGGATCTTTTCCAGCCCGCGCACCATGGTGCCGGCGCTGAATGCGTCGGTAATAACGCCATTTTCGACCACCGCTTCAATGCGCAGGTGGCCTTCAATTCGAGTAACCGGATCGACGACAATGCGTGTCATGGTTATTCGGACTCCTTCTGGTCTTCAGCGTGGACTTCTGCAATGACCTTTTGTTTGCGAATGTTGGTAACCACGGCGTGGGCGGCGACGCCGGCGAGGGTAGCGGCTCCGACGATGGTGCCGATGGTGTCCGCGGTGCTCTCGATGCCGAAGCCAGGGAACGAAGTGAGGTGCTGATAGAGCGGCCCGTTATCCCAGAAGCCCTCTTCGCTGCAGCCGATGCAGCCGTGGCCGGACTGGATGGGATAGCTGGTGCCCTCGTTCCACTTGACTACCGAGCAGGCGTTGTAGGTAACCGGTCCCTTGCAACCCATCTTGTAGAGGCAATAGCCCTTCTTGGCATTTTCGTCGTCGAACGACTCCACAAACAGACCGGCGTCGTAGTTGGCGCGGCGGTAGCAGGTGTCGTGGACGCGGCGGCCGTAGAACTCCTTGGGGCGGCCGAGACTGTCGAGCTTCGGGATCTGGCCTACCACCAGCAGGTGGGTAACCACGGCCATCATGACGTCGGCGATGGGCGGGCAGCCCGGAACGTTGACCACTGGCTTGTCGATCAGCTTGTGGATGGGGGTTGCGCCGGTTGGGTTCGGCTTGGCGGCCTGCACGCATCCGTTGGATGCGCAGCTTCCCCAGGCAATCACAGCGGCTGAATCCTTGGCGACGGTCTGCAGGATCGACTCGGCGGTCTTGCCGCCAATCATGCAATAGACGCCGTCGTCGCCGGTGGGTACCGCGCCCTCAACCAGCACGATGTATTTGCCCTTGTGGTCGCGGATGGTGTCGTTGAGGCTCTTTTCGGCCTGGAAACCGGAAGCGGCCATCAAGGTCTCGGTGTAATTCAGAGACAGCACGTCGAGCAGCGCATCGGCCACGATGGGGTGCGAAGCGCGAATGAACGACTCGCTGCAGCAGGTGCACTCCTGGAAGTGCATCCAGACCACAGCCGGCTTTTCTTTCTTTTCAAAGGTTGATACGACCTGGCCGACCGCGCTTTTTTCCAAACCGGCCATCGTTGCGGCTGCGGCGCAGAACTGAAGAAAATCTCTGCGGCTGTAGCCCTTCTGTTGCATTGAATCCCATATAGAAAGACCCATGCCTACCTCGCTCCTGTGTGCAGGGATCGGCGGAGACCTAAGAAGGAGCAGAGCATAAGGACTGTACCTTTCGGCTCACCGACGGATGCATCGGAAGGTACTTAGTTTGAATAACGATAGGCTGTGCGCTGTGTCACACATTCATGGTTGAAGTTCCAGGCCGGAAAGCGCTTCAAGATCAAGGAGACAAATCACAAAACCGGCCGATGACGTATGAAATCAGCGCGCAAAGGCGGCTGTGGCCGGAACGGCGGGGCACGGACTGGGGACGCCGCACCTCCCATGAATGTGCGGCAAATCACCTTGCAGGACGTCGCAGAATGTGAGATCACGGCTCCCGCAGCAGCGCGCGCTACGCCGGCCTGCGACGAAAGAATCCGGAGACCGGTCCATCAGGCGACCATCACAGCGCACGAGGCCGCTTTCGGTGCGGATTCCCATGCTGGGCAAGGCTGCCGGGATCGGCCTCGAGAGGCTGGATCGGCAGATTGGTATACTGAATAACGTGACCACAACTATTCACGACTCCAATCTGGACTCCGGGTCCGATCCCAAGCGGGATTCGAACTCGAACGGTAACCACTCCGAGACTTCCCCAAGTCAGAAACGGGTGTTGTTGCTCAAGCCGCGCGGATTCTGCGCCGGTGTGGTTCGCGCGATCGATATTGTGAAGATCGCACTGGAAACCTTCGGCGCGCCCATCTACGTGCGTCGGGAGATTGTTCATAACCGCTATGTAGTCAACGAGCTGGCCGAAAAGGGAGCGATCTTTGTCCACGAGATCGACGATGTTCCCAACGGCGAGCGCGTGATTTACTCGGCGCACGGGGTTTCGCCCGCCGTGCGCGAGTTGAGCAAGGGCCGGGGGCTGCGGGTGATCGACGCGACCTGCCCGCTGGTGACCAAGGTCCACATCGAAGCGGTGAAGTTTGCCAAGCAGGGCTATTCGCTGGTGCTGATCGGGCATCGCGATCACGACGAGATCGAGGGCACGCTGGGCGAAGCGCCCGAGGCGACCCAGGTGGTTTCGAATGTGGCCGAGGTCGAGGCGCTGGTGGTTACGGATCCGAACCGCGTGGCCTATCTGACCCAGACCACCCTGAGCCTGGACGAGGCCCGGGATATCATCCACGCGCTCAAGCTGAAGTTCCCCAACATCGTGGGACCCCACTCGCAGGACATCTGCTACGCGACCGAGAACCGTCAGGTTGCGGTGCGGAACGTGGCGCACGACGCGGATCTGGTGCTGGTGGTGGGTTCAACCAACAGTTCCAACTCGAATCGCCTGGTGGAAGTCTCGCGGAATCTCGGAACCATTGGGTATTTGATCGACAACTCCCAGGCCATCGATCCGGAGTGGCTCAAGAACGTGAAGAACGTTGCCGTCACGGCGGGAGCATCGGCTCCCGAGGTGCTGGTGGAAGACGTGGTGAGCTACCTGCGCCAGAACGGCTTCTCTAGCGTGGAAGAAATCGAGGTCATGCCGGAGAATGTGCGGTTCGGGCTTCCGCCGGAGATCGTGCAGGCAATTGGAAGCGTCCAGGTGACGCCCACCTTGGCGGGTCAGTAGGCAGGAGGGCGGTCCGGGGATTCATTGCTGGAATTCCGTCTGAATCCGTGCGGTGAAAAATAGGTTTGCCGTTTTTCTTGTTTCCGGTAGAGTAGCGGGAAGCCGAGATTGGCGTTCATTCGGCCTGCTTGGCGGGCCGATTCATTTTGAGCTGGGATTTTCGGCAGCAAAAACCGCGCGGCCACGGCCGCCGGTCCGGCTTGGCCGGAGGATAGTAGAGGCGTTTTCAAAGGTATGAAGAGCAAACAGGGGAATACGCAAACCGTTGTGCCCAAATTCGGGCGCCTGGATGCGGACCTGGCGGATGTTGAATCGGCCATTGTGCGCGGCCGTGAGTTCCTTCTCTCCCAGCAGCACGCCGATGGCTACTGGTGCGGGGAACTCGAAGCGGACGCCATGCTCGAAGCCGATTACATCTTCCTGCATACGCTGCTGGAGAGCGGCGATCCGGGCCGGCTGGAGCGAGCATGCACGGAGATGATGCGCTACCAGAACGAAGATGGCAGCTGGAGCATTTACCCGGGCGGACCGGGGAACATTTCACTGGCGGTGAAGTGCTACTCCTCGGCCAAGCTGATGGGGATCGGCGCGGACGATCCGCGGCTCGCGAAGGCGCGCGAGTGGATTCTGGCCAACGGCGGCGTGGTGGAATGCAATACCTTCACAAAGATGTACCTGTGCGCCTTGGGCGAATACGATTACGACGCAGTCCCGGCCATTCCGCCGGAGATTGTTCTCTTTCCCAAGTGGTTCTATTTCAACATTTATGAGATTTCCTCGTGGTCGCGGGGGATTCTGGTGCCGCTGGCCATCATGTACGCGCGGAAGCCTTTCAAGAGGATTTCGGCGGAGCAGGGCATCGACGAGCTTTTTGTCGGCGGCCGGGCGAACTCGATTCTGCGCCTGCGCCGGGACCGGAAGTCGTTGTTTTCGTGGCGCAATTTCTTTATCGTTGTCGACCGCATCATGCACATCGCCGAAGCCGTGCATATCCGCCCGCTGCGCAAGGTTGCCCTGAAGCAGGCCGAGAAGTGGATGCTGGAGCGGCTGGAGATGACCGACGGGCTGGGGGCGATCTATCCCGCCATGCTGAATGCCATCATCGCGCTGCGCTGCCTGGGCTACTCCGAAGACGATCCGCAGGTGATCCGCGCCCGCGACGAGTTCGAGAAGCTGGGCATCGAGGAGCCGGCGTCAGACGCTCTGCCCGCGACGTTCCGGATGCAGCCGTGCGTTTCGCCGGTGTGGGACACCGCACAGGCGGTCTTTGCTTTGGGCGAAGCCGGTGTTCCGAGAACTGACCCGCGCATGCTCAAGGCTGCCGACTGGATGCTGGCCAAAGAGGTCCGCCACAAGGGGGACTGGGCGGTGAAGGTTCCGAATGTGGAGCCGGGCGGCTGGTACTTCGAGTTCAACAATGAGTTCTATCCCGATACGGACGATACCGCGCAGGTGCTGATGGCCCTGAAGCAGGTGGACAATCCGCGTGAGCGCTACCAGCACCAGGTGGCCCAGCGCGCCATCGACTGGGAGTTCGCCATGCAGTGCCGGAACGGCGGCTGGGGCAGCTTCGACAAAGACAACACCAAGATGATCTTCCAGTACATCCCCTTCGCCGATCACAACGCGATGCTGGATCCGCCAACCGTCGATATCACCGGGCGCATGCTGGAGATGCTGTCGCTGTACGGCTATACGCGCGAAGACAAACGCGTGCAGAAGGCGATCAAGTTCATCCTGAGCGAGCAGGAGCCGGACGGAAGCTGGTTCGGGCGCTGGGGCGTCAATTACATCTATGGGACGTTCCTGGTGTTGCGCGGACTCGACGCGATCGGCTTCGACCGGCTGGAACCACAGATGCAGCAGGCGGCCGAGTGGATCCGCATGGTGCAGAACCCGGACGGCGGATGGGGCGAAACGTGCGGCAGCTACGACGATCCGAACACGCGCGGCGAAGGTCCGAGCACACCATCGCAGACTGCCTGGGCGCTTTTGGGCTTGCTGGCGGCGGGCGACGACCGCTCTGACTCGATTGCCAAGGGCGTTCGCTGGCTGCTGACGAACCAGGCGGCCGGCGGCGGCTGGGACGAGACCATGGGCGAGGGAAAGACGCGCCAGAGTATCATTACAGGTACGGGCTTCCCCCGGGTCTTTTACCTGGCTTACACGATGTATCGCCAGTATTTCCCGCTGATGGCTTTGACCGGCTACAAGCGGGCCGTGGAACGTAACGGCAGCTCCTAGCCGCTAGCTTCTAGCTGCTGGCTTTTGAGTGGCTTGTGCGAACGTATCTCATGTTTTTGGTCCTGGCTAATGGCTAGAAGCTAGAAGCTGAAAGCTAATCAACGCGCCGCCCGCGGCGCTGGAGGTTTCTCAACGATGGCTATTCCCATCTCCCAGATGTGGACGGTGTCCAGCTACGTGCTGAAGAACAGGTTGGCGGGCAAGAAGCGCTATCCGTTGGTGCTGATGCTCGAACCGCTGTTCCGCTGCAGCCTGGCCTGTGCCGGATGCGGAAAAGTGCAGTATCCGCCCCACATTTTGAAGAAGCAGTTGACGCCCGCGGAGTGCTTTGCCGCCGTGGAAGAATGCGGCGTGCCGATGGTGGCGATTCCGGGCGGCGAACCGCTTTTGCATCCCCAAATCGTCGAGATCGTCAACGGGCTGATCGCGCGCAGGAAGTACGTTTACCTGTGCACGAACGCGCTCGACCTGAAGCGCCGTCTGCCCGAGTTCACCCCGTCGAAGTACTTGACTTTCAGCGTGCACCTGGACGGGCAACGCGAGCACCACGATATGTCGGTGTGCCGCGAGGGCGGATACGATATTACCGTCGAAGCGATCAAGGAAGCTGTGCGGCTGGGCTTCCGCGTGACAACGAATGCCACATTCTTCGATGGCACCGACCCCAACGGCGTCCGCGCGTTCTTCGATGAAGTGATGGACATGGGCGTGGAAGGCATTGTCCTTTCGCCCGGATACAGCTACGACAAGGCGCCGGACCAGACCCACTTCATGGGCCGGGCGCGGGTGCGCAGGCTCTTCCGCTCCATTCTGTCGAACCGCAAGCCGACCTGGAAGTTCAACATGTCGCCGCTGTTCCTGGAATTCCTGATGGGCGATCGCAATTACGAGTGCACGCCGTGGGGATCGCCGGCCTACAACATCTTCGGATGGCAGAAGCCTTGCTACCTGCTCGCCGACGGCTACGCGGATAGCTTCAAGGAACTGATGGAAACCACCAAGTGGGAGGAGTACGGCGTTGCCAGCGGCAATCCCAAGTGCGCCAACTGCATGGTGAGCTGCGGGTATGAGCCGACGGCGGTGACAGACGGATTCGGCTCGCTGGCGGGTTTTGCCGCCATGGTGAAGGCGACCTTCAGCTCCTACAAGGATCCGCACGCCGCGAAGCTGCTGCGGGAATACAAGCCTGCCCCACCCGCCAGCCTGGTGCAGATTGCAGAGCCGGTTGCCGAAATAGCAGAGACGCTCGAGGAGACCCGCGCATGACCGCCGAAGTGCACAAGTACACGCTGGAGCAGGTGGAAGCCCTGGAAGTGGCTCCCGGAACGGAACACGAGAACCTGGAAGGCTGGGTTCCGGAACTGGCCGGGGACAATGCACTGCGCGAGGCCCTGGAAAAGGCATTCGACTATCGCGGCGACATCACCATCACGCTGAAGAGCGGCGAGCGGATCGAAGCGTATGTTTTCAATCGGCAGACAGGCGCGACGCTGGCCGAATCGTGGGTGCAATATTTCACCCCCGCAGCCCCCGAAAAGCGGAAGCTGTCGTATAGCGAGATTGCCCGGCTGGAGTTCAGCGGCAAGGATCGCGCCGCAGGCAAGCACTGGGAAGACTGGGTGAAGAACTACAACGAGAAGAAGGCCGCCGGCGAGAAGAATATCGCACTGGTGCCGGAAGAACTGTAGGGAATAGGGAGTAGGCAGTAGCCGGGCTGCCGCGGCGCCTTGGAAATGCAAAGGCGTTGACTCATTGGAGCAGGGTGGCCTTCAGACCCTGCCGGTTTAGCAACGAGACAGCTTTCTTGTCGAACGACATGAAAGCCTCTCCGCCCATCCATTTCCCCTCGTGAGCAATCACGCCATCGGCAAAGTCGCCGCCGGCCTTGAGAGCAGCCAAGCCCGCCTCTAACGTAGGGCGATCGGTCAGGACATTGGGCGCGTCGCAAAGCAGCTCAACCACCTTGACGATCGCTGCACGGTCGAACCGGTAATTGCTGTGCAGCACCCAGACAAACTCGCACAGGCATGGCGGAGTGACAACGACCAACGCTGAAGTTCTCAGAATGCCGTCCGCCACACGCGCTTGCTCCTCATCGTCTCGAACGGCTGAGCGAAGCAGAACGTTGGTGTCGACTGTTACCTTCAACGGTCACCCGCCCAGGCGCGCTCACTGGCTTCCTTGATTTCATCAATCGTCAGCTTTACGTCGGTCTTCCCCGCCAGGCAGCCGAAGAAATCTTCGATCCGTCCCTTGGGCCGCACGGCACACAGTTGCGCCCGCCCGTTTGGAAGCAGTTCAAACTCGATTTTCTCTCCGGGCTTTACTCCCAGGTGCTTGAGCAGATCCTTGCGCAAAGTCACCTGGCCCCGCTGGGTCACGGATAATGTCGCCATTTCGCGCCTCTTTTTCGGTTCGGCTCCATCATAATGCAAAACTGCATTACTTGTGGGCGCGTCTGCCGGAAGCTCCTGCATCGCTACCTTACCCCACCATTTAGAATGTGAGGGATTGCGAAGAGACCTCGAATGAAAGTATTTCTTACCGGAGCAACAGGATTTGTGGGCCACCACGTGGCGCGGGCGCTGGCCGCCGAGGGCGCTCAGTTGCGGATGCTGGTCCGCAAAACCAGCAACCTTGCCAACCTGGAAGGGATCGCGGGCGATACCGTTGTCGGCGATCTGGCCGATCCCGCAGGGCTTAAAAGCGCCCTCGGCGAGTGCGATGCGGTGATGCACGTGGCTGCCGATTACCGGCTGTGGATTCCCGATCCCACCTCGATGTACAAGATCAACGTGGAAGGAACGCGCGAGCTGCTGGGCATGGCGCGCGAGGCGGGTGTGCGTCGCGTGGTGTACACGTCGAGCGTGGCCACTATGCACTTCCGGACGGATGGCATCGTCATCAACGAGGACACTCCGGTTTCGCTCAAGGACATGGTGGGGCACTACAAACGGTCCAAGTTCATGGCCGAGCAGGAAGCCATCCAGGCGGCCACGGGCGGGCAGCAGGTGATCATTCTGAATCCGACGACTCCCATTGGGCCGAACGACGCCAAGCCCACCCCCACGGGACGGATTTTTGTTGATTTTCTGAATGGCCGTTTCCCGGCTTACATGGACACCGGGCTGAACCTGGTGGACGTGGCCGAGGTTGCCCGGACGCACGTTGCCGCGCTCACCAAGGGACAATCGGGACACCGCTACATCCTGGGCGGAGAGAACCTGACCCTGAAGCAGATTCTGGACAAGATGGCGGCGATTACCGGGCTTCCGTCGCCGACGGTCAAGATTCCCGTGGCCGTGGCCGCGACCTATGCGTTCTTCGAGGAGTGGATCACCGGGCGCATCCGCGGCAAGGAACCCCGCGCCACGCTGGAAGAGGTGATGATGGGCCGCAAGAAGATGTATGCGTCGAGCGCCCACGCGCAACAGGAACTGGGATTCCGGATTGCTCCGGTTTACCCGGCCATGCGTGCAGCGATCGAGTGGTTCCGGGCGCACGGATACGCGCCGAACGCATGAAAAAAATCGTAATCATCGCAGCCATGCCCGGCGAGTTGAAGCCGCTGGTAGAAGGCTGGAAGCATGAGCCGCGCAACGGCGTGAACCTGTGGCGAAAGCACTCTGAAAACAGCGAATGGGTCGCCGCCTGCGCCGGAGCGGGTCAGGATTGCGCCCGGCGCGCGTTTGCCGAGGCGGTTCGCGGGGGCGCGCCTTCAATGGTCCTCTCGATTGGCTGGGCGGGGGCGCTGAGCGCGGAGTTTGAGCCGGGCAATGTGTACCGCGTCAGCGGCGTGATCGACGTGCGGACGGGCGAGCGCTTCGAATGCGCAACAACAGGGGCAGGAGAGGTGTGGCTCGCCACGGCTCCCAGGGTTGCAGACGAAGCGGAAAAGCAGCGGCTGCGCGCGACCTACTCCGCGGCCCTGGTGGACATGGAGGCGGCGGCTATAGCGCGGCTGGCCCGGATGCGGGGCATTCCGTTCCACAGCTTGAAGGGTGTGAGCGACGGATACAAGGATCATCTTCCTGACTTCAACCGTTTTATAGACAAGAAAGGCCGCTTTCAGCTGGCCCGCTTCGTGGGCTACACGCTGCTGCGTCCCGCAAGCTGGCCGGCGCTGATCCGCATGGGTGAAAATAGTAAGAAGGCAGCCCAGCAACTGGCGGAGCATGTGCAGGAACTCTTGCAGGAATCCGCAAAGGCCGCGAGCAAAACCAGGAAGAACCCGAAGGCTCAATGACGACTGAATCCGCAAGCATTCAAGGCAAATCCGAGCATGAAATTCCAGCCACGATGAAGGCGATTGTCTATCGCGGCGTCAACGATCTGCGCCTGGAGACGGTACCGGTGCCGGAGATCGGCGCGGGCGAACTGCTGGTCAAAATCGCCACCTGCGGCATCTGCGGGACCGATCTGAAGAAGATCCACCTGGGCTCGCACTCTGCGCCGCGCATCTTCGGGCACGAGATGGCGGGAACGGTGGTGCGCACCGGCGCGGGCGTTCAGAATTTCCAGGTGGGCGACCGGGTGATGGTCTTTCACCACATCCCGTGCGGCAGTTGCTACTACTGCCGGAAGAAGACCTTCGCGCAATGCGCGGTCTACAAGAAGGTGGGCGCGACGGCGGGTTTTGAGCCCTCGGGCGGCGGGTTTGCCGAATACATCCGGGTGAGCGACTGGATCGTTGCCAACCGCGGAGTGGTGCGGATTCCCGAGGGGATTCCATTCGAGCAGGCGGCCTTCATTGAGCCGGTGAATACCTGCCTCAAGGGCGTCAAGCTGCTGAATCTGCAGCCGGATGAGACCGTGCTGGTGGTTGGGCAGGGTCCGATCGGGCTGATGCTGGCGGCGCTGGCCCGGCGTACCGGGGCGCGGGTGCTGACCTCGGATTTATATCCCGAGCGCCATGCGCTGGCGGCGAAGTTCGGACTCACAGAGCCGATTCACGCCGGCAGCGAAAACGTGATCGAGCGGGCTCTGGCGGCCACCGAGGGACGGGGCGCGGATGTGGCGATCCTGGCCGTGGGCGGCAGCGCGCTGATCAAGACCTGCATGGACGCGGTGCGGCCCGGCGGCAAGGTGATGCTGTTTGCGCAGACCCAGCACGGAGAAGCGGTCATCGACCCCGGCGCGGTGTGCATGGACGAGAAGACGCTGCTGGGTTCCTACTCGGCTTCCATTGATATTCACGACGAGGTGCTGGAGCTGGTTTTCGGCGGATACCGCGACGGATTCGATCTGACCCAGCTGATTTCGCACCGGTTTCCCCTGGAAGAGACGGTTTCCGGAGTTGATGTCGCTTCAAATCCCCAGGCCGACTCAATGAAGATTATGATTGAGCCTGTTCCGGGCGGCGGGTCGATCAGTTTCGCGGCCGCGGGACGGGGAAGCAGGGCTGAATAAGATGGAAGCGACAGCCAAAGATGTAGCAGCTCAGGACGTGGCAGCAGCCACCACCATGCAGGCGGCCGTGCTGCACGGGCGGGAAGACATTCGCATCGAACAGGTGCCTGTACCGGAGGCGGGGCCCGGCGAGGTGATTGTGCGGGTGGGCGCGGCGCTCACCTGCGGCACGGACCTGAAGGTTTTTCGCCGCGGATACCACGCGCGCATGATTGTGCCGCCGGCCCTCTTCGGGCATGAACTGGCGGGAACCATCGTCGAGGTGGGCGAAGGCGTGAGCAACTTCGTGGCCGGCGACCGCGTGGTGGCGCTGAATTCCGCCCCTTGCGGCGAGTGCTATTTCTGCAAGCGCGCGCAGGAGAACCTCTGCGACGACCTGCTGTTTAATAACGGTGCGTACGCCGAGTTCATCCGCATTCCGGCGCGCATCGTAGCCAAGAACACGCTCAAGGTGCCGGATCATGTCCCGCTGGAGCACGCGGCGCTCACGGAGCCGCTGGCCTGCGCTGTGCATGGATTCGAAGACTCCCGTCCTCATCCCGGAGACACTGTCGCCGTGATCGGCGGAGGTCCGCTGGGCCTGATGATCCTGCACGTGGCGGCGCTGTACGGGTGCGAGGTGATCGCCATCGTCAAGCACGATGGCCAGGTAGAGGCGGCCAAACGGCTCGGCGCGGCGCACGTGGTGCAAACCTCGAGCATTCGCACCGCGATCCGCGACACTCGGGCGCTCACCAACAAGAATCGCGGCGTGGATATCGCCATAGAAGCGGTGGGCGTCCCGGAAGCGTGGCAGGAAGCGGTCGAACTGGTGCGCAAGGGCGGGACAGTCAATTTCTTTGGCGGTTGCGCCGTGGGTACGCACGTTTCGCTCGATACCAACCGGCTGCACTATAACGACATTACGCTGCGGGCGACCTTCCACCACACTCCGGAGATCTGCCGGAAGGCGCTGGAGCTGATTGCGAGCGAGCGCTTCCAGGCGACCTCTTTTATTACCGGCCATGCCCACCTGTACGAACTGAACCGGGTCTTTGAGAAGCTGATGAACCGCAGCAACGAAATCAAGACCGCCATTGTGCCGGGCTGAGTGAGGCTGCCATGAATCCAACCATTGAAGAAGTAGGGCTGATCAAAAAGGCCTGGGCTGCACTGCCAGCCAGCTACCGGATGCCCGAGATCGCGCCCAGCCTCGCCGAGGCGCGGGCGTGGTGCAAGCAGCTGGCGGAGTCGCATTACGAAAACTTTCACGTCGCCTCGTGGTTTTTGCCAGAGGCGCTTCGGCCGCATTTTCATGCGATTTATGCGTATTGCCGTGTCTCCGACGATCTGGGCGATGAGGTAGGCGACCGCGAACAGTCGCTGGCGCTGCTCGATTTCTGGGGCCGTGAACTCGACGCTTGCTACGAAGGCAAGGCGCACCATCCGGTGTATGTCGCACTGGCTGAGACCATCCGCGCCTGCGGGATTCCCAAGGAGCCATTTGCTGATTTGCTGGTGGCCTTCCGCCAGGATCAGAAGAAGACGCGCTTCGAGAGCATGGAAGAAGTCCTGGAGTATTGCCGCTTTTCGGCCAATCCGGTCGGCCGCCTGGTGCTTTACGCCGCAGGAGAGGCCGCAGAGGGCAGGGAACAGGCGGAGCGCTTTGCGCTCTCGGATGCCACCTGCTCGGCGCTGCAACTGGCCAATTTCTGGCAGGATGTACGGGTGGATTGGACCAAGGACCGGGTCTACATTCCGCAGGAAGACATGAGCCGGTTCGGGGTTTCAGACGATACCATCGCAGCCGGAATCGCAACGCCCGAATTTCGCGCCCTGATGCAGTTCGAAGTGGACTATGCGCGCTCGCTGTTTGAAGAGGGGCTGTCCCTGATCGGCAAGGTGCATCGCGAACTGGCGCTGGACCTGGACCTGTTCAGCCGCGGCGGGCTGGCGATACTGGATGCAATCGAGCGTCAGGAGTTTGACGTACTGAAGGCGCGGCCGTCGATCTCGAAGGGCGTCAAGCTGGGGTTGGCCTTTCGCGCGGTCGCGGGGAAGCTGCTGCCCTTCCTGAGCCTGCATGGCGGCGCAGCGGGCAGGCAACGCACGGAACAGGGAACGAGAGGAAAGTCCGCGTGACACCAGGACGAACCGCAGAAGCTTGCGCGGTGAATGCGCAATTGCTGGAAAGCGCTTATGCCGAATGCCGCGCCATCGCCCGGCGCGAAGCCAAGAACTTTTATTATGCGTTCATTGCTCTGCCTGCGCGGCGTCGCAACGCCATCTGCGCCATCTATGCATTCATGCGCAAGGCCGACGACCTGGCCGACGACGAAAGCATGGACCGTGAAGAACGCCGGCGCAAATTGGATTCATGGCTTGCGGAGTGGCGCGGCGTCTGCCACGGCGGCGATTCGTCGGACTTGGTGTTTCTGGCCGTGCGGGATGCGGTGGAGCACTTTCAGATCCCGCTGAGCCTGCTGGACGAGCTGATTGCAGGCGTGGCCATGGATCTGGAATCAGAGACAGCAAGCGGACCCGATACCTACGCGACTTTTGACGATTTGTACCGCTATTGCTACCTGGTTGCGTCGGTGGTGGGGCTGGTTTGTATCCGGATCTTTGGTTACCAGGACCAGCGCGCCGAAAAGCTCGCCGAGAAGACAGGGATCGCTTTCCAGCTGACAAACATTCTGCGCGACGTGGCCGAGGATGCCGAGCGCAACCGTGTGTATCTGCCGCTGGAAGATCTGGCCGCGCACGGGGTTGCTGTCGATTCAATGCTGCATCGCACTGCGGGCGCTCCGCCCACGGATGCCGAACGGGCTCTGTTGCGGGAGATCGGCGCGCGCGCGGAGAAGTTCTACCAGGCGGGTCTGGAACTGATGCCGCTGATCGACGCCGAAAGCCGGCCCGCTTTGTGGGTGCTGGTGAGCATCTACCACGCCCTGTTGAAGCGCATTGAGAAAGCAGACTTCGACGTGTTCTCGAAGCGCGCCAGTGTTCCGACAGCGGAGAAGGTGCGCATCCTTCTGGTCGGGATAGCGCGCATGGGGCTGGCCCGGCTGATTGCTTGATCGCGGCAATGTTGTCATCCTGAGCGAAGCGTAGCGTAGTCGAAGGACCTGCGGTTGCTTTTCGTTTTTACTCAACGAGCCTCAG
>Ga0181517_10001026_pt1 | contig 33158 bp, 29 predicted proteins | sample PEATcosm2014_Bin_31_FD_119748 | JGI IMG/M metagenome (GOLD analysis project Ga0181517, IMG submission 119748) | Peatland microbial communities from MTU Mesocosm Facility, Houghton, MI, USA - PEATcosm2014_Bin01_30_metaG | ecosystem: Environmental > Terrestrial > Soil > Wetlands > Peat | place... | reverse complement strand
GCGTCATGTGGAGCGAGCACTGCTCCTACAAGTCGAGCCGCGTGCACCTGAAGCGGCTTCCCACCAAGAGCGAACTGGTGGTGCAGGGGCCGGGAGAGAACGCCGGCATCATCGACGTGGGCGACGGATGGGCCTGCGCCTTCAAGATCGAATCGCACAACCACCCCAGCTACATTGAGCCCTTTCAGGGCGCGGCCACCGGCGTGGGCGGCATTCTGCGCGACATCTTCACCATGGGCGCGCGGCCGCTCGCCGTCATGGACTCGCTGCGCTTCGGGACGATTGAGCAGGGCGAGGAAGACGCGGAAACCGTGCGCCGGAATCACTCCGTTGTCGAGGGTGTGGTGAGTGGTATCGCCGCTTACGGCAACTGCTTCGGTGTGCCCAACCTGGGCGGCGAAACCAAGTTTGACCCTTGCTACAACGGTAATCCGCTGGTGAACGCCTTTGCCTTGGGCATGGTCCGCAAGGACGAGATCTTTTACGGCAAAGCCACCGGCGAAGGCAATCCGGTAATCTACGTCGGCGCCAAGACCGGCCGCGACGGCATCCATGGCGCAACCATGGCCAGCGAAGAGTTCCACGCCGGCACCGAGGCCAAGCGGCCCAACGTGCAGTGCGGCGACCCGTTCATGGAGAAGCTGCTGCTCGAGGCCTGCCTGGAAGCGATGAAGACCGGCGCGATCGTCGGCATTCAGGATATGGGCGCGGCAGGCCTCACCTGCTCCACCTGCGAGATGGGCGCGCGCGGCGGCGTCGGCCTGGACGTCGAGCTGGACTTTGTGCCCCAGCGCGAGACCGGCATGAGCGCCTACGAAATCATGCTTTCTGAGAGCCAGGAGCGCATGCTGCTGGTGGCCGAAAAGGGCAGGGAAGACGAAGTCCTCAGCGTCTTTGTGAAGTGGGGTTTGGACGGCGTCATTGTGGGCACCGTCAAGCCCGAGCCGCGGCTGCGCATCCGCCATCACGGCGTGCTGGTGGCCGATATTCCTAACGAATCGCTCACCGACGACGCACCTCTCTATCACCGCCCGGTGGGCGAGTGGAAATGCCCGCTGCCGGCCGATCCCTCCGAGCAGATCCAGAACCGCTTGGCCGAGGATCGCGACTTTACCGCTGACCTGAAGCAGTTGCTGGGCAGCTCGAACGTGTGCAGCAAGCGCTGGGTGCACGAGCAATACGACACCATGGTGCAGACCAATACCGTTCAGGGCCCCGGCGGCGAGGGCGGTGTAATGCGCATCAAGGGAACCGGGACCGCCGGCCACGAGCGCGGCCTGGCCATGGCCCTGGACGGCAACAGCCGCTGGGCCTACCTGAATCCCAAACTGGGCGCGATGCATGCGGTGGCCGAGGCGTCCCGCAAGGTGGCCATGACCGGCGCCAAGCCCGTAGCCGCCACCAACTGTCTCAACTTCGGCAATCCCGAAAAGCCGGAGATCATGGCCCAGCTTTCCGCCGCCATCGACGGCATCGGCGAGGCCTGCACCGCGTTGGGCACTCCGATCACAGGCGGCAATGTGTCGCTTTATAACGAGACCAAGGGCGAGGGAATCTATCCCACCCCGGTGCTGGGCATCGTGGGCATTCTGAACGACGTGACCTTGTCCGTGCCCGCTGACTTCCAGCGCGCCGGCGACGCCATCGTTCTGCTCTGGCCCATCCCCAACGGCGAGCAACCCAACCCCGAGCTTAAAGTCCCTTTCAGTCCTGCTGAAATGAACGACTATGTCGTTCCCACCATGGAACACGACGCGGTTGCCGACGAAGATCGTGAAGAGCCCGAGGCCGTGGCATCCGAGGAACTGGCTGTCTTTGGCTCCTCCGAATACGCCAAGGTTATTCTGGGTGGAGTCTGGGGTCAGCCGCCGCCGCTCGATCTGGACGCCGAAGCCGATCTGCAGAACCTGCTCATCGTCCTGGCCGAGCAGCAGCTGGTTCACTCCGCCCGCGACATCTCCGATGGCGGCATCGCCGTTGCCCTGGCCCAGGCGGGCTTTGCGCGCGGCATCGGCGCGACGGTCGAGCAGGAGCAGTCGCTGCTGGTTCATCCCCTCTTCGGCCTCTTCGCAGAGCCTTCTTCCACAGTACTGGTCAGCGCCGATCCCACTCGTTTTGCGCAAATCGAGTCGCTGGCCGACGAGTTCGGCTACTACGCCGCCCGCATCGGAACCACCGGGGGCGACCGGCTGGAAATCTCGGTCTACAAGGATCCCTTCATCTCTGCTTCGCTTTCCTCCCTGCGCAAGCCCTGGGCCACCGCCTTGGAAGCAACCCTGCATGACGAGGTATTGGCATGACCCGGTTGCTGTATCAGGGCCTCGCAGACGTAGTTGATGATTCGGAGCTGATTAAGGCTGAGGCGCGAAAGCCCTTAGTCCCTAGTCCCTTAGTCCCTGAGTCCCGGCAATTCGCCGCAGGCGACGAGTTGCACGAAGAATGCGGTGTGGTCGCCATTCATGGCCATCCCGACGCCGCGCGGCAGGCCTATCTCGGCCTCTACGCCCTTCAGCATCGCGGACAGGAGTCGGCTGGCATTGCCACCGCCGATGGCCAGCACTTGGCCAACATCAAGGGCATGGGGCTGGTCAGCGAAATCTTCACCGACGATGTACTGGCCAAGCTGCCCGGCGCAATGGCTATTGGCCACACGCGCTACTCCACCACCGGCGATTCGGCGTTGCTCAACGCCCAGCCCATTCGGGTTGACTCGACCAAGGGACTCATCGCCATTGCCCATAACGGCAACCTGGTGAACCTGGGCAGCGCGCGCGCCCGGCTGGAGCGCGACGGTGCTTACTTCCAGACCACTTCCGACTCCGAAATCATCGTCCAGCTCATCGCCCACTCCAAAGCCGGCACGCTGGTGGACGCCATTGCCGACTCGCTCTCCCAGGTGGACGGCGCGTTCTCCATCGTCATGATGACCCGCGACCGCATCTTCGCAGCCCGCGACCCGCGCGGATTCCGCCCCCTCTCGATGGGCCGTATCAAGAACCCGGAAGGCCCCGACACCATCGTCTTTGCCTCGGAAACCTGCGCCTTCGACCTGCTGCGCGCCACCTACGAGCGCGACGTGCTGCCCGGCGAACTGGTGATGGTCACCGAAGACGGCGTCACTAGCCGCCAGTATGCCAGCGGAGTGGCCCAGTCCAGTTGCATCTTCGAGCACGTGTATTTTGCCCGCCCCGACAGCCGCATCTACGGCCACTGGGTGCAGGAGAGCCGCGACCAGATGGGCCGTCAGCTCGCCCGCGAGTCCGGAGTTGCCGCCGACGTCGTGGTTCCGGTTCCCGACTCCGGCGTCACCGCGGCGCTCGGTTATGCGGAGCAGGCCGGCATTCCTTTTCGCCTCGGCCTCATCCGCAATCACTATGTGGGCCGCACCTTCATCGAGCCCGAGCAGCGGGTGCGCGACTTCGGCGTGCGCCTCAAGCTCAACCCGGTACGCAATCTGCTGGAAGGCAAGCGCGTCATCCTCATCGATGACTCCATCATCCGCGGGACTACGTCGAGAAAGATCGTCCGCATGGTGCGCGGCGCGGGAGCAGCCGAGGTGCATTTGCGCATCAGCTGCCCGCCCACCATTTCGCCCTGCTTCTACGGAGTGGATACGCCCAGCAAGCGCGACCTGATCGCCGCCAACAAGTCCGTCGATGAGATCCGCCGCTTCATCGAGGCCGATTCGCTGGCCTATCTTTCGCTCGACGGCCTGCTGAACTGCTGCCAAACCAAAGGCGCAGCGCATCCCACCGGCTACTGCACAGCTTGCTATACCGGCAACTACCCCACCCAGTGGGTGGATGTGGACGAGATTCTGCCGGTCGGGGCGAGCCTGTAGCTTCAAGCTCCAAAGCTTGCCCTACCCAAAATGCTGTCATCCTGAGCGAAGATTGGCGCAGCTTCATCGCGCCAATCGCAGTCGAAGGACCTGCAGTTCCGTCGTTAAGGCGCGGATCGCTCAATTCTTTCAATTGAGCGATCTCAAGATCTCAGTTTCAGGGGTGCTCTTCAGTAGAAGACGATCTTATCTCCATCCAGAAACTCCGGCGCTTCGAAGCCTTTGGCCATAGGGTGAGAGGACAAGATTAAACGCAGCTTTGTTAATGCAGTCGTTGCCTGACCTAAAATCTCATCTTGCTGCTTAGGGAATGTGTCGTCGTATTCATTCTGACCGATCGCGTGCGCTGCCGGCTGTCGCGCAGTCCTTATTCTCTTCAAAGGCGCGATCACTTCGAGCGAGATGTCCTTGCCAGCCGCATCTCTGTACCGTTTCTTCAGCCATCTCTCAAGAAGCGCAATGGTTCCCAGCGTCCTCTTTTCGACTGCTCCATCCCTCCTTTCGATCTCCTCTTCCAGCGGAATGTCGTCTTGAAAGAACCTCTTGTCCATATTGTCGGATAGCATCTTGTCCAATAGATGTGCAAAATCGTCGAGGTTCTGCCGAGTCGGCCGCAACATTGGAGAAAACCCCATTGGCCTGTCATTTTCCTCGTAAGTCGCCCTGAACAAAGGTACCTTACCAATTAACTGGGAGAGTTTGTTGATCTCAACCTGTTCCTGAATGAACGCTGAGTATACCGAAATGTACTCTGGCCATGCGCCCCAAATCGAAGCGCTCTCATAATCACTGTTCATCGTGCAAGGACCAAGGAGTTCATGAGTCTTCCAGGCCTGCTGGTGCTCTGGCGAAAGGCCTGATAAGTACCTCAGAAAGACAACTACCACCCTGTTGCGATTCTTGTCATATCCAATTCCAAATGTCTGAAGTGATGTCTTGTCCCGCTCCGCCATGTGCTCGGAAAAGTACGCTTTGTCGCTCAGGGAAATATGGCCCTCGCCGTCACCAAACCAGCATGTATATCGCGGATCCCGAAAGTAATTTTCTAGAACACTTAGATCAAAGAAGACGGGAATCAACTGCGGTTCCGCAAGGGCCAGACGGAGTGTGTAAGGTCTGTCCCCGTAGCCAAGAAGATCCGAATTGTTTCTGATCTCGCCCGGCGAGGGATAGACGCACACACCGCCAATGTTTTCCTCTGAGAGCTTTGCGAGTTGGACACCCATGGGCAAGTCCGGTATTCGTTTGATATGAGGATTATCCGAGTGACTTGCAAAAGTTAGGCTTACCTGTCCCGATTCCAAAAGTCGTCTGAGCTGTACCTGAAGATCCGGCCAACTAACATCGAGCTGATCGACCAAAATTCGGGCAGGCGCTCCGTTAAAGTCATGCGAACGAAAAAAAAAGAACGAATTATGTCTAAGGCCTCGCCGTCTGTGACCATGTCGACTCCATTCTACGCCAGACTTCCCAAATCCAACCTTTGAGAGTTGAGGAACCGCAAAAGCGCCAGCCTCCGCAATTGGAAACAGTTTGACATTTGACGAAAGGTGTCCAATGGAGTACAAGAAGACCGTGTACACCGTCGTTGAGACGCCGGGGTACCTGAAGGCCGCCGAAGCCATTTTCTCCGAGGAGGAACGCGAGCGAATCGTCACCATGGTGGCGACAGACCCGGAATGCGGCGAGGTAATGCAGGGAACCGGCGGGTTCTGAAAGGTGCGGGTGCCGCGCAGTGGCATGGGAAAGCGCGGTGGGGCGCGGGTGATTTATATCCTGCGCAGCGAGTCTTTCCCGATCTTTCTAGTTGCTGCTTACGCCAAGAGCGAAAAGGGCAACTTGAGTAAGGAAGAACGCAATCAACTGGCCAAACGCGCCGGCGAAATCTTCGCGAGATACAAAAGGTAACGTATGGCAAACGTCTTTGACGACCTGATGACCGGATTGAACGAAGTGGAAGCCTTTCTGGCCGGAGAGACGGCTGGTTACAAGGTCAACCTCCCCGCCGAGGTGGACGTTAAGGCCATCCGGAAGCGGCTCAAAATGACGCAGGCCCGCTTTTCCAACACATTCGGCTTCTCGCTCGATGCGGTAAAGCATTGGGAAGGCGGTCGGCGCACTCCCGAGTCCTCGGCAAGGGCCTTCCTCACTGTCATCGCAAAGAACCCAACCGCAGTCATCGCTGCCTTGCATCCGTCCCTCCAGGATGAGACGGGCCGCATCAAGCCGTCCAGCGCAAGAACGTAGCCGACGAACGGCTTGAGCTATAGCAAGCAAAGAAGAACGGGCCGCCTCCACAGGGAAGCGGCCCGCTCTTTTTGCTCGGCTTCGCTTACTCCGGCAATTCCACCGTGCCGTTAATGCCGAACCTCCCCGTCACCCCCGGCGCGCTGGTATCCGGCTGGCCGCCGCCCACAAACACTCCGTACTCGCCCTCGGCCACCGTCGGAACCCCCGCCTCCGTCACCATGCTCAAATCGCGCGGGTTCAACTCGAAGTGAACGGTCTGCGAAGCGCCCGGCTCCAGGTGTACGCGCTGGAACGCCCGCAGCGCCCGCAGCGGCGCGCCCGGCACATTCGGGAAGGTCAGGTAGAGCTGCGCCACTTCGTCGCCCGCCCTGGAGCCGCTGTTGGTCACCGTGGCTTCAGCCACCAGTGGGCTACCCGCCGCAATGACTGCTGGAACCGTCAGGCCGCTGTACTTGAAGCTCGTGTAGCTGAGCCCGTAGCCGAACGGATAGAGCGGCGCGCCAGTGAAGTAACGGTAAGTGCGTCCCTTCATCGCGTAGTTCTCAAACGGAGGCAGTTGGTCCACGCTCTTGTAAAAAGTAACTGGCAGACGTCCGGCCGGATTGTTCCTCCCGGCCAAAGTCTCGGCCACTGCTGCGCCGCCCTCTTCGCCCGGATACCACGCATCCAGAATCGCGTTGGCGTGTTCATTGGCCCAGTTCACCGCCAGCGCGCTGCCGTTTGCCAGCACCACCACCAGCGGCTTGTGCGCCGTCGCGAGCGATTCCAGCAGGTCCTGTTCCGGCTTGGGCAGGTCGATGCTGGTGCGGTCGCCGCCCATGAATCCAGGCTCTGCTACCTTCATCTCTTCGCCTTCCAACTCGCTGGTGATGCCCACCACGGCCACCACCACGTCGGCGTTCTTCGCCGCTTCCACAGCCTCCGGCAGCGGCTTGCGGTCCAGCTTCTTCCACACCAGCTGCATCACCGACGGATGCGATTCGGTTACCTCGTACTCGGCCGCCAGCCGCACCGCCTTGCCGGCCTCCAGACGCACCGGCGCAAGCTTGGTCTCCACCGAGCGGGTATCGTAGTCCGTTGCCAGATCCACGCCGTTGATGGAGAGCCGGAACGATCCCAGGCCCTTCAGACCCAGGTAAAACTCGCCTGTCTCGGTCGGGGTAAGGTCCGTCTCCCAGTGAATCCGCAGCGGGCGAACGCCCTTCGTCTCCGCCGGCAGCGCGTCTTCCGCCAGGTTGATGGCCGTTTCATGCCGGTTCGCCAGCACGGGCGGCTTTTTCGCTTCCGGCCCCCAGTCCATCACATATTTCGAATAGCTCGCCTCCAGCCCCTGCCTGCCGTCTATCGTCATCAACCCGGCCGGAATTGGATCGGCCGACTTGCTCAGGAATTGCGTGCCCTCCACATAGTTGATCTGCGCCTTGGAGAACTCTTTCTTCAGCCCTTCGAGAATCGAAACAATGTGTGTGGGCATGCCTGTGTAGTTGCCCAGCAGGAAGTGCGTCTGGTTGGCCAGCGGACCCACCACCGCGATCTTCAGCCCGTCCGCCTTCAGCGGCAGCACGCCATCGTTCTTCAGCAGCACCATCGACTCGTTGGCCAGCTTGCGCGCCAGTGCACGGTGTTCGGTGCTGTCCAGTTCTTTCGGGTCGATCTTGTTGTAGGGAACCATCTCCGGCGGATCGAACATGCCCAGCTTCATCCGCGCCGTGAACAGCCGCGTTAGCGCCGTGTCGACGGCGCTCTCTTTCAGATATCCCTGCTTCACCGCGTCGATGTACGCCTTGTAGTCGTGGTTGTCTTCCACCTTGGTGGTGAAGTCCACGCACTCGTTGTCCATGCCGCGCTCAAGCGAAATCGCCGAAGCCTCGGGCTGCGACGGCTTGAAGTGATGCCCCGCGAAAATGTCGATCACCGCCCCGCAGTCCGACACCACGTAGCCCTTGAAGCCCCATTTGCCGCGTAGCTGGTCTTGCAGCAAAAATTCATTCGCGCAGGCCGGCTGGCCGTTGATGCTGTTGTAGGCGCACATCACCGACCCCGCCCTGCCCTCGGTGACCGCCGCGCGGAAGGCCGGCAGATAAGTGTCCAGTTCATCGTGCTTGCTGATCGGCACATCGGCCATATGGCGAGTCGACTCCGGACCGCTGTGCACAGCGAAATGCTTGGGCGTCGAGATCACGCGGTAGTAGCGCGGATCGTCGCCCTGCATTCCGGTCACAAAGGCCACGCCCATCCGCGCCGTCAGAAAAGGGTCTTCGCCATACGTCTCCTGCCCGCGGCCCCAGCGCGGATCGCGGAAGATGTTGATGTTCGGCGCCCAGAAGTCCAGGCCCTCGAAGATCTTGCTGTTCCCATTGGTCATCAGCATCGCGTGCTTGATGCGCCCCTCGGTCGCGATCACCGTCCCCATCGTCTTGATGGTCGCCGGGTCAAAGGTGGCCGCCAGCCCGATCGGCTCCGGGAACTCCGTGGTCCCGCTCAGCAGAACGCCGTGCAGCGACTCGCTCCACCAGTCATATGCCGGAACCTTCAGCCGGGGAATTGCGCGCGACTGGTTCACCAGCTGCGAAGCCTTTTCTTCCAGCGTCATCTGCTTCACCAGCTCCGCCGCGCGCTGCTCCGCGGGCAGGCTCGGATCCAGATACGCCGGCTTGGCTTCCTGCGCCTGCGCCGTCTGAACCGAGCCCGGCAGAATCAAACCGCAACACATCACTCCAAAGGCAAAAGATCGACTTACAAGGTTCTTCATGAATATCCTCTTCGGCAAGGCCGTTCGGTTCGCGTAACTCGAAGTCGCGAATCCCGTAATCTGCTTCCGGTTGCCAACCTTATCGTCTGCCGCGAACCGCTGTCAAGCACAGCCAAGTGGTCGATCATATATATAAAAATCGCTTTACTAATCAACATCGTGCAGGCGGAAGGCCCTTGCCTGGGTGCCCCACCCTCAGCGCGTTTTTGTTTTTGCGCCTAGGGTGGGCGGCCACGAATCCCGCGTGGCCCACCTTACATCGGTGCCAACCTCACTCCCGCGCTTCTTTCTAGCGCGGGCCACGCGAAGCGGCTGCCGCACCGCGGGTGCCGAAGGCGTCCGCCCCCACGGCCAGTGGTGTAACCTTTCTCTTTCCCGGAGCGTAAGGATGAATGGAAGGGGAAGAGCAAATGGCTAGCTCCACGAACGACGTTCTGGACCGCTTCCGCCACGGCGATTCGGATGCCTTCGAAGCCCTCTTCCGCCTCCATCAGCGCGCCGTCTACATCTGGATTCTGCGCATCGTCCGCAACCCCTCGGCCGCCGAAGATCTCACCGTTGAGACCTTTTGGCGCATCCATAGAGCCCATGCACGCTTCGAGCCGGTGCGCGGATTCGAAGGCTGGGCCCGCCGCATTGCCACCCACGCAGCGCTCGACTGGCTGCGTGCCCAACGCCCTGCAAGCGAAGCTTCCAGCCAGCCAATGGACGCCTTGCCCGCGCCCACCACCGGCGACCCGGTCATCGCGACCGAGATCCGCCGCAAAACAGCTCTTGCCTTCACCCGCTTGCCGCCCAAACTGCGCATCGCCGCTGTGCTGGCGGTGATCGAGGAGCAGCCGAACAGGGAAGTGGCGGAGGCGCTGGGAATCTCGGTGGCCGCCGTCAAACTGCGTGTCTTCCGCGCCCTGCGCCTGCTCCGAAAAGATCTCGAAAGACAAGGAATCACGCCATGAACAAACCCGATCAGCACCGCACGGCAAGCTTCCTCCGGCAGGCCTTGCCGCCTGTCGAGAATCCCGGCGACGGCCCCGCCCGCGACCTCTGGCCGCAAATGCTCGGTCGCTTGGACGAGAAACGCACTGTCCCCTGGTTCGACTGGGCAATGCTGGCCGGCCTCTGTGCCGTACTGCTCCTCTTCCCGGCCTCCGTCCCGGTGCTGCTCTATTACCTGTGATCCCGCGGACAGCCGCCGTTCGCAAAAGGAGAAACGCCATGAACACGCATCCCTACCTCCGCGCCTATCTGGCAGGAATTTTCATCCCCACGCTGATTCTGCCCCTGTTGCTGACCCTGTTCATCATCGTCCGCATCGTGCTTCATGTTCCCGTGCCCATCGAGCAGGCGCTCATCTTTCCCATGGCCGTAGTGCCGCTTCTCTGGGGCCTCTGGAACATGCTTTGGCTGTGGTCCGCCCCGCGCGCACACTTTCCCATTGGCCTGCATGGAGCGGTGCTGCCCCTGTTGCTGATGCCCATTGGAGCTACTCTCGCAAGCTCCCTTGGCGTCCTGGCAATCGGCTCGCACGGCGTTAGCTGGTTTCAGGCCTGCTATGTGCCTTATGCGCTCATCGCCCCGATGTTTCTGGCAGCTCTGGCCGGCTACTACCTGGTCTGGAAATACGTCGTCGGCTATCTCAACCGGGTGCTGGGGATTGCATAACCGCTCCCGCATGGCTGGCGCGCCGATTGGACAAGGAGCTGGAAATGAGTTTTCAAAGCCTGGATTTCCGAAGCCTGGAGTGGCTTTTCCCATTCGTCATTACGCTCCACAACGCCGAAGAAGCCATATGGCTTCCTGACTGGTCGAAACGGGCTGAAAGCTGGTTGGCGCCTGTCGCTCCAGGCGTTTTCCGTTTTGCCGTGGTGGTTTTGACCGTGCTGGTCTACGCTTTGACTTGGCTGAGCGTAAACTCGGGCCGGCAGAGCGTGTGGACCTATCTGGTATTTGGATCCATCGCAGTCACGCTGGCCAACGTGCTGATTCCGCATCTTGCAGCGACCATAGCATTGCGCAGCTATATGCCAGGAGTTGCAACGGCCGTGCTGTTGAACCTGCCTGTCCTATCCTTGCTGGTGGTGCTTGCCTTCAGGGAGGGATACGTCTCCGGCTGGAAGTCGGTGGCGTATTTTCTGGGCGTGGCAGGGGGCTCAGTGGCTTCGATCCCCGCACTGTTTAAACTGGCGGAGAAGCTTGGGCTCTGAAGCGACTCACGAAGCTCAATAAACCATCGGCCGAGGATGCTGTCTTACGCACCGGTCAGAAAGAAATCGCCCAGTCCGGCGCGTTCGGCGTGCGCGGCCATGGTGGCCTGGATCTCCAGTGCCAACGCCAGCGCATTGCGCCCTTGTCGTGCGGTCACGCGTGGTGCGCGGCGCGTCCTGACCGAATCGAGAAAAGAAGAAATCTCCAGCTTCAGCGGCTCACCCGGCGTCACGACAGGCTTCACGAAGCTGAGTCCCGGTGCAGGTCCATTACTCGCAGAAGCCGCGCCGCCCAGCAGGGCCGTCGCCTTGGCCATTACCGCCGGGTCAACCTTGCCCGTTGCCGCCAGTTGCGCCAGCAGCGCAGGATCGATCTTGCCCGTCTTCAGGCCCGCCTTGAACCCGGTAATCAACTCTGGCGGCAGCGAGGTCAGCAAATCGGGGCTCAAACTTCCCGCCAGCGCCATCAGCCCAAGCATGTTGATTCCCGGCTTCGCGGCTTCCGCGCCCGTCTGGGCCTCATCCATGCGGATGGTCAGCAGATCCTGCCGTGCATAATCGATCGAAACATATTGCCGCGGCTCAAAGAAGCGCAGCTTCCGCACCCGCTCCGTGGAAACCCGCGAAGCCGTGAAGTTGGCCACGCAGCCACTCTCGAACTCCACCCGCACGTTCGCGATGTCCACTTTGGGAGAAAGAATCGGCAGCCCCACCGCACGCACCTCGCGCACTTCCGAGTTGGCGAAGGTCAGCACCACGTCCAGGTCGTGGATCATCAGGTCCAGAACCACGTCCACGTCCAGCGCCCGCGGCGTATATACCGACAGCCGGTGCGACTCGAAGAACATGGGCCGTTTCAGCGCGGGTTCCACGGCCATCACCGCCGGGTTGAAGCGTTCCAGATGGCCCGGCTGCAGAATCCGCTGGCCCTTCTCGGCGCGCGCAACCAGGTCGTCGGCCTCGGCCAGGGTGGCCGCCAGGGGTTTCTCCACCAGCAGGTCCAGCCCGGCATCCAGAAGGTGCCCGGCAACTTCGTGGTGATATACGGTGGGAACCGCCACCGTCGCCGCATCCACACGCAGGTTGGCCGCCAGCAACTGGTCTACGCTCGAAAAGACAGGAATCTCGTACTTGGTTGCGGTTTCGGCCGCGCGCGCCGGATCAGGCTCCACGGCGGCAACCAGCTCCACACCCAGACCGGCCGCCTGCAACTCGTGGTACACGCGCAGGTGGTTGCGTCCAAACGATCCCGTACCGGCGACTGCTACCCGTAAATTGGACTGGCTCGCTATTTCGTGGCCTCGTCCGCCTTGCCTTGCACGGCCAGCAGGCAGCGGCTGTAAAGTTCCAGCAGTTGTGTCACGTGCTCTTCCGGCTTGGGAGCAACCGCACCGCTGAAGCCCGTCGAAGGTGCCGCGGGCCGTCCCACGCCTGCTGTCGACGCCACAAACTTCAGCAGATCCAGTGCGATGTCTTCATTGCGCCGAGCGCCAAGGCTGGCGGCATTCAAAGCGTCCATCAGAAAAGTCTCCAAGAGGATGCTACCAGATTGAGCGGCGCATCTGCCGTGCGCGCAGCGCAACCCGCCGCACGCGCAGTGCCGCAGTCCGCGCAGGACAGGGAAGCGCCGCAGGCGAAGTAGTCTAAAGGAATGCACATTGCCTACATCGCCATGGGCGCCAACATCGATAGCCCGGCCGGGTCGCCGCAGGCCAGTCTTGCCGCCGCCGCCCGGGCGCTGGAGGCGCTGGGCCATGTGTCGCGCCGGTCGTCGCTCTATTCCACTGAGCCGGTAGGGCTGGCCGGCCAGCCGCGTTTCGTGAATGCCGTCGTCGTGCTTGAAACCGCGCTCTCCCCGCGCCGCCTGCTCACAGCGCTGCTGGCCCTGGAGCACGAGTTCGGCCGCGACCGCTCCGCGGGCATTGCGAACGGCCCCCGTACTCTTGATCTGGACATTCTTCTTTACGATGGCGTGATCCTCGACGAACCGGCCAGCCCGCACCTCCAGATCCCCCATCCGCGCCTCGCCGAACGCGCCTTTGTCCTCGTCCCGCTGGCCGAGATCGCCCCTGAAGTCGTCGATCCCCGCAGTGGCGCAGCCATGGCCACCCTGCTCGAAAACCTGCGTACAACCTCACCCGATGAGCCCGGGCAAGTGGTCCGCCTCGAAGACGATGTCTGGCTTCGCGGCTGATCTCAGCCAGAGCAGCGCAAAAAAGCGGGCGCCGGAGTAAGAACTCCAGCGCCCGCTTTTTGTTTTTCTCTCGCAGCACGCGAGGTGTTGGGTGCCCCACCCTCGCCGCGTCTTTGTTGTTGCGGCTAGGGTGGGAAGCAAACATCACTGATTAAAGGCCGAAACAGCAATGGTGAAGATCTATTTTCCCGCCTCCCCCACCATCTTCTCCGTTCGGCTCATCGCGTCTGCCCGGCGTTGTTTTTCCACTGCCGCGTCCACGCCGATGGACCGCCAGCTTTCCGCCTTGATCCGCTCCACGAAGCCGTCCAGCCGCTTGTCGAAGGTCGCGCCGACGGCAGCAACCGAGGCATGAGCCTTGGTCATCAGTTCGCGGAAGTGTGCAATCTCATCCGCCGCCGTTTCCGGGTGGTAGCCGATGCGGTAGCCGGTTTGCATGGCCTGCACCAGCTCATCAGTCGGCTCGGCAACGGGAGTCAGGTGCTGCATGGCGTCGTAGGCGCCGCGCAGCCGCGCCATTGCTCCTGCAAAGCCATCCAGTTCGCCGCGCCGCGCGGTCATTCCATCGGCCCGGCGAACTTCCACCGTCACCTTGCTTGCCACGCTGCCGCTCGGCACCGGAATGATGGTCGTCAGCGTATTGCCCTCAAACGACCAACCGCCCTTGCCCGTCGGCCCGGCATGAGGAACCGCCACGCCGTTCACCTTGACTTCCGCCGGAGGCCAGTCCGCTGGCAGCCGCAGCTCGTAACCGCGCTGGGTCAGCATGCCGGGATAGCTGCCCTGCACCGGCTCGATCTCCACCGTCAGGGTGTCGCCCGCCTGGGTGGCCTTCACCGGAGTCCGCGTAAAGACGCCTTTCTGGTATTCGACCGCCGCGCCCGAGTCCTCATAAACGGAGTAGGTCGAGCTAGCGCCCGCCGCCAGCGGCCACACATTCAGAATCAGCGGGTCAACCGGCTTCTCGCCCGTATAGTGCATCGGCGGCTGCATGGGCACAATCGCCCCCGCCTTCACGTACACCGGAGTCTGTTCGATGCTGAAGCTGCGTTCTACTTCTGCCGGCCCGGTCAGGTGCTTGCCGGTCTGCATTTCGATCCATTCGCCTGCTGGGATCCACACCTTTTCCGTGGCCAGTCCCGTCGCCTTGTCGGCAGGAGCGGTCACCGGGGCGGCAATCATCTGCTCGCCAAAGATGTACTCGCCCTTGTGCGTATACGCCGCGTCCTGCGCCGGCCAGTCGTAGTAGAGCGGCCGCAGGAAGGCAATGCCCGTGTCATACGTCCGCCGCGCCTCGGTGTAGAGATACGGCTGCAGCGCATAACGCATCTGGAACGTGTCCCGCAGAATCGTCGAGTACGGCTCCGGGTAGGCCCAGATCCGCCGCTCGCTCTCCGGATTCTTGGTCGTGTGCGTGCGCAGAATCGGGCTGAAGGCCCCGAACTGCACCCAGCGCGTATAAAGCTCCGGTTCCACCGCGCCCGGCATATGCCCGCCGATGTCGTGGCTCCAGTACGCATAGCCCACATTGGCCGCTGTTGCCGTGAACCACGGCTGGAAGGCCAGCGAATCCCACACGCTCACCGTGTCGCCACTGAAGCCGATCTGGTAGCGGTGGTTGCCCAATCCGCCCCAGCGATGAAACAAGAGAGGCCGCTTGCCCTCTCTCTGCTGGTCGGTGAAGTGCACGTAGTTCAGCCACCAGGTCGGCATCACGCCCGCAACCTTGGTGTGCTGCTCCTGCTGCCAGTCCAGCCACCAGAAATCGATGCCCTGCTTTTCCAGCGGATGGTGCAGCAGGTTCATGTAGTTGGTGGCATATTTCTTGTCGGTAATGTCGAAGGGCACATACTGCTTGGTCGCCGGATCGATGCCCATCGCCTTGGCCATCGCCGGGTAGGCGTCTTCCCACGGCTGCACGCCCGACGCGGGGTGCAGGTTCAGGCTGGTCTTCAGCCCTTCCGCGTGCAGCTTGTCCAGGAACAGCGCCGGATCGGGAAACAGCGTTTTGTTCCACGTGTAGCCCGACCAGCCCAGGCCGTGGCCCGAATGGTCTTCCAGCCCTTGCGCCTGCAACTGCTCGCGGCTGATGTGCCAGCCCATGTCGATCACAAAGACATCCAGCGGCACATCGTTTTCTTTGAAGCCCTTCACGATCTCGTCGATCTCCTGGTCCGTGTAGTCCCAGTAGCGCGACCACCAAGCGCCGAAGGCAAAGCGCGGCGGCAGCGGAATCCTGCCCGCCACCTTCACATAGTCGCCCAGCGCCTTGCGGTAATCATGCCCGTAGCCGAAGAAGTAGAGATCCTGCCGGTCGCCCGAGGGCCGCTCCATCACCCACGGCCAGGGGCTCTTTTCGCCCTGCGCAAAGCTGAAGTCGGCCGAGTCGAACAGTGGGCGCTTGGAGTCGTCCACCACCGCCCAGCCCGCCCGCGACACCAGCCCCGGCTCGATCGGTTCCCGGGTCTTGTCTCCCGTCGCCCCATCCAGCGTGCGCGTGGTGCCCTGCAGGTTTTCCGTGTCGGTCAGGCCGGGATGCCACACCACCGGCTTGCCGTCCACCGTCAATTCAACGTTCAGGTCTTCCCCCGTCAGGCGTCCGTCGGCCGTCGGAGTGTAGGTCAGCATTAGCGCGTCGGTCTTCAAAACCAGCTTCTTGCCGTGCTTCGTCACTGCCTGCTCGAACTCCGGCACCGGCAGCTTGCGGTTCAAAAACACAAACGAGGCATGATCCTCGAACTTGCCGTCCGCCGCCCACTCCATGCGGATCAGTTGCGGGGTTAGCACGGTAAACCGCGCATGTCCCACGGTGACCACGGCCTGCGGGTCAGCTACCGGGTTGGTGATGTTTTCGTCGGTTGAGGGTTGAACGGCCGGGCTCTCTTGTGCCTTCAATCCAACACAAAGACCCAATGCAACTGCGGCGACTACAAAGCGATACAAGGGAAAACGCACGAATTCCTCCTGTGTAAACTGCTCCGGAAAGGCTACCACCACGGGCACACTCCCGGCACCTGCGGTGCGGCAGCCGCTTCGCGTGGCCCAGTGTTCTGTTCCTCAGCGAACCAGCCAAGACGAGTGGGAGCCCCACCCTCGGCGCGTTTTTGTCTTTGCGCCCAGGGTGGGAAGGCACGAACCTTGCCCGGCCTACCTGGCATCCGCACAATCCTCCCTCCCGCGCGTTTCAAGAGCGCGGGCCACGCGAAGCGCCTGCCCCCACGGCCAGTGGGCTACTATCTTTTGGAGGATTCTTCACCGATGGACTTCGTTTTGAAACTGCGTCACCTTTGCCTTGCTGCCTTGTTGGTTGTTCTATCGCTTTCGGCCGCGGCCCAATCCGCCAGGGAAGCCGCCGAAATCGCCGCCGGTTTTTCGCCCGCTGCACGTGCAGTGCTCGACCGCCTCAGCGCCCTCCGCGAGTTGCCCGACGGCGCATGGAAGATCCATGCCGGCGACCTTGCCCACGCCGAGGCCGTCACCCTCGACGAAAGTTCCTGGAAGCCCATAGCCGCAGGCGAAAAGGCCCCCAACGACTCCGTCTGGTTCCGCCAGACCTATCGCGTGCCCGACACGCTCAATGGATACGACCTGACCGGCGCGCGCATCTGGTTCCAGTTCCACGCCACTGCCAACGGACCCATGCCGCAGATCCTCTACTTCAACGGCCGCCGCGTGGCCATGGGAGACGATCTGGAGCCGGTCGTTCTCGTCGACAGCGCCCGTCCCGGTGACACCGTTACCGTGGCCGTCAAGCTGCTGCACACCGTCGACACCAAGGACTTCCACGGCGCGACCCTCAAGATCGACTTCCCCGAAGGCCGTCCCAACCCCGAAGACCTGCGCCAGGAATTCCTCTCCGCCGCCCTGCTCGTCCCCGCGTTAGCCAAGGAGGACGCCAGCAAGTTGGCGACCCTTGACGGTGCGGTTCAAGCTGTCGACCTGGCCGCGCTGGATGTCAAAAATCAGAAAAAATTTGACGCCAGCCTCGCCGCCGCGCACGCCAAGCTTTCATCGCTTACCCCGCTGCTCCAGCAGGTCACGCTGCACCTCACCGGCAACTCCCACATCGACGCCGCCTGGCTCTGGCCGTGGACCGAGACGGTGGACGTGGTCAAGCGCACCTTCGGCACCGCCCTCCAGCTCATGTACGAGTACCCGCAGTACACCTACACCCAATCAGCCGCCGCCTACAACGAGTGGATCGCCGACAAGTATCCCGACATGAACGCCGAAATCGCCCAGCGTATCAAGGAAGGTCGCTGGGAGATCGTCGGCGGCATGTGGGTCGAGCCCGACCTCAACATGCCCGACGGCGAGTCCCTCGTCCGCCAGATCCTGGTCGGCAAACGCTGGTTCAAAAACGCCTACGGCGTCGACACCCGCATCGGCTGGAACCCCGACAGCTTCGGATACACCTGGCAGCTTCCGCAGATCTACAAGAAGAGCGGCATCGACTACTTCGTCACCCAGAAAATGGCCTGGTGCGACACCAACCAGCTGCCGTTCAAGTTCTTCTGGTGGCAGTCGCCTGACGGCTCAAAGGTGCTCAGCTACTTCCCCCATGACTACGCCAATAACAACCTGAACCTCGTTCGCTTGTCTCGTGACTTCACCATCGCCCAGAAGCAAGCCACCGGCCTGCCCACCATGATGGACCTCTACGGCATCGGCGACCATGGCGGCGGACCTACCCGCGCCATCCTCGACGAAGGCTTTCATTGGGCCACGCCGACCAGCAGCGCCACTACCGTCAGCGCCTCCAGCGAAGCGTCAGTGCACGACTTGAATCGTGCCAATATCGCCCAAACAAAGGACGGGGCTTTAGCCCCTGCTACGAACGCCTCTTCCGCAATCCACGACCCCGCCCCCTCCGCGAATGGCACTGTAACAGGGCACGACTTCAGTCGTGCCGAGAACGCCGATAAAAAAGACAGGGCTTTAGCCCCTGCTATGCCTTCGGAAAGCCACGTCGTCCCCCACATCGAATTCGGCACCGCGCAGTCCTACTTCACCTCGCTCGAAAAGCAGATCGCCCCCGCAAGCCCCGTCTGGGACTACAAGTCCATCGCCAAGGGCTACACCGCCCCGCCCGCCGTGCCCGGAATGGTCTCCATCCCCACCTGGAAAAGCGAGCTCTACTTCGAATACCACCGTGGCGTGATGACCACCCAGGCCAACCACAAGCGCAACATGCGCGACGCCGAAGAGGAAGTCCTCAACGCCGAGAAATGGTCTTCATTGGCATGGCTCGACGGCCAAAAATACCCTTCGACTGAGCTAACAGAGGATTGGAAGAAAGTCCTCTTCAACCAGTTCCACGACCTCGCCGCCGGCAGCGGCATTGGCCAGATTTACAAGGATGCGCAGAAGGACTACGACGTCGTCCGCTGGTCAACGAACGAGATTTCGGCGCAGGCGCTTGGCACAGTCGATGAGGGCCTGAATACGCAAGGCACTGGCGTTCCGGTGGTGGTTTACAACCCGCTGGGATGGGCGCGCTCCGGCGATGTGACGGTGCAAGCGCAGGGTAGCGGAGCCGAAGCTAAGGACGTGACACTGCACGTGGATAACGTGCCGGCGCTGGGATACAAGGTTGTACATGTGAATCTGGCAGCGGAAGCGGCCAAGGCCCCAATTCAAGCCCTGACAGCAACGGCCGGCCATACGGCAGATATTCAAGGCAGCAGGTTCTCCATCCGTGTGGACGGGAAAACCGGCTGCATAGTGAGCCTGACCGAGATCAAGACAAACAAGCAGTTGATTGCCCCTGACGGCTGCGGCAACCAACTCCAGTTCTTCAAGGACACACCGAAGGACTATGATGCGTGGAATATCGATCCGGGCACGCTTGACGCCGCACCGCAGACCATCGATCAGGCCGATTCAGTGGAACTGGTTCGAGAAGGCATCGAGACCCTGATTCGGGTCAAGAGCCACTGGCAAAACTCCAAGTTCGTTCAGACCATCAGCCTGCAAGGCGATCTGGTGGACATCGACAACGAGATCGACTGGCACGAATCGCACGTCCTGCTGAAGGCCGCCTTCCCGCTCGCCGTCACCAGCGACCACGCCACCTACGAGATCCCCTATGGCGCAATCGAGCGCTCCACCACCCGCAACAATTCGTGGGAAAAGGCCCAGTTCGAGGTCCCCGCCATGCGCTGGGCCGACATCAGCGGCGCTGGTCCAGATGGCAAAGTCCACGGCCTCAGCGTCATCAACAACAGCAAATACGGCTACGACGCAGTCGGCAATATGCTGCGCCTCACCCTGCTGCGCTCGCCCAAGTGGCCCGACGCCGAGGCCGATATGGGCCACCACCACTTCCACTACGCCATTTATCCACACTCCGGCGACTGGAAAGAAGCCCTCACCGTCCGCCACGGCTACGAGTACAACTACCCTCTGACCGCCGTCGTCACCACCGCCCACGCAGGCTCACTGCCCGCGTCGCATTCCTTCGCCTCGGTCACGCCCGAGAACGTCGTCCTCACCGCCGTCAAGAAGGCCGAAGATGCGAATGGCCTGATCTTCCGCATTTACGAGTGGGCTGGCAAGGACTCCACCGCCGAGTTCCACGTTCCCGCCGGAGCCACCTCCGCCACCGTCACCAACCTGATGGAAACGCCGGAAGGGCAGTCCCTGCCGGTCACCCATGACGCAGCCAGTGGAGGCGAGATCGTCCGCGCCCCCATCCATCCCTACGAAATCCTCACCATCCGGGTTGACTACCCCGCCGCCGGACCGAAGCAGAACTGATCCTGCGCTTCTGCCTGTCATCCTGAGCGAGCGAAGCGAGTCGAAGGACCTGCGGTTCGCCGGATGCCCCTGGTCCCTCGCTTTTGGGGACCAGGGAAAGCAAGAACGCTTGGGATACTGAATCAGCTCAAAAACTTGGGTGCCCCAGGGTCCGGAGTCCCCATGAACTGATCTTCATCCGTGGGGTGGAGGTCCCTCGCATTTGGGGACCTGGGACACCTCGAACGAGAGATCCCCCGGTCACCTCTCGGGAGCCTCTGTTAACCTACCCGCAAGGAGCCTGCACAATGGACATCTCTTCCCCCTACTTCATCGTTCCTTTGATGGTCGTCCTCTTCACGGCGCTGATCCTCTTTGCCACCAGCACGAAGGAAGACGGCCACGCCTCGCACTGATCTGGCCGCCTCTCAGCGACTCTCGTCCTTCGACCGCGCGACGATTCAAGGAACCTTTGCCTGCCTACCGCCGTATTGCAGAGGAAGAGGGCGTTCGTCATGATCTCGAAACCAATGAGTACTACGCTTTGTCTGACCCTGGTAGCCGCCACCGTCGCATGGATGGCCGGATGCCGCGTCCAGGTTGACAAGGATGCCAACGGGCAGGAAAAGCATGTGCAGATCGACACCCCCTTTGGCGGCGTGCATGTGAACACCGACCAGGTCACGGCCTCCGACCTCGGCCTGCAAGTCTATCCCGGCGCGCAGCAAATCAAAGACAAGGACAATCACAAGTCCGCCGATGTGCACTTGGGTTTCGGCGAGTGGCAGATGCGCGTCCGCGCCGTCTCTTACTCCACCCCGGACTCCCAGGAAAAGGTCGCCGCTTTCTACAAAAAGGAGTTGGGCCGCTATGGTGATGTGATCACCTGCGATGGCAATGGCCCGGTGGGAACGCCCACGGTCACCTCCGAGGGCCTCACCTGTGGGGACAAAGGTCCCAAAGTTCAGATCGATGGCCGGGACTTCGGCGATAAGAACGGGGGCATCTCGCTGAAAGCGGGATCCAAGCGCCACCAGCACATCTTCGGCTTTGAAAACCCGGAAGAAGGCCAAACCCGCTTCGCCCTGGTCGCCCTGGACCTGCCCGCCATTGCCGACAACAAATCCGACCATAGCGACTAGGCGTTACAGCATTTTCGATTCTGCTCTTTACAGAAGCCTCAGGCTCATGTGGCATTTTCATCAAGAAAAGGCCACCTTGCACGATCTGACAATGGCAATATGTGAATCGAAAATGCCCTAGCGGTGCGGCAGGAGCTTTCGCCAGTTCCGCCATTGATCCGGCAACAAAATACAGCGTGGGTGCCCCATCCTCTCCCGCGTATTTTGCGGGAAAGGGTGGGAAACAATGACATTCATTTCTTGCCGGATCAATAGCAGATCAATCCAGCCGGAACTGGCGAATCACCCCGTCCAGCTCGGTTGCCAGCTTTGAAAGGTTCTTGCTGGCCTCCGCCGCATCCTCTGCGGCGTTGGAGCTTTCCGTCGCCAGCTGCGAAATCTCGCTCGCCGATTGCGAAATCTCCAGCGAAGCTGAGGTCTGTTCCGTCGCCGCTGTGGCGATCATGTGGATCTGGCTCTCCACTTCTTTCGATGAGGTGATGATCATTTCCAGGCTGGTGCGCGCATTCGCGGTTTCGTTCATGCCTGTTTCCACCGCCCCGCGGCTGTGCGACATCACTGCGAGGGTTTCCCGCGTCTCGTCCTGAATACTGCGAATGGTCCCCGCAATCTCCTCGGTTGCGCCCTTGGTTCGTTCTGCCAGCCGCCTCACCTCGCCGGCCACCACCGCGAATCCACGTCCGTGCTCGCCGGCGCGGGCGGCTTCAATCGCCGCGTTCAGGGCCAGCAGGTTGGTCTGCTCGCTGATCTCCTGGATCACGCCGACCACCTTGCCGATTTCCGTCGAGCGCCGCGAAAGCGAATCCATCTTCTGCGCCACGCTGGTCGTTGCTGTGGCGATTCGCTCCATGGTGGCTGCTGTTGCCTGCATCACTTCGCCGCCCTTGCTGGCCATCTCGGCGGAGTTGCGGCTGGCCATCGCGGCCTGCTCGGCGTTGTGGCTGATCTCGCCGATGGTCGCTGTCATCTCCTGCGCAGCCGCCGCAATCTGGTTCGTCTTGCTCGACTGATTCTGCGTGTTGGTTCGGGTCCCGTCGGCGTGTTGGCTCATCTGTTCCGATGCCGCTGACAGCGTTTCCACACCCTGCGCCAGCCCCGTCAGCACTTCCCGCATCTTGTCCACGGTCTGATTGATCGCCGTTTGTAGGCGTCCCACTTCATCGCTGCCCACAACCGCTACCTCGACCGTAAGATTCTTTGCGGCCACCTGCTCCAGCGCGTGCGTGGCGTCCACCAGCGGCGGCACAATCAGGCGCGTCAAAACCTTCCCGACAAGGCCGCACAACAGCAACACCACTGCCGTCACCGCAATCGCCGCGACCATCACCTTGTGGCCAAGTGCGAGAGCCTGCTCGCCGCTCTCACTGCCAAACTTGTCGTTGAGCGCAATGTCTTCGTCCACCGCTGCAGCCATCGCGTCGTACTCTCTCGAAGCATCATGGCCCACAATCAGGTGCTTTGCATCTTCCAACTTGTTCTGCCGCACCAGGTCCGCCGCATTGCTGCTGCGATCAATATAGGGCCCCGCACTCTGGCGAATCCGGTCATAGAGTGCCTGCTCCCCCGGATACGAGACCAGCGGTTTATACCGGTCCATGGCGTCGCTGTAAGCGGCGGCGTAGCTCTTCACCCGGTCCAGATAGTGCGCCGTGCACTCTGGAGTCTCACACAGCTGCAGCAGCGCGTCGGAGCGGCGGATTGTCGCCACATCGAAACGAATCTCACCTAAAATCTTGATCGAAGGAATGGTGCTCTTCACCAGTTCATCCACCTTGCCGTTGACTCCGACAAAGCCTATTACCGAGGAGATGCCAAGAAGAGCGCAAAGTACAAAAATACTGCCAAAGGCGTACCCAAACTTCTTGGAGATACTAAGGTCACGAATTGCGGACATAACTGAGGGGGCCCTTTCAACGCCTGATTCGGTAGATCTGGCGGCAACAATGCTGGAAGCGCCAGCCGAATGTTGATCCTATCGGCATGAATGAAAAAGTTTCAAGTTGTTACCTAAGTTTTTGTGAAATTCCAGGAAATATTCCTGATTTAGGAAGGAAAAGCGAAGGTTTTGTGACGGATGGCAATGCCTTGTATCTAATTGCCCTCAGGTTTTCGAAAGCTCCCAGTTGTCCCATAAGCAGGCTGATGGCTTCCACCCCACTGCGCCGCTTGCAGGCGGAAGCCCTGCTCAGCAGGTGCTCGATCGCGCCCGCGCTCCGGCGGGCGTCCTGACCGGCGTCCTGGTCGCAGGGCGTGCAGCCGGGGCCGCTGTCCTATTCCCGCCCCGCTGTTCCTCGCTGTCCAGGCGGAACTGGTGGATCACCTGGTCCATCTCCCCAACCAGGCCCGAAAGCTTCTTCCCGGCCTGGTCGGCATACTCTGCGTCCTCCGCGTTTTCCGTGGCCAGCTTCGAAATCTCGCTCGCCGATTCCGCAATCTCCTTCGATGCGGCAGCCTGCTCGGTCGACGCCGTAGCGATCATCTGCGTCTGCAACTCCACCTCGTGCGAGGAGGCGATGATCAGCTCCAGGCTGTTGCGCGCGTTGGCCGTATCCTGCAACCCGGACTCCACAGCCTCGTGGCTGTGCGCCATCACCTGGACCGTCTCGCGCGTCTCCTGCTGAATGCTGTGGATGGTGCCGGCAATCTCTTCCGTCGCGCTCTTGGTCCGCTCGGCCAGCCGCCGCACCTCTCCCGCCACCACCGCGAACCCTCGTCCGTGCTCCCCGGCGCGCGCCGCTTCGATGGCCGCGTTCAATGCCAGCAGGTTGGTCTGCTCGCTGATCTCCTGAATCACGCCCACCACCTTGCCGATCTCGTTGGAGCGGTGCGCCAGCGAATCCATCTTCTTCGAAACGCTCTCGGTGGCCGCCGCAATCCGCTCCATGGTGGAGGCGGCCGATTGCATCACCACCCCGCCCTGGGTCGCCATCTCCGCCGACTTCCGGCTGGAAAGCGCCGCGCCCTCCGCGTTCTGCCCGATTTCATTGATCGTAGACGTCATCTGCTCCGCGGCCGCCGCGATCCGGCTGGTCTGCAGAGACTGGGTTTGCGCGTTCCGCTTCGAGTTCTCCGCGCGCCGGTTCAGGTCGCCGCTCGCCTCCAACAGTGTCTCGCCGCTCTCGGTTAGGGTCCGCAGCACATCCCTCATCGAGCCCACGCTGGTGTTGATCGCCTTGGAGAGCTGGCCCACCTCGTCTTGGCCCAGTGCCTCCACGTGCGCCGTCAGGTCCTTCTCCGCCAGCTGCGCCAGGGCCTGCGTCGCCGCTCGTAGTGGAGGAACAATCAGACGCGTCATCGTTAAACCCACAATCGCGCACAGCAGCACCGTAATCGCCATCAGCGCGCAAGTGGTCATCAGCAGCAAGCGCACCAGCCCAATCGTTCGCGCCCCTTCCGCCGCTCCCGACCGGTTGTTCAGCGTGACATCCGCCTCCACCGCGTCCACCGTCGCGTTGTACAGCTTGACCGCATCCCCATACAGCAGAATCTTCGAGGCCGCCGCAGCATCGCCCGCGTCGGAAAGCTTCCTGCTCTGGTCGCTCAGCGCCACATACGCATCCGCGTTCGCGCGAATCGCCTCAAACAGTTCCCGCTCCCCGGGATAGGTCACCAGCGGCTCGTAGGCCTGCATCGCCTCCCGATACGAGGCAACGTACTTTACCCGCTTGGGCGTGAGCCGCGCCGTGCACTCCGGCGTATCGCACAACAGCAGCAGCGCATCGGTCCGGCGGATCGTCGACACCGAATAGCGAATGTCGCCCAGCGCCTTCATCGACGGCATACGCCCGTTCACCATGTTCTCGGCGGCGGAGCGGACCTTCAGGAAACCAAACAGCGCGGCGGTTCCCAAAAACGCCGTCAACAGGCACACCATCCCAAAGGCATAGAAGAACTTGCGTGCAACGCGCAGGTCGCGAAATGCTGGCATAGTGAAATTGGCCCTTCCGGAAGAGGTCGCTTTCAGGGGAATCCGGAGATTCATCTGCGGTGTCTATCGGCGCACCGGTAAAAAGAATCAGCAAATGCGCCCAAAGGAAAGAGGCAGAATCGGTTGATTTCCGCGCTCGGAAGCCGAAGCCAGAGAAGGGAATCGACCACGTTTTTTCCTCAAATCGCATGATTTGCAGCGGGTCTCGACTTCGGTGCCTGAAAAGCCAATAAAATGAGTGGGGCTTCACAGACGGCGGAAAGACTCCATGGGGCAAGCGAGAAGCGTCAGGGCGCAACTTCCCTCGATCCGCATATGTCAGAAAATCAGCACAGGCTTCAAATGCCCTTGTGGTATGTTTTTTGAGGGATTTAGCCCGAAACTCGGCCACTCTCCGCAGCCTGTTGAGCCTCAGCGGGGCATTCTTCGGAAGGTTCTACTCGATAGGCTTCTGTCTCGCGCCCCGTAAACTTCATCCAGGCTTCCTGGTTTAGAAAAAGGTTCGGTCCATTTCCATGGTTCGTGCGGCTCAAAGAAAGGCCGGGTTGCTGTTGGGCGGGTTGTTCCTCGCCTGCGCCCTCGTCTCCGCCCAGCAGCCACCCGCGGCCCAACTCGACGTCCTGGGCCACATCCTTCTCAGCGGCCAGCCCACTCCCTATCTCATCCGCCATCTGCCGGTAACTTCCTTTCCCGAGCTTCCTGCCGCGGTGCGGGACTATCTCGACCAGCGCGGTTGCCTGATTCCCCAGACCTACCAGGCGCACCGGCCGGAAAACGTCGTCCATGCCCGTCTCGAAGGCCCCGGCTCCTCCGACTGGGCGGTGCTCTGCTCGGTGCAGGGAACCGTCTCGCTGCTGGTCTTCTTCGGCAGCGCGCCCGGCCAGCCGCACCTTCTGGCCACCGCGCAGGAAACCGAACGCTTGCAATCGCACGACCCCAGCCCCATCCTTGGCTTCAACTGGGGAATCGACCCCGCTTCGCCGCGGCGCATCCACGACGCGCAAAGCGGACTGAAGCAGCGCCCGCCCTGGCTCGACCACGACGCCCTCGCCGATTCGCTCCTCGATCGCCGTACGGTCTTTCATTTCTATTCCGGCAGCGCCTGGACACTGCTGAACGCCCCCGACAACTGAGTCGCGCCCGTCAATGCGGGTTGGGTGCCCCATCTTCGAACGGCTCTGAGCGATACCAGAGTTGCCGTGTCCCGGCAGGTTCCCGCACCAGCGTTACCGGCCCTCAAGACATGGGTTTGTATCGCCGGCCTCCCGGCCGGCTGTAGCGTGGGCCTCCCGGTCCACGCTGTTTCCTCCTGAGAGAACCGCGTCAGCCGTGTCCTCAAAGGCCCGCGGCCATCCCGGAGAAGAGAAAAGCGCCTCAAAACCTCGTGTGCAATTCAAGAGGTCTTGGGACGCTTTCGGCTATGCCGCAATCACTTGCTGTCAGCCCTATTCGTCGTCGCCGATGAATCTTTCTACGTCCTGGATCCGCGGGGTCTGGCTCTCAGCGTCTTGGCTCTCCGCGTCCTGCGTCTCCGCCAGGCGCTCCAGTTGGTTGCGCCAGTCGAGCGATTCCACAAAACCCTTCGACTCGCGCCAACCGGGCTCGACGATAATGCGCAGCTCCAAATAGACACGCGTCCCGAGCAGCGACTCGATCTGGCGGCGCGCGCCGGTGCCGATCTCCTTGAGCTTGGAGCCCCCCTTGCCGATCAAAATCGCCTTCTGCCCGTCGCGTTCGCAGTAGATGGCGGCGGCGATGCTGGTGAGCGGCGGCTTGGGCGGCGGAGAGCCCTTCTTGCGGGGGCGATTCGACACTGGCTTGGGCTCGTCGAAGCGCTCGATCACCACCGCCGCGGCGTAAGGGACCTCTTCCCCGGTTTCCACCAGGATGCGCTCGCGAATGAGCTCCGCCACCATGAAGCGCTGCGGCTGATCGGTGTACTGGTCGGCCGGGTAGTAGCGCTCGCCGGTGGGCAGCGCGCCGACGATCTTGCTCAGCAGGATGTCGAGTCCGTCCCGCTTGCGGGCGCTGATGGGGATGATCTGGGCGAAGTCGAACTGGCGGGTCAGGGAGTCGATGAGGGGCAGCAGCCGGTCCTTGGCCACCAGATCGATCTTGGTGAGGACCAGGAAAACCGGGCAATCGACCTTGCGGATGAGTCCGAAGAGGAACTCGTCTTCGCTCACCCAGGTCCCGTGGGCGCTTTTGCGCTGCAAAGCCTCAGCCGGGGCCGTCACGGAGGCCTCTGCAGTCTCCGAAGCGGAAGCCGGATGAACCGGTTCGGCGGCCTCGGCCCCTGAATCTGAAACTGGCGCGGCAACCTGTGCTGCCTCCAGTTGCACGCGGCGCGTGGCGTCCATCAGGACGAGCACCAGGTCGCGGCTCTCCAGCGCCTCGTAGACCTCCTGCAACATACGGCGGTCGAGGTGGGAGCCTGGCTTGTGGACTCCCGGAGTGTCCACAAAGACGATCTGGGCTTCCGGGTGCGAGCCTTTGATGGCAGGGACCTCGACCACACCGGCAATGCGGTTGCGGGTGGTTTGCGGCTTGGCGGAGACAATGGCTACCTTTTCGCCGGTAAGGGCGTTCAGCAGCGTGCTTTTGCCGACGTTAGGCCGGCCGACGATGGCGACAAATCCAGATTTCAAAGGGTTTTCAAACTCCTGAATCTCTATTATCGCCGGATTCGGGGTTCGAGCGGGTCAACATTCTGCCCATGGTGCAATATCAGGACCGGATGGAGAATCGCACTCCTGATCGAGTCGAGGAGTATTCTTGACTTGCATTCGTCTATAAACGATAGTCTATCCGTGTACGAGATTCGCCACTACCTGACGCGAAGCGAGAAAGACGTCTTCATGGAGTGGCGTCTACAGCTCCGCGACACGACGGCGAAGATTGCTGTTGACCGCAGAATCAACCGAATGGAATTGGGCAACTTCGGTGATCACCGCTTCTGCCGCGATGGGGTTTGGGAACTGCGCATCGACGTGGGGCCCGGATACAGGTTCTATTACGCGATCGCCGGAACACAGGTTGTGTTGCTGATCTCGGGCAGCGACAAGCGAAGCCAGGATGCGGAGATCGCCCGCGCCTGTGAATACTGGCAGGATTGGCAAGGGAGGGCTGAGCAATGAAAGATCGATCCCACGATGATGCCATGGCGGAGCTGTTCAAGGAAGACCCAGCCCACGCGCTGGAACTGCTGAACAGCATTCTGGAAGACGGAGAACAGGGCGAACTGCTGATCGCGTTGCGCCAGATGACCAAAGCCTTTGGTGGCGTGCAGACAGTAGCGGAACAGGCCAATCTGAACCCGACCCAGCTCTACCGCACGTTATCCGAAGCGGGCAACCCGGAACTGCGCAGCCTCTCGGCCATCCTCAAAGTGATGGGCCTTCGCTTGGCGGTTGAACGAGTCCGAGCGGCATAACCACCTGCGGTGGGGCGTGCTGCTTCGCCTGGCCCGCGCCAAGGGAATGGCAGAGATTGCCAGCCAGACCGGCCTCTCGCGCGAGCAGCTCTATCGCTCGTTCAGCGCAGCCGGAAACCCGACATTGAAAACCACCATGGCAGTGATGAAGGCGCTGGGCGTGTCGTTGGCGGTGAATGCATCCTGCGAGGGCCGGGAGATTCGCTAGTTCGAATCATCGCTGGAGCCGGGCATCGGCGGAAAGACCCTCAGCCGCTCCACCCGCCGGTCGGTCGAAGCCACAACTTCCATGCGCAGCCCAGCCTTTTCCAGCACGATTACTTCACCGGCCAAGGGGATGCGGCCCTCGATTTCGCTGACCAGACCGCCCAGTGTAGTGGCTTCGAACTCCTGGCCTAGATTGATCTCCGCGCCGAAGAGGTCGCTGAGTTGGTCGACCGGGAAGCCAGCCGGGACCAGCCAGATGCCGTCGGGCTGCCGCTGCGGTTCTTCCAGCTGCACGTCTTCTTCGTGCTCGTCGTGGATGTTGCCGACGATCTCTTCGAGCAGGTCCTCAATCGTCACCAGCCCGGCCACGCCGCCGTACTCGTCGATCACCACGCGCATGTGCTGCTTTTCGCGCTGCATCTCGCGCAGCAGTTCGTAGCCGCGCTTGGTTTCCGGCACAAACTCCACCGCGCGCTGAATGCTGGCCACGGTGCGGGTGCGCGCTTCCACATCGGTAATTTGCAGCAGGTCGTGCGCAAAGGCGATGCCGGTCACGTTGTCGAGCGTGCGCTGGAAGACGGGCACGCGCGAGAAGTTGTGCACGCGCAGCAATTCGAGAAAGTGCTCCAGCGAAATCGTGTCGGGCACGGCGAAGATCTGCGGGCGCGGGGTCATCACATCGCGCACCAGCTTGTCGCCGAACTCGACGGCGGAGCGGACCAGATCGCGATCGCTCTCTTCGAGTATTCCTTCTTCTTCGCCGGCTTCCAGCAGCGCCTCCACATCCACGGCGTCCTCTTCGGGGCTGGCCGGCTGCTCGGCGAGCGCGGCCACCGAAAAGAAGAAGCGGATGACGACGGTGATGGGCGTCATCAGCCAGAGCAGAAAGCGGATCGGCCAGATGATGCGCGCCGCCCAGCGCCCTTTGGTCCGGTTGAACAGCAGAGACGGCAGCAGGTGGTTGCAGAAAGCCACTGCCATCATCAGGATGAGCAGCGCCTGCGCGATTTCACCCCAACTGGGCCGGGCCTGATCCGCCGCATGGTCGAAAAGGACGGCTCCAATGCCAAGCGCGAGAAAGCCGAGAGCCAGCTGCTGCAGAACCTGCGCACAAAGGTAGGCGTGGTCGCGCGTGAGGCCCAGTTGCGGCTCCACCAGCTCTTCCCAGGCGTCCAGGTTGTCCTGCTCCTCGCGGGTGAGGATCTTGCCGAACTCCGCATAGGCGCGGGTCATATAGGCGGCAAGAACTTCGACAGCCGCGAGCACAAGCAGCGCCAGAAGCGTTCCTGTGCTCATGCTCGTTTACCCTTGGGCGTGGACCTTGGCGTTTCCACACGCTCGATGAGACCTTGCGGGAGCTTTAGCTTGCCGCGCAGCAGCCGTTCTCGCCGGGCCATCAGGCCGCTGTCGGTCTCGTGGTCCAGGCCGGCCAGATGCAGCAGCCCGTGCAGCATTAGGACCTTGACTTCGGTGGAGAGCGGGTGGCCCTGTTCCAAAGCCTGTTTCAGCGCGGTGGGAACGCTGATGGCCAGGTCGCCCGCGATTTGCATGGAGGCGGGCAGGCCGGGCATCAGGCCTTCCGACGGGAAAGAGAGCACGTCGGTGGCCTTGTTTTTGCCTCTGAACTGACGGTTCAGCTTGCGGATGGCCGGGTCGGTGGTCAGCAGGACGGTGACCTGTCCTTTGAGACGGACCGCAGCCTGCGCAAGTTTGAGGAAGCGGCCGAGCGTGACAGGGGTGGGCAGGCGATGGGCGCGCGGCGGATTGGCCGCAGCATCTTCCCTTGCCGCTTTGGAAGCGGGCAACAGGGAGGGAGATAAGTCTGGGTCTAAAAGGATCATTGTCTCCAAGGCAAGTGGTGCGAGCCCTGTTTTATTCATTCTACGCAGGTTCTATGAATGCCGCGATGGTTTGCATGGGCAGAATGAGACGCAACGACTCGGGAAGCCGGATAAACCCGTGAGCGGAGTAGAACTTTGCGGCTGGCTCGCCGATTGCGTCCACTACGACCATCGAAGAGCCAACCTGCGCGGCGTTTTCGTATGCCTTGGTCAGGGCTTTGGCCAAAAGAACAGATCCGAGCCCCTGCCCCTGAAGCTCAGTAGCCACAGCGATTCGCCCCAGCAGCGTTGCGCTGACCATCGGGTAACGGGGAATGTGCTTCCGCACCGTTTCAGGAACGACGCCTGGAGCCAACCCGCAGGCGCAGAGTGTGAAATAACCAGCAATCCGGTTAGGTGAGTCTTCTGGCGCTAACACAAAAACAGCATTCGCCTTGCGGCGCATGTCCTGAGACGCCTGAGTTTTCAGGTAAAGATCGAGGCTTTCAACGCCGCAATGAAATCCGGCCCGGTCGTGAGCTTTGCTGAGCGGCTCAAGATGAAAAGAGCTGGCTTGTGCCCTCATCGGGCAGCGACCCGTTCCTCAGCTAAACGAAAGGCCCGCTTGAGCCGGGCGTTGGGCTTGGGTGGATGGACCAGGGCATCGAAGAAAACTGCGCGGTCCCGCTCCGACAGTAGAAGGCTCTCATGGCGAAGGATTGCTGCGTGGGTGGCTTCGGCGAGCGCGGTGAGACAGAAGTCAGTGAGGCTTCGGTGTTCAAGGGCGGCGGCGCGCTCTACAAGGCGCTTGGTTTCGGCGTCCACGCGGAAGCCCAGCCGAAAGGCGCGTGCGCGGCGTTCGGGAGGGTCTGCGGTTACAGATTGCGTCATGGGCTTGCTCCTGCGTTGCGGATCAACGATTCCGGGTCAGGCTCATTGTACGTCCAATGGGAGAACAAGGCAATGCTGGCTCTCCGGCGAAGATGAACTCTGCGAGGGTGGTTGTCTCCCACCTTGGCCGCAGAAGCAAGAACGCGGCCAAGGTGGGGAACTCGCATGCAGTGCTGGGCGAGACTACTGCGGTTTATGCGCGCGCACCGCAGCTTGTGCCGGGCGCGAATCCTGACTCTGCGGGCCCACCTGAATCGCTTCGCCAAGCGAGAGCGGCAGTTCCTGCTGCGTCGATTTGACCGCCTCGTAGGCCCGCACAATCCGCTGTACCAGCGTGTGGCGCACCACGTCGCAGTCTTCAAAGTGGCAGAACTGGATGCCTTCCACGCCATCCAGCACGTTGATGGCGTCGATCAGCCCGGACTTGCGCGGGTTGGGCAAGTCGATCTGCGTGATGTCGCCGGTGATGACGGCCTTGGAGTTGTTGCCCATGCGGGTGAGGAACATCTTCATCTGTTCGACGGTGGTGTTCTGCGCCTCGTCCATGATGATGAAGGCGTCATTGAGGGTGCGGCCGCGCATGAAGGCCAGCGGGGCGACCTCGATGATGTTCTTTTCAAGCATCTTGTCGACCTTTTCCGGGTCGAGCAGGTCGTAGAGGGCGTCGTAAAGCGGGCGCAGGTAGGGATCGACTTTTTCCTGCAGCGAGCCGGGCAAAAAGCCGAGGCGTTCGCCGGCCTCGACGGCGGGGCGCACGAGGATGATGCGGCTGACCTTTTTTGCGTTGTAGGCGGCCACGGCCATGGCCACGGCCAGATAAGTCTTGCCGGTTCCGGCCGGGCCCACGCCGAAGGTCATGTCGTTCTGCTCGATGGCCTCGATGTACTTGCGCTGGTTGACGCTGCGCGGTTGCACCACACGCTTCACGCCCGTGGACCGCTGCTTGGTGGAGTCGGCCAGCGAGCGCAACGTAACGGCCGGATCGGTCACCACCAGCCGCAGCATTCCGTTCAATTCGCCGTTGGTGGGGTTTACGCCTTGCTTGCGCAAGGCCTCAAAGTCCTCGAAGATTTGTCGAACCCGCTTCAATCCCGGCTCCGGCCCCTCGACATGTACCGAGTCAGAGCGCAGATCGATGCGTACCGCGAGCGCGTCTTCCATCAGGCTGAGGTTTTCATCGCGAGTCCCGAACAAGGGCTCGAGGTTGGGCGTAATCTCCAGGGCGATCTTCAAGATTTTCGAGAGCCTCCATTGATCTGTTGGGCTGCGGGAGATAAAGCAAGGCCAATAAACGCGTTCCGGCACGCGGAACGCGGCAGTGGCTGCGCGGATGGGAATCTCAATACGAGGGCCCGATGTGCGGGAGACGGGCTGCGGAGGGAGCGCCGTGCAGGGCGCAGGACTGTGCTGAAGCTCTGGGCCGGGCAGTGGAACCGCGGGATGGTGTAGGCGACCAAATCCGGTATCTGCGCTTGAGAGTAGCGCCGTCGGCCGCCCGCGTCAATGCATGGAGTGCTGAATTCTGATGAAAAGTCACCCGTTATTCCGGGTTTTGCAAGGATTTAACGGCAGGGAACGGAGAAGAAGGGAACAGGGAACAGGGATCAGGGATCAGGGAACCGGAACTAGTGTCCTGTCTCTAAAGTTCGCATCAAAAATGCTGTCATCCTGAGCGAAGTTTGGCGCGCAACCGGGGCCCCCGGCGACAGGTCTTCGTCGCCGGGGTGGTTGGGCGCCAAACGAAGCCGAAGGACCTGC
>Ga0181517_10001025_pt1 | contig 33168 bp, 26 predicted proteins | sample PEATcosm2014_Bin_31_FD_119748 | JGI IMG/M metagenome (GOLD analysis project Ga0181517, IMG submission 119748) | Peatland microbial communities from MTU Mesocosm Facility, Houghton, MI, USA - PEATcosm2014_Bin01_30_metaG | ecosystem: Environmental > Terrestrial > Soil > Wetlands > Peat | place... | reverse complement strand
CAGCGAATCTACAAGATGCGTATCCGCTCCGGCGTCGCTGGCAATGTACTGCAGCGCGCGAACGTCCTTGGGCAGGCAGGAGCCGCCAAACGCGCCGCCGGGCCGCAGGTAGGCCGGCGAGATGTTGAGGATGGTGTCAGCAACAAAGATCTGGTGAACGGTTTGCGCGTTAATACCCAGTTGAACGCACACACGGCCAATCTCGTTTGCGAAAGCGGTCTTAACGGCGTGGAAAGTATTATCGACAAACTTGGTGAGTTCGGCTTCGCGGTAGTGAGTATAGAAGCGCGGCGCCACGATTTGCGCATTAAGCTGATCAAGCCGCTGACACGCGCCGCCATCCCTGGTGCCGATCACGATCTTGGGCGGGTGAAAGTAGTCGTCGATGGCCACCGACTCGCGCATGAACTCGGGACAATAGACGAGTTCGACTTTGCCGGAGTCCGTTCCCAGTTGTTGCTCAAAGATGGGTTCTATCAGGTCTTCGGTTGTGCCAGGCCGCATGGTTGAGCGATAGACAACGGTCAGAGACTCCGGGCGAGCGGGGTCGATCATGGCCGCGATCTGACGCGAGACCTCTGCAATGTAAGTCATGTTGTGCGACCCATCAGGCGCGCTCGGTGTACCGACGCAGACAAAGGCCATCTCGCATGCATTAATGTGGGGCGCAGCATTTTTGGTGGCATGCAACAGGCCTTTTGTCACCGCGGCCTCAATCAGTTCGCTGATGCCCGGCTCAGCGATGGGCGATCTGCCGGCGTTCACTGCGGCGATCTTTTCGTCGCTGACGTCGATACCGAACACTTCGTGCCCTTCGCGGGTGAGACATGCAGCGGCAGTCAAACCGACATAGCCAAGGCCAAAAATTGCAATCTTCATGGCAGCCTTCCGTAGAAACCCAAGTCTTCATAGCCACCGAACGAAAAGTGGACGTTGGGTGGAAGACGGTTGTATTCAAGAGCGGCAAGTTAGCGCCGCTTTGCGGCATAGCAAGTCAGCGCCCGTTCAAAGCAGCGACTTGTTCAAAGGTTACCTAGTGTCCTGTCTCAGATGTTCCTTTCAAAATTCTCGCTGTCATTCTGAGTGAACGGGGCCCCAAACGCTTTTCAGTTTGGGGGTGGTGAGCGAAGAATCTGCTTCTGCCGCCTCCCGAGTTCTGATACGAACTTTTGGGCACCACACTAGAGATAGACCAGAGACCCTCTTTTGCTCAGCGATTCGCTGGCGGCTTCAAGCATCCTCACCACCCGCAATCCCGAACAACCGTCGTTGAACGCTTCTTTCCCGCTTGAAACGCATTCCACAAAATACGTGAGTTCCTCGCGCAACGCTTCAACCTGCTCCAGATGAGGAGACCACATATCGCCGGAGCGGTAGTGCACCAGCAGGTTGTAAACGCCTTCCTGGTTGTTGATCTCCACGCCCTTGTCGTAGACCTTGAGCTTTTCGTCGGCCTCCAGGTCGTTCCATACCAGCATTCGCTTTTCGCCGCCGATGAGCGTGGTCCTCACCTTTACCGGCGAAAGCCAGTTGACGTTGATGTGGGCGATGGCGTCCTCGGGGAAATAAAGGGTCATGAAGGCCACATCTTCGTGCGGGCTCATGTGCTTTTGGCCGGTAGCTGAAACCGCTTCGGGGCTGGCCTTGATGAGGTAATCCATGATGGAGAGATCGTGCGGCGCAAGGTCCCACAGGACATTGATGTCGTGTTGAAACAGCCCCAGGTTGACGCGGGTGGAGTCGTAGTAATAGAGCTTTCCCAGTGCGTCTTCGTCTACCATCTGGCGGATTCTCTTCACGGCAGCGGTAAACAGGAAGGTGTGGTCCACCATGATTCTGAGGTTTTTTTGCCGCGCCAGGTTGATCAGTTCCTCGCCCTGCGCGGCGGTGGTGGTGAAAGGCTTCTCAACAAACACATGCTTGCCGTTCAACAGCGCGGATTTAGTCAACTCATAGTGCGTCCAGACCGGAGAAACGACGGCAATGGCGTCGATGTTGACGTGGGTGAGAACTTCCATCGGATCCGCGGTGACGTGGATGCCGGGATAGGCCTTTTGCGCGCGCTTGCGTGCGGCGGGGCTGATCTCAGCGATTGCGAGGACGTTGGATCCCTCAATCGCGGTCAGGTTCCTGACGATGTTAGGGCCCCAGTATCCGTAACCAACTACGCCGAAGTTCAATGTCTTACCGCCGTTCAAGTCAACCGAGTGCTCGAGAGAGAATGCGTTGTGGTGGAGGGATGAGTCCGGCATAAAGACGATCAGATGGGCCGGCCCCCAATCCCGAGGCGTACAAGCGCAGGAGTCAATAGGCGCCAGTGCCTCTGAGCACGGCCAGTGGGGTAAGCATCAGGATCTTCAAGTCGAGCCAGGGCGACCAGGATCGGGCATATCTCAAATCCAAACGCACCATCTCATCGAACTTGACTTGGCTTCGGCCGGAAACCTGCCATAACCCGGTAACTCCGGGTTTGAACTCCAAGACTCGCCGGCGGTGCCAGGTCTCATACACGGCCACCTCGTATCGAACTGCGGGCCGGGGGCCGACCAACGACATCTCGCCCTTGAGCACGTTCATAAACTGGGGTATTTCATCCAGGCTGGTTTTGCGTAGAAAACTCCCGACCTTGGTAATCCTCTTGTCGTTGGTGAGTTTGTAGACACGGGGACCTTTGGGGTTGGAATCTTCCTCCACTGCTTTGTCGGCAATGAACTCGGTTACGTACTGTTTATGAACGCTGCGATCGATGTCGGTATACATGGTTCGGAATTTGATCAGAATGAAAGGCTTGCCGTACTGTCCAACCCTGGTTTGACTAAAAAAAATCGGCCCCTTCGAGTTAAGTTTGATCGCAATAGCAATCACCCAAAAGAGCGGCGACAAGACAATCATCGCCAACCCGCTGCCGAGCAGGTCGATTACCCGCTTGATGAACAGCAGGAAACCGCGGCGCTTCGAGTTATTCAAAAGATCGGGATACAGAGTGAGATTGATCGGATTCGCGGTCTTGCCATGATCCCAGTCATCGGGGAAGAAGTGAAACGAGATGCTGACCTGATTCAATTGGTCAAAGACCAGCGCGGTGCGGAGCGTCGCCTTGACCCGGTTGAGGATCGTGCCCAGAACGACGTTCTTGTCATTGGCTTCAAGCCCGGTGTAAATCACGCCCACCGTAGACTGGTCTTTATACCAGCCAACGATGTCGGTTCCGCGGCTCGAAGCGAGCAGGGCCGAAGCAATACTGTTGAGAGTCGCTTCGCTCATTTCAGCGCTCTGGTTATCACCGGCCTCAAGCAGCATCAGGAGGAACGGTTCCTTGGAGCGCTCGGTGCGCTTGCGCTCGATGGCGATCATCCGCCTGAAGGAACTCTCACTCACTACCTCGTGTTCAGCAGCCGGCAAGGGCTCGAACGAACTGGTCAGAGTTCTTTCAATATTCTCACGAGATGGCTTCATAGCTTCTTCCCTTCCCGGCTTCGACCCTGCTTTCATGAGCTACCTCACCCAAGTCAAACCGGCATTTCGCGGATGTTAACTTCTTCCCAACGCTGAGCGAACGCCTTATAAGAACCGTCAGCAGACGCTCAACGCCCATGCCCTTCACGTGCGACAAGGGAGCATGGGAAAAGCGGCATGGAAAGCAGCGTGGCCACGATCTCCTCGCGAGGACGGCGTGTAGAAACAGCCTTCCTGCACGGCTCATCGTGATTTCCGGGGCCGGAATGCCGTTCTGCGAGCATCTTGCTCGGCCTTTCCCTCGTTCTGACGGCCACTGCAACCCCGCTGGAACCTATGGATTGTCTTGTGGATTACTGCCCACATATTACACTTTCAGACACCCATTCTTCGCCGCCGAAGACGCAAGTACCTTCCTGAACAACACATTACTGAGGACTCAGAACCGCCAAAACCGCGCGGACGCAAACTTCCAGCGCTTCATTGCGGCAGAGAATCCCTGACTCCCACCAGCCGTGCAATTCCTGTTGATCCAAGCAAGCGCATGCAAGCGGCACTCGCGGGCTCCTGGGGATTGGCGGGCTTTGATGTGATTTCGATCATAGGCGCGCCTGAACGGAGAGCGGAATAGCCCAAAGGTGGTGATGCAATCACCCAACCGGTCTATCTGCCGGTATTTCTCAAGGTCGATTGAGAATCGGCCGTCAGACACGAGCGATCGATCTTCAATTGATCCCGGGGCTGGAGCATTCGATCGGACAGCGACGAATAGCCGGTACCACAATCGTCCAGGGAAAGCCGCACCCTACGATTCCTAAGCTCATTGATCCTGGTAACCGCATCGTGAATATCGTCGAGCAATCTGCACTCGGTCAGTTCGACGGGCGCCGGTGGCCAAGACACGCTGTTCCCACTTCGCGGCTCTCCAATTTCAAGCCACATCAATTCGCCGCCAGTATCAATCGTTGGGTCTACCCATCCAGCGGGGTTCATATCGCCCAAGCGCCGGAATTTCTATGTATCTTTTTCGAAAACGAAAACCCAGAAGTTCCCATCGGTACATTGAAATGAAAGCCCCTGCTGGGCTTTTGATCCGCAGAAATGAAGTCCCGAGTGGCTGCCGTCCACCACGGTCGGCATCGAAAGGCGAACTGCCCCCGGCTTCTCGGACTTCAAGTTTCCGCCTATCATGTTAGCGAGTTCGCCCAGCACATCCCGCACATCGTCATCCACCTTTTCGGGTGGTTCAACGGAGAGAATGCGCCCCGCAAATTGACATGCCTGCCACTGGCTGCACTCCAGCAGCACTGCGGCTTCCCAGTCCCCGGTTATTTGAACAAACGATGTTAGATGGTCAGCCCCTGGGCTCCACGTTATCTCGCTCGCAGACACATTCAGGCCCATCATGGTCTCGAAGACGGAGCCCACAATTTGCTGGAGCACTTCAACCTTCACTTCTGACAGCATATTTTCCTTTCGTTGGCGACGTAGACAGCGAAACTTTCCGCGTTCCTTGTCACATCTACGCGCAAGAACGCAACTCGGAACCGCCCAGGCGCAACCATGCATCTCCGCGCCGGCTGCTATCAATTGACTCCATTCTTTTCCGGCGCTTCCTCGATTCCCATCGAGGATCTAGCCAACAGCACCGCCCGCGGATCGTCGCGGCATTTGCCTTAGCACCGAATGCCAAGGCGACTCGATCGAAGCGGGTCTTTCTAGAACCCGACCGGATTTAATTTCAAAGACATTCTATGGTCGAGGTCCCGGCGGAAGAAGCCGTCGGGATTGCTGATCTATCGGCAGGCGCGAGGTATAGATTCAAGGAAGTCCAGCACATGACCCTCGGGTATATCGGTCGAGACACTGGCGGTTCCCCAAAAAGCGTCGCTGGTCTCACGCCGAGGTCATCTCCCGGCCCTTGGCTTCTCTTCCCAGCAGAGCCAACCCGGCCAGCAGCAGCGCCACAACCACCACCGTAAAAGCCAGGACGGCGCGGTAACTTCCCAAGCGTTCAGCGGCCAGCGCCTGGCCCCTGCCGTTCCAGGAGGTGATGAGCCCGCCCAACTGATAGGCCAGGCCCGGCGCAGTAGCTCTGACCGGCGCCGGTGAAAGCTCGGTCAGATAGGCCGGCACAACGCCCCACGCACCCTGCACCATGAACTGCATCAGCACCGCGCCGATAGCCAGTGTGACAGCCGAGTGCCCGTAGGCGTAAAGCGGTATCACAGGGATGGACAGCAGGGCCGCAGCGATAATGGCCCGCTTGCGTCCCCATTTTTCAGAGAGGGCTCCAAAAACAATGCCGCCACCGATGGAGCCGATGCCATAGAGAACGCCAATCAGTCCCACTGTCTCCGGCGTCAGCCTGGCCTGGACAGCGAGAAAGGTCGGATAGACGTCCTGCGTCCCGTGCGAGAAACTCATGAACGCGGTCATCAGGAGCACAAGGAACAGAAAGGTGGGCAGAAACGCCAGCAGCCGAGCAAAGTCTCCTGCCTTTGTTGCTTTTGTTTCGATGGCAGATCGCGCAAGGCGTTTTTTTTCGCCTTTCAGCCAGACCGGCGACTCTGGCACGCGCGCCTGCAGATAGAACACCAGCAAAGCCGGCGAAGCGCCAACAATGAACAATCCGCGCCAGCCGATCCAATGAAAAAGCAGGGCGAAGGCAGCAGAAGCCAGGATGGACCCCATCGCGTAGCCCTCCTGCAGAATGCCGGAGAAGGTGCCGCGTCCTACGGTGGGCAAGGTCTCGAAGGCCAGCGCGGCGCCTACGCCCCACTCCCCACCCATGGCAATGCCAAACAGCGCCCGCAACAGCAGCAGCACGGTAAGCGAGGGCGCAAAAGCGCAGGCCAGCTCAATCACTGCGAAGCTGACAATGTTGATCATCAAGATCGGCTTGCGGCCGTAGCGATCGGCCAGCCAGCCAAACAGGAGGGCTCCCACCGGCCTGAAGGCCTGGGTAAGAAAAACCGCGCCCATCACCGTGGATGGCTGGGTGCGGAACTCTCCGGCAATGGCCTTGACGCAGAAGATGAGCAGGAAAAAGTCGAGCGAGTCGAGCGTCCAGCCCAGGAAGGCGGCCACAAACGTGTGCCGCTGCGGGCCGGTCAGGCGCCGGAAGTCGTTGGCAACAGACATTTACGCCGAGCATAGCAGATGGGTGTTGAGGCAGTGGGCGGCAGCGTGCGTATCGATGGATGCCGGCCGGTCCTGGCCCGGAGTGGCCGCTCCTGGCGGGGCGCGGTTCCCGGCCTTTGGCGGAGTGAGCAATGCAGACCAGACAATATTTGTTGCAACGAATAGATTGGGAGCGGCATCGAAATAAGCAACAGAATGTTGAGCGCGGAAGATGCCGGATTCTCTCCCCCTGCCGTGCGTATTCGGGACAAGCAATGGTCTGTTCCCCAACCTCCCAAGCGGCCCCAGGGCCCGGAAATGAAAGGAATTCTTTTGATGAAACGCTTCCTCCTCTTGACTGGCATTTTGGCGCTGACCGCTCCGCTGGCCGTCGCACAGTACTCCAACTGGACCTCCGATCCCAACCACAGCGAAGTTGACTTCAGCATCAAGCACGGCGGAGTCTCCAACATTCATGGCCGCTTTGGCGCCGTGGCTGCCACCTTGGTGTACAACGAGGCCGACGTCACCAAGTCCACCGTTACGGCCACCATCGACGTTGGCTCCGTCGACACCGGCGTGACGCCCCGCGACAACCATTTGAAGACAGACGCCTTTTTTGATGTCGCCAAGTTTCCGACGGCAACGTTTACCAGCACCGGCGTGGTGAGGAACGGCAGCAAGCTGACAGTAAGCGGCAACTTCACCGTTCACGGCGTCACCAAGCCGATAGTCCTGGACGTGGAGGGGCCGAGCCAGCCGGTTGAGGGCATGATGGACCACAAGCCGCACTCCGGTTTTACGGCCACCACCACGCTGAGCCGGTCGGCCTTTGGCATTGGATCGGGCTTCCCGTCGGCCATGGTGGGCGATGACGTCAAGCTGACCATTGAAGTGGAGATCGTGAAGCAGGATACAGTGAAGTAAACTCAAGCGGGATCAACCGGCTTTGAAGGGGCACGGCTCGGGCCGCGCCCTTTTCAGAACCGCGCCCATCGGCCGCATCGAGGGGTTCAAGCAGCAGATTCAATCGCCCACCAGGGGAGACGCCGCAGATGGCCAGCCTGAAACTCGAAATTGTACAGGAACCTCCCTTCTCAAGCGTGGAAGAGGAGGCGTTGCTGAACCTGCTGCGCACCGCAGATTTGCTGCAACGCGGATTCCACTTGAGAACCCGCGATTGGGGCGTGACCTCGACGCAATACAACGTGCTGAGGATCTTGCGCGGCGCGCAGCCCAATGGACTCACCTGCTCGGCCATCGGCAGCCGCATGATCACCGCCGAGCCGGACATCACTCGCCTTTTGGCGCGGCTCAAGGGGCTGAAGCTGATCCGGCAACAACGCGACCGGCATGATCGGCGCGTTGTCTGGACCAGGATTTCAGAGGCGGGGCTTGAGCTGCTCGAAGAGATGGATCCCGTGATTCTTCGGGTTCCAAAAGAATTGCTGGGACACCTGAGCCAGCCGGAGTTAACTGAATTGATCCGGTTGCTGGAGCGTGCGCGCAAGCCCGTCGCGGAGCCTGTGAGCTGTGACGGAAATCATGCCTCCCAGTGAACGGGCCTAGACCGGAACCAGAGTAATTGTGTCGTATTTGGTTTTGCCAAAGATCGTCGCTCCCTGATGGTATAGCCGACTCGAAAGTTGGGCTTTCGGGAAACATCGACTCTAGTTCCCGTATAGCCGCTGCAACTGAAGGCTGGAACCCTGTTAGCCGGCCAGCGCATTCTGAGCCACCTGCACTTCATCCGCATCGGTCTGGATGATCTTGTTGTGCAGGCAATAGAGGGCCAGCTCAAGCCGGTCGCTGACGCCCAGCTTGTCATAGATCTTGCGCAGATAATTCTTGATCACCTGTTCGGTCGTCCCCAACTGGAACGCAATCTCTTTGTTGCGCTTGCCCTGGGTGATGCAGGTGATAATGGCCATCTCCTTGGGCGAGAGCTTGGGCTGCGAGCGCGGGCTAACCAGCGCCGCGGCCTGGGCCCGGTAGGCCTCAATGACCCAATTGACTGACTGATTGTCGATCCAGGTTTCACCGGCGGCAATCCGCCGCACACATCTGACCAGCAGGTCAGGTGAGATGGACCGGGAGATGATGCCGCGCACTCCACGGCGGTAGAGCTCAACCGTGTGGCTTTCATCAGCCGCCACGGCCTGCACGATCAGCTTCAGATCCGGAGCGATGCGCAGCAGGTCGGGGATCACATTGGCCGTTCCGGCCAGCAGGCTACCCTCCAGCAGAACAATGTCAGTGGGATAGCGTTCAATGGCTGCCCGCAAATTTTCAAGGGAGTCTGCCTGCGCGACAACCCGCAGGTCGTCTTCCAGCGCAAAAACCTTACGGATGCCTACGCGATAGATTGCCTGCGAGTCGGCAAGAATAATGCGAACCGCCCCCGGCTTGACTTGCGCGTCAAGAAGTTCACCATCAGGAGAATCGTCTAGTAGATCCATAGTGTGCCGCTGCAGCGCCAAGTCAATCATCATTGTTCCGCAAACTGGTATTCGTCGATTGTCGCGGCTGCCTGATATTGAGTTTGACTTAACGAGCAGCGTACCACACGTCCCAGGCAATTCACTAGAACATCGCGTGGGGTACCCAGTACCGCACCGGGCATATGCAGCGAAAAGCGGATTTCCATTCCCACTTTGAGCGGGCGATCCATCTCAAACAGCACTCCGCTTGCCGAGACATTTCGCGTGAGAGCGGTAAATTCTCCAATGCCGCCCGAGAGAACCACCGGGAGGGTGAGCGGAAAACGAACTGCGCAGCGGACTTCCTGGCGGGAAGTTGGCGAATCGGCTTGAACATGCAAAGACGGTAACCCAGACTTCGAGGCATCCATGATTGACAGCATCCTAGACTGTAAAGAACGATGAAGCAACTCTATAGCAGTTCTCCCGTAAGTCCAACGGCACCAAAGTTTTCCGGAAGGTAACCCGGCTTGCGTTACACCGTTGAATCGCTGCACGGTGCGGCTCGAGGCAACGACTTTGCAGAAACCGGCAAGGTGTTCTGCGTCAATAGCTTGCAGGGAAGTCAGCGCCGGCTCCCTGAAGCCTTTACCGGCATTATGAGCCGACAGGGAAAAACGCCGCCGACGCGCCCACCCACTCCTGGTCCCGGTTATGGTCTACGCCCATCATTTTGCCCCGGCCGAGGCGGACCAGCGGCATGACAGGCGTAAGGGTTCCCCCATCTGGCCAAAGATACAGGATGCGGACTTCGGCCTGGGTCAGCCCTGCAGGAGTCTCGATAGTAGGAACAAAATCCATGCGCTGCTGCAAAAGAAAATCCCCCCGCCGCGCGGCCGGAATCTGCTCCAACTGCATCTGCGTGGGCTCAAACTGAATTCCTTTGCCGGCAAAGGAGAACAGCGGCTTGAGCAGCAGACTGCTGTAAACCGTCTCCGGCGTCCTGGCGGACGGCAGCGGCACGCCCGCGGCTTCAAGCTGCTGGCGCCCTGCGCCATCGAGAAAATCGTTCAGAAAGACCGCCGGCGGCACCGACGGATGAGCCATCGGCGAAAGCCAGGGCAGCGAGAACTTGCTGATCAGAAAATACCAGTCAGGATGGCCAGCCCATTCCACATCCCAGGGATGCGCCAGGTCGAACGGCAACCGGATATTGCGCGCTATCAACTCGTCGGCAATCGCCCGGTTGTAGATCCGGTGGATGGGAACAAGACGGCCGCCAGAGTTGCGGTAGTGCAGCTTGTTTCCGACCGGCTCAAGGGTCGAGATGTCCACAACGGCAATACCCAGCCGCGCGGCGGTTACTTCAAAATCCGGCCGGGTCTTCTGATGCCAGGGGTCAACCTCAGTAAGAACCACGTTCTCAGGATCCTGCCCGCCAACGATGGTGCGAGCTAGCAAATCCCAGTATGAAGTCTCGTCCAATCCGCTCAAAAAGGCACCCAGATCGACGGGCAGCGAGTAAACCTCGCGAAACGCGGAAGAAAAGACAGACTGGAAGCCATAGACCGAGGGAAAGGCCTGGATTTCAACCAGCCTTGGGGCCAGTTTGCCGTCCGGAATCCTGACCAGGGCAAAATCGGCGGTCAGAAAATGCGGATGCGGTGTCTCGCGGGCCACGCGATAGCCTGCCGGAATAGCCTGCCTGGCCGCCCCAAGATATGCGGCATTGCCGATCAGGGTTCGTGCCAGGGACGCACCCTCGGCCGCCATCTCGTCCAGCAGCGAAAGGGGCATAAAGACAGGCGTTTCTGCAATGCGATACTCGATGCGCGTGCCGCTGCGCTTCTCGAGCAAAGCCAGCAGAGAGGCATAACTCTCGGCGGTAAATCTTTCGTTGAAAGAGGTGCGCAGTTGGGGAATCAACGCTTTACCCTCACGCAATCATACTGTGCTCCTATCCAAGATAGCGCCAGGCTCCGGCTGAGAGAAAAGGTAGAGGTCTTTCGAAATTCGAGGCCAAGGATCGCTGTGGCTGGTCCGACTGGGGCGACCTGCAGCCTGTTTTCTAGGACTTTTGGCGTATTTTGGACAAAATTGGTGCAATGAATACTTGCAAAATGGTTACTTTTGTTGTAGATGTTGCACCCTGTTTGGGGTACCCTTTTGGTACAAAGTTTTCTAACTAGGAGATGCAAGACCATGACTTCGAACGATCTGAAGACCCGCATTGCTCTGCTTGTTGCTATTCTCGCAACCGGCACTATATTCGCCGCTGCCAGCCCCATCATTGTCCCGCCGCTGCCCCCGACCGTTCCCCATTCTGGCAACAATATCGCTGCGCTTAGCCCGATCATCGTGCCGCCGCTGCCTCCGACCGTTCCGCATTCTGGCAACTTCGTCTCCGCGCTTAGCCCCATCATCGTGCCGCCACTGCCGCCGACTGTTCCCCATTCTGGCAACAATGTCGCCGCGCTGAGCCCCATCATCGTGCCGCCGCTGCCGCCGACTGTTCCTCATTCTGGCAACAATGTCGCCGCGCTGAGCCCCATCATCGTCCCGCCGCTGCCCCCGACTGTTCCCCATTCCGGCAACTACGTCGCCGCGCTGAGCCCCATCATCGTGCCGCCACTGCCCCCAACCGTGCCCCATTCCGGCAACTACGTCGCAGCGCTCAGCCCCATCATCGTGCCGCCGCTGCCCCCGACCGTGCCCCATTCCGGCAACTACGTCTCCGCGCTTAGCCCCATCATCGTGCCGCCGCTGCCCCCGACCGTGCCTCACACGAACGGAAGCGCAATCCAGTCCTAAACCGGCCAGGCTCGGCAACGCCAGGTGGATTACGCCTCCTGATAGAGTTGGCATAGCGGGTTTGGGTGCTGCTTTCTTCAGTGAAGGAGGCCTGGCTGGTGTTCGACTCCTATCTGACGGTGTGCGGCTTGGTCGCCGAGGCAGTGGTGGCGCTGCTGCTCTGGCGCACGCGTGTGTCTCGGGTGCTTCCGGCGTTTTTCCTTTACGTGTGCTGGAGTTTGGCCAGCGACGCATTTTTTCTAGTCGTGCAACTACGCTTCCCAAACGCCCCTTACGCGCTTTATGAAGCCCAGATGGTCATCGACTCGGCGATGATCTTCGCGGTCCTGGTTGAGCTGGCATGGTCGGTTTTGCATCCGGTGCGCAGTTCCCTGCCGAAAGGGTCATGGATCGGCATCGCAATCCTCATCGGGGTGGCGGGGTTGCTTCTGTGGCCCGTAGCTGGACTTACCCTTCCCAGATACCTAACCTCTCAGGCGAAGAATTTCTTCCGTCTTTCCCAGACTTTCGCCATTTTGCGGGTAGTGGTCTTCCTCGGGATGGCCGGTTTCAGCCAGTTGCTGGCCATTGGATGGCGCAATCGCGAACTTCAGATTGCCACAGGCCTGGGCTTCTATTCGATTGTCTCGCTGGCGGCGACTATGGTGCACACCTACCAGAAAGTTGGCACGCAGTACCATTGGCTGGATGAGGTGGTCGCCCTTAGTTACTTTGGTGCTTTGGCCTATTGGGTACTTTCATTTGCGACAAAAGAGGCGGAAAGGCGAAATTTCACTCCACAAATGGAACGTTTTCTGGTATTGGTAGGGAGTACGGCGAGAACAAGCCGGGTTGCACTAAGGGAAATGGTGGTTACCAAATCCCGGCGTAAGGATCACCAATGATTCTGCCCTTAATTCAGATTGCTGCGTTTGCCGCAGTTGTTCTTTTCCTTGGTCGTTGGCGCGGTGGAATTCGGCGACGGAATTCTCAGTCGTGGGACTCCCTGCTGGCAAGATTGCGCCCCGATTGGAGCGCGCGAGAGGTTTGTGACCATTTTCTCTGGGAAGAGGGAATGAACGCGACCCCGGAAGATGCATGGAAGCGCATGGAAGGCCCGAAAGGGCTCTGGGTGATGTATCAGAACGCCCGGGTCATGCTTGAGATGGCAGACTATGCCACCCGGAACAGTGAAAATGTTGATCGTGTGCTGCTCGAGACCCTGCGCAGCGACGCGATGCAGATTCGGGTATGCGTACTGATGGCATTGGCCCAGTACGGGTTCTCGCAAGCTAGCGAAGGCGTTCGCGTAAACGCCTTCCGCGCGGCAACCATGTATACGGCAATGGCTGCACGGATGACCCAGCTGCTGCAGGAACATGCGGCGGCTATCATCCCGGACTTCGTAGCGGCCATGTAGGCAGGCTTCCTCCTCCAACGCAGAAACGCCCCGGCATGAGCTGGGGCGTTTCTGCGTTCAGGGGGAGTGGGAACCCTCAGGCCGGGTTCGCCGCCAGGAAACTGTTGATCCTTGCGTGCTCTTCGTCGCTCAAGCGGAACTCAAGCGCGGGAATCAACCCATCTACCTGCGCCGCGCTCCGGCCGCCAACGATCGACGCCGTAATGGCCGGATGATGCAGCGTCCATGCGACAGCCACCACGCCGGGACTTACGCCGTGGCCATCGCCAATTTCGCGGAGCAGCTCCACCAGGCGCAAGTTGCGGCTGAGGCGGGGTTCTTTGAACTCGACTGCCTTGCGGCGCCAGTCGTCGGCAGGAAATGCGGCCACGCGCTCGGCGGTCATCTTGCCTGTCAGGAGCCCGGAGACCATGGGCGAATAGTTGATGACGCCAATGCCGTTCTGCTGCGCAAACGGGAGAATCTCATTCTCGATGGCCGGGCGCAGCATCGAGTACGGCGGTTGCAGGCTGGTGATGGGGGCGATTTTCAAGGCGCGTTTCATTTGATCGACGGAAAAGTTGGAAACGCCGAGCCAGCGGATCTTGCCCTGCCGGCGCAACCGGTCAAGGGCTTCCCAGCCTTCTTCAAGTTCTTCATCCGGGTTGGGCCAGTGGATCTGGTAGAGGTCGATGGTCTCCACGCCCAGGCGCCGCAGCGAATTCTCCAGCTCCTCGGCCAGTGAGCCGGCCTTGAGCGAGCGGTAGATGGAGCGGTCGGCATGCCAGCGCATGGAGCACTTGGTGAAAATATACGGCTTTTTCGAGGAGGACTTGACGGCCCGGCCAACCACTTCTTCCGAGCGGCCGAGCCCGTAGATGGCGGCGGTGTCGATCCAGTTCACGCCCAGATCCAGCGCACGATGAATGGCGGCGATGGACTCCGAGTCGTCCTGGGAGCCCCAGCCAAATTCCCAGTCGCCGCCGCCGATGGCCCAGGCGCCAAAGCCGATGGGGGTAAGGTGCAGGTCAGAGTTGCCGAGAGTGCGAAGCGCGGTGGAAGTCTCTGTTTTCATGACTACAACATAGATGATCCCGCTGGCCAAAGGACGTCAAAAAGTGCTGGAAGGATATCGATTTCGAGAATTTTGCCCTTCCGGCCGCGGCTCTATCCGCGGCCGATGAAGGGCATCCTGGTGGCCATCACGGTCATGAACTGCACATTGGCGTCGAGCGGCAGGCCTGCGATGTAGAGAACCGCGTCTGCAACATGGCTCACATCCATTCTGGGCTCGGCCAGAGTACTTCCATTGGCTTGCAGGGCGGCGACCGCCAGCTTTTCGCTCATCTCGGTCGCGGCGTTGCCGATGTCGATCTGGCTGCAGGCAATGTCGTAGTTGCGGCAGTCGAGAGAAATGCTTTTGGACAAGCCTGTAATCGCATGTTTGGTCGCGGTGTACGGGGCCTGGTGGGGGCGAGGGACGTGGGCCGAGATGGAGCCGTTGTTGATGATGCGGCCGCCGCGCGGTTGCTGCGACTTCATCATCAGGATGGCCTGCTGCGCACAGAGGAAAGAGCCGGTGAGGTTGACGTTGACCACGGCAGACCACTGGTCGAAGGTGAGATCTTCAATGGGCATTGCCGGTGCGTTGGCGCCGGCGTTGTTGAAGAGCAGATCGAGACGGCCGAATCGATCGCGGGTTCGGGCGAAGAGAGCTCGGACGGATTCGGGTTGGGTGACGTCGGTGGCGACGGAAACCATTGGAGCAGAACCCCCTGCCATGGCCGCGGTCTCTTCGAGAGCAGCGATGCGGCGGCCCGCAAGGACGACCGCGTATCCGGCGCCATTGAGGGCCAGCGCGACGGCCCGGCCAATGCCGCTGCCTGCGCCAGTGACCATGGCTATCTTGCCTGCTGCGCCTGAATTCGTGCTTGCCAATGTGCCTCCTGTACGAGGTGCGTGACCGCTTTGATTAGCGTACTTGATTGAGGAGGGTGTTTTGAGAGGGTTGTGCGAGAAGGGAAGGAACCTGGGTTGAGATTCGTGGCATCCCACCCTTGAATCATGAAGCCGATTCAAGCATGGGGCACGGAGCGTTTCAGGCGAGGGAGCGAAAAACAGCCGCAGATCCTGCGACTCGCTGCGCTCGCTCAGGATGACAGACTGGTGCTTGAGGATGGAAGTCTGAATTCGATCGGCACAAGAATATTTATCAGCACAAAAGAAGACGCCAGAGACCGAAGTCCCTGGCGTCTCGATGGCGGTGTACCTGCGGGGTTATGGACCATGCATCGCCCGTTCAGCCTTCCAATGAGGCTCCGGGTTGCCCCGGCTCCTGCATATTCCGGCTGTGCCGGCAATGGAGTTTCGAGTTGCCTCGATCCTCGCATCCTTCAGCGGTGCCGGCGCTTGAAGTTTCGGGTTGCCCCTCGGCTTCGCTTCTCCTGCATCGCCTTTGATGAGGCTCCGGGTTGCCCCGACTCCTGCATCTTCCGGCTGCGCCGACGGTAAGCGTCCGGGTCGCCCCTTCTGCTATCTCCCTCGGCTACACCGAACGGTGGGCCTCCGGGTTGCCCCGAATCCCGCACCTTCCGGCGGTCCCGCATCTGCGTCCTCGGGTTGCCCCGACTCCTGCAACTGCGGCTGGGTCGATGATGACTCCCCGGCTCGACTCGAACTTTGCATCCTCAGCTTCAGCTGCGGATGAATCTTCGTTTCCAACCAGGTCTTGCACGTTCTTGCCTGACCCTGGATGCATTCTCAATCTCAACGTGACTTTTCACTTCCGGCAAGCCGGCTTTGAACTGCCTGTCGTTACTGGTCTTTGCATCGTCCTGTCAGGCCCGAACTGCGTTTCCTTTTCCCTACAGGGTCACCAACTGGTAGCGAGAGTAGGGCTGTTTGACCTGTGGAAGCAAGTGCAAAAATCAGATTAATCTGTGGATTTCACCAAGGTTGGTGCATAAATCGAATTGAATTCGAGTTATGAGCAAAAGATGATGGTTTGCCGGCTTGAGTTAGGTGCGTTTGCCTGCGGAAGGACGAGATTCGAGGTGTCCCACTCTAGCCGCAAGAACAAAAACGCGGCGAGGGTAGGGCACCCATTTCATTTTGACGAGTAACACCCTGGGCTCGCGGGGAGCCCAGGGCACTACGCTATTGGACGGCGGGAACGGGCGCCTGGCGTTCTGGTGCGTTCCATGCGTCCACGGTGATTTGCGCCGCGGAGCGTGTCGCCGCGTCCTTCCACATAACGTTGTAATCGATGGTGCGCGACTCGCCGGGGGCAAGCCACAGGTTATTATCGGCGCCATAGAAAGTGCGATCGGTCCCAACAATGTTGACGCGGGTTTCGAACGCAGGCGTCGAACCCGTGTTCCGCACCTGTACGCGAACCACACTTTCCGAATCGCTGGTCTTCTTCTGCGAAATCACCTTCAGGTCCAGAGTCGTCCCGGCCCCCGCAACCTGCGGGCGCAGCCACGGGCCGTGCTCCAGCTTGATTGAGATCTGCGGCGAATGCCGGTATTTCGACTTGAAATCCGGATCGTTCATCATCTTGAGGCAGCGCGGCACATACACCGAACGCGAGATCAAATGGCCGTCCGCGCCCTTGGCCTCGGCAACGATGAAGAAAGACTTGTCTTCAAAGCTATCCGGGATGGTGAACTCGCCCATCTCCATGCTCTTGGCCGAAGGCCCGGCTGGAACCGCCATCGGCAGCGTCTTCGTCCAGACGGATTTGAAGGCAGGGTCGAGGACCTGAACGGTTACGTTGACGGCAATGGCGGTTGGCGGCGCCTGAATCATGGCCACCTTGATGGGCAGTTTCTCGCCCTTGGCCCAGATCATCTCCGGGAGCTTTACCACCACGTGCGTCGGTTCGTATACGCGCTTGATGGCGTAGTAGGACGAAGTGGGCTGGCCGAGCCCGTCAACAAACATGAAGAACTGGATGGGCCACGGCACGGTGAACGACCACGGCATCAGCCCGGCGGTCACCGGGTAGTTAGCCTGGGTCAGGTCGGCCATCACCTGCGTAAACTCCGCCGCGGCAAACTGTGAACTGGTGGTAAAGCTCTTCAGGTCAGACTTGGACATGTCTTCAATCTGGAAGGCGCGGTTGAGCAGTGTGCGCGGCTCGGCGCCGCCGTACTCCAGCATGTGGTGGATGAACTCAGGATGGCTGGCCTTGTAGTCCTTGTCGAAGATGTGTTCGAAGCCGCCCTTGAGTTCTGCCGCATCGACCACCTGGGTGATGGACTCGGCATCGGGCATGTTGTATACGCCGGTTTCGCTGATGAAGGGCACGGTCTGGTAGCGATGCCCGTACCACGTGGGGTCCTGATCGTAATAGATGTGCACGTCGCCGGGGTCGGGCGTGGTGCGGACGAACATGCGCGATGGATCAAAGTCGCGAACATCGCGCTCGATAATGCCTTCCATCGCCGTATTGCCCGGGGTGTAAGGATTGAATTCGTTGCCGCCGCACCACACCGCAAGCGAGGAGTGGTTGCGCAAGCGGAAGACGTTCTGCAGCACCTGTGCCTCCCAAATGTCCTGGGGCAGGTTAGGCGCTTCGGTGTTGCCGATGGGGAAGTCTTCCCACACCAAGATCCCGAGCTTGTCGGTCAAGCGGTAGAAATCGTCGGTCTCGGTGTTGCCGCCGCCCCAGATGCGCAACATCTGAATATTCGCGGCCTTCACTTCATCGAGCACCAACTGGTACTTGGCAACGGGCAGGTGCAGCATCACGTCCAGCGGCCACGCCCAGTTCATGCCCTTCACAAAAAGCGGCCGGCCGTTCACAATGAACTGCCAATTCTCCCAGCGGTCCTGCGTCTGCGGCCCTGGAGTGGCCACGCGCTCAATCGTACGAATGCCATAGTCAAATTCGATCTTGTCGATTGTTTTTTGCTGCTTCAGCAGGGTGATTGAAACCTTGTAGAGGCTGGGATCGCCCATTCCGTTCGGCCACCAGAGCCGCGGATTCGGTATTTCAAAATCCTGTTTGGCCCAGTTTCTGCCCTTGTATGTTTCCACCGGCCACGACTTCTTGAAAGCCGCTCCCGCACCTGTCTTCGGCGTCATTTCAACTTGCAGCGACAGGCCTTTCTCGCCCGGTTCGGCTGTAGCGCCGTCGCGCAGGGTACCGTATTCCTTGGTCAGATCGGTGTCCAGCGCAGTAGTGTTGTCCAGCACCTCAACCTTGAGCTGCATCGAGGCCTTTGCGCCCGTGGCCTTCTCGGTTACCAGGAAGGGCCGCGCCAGGTGCACCTTCGGCGTCATTTCCAGCCGCACGCTCTGCCAGATGCCCAGCGGTTCAAGCTCGCGGTAGTCGATGCCGCTGTCGGTGGTGACATATTTTTCGCCACCAGCCAATCCCCACGGCACGGCGATTTTGCCGTTGCCCAGGTTGTCCATGTCCCAATTCTTTTCACCGTAGCTGCCGGCCTTGACCTCAACCACAATGTCGTTCGATTGGCCGGGATGCAGGAACTTGCCAACCTCAACGTGCGGACCGCCAAAGAGACCCGCGTGACGGCCAACCAGCGTGCCGTTGATCCAGATTTTTGTGAAGTAGCCCGCGCCATCAAAACAAAGGAAAACGTAATCCTCCCTGGCCGCAGCGGGAACGTCGAAATGCCGCCGGTAGTACCAGACCTTGTCGGGAACCCAGGTGTACTTTTGCGTGTTCATGTGGGCGTAGGGATAGGGCAGTTCACCGGCCTTGTAAAGCGCCCACTGGGCGGAGGTGGGGACTTCAGCCTTGATCCACTTTTGCTGGGCGAGATCGGCGACCGCGGCAATGGCATTATCGCGATAGCCAAGTTGCCAGTCGCCGTTGAGGGAGAGGTGCTGCTCGCCCGACCGGTAATCCACGTAGAAGGGTCTCCACAGAGGATCTGCGGGTGTTTGCTGCGCCAAGAGGACGAGTGGCAAGACGCCCAACAAGAAAAATGCAGCAACCGCTGCAACAAGGAATCTGGATTTCATCTTCACTCTCCGTTATGCCTGCTGGACCATGCCACGGTTCTGCGAGGTTTGGCCCGCAACAGATTTCCTGCGACAAGAAAAATGCTGAGATTGTTCCGCTGGCAATTCTACAGCTACGCCATATCGATCAGGGGATGGTTGTTCAGTGCTGGCAGATGACCGGGGTATTTCGCAGAGCCTGATGGGAAAATCAAAAACGGCGCATCGGAATCGAGGTATCCCAGGTCTGAAAATCCAGATCTCCACCCCAGACCTGGGGCACCCATTTGTTGCCGGTAGTCGAGCATTCGGAAATGCGGGTCCTAGCCACCGCGGACAGATGGTTTTACCGCTCGGGATGAAGGCTAGTGAATCCTCACCCAGGTTTCAGTGCGGCCGAGCAGGGTGATTCCGAGGACGAAGCCGCGCATGTTCAGTTGGTCGTTGCCTACGGCCCAGACCTTGCCTTTGTATTCCTTGCCGTTCTCCGGGTCGACTGCAGTTCCGTCTACCCAATCGTCGCCTTCGGGACGGAAATTGCGCAGAATAACCATTCCCAGGATGAGATGGTTCTTGAGCTCGCCGGAGCATTTGACGCAGAGGTCTTTGTCTGTGCGGCCCGGCTTGATCTGGGTCACTCGGCCGAAGAGTTTGCCGTTTTCCAGGTAGGTTTCCACATGGCCCCCGGGCTTCCCGTCGCTGCCAATCACCTGCCACTTGCCAACGGCGTTCTGGAGCTTCGGCGTGAGTTGCTGTGCGCCCGCTGAAGCGACAAGGGCCATCACGAAAAGTGCAAGAGCAGAGGTGCAAAGGCATTTGAGGCGATTGGTTTGCAAGATGTCGTCCCCTTTGGGGCGATTATAGTGGGCGCGCGTTGGGAGTGGGTCTGCTAGAGTTGCTGGTTATGAAAAACCACTTCAACCGCCGTACCGCGAGCATAGCCGGCCGGGCTTTGCTCGTGTTTCTCGCGCTCCTGCTGGCCTCGCCACTGGCCCCTGCACAAGCGCCCGCTGCTGCTGTACCGGACTGGGCGCTGCCGGGTTCTCCTACCCACGTACAGATTCCGCCGCCGGCGGACTTTCACCGGCTGAGCAGAAACTTCGAAGCGCCGGTGGGCATTTTTGACGGCCAATCCGATATAGGCGCGGCACTGGTTGAAGGCAGCGGAAGCTACGATGCGGTGACCAGGCGGTACACCGTCCGCTCCGCCGGCTACAACATCTGGTACCAGCGGGACGAGTTCCGTTTCATGTGGAAGAGAATGAGCGGGGATGTATCGCTGGCCGCCGATGCTTCGTTTCCTGATGCTGAGGGGTACGGGGACCGCAAGGCGGTACTGGTGGTTCGCCAAAGCCTCGACGACGACGCCAAGGAAGCCATGATCGGCGAGCACGGCGTGGGTATGATTCACCTGGCCTGGCGCGATGAGCGCGGCGCACAGATGAAGGACATGACTTACCGTTTCGGCGGCATGCTTAACGGCGTTCATGCAAAGCGAATCGGAATTGAAAAGAAAGGTGACTCCATTGCGATTTTCGTGAGCCTGACAGGAGAACCCATGCACCAGCTTGGGCCGCAAGTTACCTTGCACCTCGATGGTCCGTTTTATGTTGGAATCGGCTTCTGCTCGCACTTGCCGGCAACGCTGGATACAGCGGAGTTTTCAAACGTGAAACTCAACGCCGCGGCGGGGAAGTTACAGTAGAGAGAGTGTTACAAGGGTCACATCCGAGTTAAATCTCGTAAGGTACGCTATTCGCATGAAGAGCATGGCGTTGGGGATCGTTGTTAGCCTGGCGATGACCGCTCCTGGGGCATCTGCTGCCCCAGGCCATAAGGCAGCAAGCCCACCTCAACTGCCGGCTGTGACGGCCGGACAATTCAAAGTGCCATTGATTGCCGAAGGGTTGCGGCTCTCTGACTTCGCGGGAATGGTTCCCCGCCCGGAATTGAAAGACAAGCTGCTGCACCTTTCCGGCTTCATCCAGCAAACGCCCAGCGATGGCCAGCCGGCTACTGAAAGCACCGAAGTGTGGCTCGGCTATACAAAGACCGCATTTTATGTGGTATTCATCTGCCACGACCGCAAGGCCGGCGAGATTCGCAACCACCTGGCGCGGCGCGAAAACATTCTCACCGACGATTACGTCTCCATCCTGCTCGATCCGTTTCAGGACCGGCGGCGGGGCATTCTCTTCTCGGTAAACCCGGCTGGAGTGCAAGCCGATGCCGCGTGGACCGAAAACAATAATCCCGATTTCAGCTACGACCAGGTTTGGGACTCGGATGGCAAGGTGACGCCGGATGGCTGGATGGCGCTGATGGCCATCCCTTTCCGCAGCCTGCGATTTCGCTCCGGAACCTCGGACTGGGGCGTGGTTTTCGGGCGCAGTCTGCCCCGCAACAGCGAAGTTGATTTTTGGCCTCGCGTGGCGGCCAATGTCTCGGGCATTCTGAGCCAGGAAGAGTCGTTGCAGGGGATTGAAGGCGTTACCGGCTCGCGCAATGTGCAGATCAATCCGTATGTGCTGGCGCAGAACGAGCGCAACCTCGAGACCCTTGACCCGCTCAATCCTTACTTTAGTTCGCGCCACCTTGAGGGCACAGCCGGAGGCGAAATCAAGGCCATTCTCAAAGACAGCATCGTCTTTGACGCCACCATCAACCCCGACTTCAGCGACATTGAGAGCGACCAGCCGCAGTTCACCGTCAATCAGCGCTATGCGGTTTACTTTCCCGAGCTACGGCCGTTCTTTCTTGAAAACGCTAACTTCTTTACCACTCCCATTCACCTGGTCTACACCCGCAACATCGTCCATCCCGAATACGGCGGACGCGTCACCGGGAAGATGCGTCACACGAATATTGGCTTGTTTATGACCGACGACCGTGCGCCTGGCGAGAATGTTCCTGCCGGCGATCCGCTCAGCAACAAGCGCGCTCTATTCGCGGTGGGCCGCGTCTCTCAGGACCTGGGGAAGGGATCAAGCATCGGTGCCATCTACACCGACGAAGAGTTCTGCCAGGGCTGGAACCGCATTGGGGGCGTCGATTTCACCTGGCGGGCCAGCGACCACTGGACCACCATGGGACAAGCGGTTGAGAGCTCAACCAAGAGTGCTGCCGAATCTGGAACTCCGCAAACGTATTCCGCTGGCCCTGCGAACTTTCTTGAGTTCACGCGCGCCGGACACGCGTTCAACCTCGACTCGGTCTTCAAGGATTTCAGCACCGGCTTTGAAAGCCAGGTGGGCTTTATCCAGACAACCGACATCTATTACAACCAGACCCATACCACCTATCAGTGGTTTCCCAAGAAAAGCACCATTCAAAGTTACGGGCTCGAATTCAATCAGCAAATGGCCTTCGATCACCAGAGCAATCGCGTCTATCGCTACACCTCGGCCGATCCATTCCTTCTTTTGGCCAGGAATATCGTTTTCGCGCCCATTGCCGGCATGAGTTCCGACACCCTGGGTCCGCAGAACTACGCAGTGCTCACTGCAAACAGGAACTTCGCAGAGAACTACGGAGGTTTGGTATTCCGCGGCGCGCCTTTGACGCAATTCAGCTTCAGCTTCAACGGGTTTTACGGCGGCAATGTCAATTTCAACCCGGTGGCGGGAGAGTCGCCTTCGTTGTTGCACGCGGATTTGTTGCAGGCGCTGATCACCGTGCAGCCCATCCGTCAACTCACGGCCGACAATACCTATCTGCTTGACCGCGACCACTTGGCCACGGACGGCGCATTCGTCTACGAAACGCAAACCTTCCGAACCAAGGTCAACTTTCAGTTCACCAGGGCATTCTCAGCACGCGTCATTGTGCAGTATGACGCGACCCTTGCCAATCCCGTGGAGACCTCGCTGCAGCGCACCAAGCAGGTAGGCTCTGAGGCGTTGGTCACGTGGCTTCCGCATCCCGGCACAGCCATTTACGTGGGATATAACAACGACCTGCAAAATCTTGACCGCTCCCTTTGCAGCCGCCTGCCCAACGGCTCGTGCGATCCGAATAATACGGAGCCGCCGAGGTCAGCAGAATTTCTGAATGACGGCCGACAGATTTTCGTCAAAGCATCCTATCTGTTCCGCTTCTGAGGCGCGCCTGGTGAACCGGGCGGCCGCGTTATCGCCCTGCCGCCGGTTGATGCACGAAGAAGTCAACATCCCGGGCAGCCTTGGTCTCCACGCCTCGCTTCCCTAAAAACCCCAAATCGCGGAACCAGTCGATAAACCGGAACTGCCAGGTGCCGAAAGGAGTGCCATTGCGGTCGGTCAGACCGCCGCTCATGTGACTGCCGTCGCGCAGCGGGTCGCCGGGATGGCGGCCATTGCCATAAATATGCATTTCGACATTCGGCACGCCCGCCGCAAGCATGGCCCTAAAGTAGTCATCGGCCCACAGCGCATGAATCTGATCGTCCGATCCTGCGCAGATGAGAAACGCGGGAGGTGCATCGCGATGCACGGCGGGAGCCGTGCGATTGGGCGCGAAGGGCGTTGGGCCGGGATAGACAAGCGCCACAAAATCCGGCCGCGCAGAAACTCCGGCCAGCGCGTCGTCGGGACCGCTGTTCTTCTTGTCAAAGCTGTCGTAGAAAACGGCCGCACCGGAAGCCAATTCAGCACCGGCTGAAAATCCCATCACGCCAATTTTGGCGGGATCGATCTTCCACTCCGCGGCGTGCGCCCGCACCAAGCGAATGGCCTGCTGCACGTCGTACGTCGCATCGGTGGGCACATCGTATCCATCGCTGCGCAGGCGGTTGCGCAGGATGACGGTGTTCACTCCGTAGTTGGCAAAGAAGGGAACGAAGTCGGCGCCTTCCCCGCCCACGTTCAGCGTTCTGTGCCCGCCGCCCGGTACCAGGATCACGACTGTGCCGGTATTAATCCCGGTGTCCACCGTGTGCACTTCAATCGAAGGATTGTGAATGTTGACAATGTTGTTGATGCGTCCCGGTGCAGCCTGGCTCAGGCTGTACTTCTCGGCCTCGTGAACCCGCTTCATGTTCAGAAATGGTGAGTTCGCGGGATACAGCGTCAACACCACGCCGCCCGGCAAAATTGTGGTGGGAGCATAGGGAGCGCCAGTCACCGGCCCCGGTTGCGGCACTCCCTGCGGCGCGGGAATTGGCGGCAACGCAAGGTGCGGAGGTTCTTGCGCGCTGCACGCCGCCACCATGACAAGCACGGCAGCAAAAGTCGAACCAATTGGCTTCATCTTCATGAGGACGATCGCTCTCCTTTGCGGCGCACAGGCCATTGAACTCTCAATTCTTGCGAGGCATCCCAGGTCTGAGAATCCAGACCTGGTGCATCCGACATCCCTCAGGGGCTAAACAGGCTGCGGAAAGCACTCCTTGAGCGAGAACTTACTTCGTTTTGAAAGGGCACGGCTTCAGCCGTGCCGCACGAAGCAAAAAGAAATGTTGGGCTTTAGCCCCGGAGGAAATGTATTTTCAACGATTTGCATTCCCTCAGCGGCTAAAGCCAGTTCTCGTTTAGGAGACTTTGTGGCACGGCTGAAGCCGTGCCCTTTCAAGTCAACCGAGTTTTCCGCAGCCTGAAAGGCCGACGCTGGTCTTACGGTGTTTGCGGCACCACTAAAGTTGTGCCCTGCTACAAAACGCGTCCCCGACCAGGCAAAGCCGAGTTTTTCAGCAGCCCTTAAAGCCGTGACCTTTCAAAGCCGGTTTATGAGATCGCTCTTAGGCAATCGACTGCAAATAGTCGTAGTCGGCTTTGGCCGCTTCCCAAACCGTGAAGTGCACAAAGGGCGGTTCCTGCTCGACGAAGATCTGCTCGACGCCCGCCGCCGGAGCCGCGGCCAGAATCGGCTTGTAGTCAATGTGGCCCTTGCCAAGTTCGGTGGGCTCAGGCATCTGCTTGATATCCAGTTCGGTCAAAGGATGGGCTGCCTTTGCGAAATCCTTGATGTGCAGCATCTTCACGCGGCCCGGATATTTCTTGAAGATCTCAAGAGGCGATACGCCGCCCAGGTCTGACCAGCCGCAGTCGAGTTCGATTTTCACCAGCGAAGGATCGGTGCCCACCATCAAAATGTCATAGGTTGTGCGGCCATCGTCCCACTTGTGAAACTCCATATTGTGGTTGTGGTAGGCGAATTTGAGTCCGGCGCTTTTGGCCTGCGTTCCCAGGTCGTTCAGGGTTCCAACCATGCGCTTGTAATCGTCCAAAGTGAGCGCGGAAAGCACCCGGATATAGTCGTCAATGCTCTTCAGGCCTTCGGTCTTGATCTGTACGCTGCCTACGACGTACTCCGAGCCGAGAATCTTCGCGTCCTCGAAGACCTTGGCGGTGCTCTCGCCCGGCGTTGGGAACATGTGCGAACTGGGGCATTTCAGTCCTGCGGCATCCAGAGCCTTGCGAAACTCCGCCGCGCTCTTGCCGGCCAGCCCGGCGCTTTCTACGACTCGATAGCCAATACCGGCTATCTTGGCTAACGTGCCGGGAACGTCTTCCATCAATTCCTTGTTGACCGTGTAAAGCTGAATGCCGGTGGACTTAGCCAGAGACTTGGCATGCAATTGCCGGGGCAGCGCGGTCATCAGGGCCACGGACGCGGCAGTGGCAGCGCCATTCTTTAGTGCGGTGCGGCGTGAAATGGGATTCATCATAAACTCCAATTTGATTTTTCGCTTGAAGGCTGCAGCCTGTGGGCAGTAGCTTGCGCAAAATCCACGAGCGCCCTCATTTGCTGACGGCTGCGCAAAGCCGCAGTGTCTCAACTGACCACCCTACACTGCCAGACGGCTTTCTGCGCAAGTTTAAGCGCGCTCGAAGTAGGAGATGCCGCGACGGCATTCCCCCGCCTGGCAGCGGCCAGGAAAACGGCTTTTGAGGAGATTTACTGAACTTATGCGGAGATGAGGAAGCGGCCTTCCTGCATAATCTGTTCGTCGCCACCCGGGGATTCCAGCCAGATATTGAAGCCCAGGCCGACCACGTCAATGTGCGTTCCGGAGCGCCAGGGGGCGCCGGTGTGCTCGCCGTAGGGATTGCCGAAAGCGATGTGGATGCCAGGAAATTTTTCGTCCTGCAAGATGTTGCCGATGACACGCTCAACGCCGATGTTGGTGCCGATGGCGAACTCCCCCACACGGTCGGAGTTTTCGTCGGTGTGGGTGTAGGCCCAGAAGTCGGTTTCAAGCCCCTTGTTCTGGCTGGAGCAGGAGACGATCCGGTTTTGGGCGATCTGGATGGTCAGCGGCGTGGCGGCCAGCAGGCCGTAGCGGGCGCAGAGCCAGTCGCCGACCACACCATCGACGACGAAGGTCCCGTTGACTTCTCCCGGCGAAGTAAAGCACTCGCCGCCGGGCAGGTTTCCCCATTTCTCAGGGGAGATGATGCCGGAGGTTTTGAACCATTTGTAGTTGGGATTCATGTCGGCGGTGATGCTGGTTCCGGCGGCCGTGGTGGCGCGGATTCGGGTGGCACGGCGCACGCGGTCGAGAACCTGCTGGCTAAGCCGGTCGACGAGATCGTAGTCGGCCCTCATGCCCAGGCACATGATTTCGGGGGTGATGTTGACCATGTGTGCGTGGCGCATGCGGCGGCGATTGACCACGTCGGTCATCTGCATGCGCGAGTGGAGTTCGTTGGGCTGCACCTGAACGGCAAAAATCGAGACCTGCGAGGTCTCCATATCGGCGAGGACTGCGGCGGGCATGTCATTGAGCGGCCGGGGGGCAAGGTCTTCGAGAATGAAGGCGTTCCAGGGACAGCCGAGGGCAGCGAGTTGTCCCGCAAGGGCAGCGGCGATGGGTGCGGTTTCTCGGTCGGTGATGAGGGTGACTTTCTCCTCAGGAGCGATGCGCAGGCAGGTGGTCACGGCAGAACGCGCACCGGGGATGAACTCCGCGGAATAGTCAAACTTCAGAAGGTCGGTGGCGGAGTCGTTCATGCTGGGAATTGTGGCTCCTGATGGGGTGGTCGGGGGCTGCTTATCCATCTAGGGTACCGGATTGGGGGGCGGTTGGAAAATGGCGGGCAGTCTGGGCCCCTGCTATCCCAGGTCTCAAACACGAGACCTGGGGCACCCAACTTTGGGTGGGAGAACGAGAGGATAGAAGCAGGTCCTCCGACTCGCCGCGCTCGCTCAGGATGACAGCCTTTTTAGGCAGGATGACCGCATTTGTGCGGGTGCTGAAACAATCACCATGTAGTGCATTTAGACTGGATGATCGGGGGTGAAGGCATGGGTTTGGACGAGCTGAATTCTGGTTTGGGACTATGGACGAGGCGGCGGTTGCTGCAGGTGGGCGCGGCTGGCGCAGTAACGTTGAGCGCGGTTGACTTGGCCAAGGCGGCGGAGGCTACAGCACATCGCAGCATGATGGAAGTCCCATTCGCCAAGCGGGAACCGCGGGTGGCGATGATCGGCACCGGCGGGCGCGGGACCAGCTTGCTGGGGCTGCTGCTGGCCGCCGACGCGCAGATGGTGGCGCTTTGCGACATCGTGAAAGAAAAGGCCGAGCACGCCGCAGGAATGGTGGAGGCGGCGGGACAGAAGAAGCCGGAGCTCTATACTGACGGGCCGCACCACTTCGAAGCGTTGTGCGCCCGCAAAGACATTGACCTGGTAATAGTGGCCACCCCGTGGAACTGGCACTACCCGATGGCCATTGCCGCGATGAAGGGCGGCAAGGACGTGGCGATTGAAGTGCCGGGCGTTACCACGATTGAGGAATGCTGGAGCATTGTCCGCACCTCGGAAGAGACGCGCAAACACTGCATGATGCTGGAGAACTGCTGCTACGGCTACAACGAGACCCTGATTCTGCGCATGATCCATGGCGGCGAATTCGGGGAGCTGCTCTACGGCGAGGGCGCATACATCCACGACCTGCGCGAGGAACTTTTCTCAAACAAGGGCGAAGGCCTTTGGCGGCGGACGGAACACACGCGGCACGACGGAAACCTCTATCCCTCGCACGGACTGGGGCCGGTGGCCAACTACATGGGCATCCAGCGTGGGGACAAGTTTGGGCACATGGTTTCGATGAGTTCGCCCCAGCGGGGCCTCGACAAGTGGCGCAAGGATCACCTGCAGCCTGGAGATCCGCGGTGGGCTGAGAAGTACATCTGCGGCGACATGAACACCTCGCTGATCAAGACCGCGAAGGGGCTGACGATCACGGTGAAGCACGCCGTCTCGAGCCCCCATCCCTACGATCGCATCAACCTGATTGCCGGAACCAAGGGCATTTTTGAGGACTACCCGCCACGCATCTACATTGAGGGCGTGGACAAGCCGGACGAGTTTGGCACCCTCGACGGGTGGAAGAAGTATGACCATCCGCTATGGAGCCGCGAAGGCGAGATTGCGAAGAAAGTCGGCGGGCACGGCGGCATGGATTTCATCATGCTCTTCCGGCTGCTGGAATGCGTGCGCAACGGCCTGGCGCCGGATATGGATGTTTACGACTGCGCGGCCTGGTCGGCGATTGCTCCGCTGAGCTACACGTCAGTGGCTCGGGGCAGCGCGCCGGTCGAGTTCCCTGACTTTACCGCGGGTAAGTGGGAGAAGCGCGCGGTGTCGGCGATAGCTACGCAGGCGTAGATTTGAGGGATGTGGACGCCCCACCCCGGCGGCAAAAACAAAGACGCCGCGGGGGTGGGGCGTCCACGGTTAGGGCACGTTCAGATCTTCCCGCTCGGCTGCGCGTCGGCGGCCGCGAGCGCTTCCCTGCTGAGGCTCACTGTGTCGTCAGGAGATGGAGGCTCAACAACTGGGGGAGGAGGTGGAGCGAGTGTGGTGGGCGTAGGATTGGGCATACTGAAAGAGACTGGGTCGAGCATTTTGGAACCTCATATGTCTGCTTATCGGCACTCGTTTTTCAGAATTTCAATCTGACGGCATCCCTGGTACCCCCTCGACCAGAAGGTCTCAGGATTGAAGCAGTTGAGGCCAGGCATGGGCTCTACAACCCCGCTGCCGTTTCCTCCGCCATATAATCCACCACGGCTTTCAGGTCGCCGCCGCTTTCTTCAAAGACCTTGAGCTGACGGTCAGCGCCGGTGCCGGTCTTCAAAATTTTGCGGACGCCATCGATGGCTTCGCGGCTGCCTAACTCATCGACCACCGGGTCCACAAGGACAAGTAACTCTTCGATCAGGTCGCGGAGGGGGACTTCCAGCTGCTTGCCGAAGTCGATCAGCTTGCCGTCGAGGCCGTAGCGGACGGCGCGAAATTTGTTCTCCATCAGCAAGGGCCGCGCGTACTGGCGAAAGTCCTGGTTAGCCTCGTGCAGCTTGTAGAGATAAGCCGCGACGGCCTGGATGAGGGCGGCGATAGCGACCGTCTCCTCGGCGCGCAGGGGGATATCGCAGGCGCGGACTTCGACGGTGTCAAAGAAGGGATGGGGACGGATGTCCCACCAGATCTTTTTGCCGTTGTCGATGCAGTTGGTGCGGACCAGCAGACTGACATAGTTTTCAAACTCGGAGTAACTGGAAAATGCGTCGGGGATGCCGGTGCGGGGGAAGTTCTCAAAGACCTTGGCGCGGTAACCCTTATAGCCGGTGTTGAGGCCCAGCCAGAAGGGCGAGTTGGTGGCTAGAGCCATGATATGAGGCAGAAAGTAGCGCATGGAGTTCATGATGCGGATGGCGGCTTCGCGGTCTTCGATGCCCACATGGACGTGGAGGCCGAAGATGAGGTTGGCGCGAGCCACCAATTGCAGGTCCTTGACCACCTGGTGGTAGCGCGGGTCGGGATAAATATCCTGTGTCCGCCAGTCGGCGAAGGGGTGGGTTGCGCCGGCGACAAGGACTAGCCCATGCTCGCGGGCCAGCTTGATCATTTCGCTGCGGAGTTCGTAGATATCGGTGCGGGCCTCGTCGATGTTTTTGCAGACGCGGGTGCCGACTTCGACTACGGAGGTGTGCATCTCGGCCTTGACGCGCTCCTGAAGGCGGAGCTTGCCGTGTTCGAGCATCTCGGTCTGGATGTGAGAGCGCAGGTCGCGCGTGACCGGGTCGATGGTCTGGTATTCCTCTTCAATGCCCAGTGAGAAGGATGGCCGCATGGGGAAACTCCTTGGCGGAGACAGCTTTGGGACATTGTATGACAGGGACAGGAGACTAGGGACTAGAGAATAGGGCCCTGTCTCCTATGTTCCTACCATCATTGCGGCTGTCATTCTGAACGAACGGGGCCCCCAAACGCTTTTCAGTTTGGGGGTGGTGAGCGAAGAATCTGCTTTGCTTTCTCGTCGTTCTGGTAGGAATTTCTGTGACACCACACTAAGAAGGCGTGGAAGGATATTCGTCTTTTATTCGCTTTTAGGGTAGGATATCGCTTGTTGGCGATGAATCTTTTCTCCCAACTCGCTGCGGAGCCGACGCATGAGGAGCTGTTTCCTGGGGCGGTGCTGATGCGCGGGCTGGCGCTGGCGCAGGACGCGGAATTTTTTGCGGCCGTGGAGGCGATTATTGCGGCCGCGCCGTTGCGGCACGCAACCACGCCCAGCGGGCTGGCGATGAGTGTGATGGTGACCGATTGCGGGACGGAGCGGGCGTTTGAGCGACGGTGGGATCCGGACTCGCCGCAACGGGCGCGGTTGTGGCCGCCGATGCCGCGGGTGCTGGTGGATTTCGCTCTGCGGTGCGCGGTGCGGGCGGGGTTTCCGGAGTTCAAGCCGGACACCTGCCACATCAATCGCTACCAGGCGGGGACCAAACTGGGGCTGCACCAGGACCGGCACGAGATCGACCTGAGCCAACCGATTGTTTCGATATCGCTGGGGCTGGAATGCACGTTTCTGCTGGGCGGGCTGGCGCGGACCGATGAGGTGAAGCGCATTCTGCTGGAACACGGCGATGTGGTGGTGTGGGGCGGGGCTTCGCGCATGCGCTTCCATGGGGTAAAGCCGTTGAAGCCGGGAGACCATCCGATGACTGGACCGTACCGGTATAACCTTACGTTTCGCAAGATTGCGTAACTAGTGGTTGGTGGTTAGTGGTTAGGCCGCCTCGTCCTGTGACTTGATTGAGAGCTTCAGCCCCAAGGCCTGCAACACCTTCAGGACTGTCCCAAACTCCGGATTCCCTTCTGCTCCAAGTGCCTTATAAAGGCTCTCGCGGGAGAGTCCGGCATCCTTTGCAATCTGCGACATACCGCGCGCGCGGGCCACCGTACCAAGAGCCTGGGCAAGAAATGCGGGGTCGGAGTCTTCCATCGCTATCTTCATGGCTTCTTCGAGATACTCCGCGATCGCCTGATCGTTCTCAAGGTATTCTGCCGAATCGAAGGGAAAGGTTTTCGCCGCCATTTGCTATGCCTCCAAATCCTCAGCGATTGCATGGGCTTTGACGATATCCGCATCCTGACTGCTCTTATCGCCACCGCAGATCAGGACGATCAGCACGTTTCCGCGCCGTAATTAGTAGACGCGATATCCCGGCCCATGATCGATCCGCAGTTCGCTCACACCGTGACCAACCGGTTTCACGTCGCCTGGATTCCCGCTTGCAAGGCGATCGATGCGAGCAGCGATCACTCTCTGGGCGCGTCCATCGCGCAAACCACCCATCCATTTCGTGAACTCAATCGTGCGGCGAACTTCGATCATTGAGAGTGTATCCTACAGGCTACACATCGTCAAAGGCTGGTCCGGAGGCTTCGGACTTAGCGGGGGCTTTTGGGTCTTGCAGGCGCTGGCTTGGTCTTGTGCTTGGCGTGGTGGTGCTTCTTCGTTTGGCGGTAGTGCTTGGCGGATTCGGGTTCCGCGCCTAAGAAGGCATGCCAACGGAGTTTCATCAATTGCGGGGCCAGGCGGGCTTTGGCGATGGCCAGGTCGGCGACTTCCTTGACGATCCACTCGAAGTTGGCGGGGCCTACGGACTCAAGGCCGGCGTCGGGGGCGGGATTCATGAAGTCGATGGCGTAGGGGATGCCGTTTTCTACGGCGAACTCGACGGTGTTGAGGTCGTAGCCCAGGGCGCGGCAGAGCTTCAGGGCATCCTGCTCAACGCGCCTGAGGAGTTGCGGGTCGTCAGCGGGCGGATTAAGGATATAGCGCTCGGCATGCGGCTTGCGCGGGTCGTAGGGCATGATGTGCACGCGCTTCTGGCCAACGACGTAGCAGCGGAAATACTCGTTGAACTCAACGGCTTTTTGATAGAGCATGCATAGGTCGCGGGACTGGTCGTAGGCGCGGAAGAACTCCTCGCGATTGTGGATGTGGTAGACGTCGCGCCAGCCGCCGCCGTCGATGGGTTTCATGAAGCCGTGCTCGCCGACGTAATCGAAGACCGCATCCCAGTTGAGCGGGTATTCGAGGTTGCGCATGGAGCGGTCGGTGGTGCCTTCGGGGTGTTGCTTGTGAGGCAGGATGACGGTGGGCGGAATCGCGACGCCGAGCTTGGCGGCCAGCGTGTAGTTGAAAAACTTGTCGTCGGCGGACCACCAGAATGGATTGTTGATGATGACTGTGCCGTTGAGCGCGGCGTGCTTGAGATAGGCTCGGTAGAAGGGGATGTCGTGGGAGATGCGGTCAACGATGACCGAGTAACTTGAGGGGCGGTCGAGATAGACTGCGCCGGTTTCAACAAACTCGGCCTGGATGCCTTCAATGTTACGAGCGTTGATATGTTCGACCAACGCGCCGGGAAAACTGTTCTCCATGCCAAACAGGACGCCGATCTTCTTCATGCCGCAAGAACCTCCGGGGACAAACCGCGACTCCAGTGTAAGGCAGAGCGCAAGTGTGTCGTCCCCTAAAGCTCACATCGGAACTATGAGAAGGCAACCGCAGATTCTTCGCTCACCCTCCCAAACTGAAAAGCGTTTGGGGCCCCGTTCACTCGGAATGACAGCGAAAAATCTGCCAGAAGCTTTGGACGCAGGGGACTAGAGCATTTTCAATTTAAGTGCTGACATATCCGGATGAGGAAAAATAGTTCGCGCATTCGTCGGCGGTGATGGTGTCGAGGAGTTTGCCGATTTCCTTCCAAAGCTCTTCGGTGGCTCGTG
>Ga0181517_10001024_pt1 | contig 33172 bp, 31 predicted proteins | sample PEATcosm2014_Bin_31_FD_119748 | JGI IMG/M metagenome (GOLD analysis project Ga0181517, IMG submission 119748) | Peatland microbial communities from MTU Mesocosm Facility, Houghton, MI, USA - PEATcosm2014_Bin01_30_metaG | ecosystem: Environmental > Terrestrial > Soil > Wetlands > Peat | place... | reverse complement strand
TTGCGCCATGTACTCGGGTGAGGAGAGATAGATATTGCGGCCCTCCACGCGCATCGGCAAGCCGGCGTTGGGCATGGCGCTCATCGGCTTGGAGGAAACCGCCAGCATCCGCTCGATGGTTTCGAGAGTCGCCTTTGGGCCCACCGAACAATTGAGGCCGATCACGTCCACCGGCCACGAGTCCATCTCGCGCGTGAAGGTTTCTGGATCGGCGCCGCCGGGCAGGTGGCCGAAATCGTCGATGGTGACTTGGGCGATGATGGGAACCGCGTCGCCCACCGAATCGCGCCCGGCCAGCACCGCCTCGCGCAGCTCATCCAGGTTGCCGAAAGTCTCGAAGATCAACACATCCACGCCGGCTTCCACCAGCGCATCCACCTGCTCGCGAAACGCGGCCCGCGCTTCGGCGAACGAAGTGGGACCGAGCGGCTCGATGCGCACACCCAGCGGGCCCACGGCGCCGGCCACGAAAGCCGTGTCGCGCGCCGCTTCGCGCGCCAGCCGCACCCCGGCGCGGTTGATCTCGCCCAACTTCTCGGCTATGCCGAACGCCGCCAGGCGCACCCGGTTGGCGCCGAACGTGTTCGTTTCCAGGATCTCCGAGCCCGCCTTGATGTAATCCTGGTGGATGCCGCGCACCAGGTCCGGCGCGGAAAGATTCAGCTCGTCGAAGGAACGGTTGAGGAACACGCCGCGGGCGTACAGCATGGTTCCCATGGCGCCATCGGCGACCAGCACGCGGCGCGACAATTGGTCGCGAAACTCCTGGGCGCGTGTGCCAGTGGATGCCGTCATAGGGGACTCGGAGCCGCATGGACCTTCGGAGGCCCCGACGCGGCATTTGTGATTGTAGCGCACTCGGCCAAAATGAAGAAACTTCAAGGGTAGGGCACGCTTTAGCTTGCCCGGAACAGATCGACTGTCTTACCGGCGCGTTAGAATCCCGCGGTCATGCAGAATGCAATCGGAGCCGCGACCGTCAGGGAGCGGTCGGGCCGCGACGATGTGAACCGCCAAACGACATCCGGCCTGCGGCCGGTTCGCAGGCCGGGGCCTGCACCACCTGCGCGCCACTTACGATTCCGATTCGAACGACATCACGGGCTCGGCCTGGCCCTCTTCGGCGAGCTTCTGCATCAGGTGCGAGCCGTATTCGAAGCCTTTGTCGAAAGCTTGCAGGTTGAGCTTTTCAAGCGCCGGCGGCACCGAGTCCTTGACGGCGTTGCGCAGAGCGTCCGCATCCACCACACCGGTGACGGCGCCGAGAAAGCCTACCATCACGATGTTGAGCACCACCTTGCGGCCCAGTTCCTCGGCCAGGCGGGTAGCTGGGACGCCGTACACGCGGGCTCCGGCAGGCACATTGCCGAGGTGCACCAGGTCCTGCTCGACGATCAGAATTCCGCCGTGCTTGAGCGCGGGCGAAAAGCGGGTGTACGCTTCCTGCGACATGACCACCAGGATGTCGGGCCGGGTAATGTATGGGTAAAGAATCGGCTCGTCGGAGAGAATGCACTGCGCGCTCGATGATCCGCCGCGCGCCTCCGGGCCGAAGCTCTGCGTCATGGTGGCGTAAGCGCCTTCGAAAATAGCCTTGGCTTTGCCCACCACAATCGCGGCCAGGATGACGCCCTGACCGCCGAAGCCGGCAACGCGAATTTCGGTTAGCATTCCGAGCACCCTACTTCCGGTTCGGCGTAACGGTCGCCCAGGGTTTCGTGCATCTGCGCCTGCAGCAGCTCGTAGTAATCGGGCCGCTCGCGGTCGATGAATTTGCCAACCACGATTTCGCCGCTCTTGGTCAGGCTGCACTCGCCGGTGGGCGCGCCGTGGCGAATCTTGCTCGCCTGCTTATAATACTTCATGGTGTCCAGCCCATCGCCCATTTTGTTGCGCCGCTGGTAGAGTGTGGGGCATGGCGAGATGATTTCGATGAAGCCGAAGCCCTTCTTCTTGAGAACCTCTTCCATGGAGCGGGCGAGCTGCTTGACGTGGAAGGTGGTCCAGCGGGCGACGTAGGATGCGCCGCAGGCATCGGCGAGTTGCACCAGGTTGAAGGCCGGCTCGAAGACGCCGTAAGGCGCGGTGGCGCTGATGACGTGGCTGGGCGTGGTGGGAGCGGTCTGCCCGCCGGTCATCGCGTACGTCAGGTTGTTGACGCAGATCACCTTGATATCCATGTTGCGCCGAGCGGCGTGGATGAAGTGATTGCCGCCGATGGCGAACAGGTCGCCGTCGCCGGAGTAGACCACCACCTGCAACTCCGGGTTGGCCAGTTTCAAACCGGTGGCGAACGGGATGGCGCGGCCGTGCGTGGTGTGGAAGGAATCCAGGCGCGCGTAGCCGGCCACACGTCCGGTGCAGCCGATGCCGGAGACGATGGCCACCTTGTCCAGGGTGGCGCCGGAAGCGAGCAGCGCGCGGGTGAAGCAGTTGACGGTGGTACCGATGCCGCATCCGGCGCACCAGATGTGCGGGATGCGATCCATGCGCAGAAACGGCTCGACCGGGTTAAAGGAACCCTCCGGAATCTCGCATTCGACTTCGAGCAATTGTTCGCTCACTGGGCCGCCTCCACGATGGCTTTGAGAATCACTTCGGGGTCGTGCACGGTGCCGCCCGCGTGACTGACGGGGATGACCTTGGCACGGCCGGCCGCGGCGCGTTCCACTTCATGCACCATCTGGCCCAAATTCAACTCGGGTACCACGAACGCTTTGACCTGGCCGGCCAGAGCCGCGATGTGCTGTTCCGGGAAAGGCCAAGCCGAAATGAGACGGAACTTGCCGGCGCGGATACCCCGTTTGCGGGCCAGCTCGATCGCCCGTTGCGCCACGCGCGAGGTGATGCCGTAGGAGACCACCGCTACTTCGGCGTCGTCCAGGTCGGCGGTGTCGCAGATGGCGCGGCCGTTGGAGAACGGCTTCAGCTTGTCCAGCAGGCGCCGCACCAGGCGGTCCTGCGTGGCCACGTTCATGCTGGGGTAACCGCGTTCATCGTGCGTCAGGCCGGTGACGTGGAAGCGGTAACCATCCCCCGCCTTGACCATTTCCGGCACCATGTCCTCACTCGGTTCGAAGGGGCGGTACTCGGCGGGCGGCTTGTGCGTGTAACGCCGCGGCGTCACCTCGATCTGCTCGGCCGGCGGAATGATGACCTTTTCCGTCATGTGGCCGACACACTCATCGAGCATCATCATCACTGGGACGCGAAATTCCTCGGCCAGGTTGAAGCCGGTTATGGTGAGATCGAAGCATTCCTGCGGGGAGTTGGGGCAGAGCGCGATGATTCCGTAGTCGCCGTGCGATCCCCACCTGGCCTGCATCATGTCGGCCTGCGCCGGCAGCGTCGGCAGGCCGGTGGAAGGGCCGCCACGCTGCACATTCACAAACACGCACGGAGTTTCGGTAATCGCCGCGTAACCGATGTGCTCCATCATCAAGGAAAAACCAGGACCCGAGGTGACGGTGAACGCCTTCGCTCCACCCCATACAGCTCCCTGAATGGCGATGGAGGCGGCCAGTTCATCTTCCATTTGGATGAAAATGCCACCTACTGTAGGAATTCTCGACGCAAAGCGTTCAACCACCTCGGTCGACGGTGTAATTGGATAACCTGCGGCAAATCGCGCACCTGCTGCGAGCGTTCCCTCACAACATGCGTGATCACCGTCGAGAAAATGAACACCTGTTAATACCCCCCTGGGGTCAGCGTGCATAGCGCGCTCCGTAGATCGCAAAGTCGGGACAGTACATTCCGCACAGGTCGCAGCCACTGCATTTGTCCGACGCTACGACATGGGGGGGATGGTAACCCTTGGAATTAAAAGCAGAAGACAGAGCCAGCACGTGGGTGGGACAGAACTCCACACAAAAGGAGCAGCCTTTACAGCGTTCCACATTGATGGCGACAAAACCCTTGGACACAGGAACCCTCCATGAAACAGTCAATTCCTATGCTAGCAAGCTTCATGCCATTGAGGATATTAGAGATCTGAATCGCGACTATTGACATTGTTTGTCGGCGGGTCGTTTTTGCGGGCTCGACAAAAAGCCCGCGGACGAGCTGAGAGGAGAGTGACAGCTCGTCCGCAGGTTATTGGGTCCACAACACCCCTTGCCACGCGTCCATCTTGTCAAGCCCAGCCTACTGGCCGGGGCCGGACGAGACGGTGGCCGGCGACTTGGCCGCGTAGGTCAAGACGCCGCCACCGGCTGTCGCTAGAGTATTCTGATTCCGCGGCTGTAGAGCAACCACGCCGATGGCGGATCTGGATGGATCCGCCTGGCTCTGTGCGGTGATGATCGCCGCATATGGCCTGGTGATTCCCGCCGGGGCCGTATAGACACCCGTGGCGGTGAGCGCTCCGGCCTGGGCACCGGCCGGCGCACCAGGAGCGAGCGAAACGCTCCAGGACACGTTGCGGTTGGCTGCGCCGGCAACTTTGGCCGAGAACTGCAGGGTTTCGGCCGAACTCAGTCTCTCAAAAGCCGAGTCCAGACCAACCTGAACGGCCTCCGTAGCGCCGCGCTGGCTGCTAGCCACCAGCACGGTCTGGCTGGCGCCTTTCGTATCCGCCCAGGTAATCGCCAAATTGTCCTGTGCGTTAGCCGTGCCCGCCACTGAGGCTACCGGACCCGGCAGAGTGGCCAACCGCCGATAGGGAACGCCGACGGCAGTCACGTTTCCGGCCCCATCGGTAGCCACGGCTTTGTCACGTAGGCTGGGGGACAGGGCGACGCAGAGATAGCTCTGGTTGTTCCAACGCAGCGAAAAGACGTGCATGTAAGCCGGCAGGCGAACCTCGCGCCCGGTGGTCGGATCGTTGTAAGTAATGTCGTGGATGCGCACCGCGCTGGCTGCTTCCAGGTGAGGCATGGCGATCCGGAAGACCGCCGATGCGCCGGAAACGCCCTGCGCTAGCTGGTAGTAGCCGGCCGTGCCGGCCACGGTAGAAGCGCTTGAGCCAGGCCACAAATCGTCACCGCTCACGGTGACGCGGCTCTCCTCACCCACCGTCAACACCATCTTCGAGCCGGCCGGTTCGACCATCCGCAGGGGACACACTGGCCGCGCGAACAGCGGAACCAGGGAACCCGTTGACGACAAACGGGATAGCTCGAAACAGCCGAAAGCGGAGAAGGGCGACACAACCTCCAACGGAGCGGAACCCGCGTTGCGTGCGGTCAGCGTTAGCACAGCTTCCTCACCTGGAAAATAAACACTGCGATCCACACTAATGGTACTGACGAGCCGGCCATTGTTGCCTACTGGAGCGATGGTAGTTTGTGCAATGAGAGTGCAGCTCATGATTGCGGCTGGGATTGCCACTCTGAAGAGGATTCTGAACGTTGACATATATAAGCCGAGCCTCCTTGATCGAATATGGGTACTGCTGGTACCGCTAACAGTACTGGCTATCCGCTAGTTCTACCAGTACCATGCAGGGGACGACACTGCCAAGTCCGACTTTGGTTAATTGGGGCCCATGCCCAAAGAGCTATCACGAGTGATCTAACCACAAACTGTGGGACCTGGATGCAGCCTGGATCGGCAGGCGGCGCGCTATGATGGACGCCATGCGGGCAGGCGGCACGGGCGGGCTACAAAACGCAAACCAGGGAATCGAGGCCGTGCGCGACCTGGCGGAGAAATATCGAGAGATTCTCTGCCGCGCGAGGCTGAGCATTCGGAATCCGGGCTTCGAGTGGTATCCGTATGACACGCTATCGTCCCTCACTCACTGCAACCAGCTTTTGCGCGGCGCCAACCGGGCGATGTTCGGGCCGGAGGGCGCGGGCCGCAAGGTTCTCGACCTGGGCTGCGCGGATGGCGAACTGGGGTTCTTTCTGGAATCGCTCGGCTACCAGGTAACCGCAGTCGACCATGGGGTTTACAATCACAACGGCATGCGCGGCGCGCGGGCGCTCAAGGCCGCGCTCGGATCGGCGGTCGAACTGGTGGAACTCGATCTGGACCGGCCGTTTCAATTGCCCGGCGGTCCCTATGACTTTGCATTTTTTCTGGGCACCCTCTATCATCTGCGCAACCCGTTTCACGTTCTCGAGGAACTGGCCAAGCGCGCCGCCTTTTGCTTTCTGAGCACGCGCATCGCGCGCCGCTTTCCCGGTGGCGCACCGATGCCCAAAGACGTGGCGCTGGCGTACCTGCTGGATGAGACCGAGCTCAACAACGACGAGAGCAACTACTTCGTGTTCTCCGAGCCCGGGTTGCGGCTGGCCCTGAAGCGGACCTACTGGGACGTGCTCGACTTCCTCCCGGTGGGCGAAACACGACGCTCGGACCCGGTGCGCGCGGACCGCGACGAGCGCGCGTTCTGCTTTCTGCGAAGCCGCTTCGACCGGCTCGCCAACGTGGAACTGCTGGATGGCTGGCACGCGGCGGAAGGCACCGGCTGGCGCTGGACAGGCCGCGAGTTTTCTTTCCGCATCCGCTCGACCGGCGCCGCGCGGGCGCGAACGGTGGCGATCGACCTGTTCCTTCCCGACAAACTCTTCGCCGCCAACGGCACGGTGGCGCTGGCCGGCACGGTCAACGGGAGCGAACTGGAGCCGGCCGAGTTCCGCCGTGCCGGAGCGCACGTGCTGGTGCGGCCGCTGCCGCGGGGCGCCGAAGACATGATGTTGCGCTTCCAAGTGAAGCCGGCTCTGGCCGCCGACGCGCAGGACTCGCGCGAGCGCGGCGTGGTAGTGGTCTCGATCTCCGCGGAATAAGCGTGGCGCACCGAATCGGCCGCGCTCCCCACGGTCGCGGCTCCGATGCGGGCTCAGTCGGAGCCGCGACCACAGGGAGCGGTTCACTGCGATTGAACGGCGTATTTCATGAAAGGCCCTGAGCGCACGCAGTGGCCGCGCGCGGTTATTCTGGAACCAATGAACCTAGCCATCCGAGCCAACGACGTCCGCCGGGCGGCGGAGCGCATACGCCCGCTGGCGCGCCGCACCCCGGTCTTCACCTGCGCCGGATTCGATGCCCGCGCCGGGACACGGGCGTTTTTCAAGTGCGAGAACCTGCAGCGCGGCGGAGCCTTCAAAATCCGTGGAGCGGCCAACCTGATTCTTTCGCTCTCCGCCGACGCGCTCGAGCGTGGCGTGGTGGCTTACTCATCGGGCAACCACGCGCAGGCGGTGGCAATCGCCGCCAAACACGTGGGCGTCCGTGCCACCATCGTGATGCCGGAGGATGCGCCACGCGCCAAGATGGAAGCGACCCGCGCGCACGGCGCCAGCATCGTGACTTACGACCGGCGCACGGAGGTCCGCGAGCAGATCGCCGCTGGGATTTTGGAGCGAACCGGCGCCACGCTGGTGCCGCCCTTCGACCATCCGCTGATCATGGCCGGCCAGGGCACGGCAGCTCTCGAACTGCTCGAAGACACCGGACCGCTCGACGCGCTGATTGCGCCGGTGGGCGGCGGCGGCCTGCTTTCCGGCTGTGCCACCATCGCCAAAGCCATCCATCCAGCGATTCGTGTTTTCGGCGCCGAGCCGGAAGGCGCCAACGACACGTTTCTATCGCTCAAGGCCGGCGAGCGCGTCACGGTGCCTCATCCCGACACTATCGCCGACGGGTTGCGGGCGCCGCAACCGGGCGCGCTGACCTTCCCCGTGCTGCGCCAACTGGCGGAAGGCGTGGTGCTGGTGAGCGACGACGAGATCCGCCAGACGGTCAAGTTCCTTCTGCTGCGGCTCAAATTGCTGGTCGAGCCGAGCGGCGCAGTTCCCGCCGCCGCAGTTCTGTTCGGCAAACTACCGGCGGGCATTGGATCGGTGGGTGTGGTCCTTTCCGGCGGCAACGTGGATTTTGAGGAGCTGGCCAGGTACTGACCGCGGCCGGTATGGCGGCAGGGGTATCGCGCCGTCGAGAAATGCGCGACAATCCGGAGTAAACGATGAAGCTGACAACCATTGCAGGTTTCGCGGCGGCCTGTTACGCCACCGCGACCGCGGCCGGGGCTTACGCACAGACCGCTTCGGACATTCCGCACCTTCGGAAACAGGGAACGGCGGTGCAGTTGATAGTGGATGGAAAGCCGTTCCTCGCCCTTACCGGCGAACTGGGCAACAACACAGCCACCAGCCTCGAAAATATGCAACCCATCTGGCAGCGGCTGGTGGCCGGCAACCTCAACTGCGTGCTGGCGGCCGTATCGTGGGCGCAGTTGGAACCCGAGCCAGGCAAGTACGAGTTCGCTTTGGTCGATGGCCTCATTCAGGAAGCCAGGCGCAATCGTCTGAAGCTGGTATTCCTCTGGTTCGGAAGCTGGAAGAACGGGCTCTCGAGTTACGCCCCTTATTGGGTGAAGAAGGACTATCAACGGTTCCCGCGCATCCGCATCCAAGGGGGCCGGAGCATCGAACTGCTCAGCACCTTCGGGAACGCGAGCCGCGACGCGGACGCGGGCGCGTATCGCGCCCTGATGCGGCACATCAAGGACGTGGATGGCCGGCTGCATACCGTGGTCATGATGCAGGTGGAGAACGAAGTGGGCGTGCTGCGCGATTCGCGCGACCGCTCCGCGGCGGCGAACCAGGCGTTTGCCGGCCCCGTCCCCAAGGCGCTGATGGATTACCTGCAGCAGCACCGCGACACGCTCGCCCCGGAGCTGCGCGAAGTGTGGGCAGCCAACGGTTTCAAAACCGCCGGCACTTGGGAAGAAGTGTTCGGGCCGGGAAAGCCGGACAGCGTGGAGATGCCCATCCAGACCAACAGCCCGCCGCTGAGCAAGGAAGAGTACGAGGCCGGCTGGCGCAAGCTCCACTGGCCCGTGGACGAAATCTTCATGGCGTGGAACTACGCCGGGTACGTCGGCAAGGTGGTCGCGGAGGGCAAGGCGGAGTACAACATCCCGATGTACGTGAACGCGTGGCTGCAGCAGCCGAATATGGCGTGGCCAGGGACTTATCCGAGCGGCGGCCCGCTGCCGCAGGTACACGATATCTGGCGCGCCGGTGCGCCGGCCATCGACATTCTGGCGCCCGATCTTTACCTGGAGTACTTCGACCAGGTGGCTGACCGGTTCACCCGAAACGGCAACCCTTTGTTCATTCCGGAAACCAGCACCAACGCGGCCAACGCTCTGGTTGCCTTCGGCAAGTACAACACGATTGGCTTCTCACCCTTCTTCATCGAGAGGAGCGTGAGCGCGGATAACGAGCTGGCCGCAACCTACAAACTGATTGGCCAGATGGCGCCGGTGATCGCGGCGCATCAGGGGAAGGACACCATCACAGCCGTGCGGCTGAACCAGGGCGATCCGCCCGCGCAATGCAAGCTGGGGAATTACACACTGACGGCGAACTACGTAGGGAGGGGCCGCGTTCCGATTGCGCCCCAGCCGAAGCAGCCGCCGCAACCGGGTGCGCCGGCGCAGCCAGCCATGCCGGCGCAGGCCGAAGGCAGGCGGCCGGACGGCGCTCCAGCTCCCATGGAGGCGGCCGCGATCGTGGTCGCATCCGGACCGGACGAATTCTATCTGGGCGGCGGCGGCATCCGCTTCGAATTCGCCGCGAACACGCCTGGGCCGCCGACGGTTGGGCTCGGGATCGTGCAGGAAGGCAAATTCGTGGACGGCAAATGGACAATCGTCCGCCAACTGGGCGGCGACGACATAGGGCAAGGCGAGATCTTGACGCTGCGCCCGAACACGATTCTGCGCGTGCTGCTGTACCGCTACGAATGAGGGGTCTGGTAGCGCCTGCCCCACCGCGAACTACACTGGAAAGCATGGGAGTCAGCCGCGTATTGATCGCGCTCGGCGTGGTGCTGATCGCCGCCGGAGTGCTGATCCGCATCGCCGGACGGCTGCCGTTTAAGTTGGGCCACTTGCCGGGCGACATCTTCATCCACGGCAAGAGTTCGAGCTTCTATTTTCCGCTCGCCACCTGCATCCTGCTGAGCGTGGCGCTTTCGCTGTTGCTATGGGTGTTGCGAAGGTAGCGCCCGTGAGCTAAAGAGGCCAACCAAGCACTCCCCGGTGCGGGCGTCTTGAGTATACTGGTAAACCTCAGAGGGGCCTCGATGCACCCAGACCTGACGCCGGTCCACCAGCCGAAACGACGTCCGGATAGAGTCCTGTTTCTCGTCCACGGCACGTTCGCGAAACGGGCGCAGTGGGTCAGGAGCGGGTCGCCGTTTTGTGAAAGCCTGCTTCGGCATCTGGGGCCCGAAACGTCGATTCAGTCTTTCACTTGGTCCGGCAGGAATTCCATGCACGATCGAGAGGCGGCGGCGCGCCGTCTGGCCGTCCTCCTGAGAGAGTCCATCGCCAGCCATCGCGGGGCCGCGCACTTCGTGATCGGCCACTCACATGGCGGCAACGTTGCCCTAAGCGCCGTCGCTTCCCCCGATCTTGCGGATGTCGGTCTGGTGTGCCTGTCCACCCCGATTCTCTATGCAATCCCGCGCGCCGCTTTGACCGATTCGAACAAGTTTCTCACGCTCATTCTCTCCATCCCTATCCTGATCGCTATCCTTGGGTTGGTGTTTCTCGTGCCTCAGTCGCTGTCCGGGCTGAGTATCCCACTGATGGCTCTCTTCTCATGGCCGTTCTGGCTAATGCTCAAGGCATACAGGGATTGGGCCAAGCGGGCTGCGGAGGGGATAAAGATCCCCTACGAGGTTCGTGATCAGGTTCTGTTTCTGAGGTTCGTTGGCGACGAGGCGTCGCTGGCCCTGGGCGCTTTTCAGGCGCTCCAGTACGCGATGAATCGTCTGGTTGGTTTGATCCTGGCCGTGTTTTCGGGTGGCGTCAGATTCAAGGATTGGGCCACACACTCGAAAGGGGCGATGCTCGCTGGAATCCTGATGGCTATTGGTATTGTCGTTGGCGCCGTGACTGGGATCACCTGGCTGATCTTGCCGTGGATTATTGTGTGTGTGATCGGGCTGTTGGCCTTGCTGCTGACGCCTTTTCTCGCGTTTCTTGCGCTGGCCACGGGTTTGGCGTCAATTCTGATTGGCGTCCTTCCCTTTGGGCTCCGCCTCGCCATCGCAACAATGTGGATTGAGTTGTGTGTGGAGTCTCTGCCACGCGGGCGATGGAACGCTCTCGTCCTGGAGCCGTCAGCCCAATCGGCTGCCGCAGGCCTCCGGCATAGTTTCGGGTACCAGGACGAGCCGGCGATCCAGGCGATTGTCGAGCACCTCAAAGGGAAGCGCAAAGTTAGAAGAAGAACCGCGAGTAGCTGCTGACAGGGGGCCGCGCTACGATCAGTACTTCGGCACGCTGGGATCGACTTTGTCCGACCATGCCGTTATGCCGCCCACCACGTTGCGCACGTGCGCGAAACCGGCCTGGCGCAGGATGCCGCAGGCTCTGGCGCTGCGCCCGCCGCTCTTGCAGTGGATCACGATGTCGGCATTTTTGTCGAACTCGCCCACGTGCTTGGGGAATTCGCCCAGCGGGATCAGCTTCGCTCCGGGGATGCTGGCGATCTTGTATTCGTGCGGTTCGCGCACATCGATGAGCACGAACTGATCGCCGCGATCCAGTTTCTGTTTTAGCTCCGTCACGTCGATTTCGCCGTCGTTCAATTTGGCCTCCTGGGCGGGCGTGGCTTCCTGCCGGGGCACCCCGCAGAATTGATGATAATCGATGAGCCGGGTGACGGTGGGATGCGCGCCGCACACCGGGCACTCTGGATTCTTTCGCAGCTTCAACTCGCGGAACCGCATGCCCAGCGCATCATAGAGCAGCAGGCGCCCCGCCAGCGGCTGGCCGATACCGAGGATCAGCTTCACGGTTTCGGTGGCCTGAATCAGTCCAATGGTGCCGGGCAGTATGCCCAGCACGCCGCCTTCGGCGCAGCTCGGCACCAGACCTGGAGGCGGCGGTTCGGGATAGAGGCAACGGTAGCACGGGCCATCCTGGTAAGCAAACACGGTGGCTTGCCCCTCGAAACGGAAGATCGAGCCGTAGACGTTCGGCTTGCCGAGCAGGACGCAGGCATCGTTCACCAAATAGCGCGTGGGAAAGTTGTCGGTGCCGTCCACCACGATGTCGTAGTCCCTCAGAATCTCGATCGCATTCTCGCTCGTGAGCGCGACTTCGTGGCGGGCGATCGAAATGTGCGGGTTGATGGCCAGCATTTTCTCCGCCGCCGAATCGAGTTTCTTGCGGCCGATGTCCTTGGTCGAATGGATCACCTGCCGCTGCAGGTTGGTGAAGTCGACCACGTCGAAATCCACCAGGCCGATGCGTCCCACGCCGGCCGCCGCCAGGTACAGCCCGAGCGGCGCGCCCAAACCGCCCGCTCCCACCAGCAGCACTTTGGCCGCTTTCAGCTTCTGTTGGCCTTCCATACCCACTTCAGGAATGATCAGGTGGCGGCTGTAGCGCAGGATCTCCTCGTTCGAAAGCGCGGGGGCTTCGGGCGGCGCGACGAGGGTTGCGCCGCCGGCGATCGAGGGCACCAGCGAGATCGTGTCGCTCTCCGCCGCGGGCGTCGCCGCCTTGCCGAGGTAGCGTATGTCTTCGTCGTTTAGATACACGTTGACAAAGCTCCGCAGTTTGCCTTCATCGGTGAAAATCTGCTTGCGCAGTTCGGGGTAGCGGCCGGCCAACGCATCCAGCGCTTCGCCCACGGTTCCACCCGAAACGGTGACGCTGTTCTCCTTGGCGGTGTACTGCCGCAGCGGCGTGGGGATCAGAATCTTCGGCATGTCAGTACTGCAACTCCTCTCTTGCGGCTTCGGTGCGGTCGAAGTTCGGCAGCCAGCTATTAGCGTGGTGGAACTCCCGCTTTTGCACCGATAGCACCACGAACGAATACCAGGGGCAGGAATTCTCCAGATCGGTTTTCGAAAAGTACGCGTCGCAGTCCGGATGCGAATGATAGATGCCGATCAGGTCCATTTCGCGCGCGCGCGCGGCTTTATCGGCGGCGAGCAGGTCTTCCGGGCGCAGTTCATAGCGCGCCGCCTGTGCGCCGGCGAATGCGTTGTCCAACCGCATGGCTTCGCGCACCGTTTTTTGGTCGCCATCGGTCACGCCCAGCATCGCCCCGCAGCATTCGTTGGGATAGGTCTCGACGGCGTGCGCCAGCATGGCCTGCCAGGGGCCCGGTTCGATGCGGATCATTCCTCGTTCCAGAACCGCTCACTCAAGTATTTTTCGGCGCTGTCGCAGAGCACGGTGACGATGGTCGCGCTTTCGCCGCGGCCGGCGAGCGAGTGCGCCAGCGCCGCGGCGGCATGCACGTTGGCGCCGGAGGAAATGCCCACCAGCAGGCCTTCCTCACGCGCCAGGCGCCGCACCATGCGGTAGGCATCCTCGGTTTCGATCCACACGTTGCCATCCGCCAGTTTCTCGTCGTAAAAGCCGGGCACGATGGCGGTGGGCATGTGCTTCAAACCCTCCAGTCCATGGAAGCCGCTGGAGGGCTGCGCCGAATAGCACTTCACCTCCGGCAAGTCGCGCCGCAGCCGCCGGGTGATGCCCATGAACGTTCCGCTCGTCCCCATCGAAGCCACGAAGTGCGTCAGCGTGCCGCCGGTCTGTTCGATGATCTCCGGCCCGGTGCCTTCAAAATGCGCCTTCCAGTTGGCCGGATTGTTGTACTGGTCGGGGTAGAAATACGCATCCGGATCCGCCAGGTAGAGTTTGCGGCACAGCCGGATCGCCCCGTCCGAGCTTTCGTCTGCCGCGCTGAACACCATCTCGGCACCGTACGCTTGCAGAATGCGCTTGCGCTCGTCGGAGGCGTTCTCCGGCAGAACCAGTCTCACGCGATAACCGCGGTTGGCTCCAATCATGGCGTAAGCAATGCCGGTGTTGCCGCTGGTAGCGTCCAGAATGATGCGCCGCCGGTTCAGCTTGCCCGATCGCTCGCCATCGAGCACCATGTTGAACGCCGCCCGGTCCTTCACCGAACCACCCGGATTGAAATATTCCGCCTTGCCGAAGATCTCGATGTCCGGGAATTCGCGCGCGATCCGGTCCAGGCGCAGCAACGGCGTATTGCCGATGGTCGCCAGCAGCGGCTCTGCCTGCGTGCGTGCCAGCCGCGGAATGGGAAGCGCGTGGGCCATGGTCTACCTCTATGGATTCCGTGCCAACCGCTTTGGATTCAACATCCATGTAGCTGCTGGCAAAGGAATTATTACATCCTTGGGCTGGGTCTATTGTACCATCTACCCAATCTCTGTCAAGAAGGTATAGTATCGGCGGGAAGGAGTTCAAGCAGGGGGCCATCCCCAGGGCTTGTGGCGTCCGAGAAACCGATGCTCGCCGTGCCGGAGCGAGCTTGGGAGAACCGGCCTGCGTCGGCTTCGTTCGCTTCCACTTTCTGTCAAATCACGGCGTTACTGTCTGGGTGAACTGCAAGGACGAGGTCGGGAAGCAGTCGGCGCTGCCGCTGTACGTCGCGTAAACGGAGTAGACTCCCGGTCCTGGGAACAAGCCCGGCGATGCGTTGCATACAGCCGTCCCGTTGCTCAGCGATATCCCGCCAGACGCGGTTCCGTTGCAAGGGACCGGATAAATGCCAGAAATGCTCGAAATGCTCCCCCCGCTGGCGATAAATGTGACCGATCCGGTGGTACACGCACTGCTCACGGCCGCCGAGAACAATGGCCCGCTAGCTGGGTTCGTGTTCGATAGCGGGTTTTGGTATGTGAGAGCACTGATCGCCGCCTGGAGGAAATTTACTTGCTGTAAGACGGGAAGCGCGGTGCTGCCGGCCGTGCCAGCATCACCGTTGTACGTAGCCTCGATCGAATGGCTAACGGGAACAGGCGTGCAATTGGTGCCAGGAGGACAATCATAAACGCCAGCGGAGAGGCTGGATGTTGTGAACGTCGCCTGACCGCCGCTCAGCGGCACCGTTCCGAGGCCCGGACCGGAGGCCGACGATCCATCGAAAAACGTTACCGTGCCGGTCGCACTCGAGGGTGTAACAGCCGCCGTGAATTGCACGGCGTCACCCCACGTAGATGGATTCTCACTGGAAGTAAGGGTGGTCTTGGAACTCTTCATGTTTATCGTCTGCGTCAGAACAGCAGACGTGCTGCCTCCATAGCGCCCGTCGCCACCATACGCTGCGGTAATGGAATGGTTTCCGACGGTAAGTATAGAGACGGATAGTGTAGCCATACCGGCATTCAGGGTCCCGCTACCAAGCGTCGCGCTTCCGTCCAAGAATGTCACTGTGCCCGTCGCAGCGGCCGGCGATACGGTTGCCGTGAATATTACCGATTGGGCAAAGACGGCGGGGTTAAGGTTTGACGCGACTGCAATCGCCGATGCAGAGAGTATCACGGTCTGAGTAAGGACCGCGGTGCTGCCGATGCAATTGCTGTCGCCGTTATACACGACTGTAATGGAGTGAGTGCCAACGGCGAGAGTGGATACAGACAGCGTCGCCACTCCAGCGCTCAGGGTCTGGCTACCGAGCATGCTGTTCCCATCGAAGAAAGTCAGCACTCCGGTCGCGGTGGTCGGCGAAACCGTAGCTGTCAAGACCGTCGCCTGGCCGACAGTCGAAGGGCTCAGACTGGACGTCAAAGCAATGGTTGTCGACGTTTTGGTAGTTACCCACTGGCAGTCCGGGTCGCCAACCCTGACGTCGAACGGAATATAGATCCGCGACGTGGCGCCTGTCTGAACGCTCGTGTAAGTCAGGAATGCATCGTACCGTTTCTCGGAGGTTGCAGCGGGAACGTTGGTGCAGGTCGGGAACGCGACGTTGACCTGGTTAAGGCCCACGTACTGCGGCGATTCGCCGGCCCACAACGGTGTCGGACTCATAAAGGTTCCAACTGGGATTGATGGAGTGTCCGGCGCCGTCGGGGCTTCCACGCCTAAAGTGCCTTCAATATCCTTGCCAAGCTGCGCCACGCCGAAGCCAACCGGAGCGATGTTTTTGCCCGTCTCGAGACCGGTTTGACTATCCAGCGCGACTCCGCCTCGCAGAGCCGTCATCCACAGAGTGATCAGCCGCCCTTGATAGACGGGATTCTGCGAAGAGATCAACTGTCCCGAGATTGCATCAGTGACTGCTCCCACCGGCGCCCGATCCTGTCCGTTGGACCACGACAGACCGCAGGAGGCCGGATCGATCAGGCTCGATGAAAAGAGACAGTCATCACCTACCTCAAAGACCACGCTCGAGTCCGCCGCGCCGGATGGATCGATGATCAGGCGCCCCGGACCACCGAGCATGTAGCTCTGATCGTCGATTCGTTGGCCGTCTCGCAGCAGGACGACGCGGTAAGAGACCGGTCCGGTTGCCGCCGTATCCGGAACCAGGAAATTGATTTGAGCCGCGCTTACATAAATCAGGTTCGCGACGATGTCACACGAAGCGTCAAAGCAGGTATCGCTTGCTAAATGAACTTCGGTTCCGCCGAGAGGAGTGCTCCATGGCGATGGTGATATGACGATGCTGTCCGCCAAATTCGATCCGAAGATCGTCGCCATACTTCGCGGCGCCAGGCTGACTGTGGATGGCGGAGAGTCCAGACTGGGCACCGCTGCATTCGTCACGTTCGCAATCGACGCAAGCGGCTGCCCGACGGTCAGAACGACATTAATCGTCTGCGAGTCGGAAAATGACGTATCCGCAATGGTGACATTGCCCGTGTACGTGCCGACCGCTAATGCGGCGCAGTCGGGCTGAATATTGAGACTAAATGGAGTGGTGCCGGATTGAACATTCGCCGCAAGCCATGGAACGGACAGCGTGACGGAAGCATTCAAGGGCGTGCTACTGGTACTTTGAACCTGGATGCTCTGCGGCGACGGGTTGGCAAGCCCCGCCGAACATTGAAGCTGCAGTTGATTCGTGCTTACTGCCAGAGCCGGGGCTGCGACTCGCAGAGTTACATTGGCGGTAACGTTGCTACCTTGAGCGCTGCTAAACGGAATCGGGTACGAGTACGTTCCGGGGGCAAGGCCGGTTTGATCGACAGCGACCGCAATCGTTACCGGCGCCGTGCCGCTGCCGCTCCACGGCGCGGTCGGATTGTCGGGAACAGGATCGTACAGGCTTAACCACTTCGGCAGGAACGGTCCGTAGGTCGAGGAGACGGCGACGCCGGAGTTCTGAGCGCCGACAACCAGAGTTTGCGAAGGCGGGGAAGGCCCGTCCTCAAACGCATTGAAAATAAAGCTCGACGACGACAGCGACAAGGGCGGCGGGGCGGGAGTGACGATGAGAATGACCTGAATCTCCAGCGTATTAGACATGAACGGTGATGTCACTTGGACAACGCCTGTGTAGGTGCCCGGGGTCAGGCTAGCCAAGGCGGGCGGATTTAGTGAAATGGTCAGAGTCGCCGGGGTCATGCTGCTGCTCAAGAACGCTTGAAGCCACATGTCGGCGGCAGTGCTGGAAGTCGACAATTCGGGAATCTGAAAAGAGGCATTGCCGCTGGTGATGGAAAAAATCTGAGCAGGAGGCACAGGGCCGTTGATTTGATAGTCAAAGGTTGCAGTTTGCTGGGCAGACGCTGCAAACGCCCCAAAAAGGATTAGGGAAATGATCGCTGTAATCTTCATTGACCGGCTCCAAATCCAATTATCGGACCTGAATAGCTGAAGTCAACCACGGTCAGTCGAGAGACGCGAAGGAGATGTTCTGGCTTTGCGTGTAGAGCTGAGGTGCCCTGGCTGCGAGGTCCGAGAAGAAGGCCGCTTGGTCTTTCGGAGCGATCAGCAATTTCTTGGCGCCATACACGATCTCAACCCGATCCAGGGACATCGCGAATGAGCTGCGTGTACTCGATGAGGGGCGAGCTGCCGTAATTTTTGAGTATGGGATGCGGCGAGTGGTCAATCCGGCGCGGATGACGAGAGCATCCGCAGTGGTTTCGTACCACTGGGGATAGCAAAAGCCAAAAATCAGAAACGCCACAAAAATGGATGCGGCATAACCCCACGGCGTCGACGTCGTAATGGCGCTGACACACGGGACGACGAGCCCAGCCAACGTCGCCATCCCAATCAACCAATCCACCTTGGCCGCGTGTCGCATTCGTTCCTCGATTTCAGCCTACCGCCGGCGGGGAGGTGTGGCAACTCTGGTATGAGGCCTCAAAGTCCCATGTTGCCAGAGCCCGGCCTTGGTATTCCCGTCTGGTACGATAAGAAAACACCCTTGATCGATACTGTTCCAGGCATACTGGCGAGAATTGTCGCCCAAAAGCGCGCGGACCTCGCGGCGAAGCCGTCCCCTGTCGCGCAATGGGAGCGGCTGGCGGAAATGCACCTGGCCGGGCGACGCGATTTTCGCGCGGGACTCGGCGCGCGCACGCCGGCTATCATCGCCGAAATCAAGAAGGCGTCGCCCAGCAAGGGGCTGCTGGCGGCGGATTTCGCGCCCGCCCGGCTTGCCGCGGATTACCAGAGCGGCGGCGCGGCGGCGCTCTCGGTTCTCACCGACCAGCGCTTTTTTCAAGGCAGTTTGGCCGACCTGGAGCAGGCACGAACCGCGGTGGAAGTGCCGGTGCTGCGCAAGGATTTCACCATCGCGCCAGAGCACATCCTCGAGGCGTCGGCCCATGGGGCCGATGCCATCCTGCTGATCGCCGCCATTTTGAGCGAACGCGAGCTGCGCGATTTCCGCGAAGCCGCCGCGCGCTGGCAGATGTGCGCGCTGGTGGAAGTGCACAACCGGCGCGAACTCGAGATGGCGGTTGCCGCGGGCAGCGACATGATCGGTGTCAACAATCGAGATCTCGTCACCTTCGAGGTGACGCTGGAAACTTCGCTGTCGCTCGCACCACACATGCCGGCGGGCGCGCTGCTGGTCAGCGAAAGCGGCATTCACAGCCCGGCCGATATCGGCCGGTTGCGCGCCGCCGGTTACTCAGCGTTTCTGGTGGGCGAGCACCTGATGCGATCGGGCGATCCCGCCGCCGCGCTGCGCGAACTGGTGGCGTCATGATTGTCAAGATTTGCGGCATCACCAACCAGCGGGACGCCACGGCGGCGATAGCGGGCGGCGCCACCGCCATTGGCTTCAATTTCTATCCGCGCAGCCCGCGCTACATCCCGCCCGAACAGGCGGCCGAGATTACGTCGCCGCCGGGCGTGCGGCGCGTCGGCGTGTTTGTCGATGTAGCGCCGGCCCTCATCGAGCAGATCGCCCGCACGGCGTCGCTCGATGTGGCGCAACTGCATGGCGCGGAAACGGCGAACGGTTATCCGGCATCGCTTCCCGTGTGGAAAGCCGTGCGCGTGGGACCCGGCTTCGATTTCGTTTGCTTCCGCGACTGCCCCGCCGAAGCGCTCCTTCTCGATGGACCGGCCGGCGAACTATTCGGCGGCGCGGGTGAGCCGTTCGACTGGAAGCTTGCTATCGGCGCTCCCAAGCCGATTATCGTGGCCGGTGGCTTGGACGCTTCCAACGTGGCGCTGGCCGTCGCGCTGGCGCATCCGTGGGGCGTGGATGCCTGCTCGCGCCTGGAGAGCGCACCGGGAAAAAAGGATAATCGAAAAATGACCGATTTTTTGCGTGCTGCCAGGGAGGCGCTCGGCCGATGAGCCCGCAACCGGATTCGACCGGCCACTTCGGACCGTACGGCGGCCGCTTTGTGCCGGAAGTGCTGATGGCGCCCATCGAGGAACTGGAGCGCGCCTATCTCGAAGCGCGCCAGGACCCGGCGTTTCAAGCCGAGCTGAGCGAACTGCTCCGCACCTATGCCGGCCGGCCCACGCCGCTCTACTGCGCCGAGCGGCTTTCCCGCATGCTGGGCGGCGCGCGCCTCTGGCTGAAGCGCGAGGACCTGCTGCACACCGGCGCGCACAAGATCAACAACAGCCTGGGCCAGGCGCTGCTGGCGCGGCGCATGGGCAAGCGCCGCATCGTCGCCGAAACCGGCGCCGGGCAGCACGGCGTGGCCACCGCCACCGTGTGCGCCCTGCTCGGCCTGGAGTGCGTGGTCTACATGGGCACTGAAGACATGCGGCGGCAGCGGCTTAACGTTTTCCGCATGCGCTTGCTCGGTGCGCGCGTGGCGCCGGTCGAAGCCGGCAGCCGCACTTTGAAAGACGCCATCAGCGAGGCCATGCGCGATTGGGTGACCAACGTCGGCGACACGTATTACCTGCTGGGCTCGGCGCTGGGCGCGCACCCGTATCCAATGATGGTGCGCGATTTTCAAAAGGTGATCGGCGAGGAGGCGCGCCGGCAGATGATCGAGGCCGTTGGCCGCCTGCCCGACGCCGTCTTCGCCTGCGTCGGCGGCGGATCAAACGCCATCGGCATCTTCCACGCGTTTCTTTCCGATCCGACCGTCGCGCTGATCGGCGTCGAAGCCGGCGGGCGCGGCGCAGGGCTGGGCGATCACGCGGCCCGCTTCCGTGGCGGCGCTCCCGGCGTGCTGCAAGGCGCCTTCAGCTACCTGTTGCAGGATGAGAACGGGCAGGTGTCGCTTACTCACTCGGTCTCGGCGGGTCTCGATTACGCCATGATCGGTCCCGAGCACGCCCTGCTGCACGACCAGCACCGCGCCGAATACGTCGCTGCATCCGACTCGGAGGCGCTCGCCGCCGCGCTCCAGCTTTCGCGCGTGGAAGGCATCATTCCGGCGCTCGAAAGCGCGCACGCGGTGGCCGAAGCGATTCGCCGCGCGCCCGCCGCCGCAGGCAAGACATTTCTCATCAACCTGTCCGGCCGCGGCGACAAGGACATCGACATCTACCGCGAAAACTTCCCGGAGATCGATCGGCCATGACGCGCATCGGCCGCATGTTCGAAGAGCGGAAGCGCGCCGGGCGCAAGAGTCTGATTGCCTACCTCACCGCGGGCGATCCCTCGCCGGACCGCACGCCCGCGTTGGTCGAAGCACTACTGCGCGGCGGGGCGGACCTGATCGAGCTGGGTGTGCCGTTTTCCGATCCCATCGCCGATGGGCCGGTCATCCAGCGCGCCGGCGAGCGCGCGCTCCAGGCCGGCACATCGCTAGCGAGCGTGCTCGAAATCGCGCGCGAAATCCGCCGCAGCTCGCAGGCGCCGCTACTGCTGTTTACCTATCTCAACCCGGTGCTGCGCTACGGCCTCGATCGCCTGGCGCGCGACGCCGCCCAGGCCGGCATCGATGGCTGCCTGCTCACCGACGCCTCGGTGGAAGAGGCGCACGAGTATGTGGGCGCCATGCACGGGCAGGGCCTCGACACGGTTTTTCTGGCGGCGCCCACCTCCACGCCACGGCGCCTCGAACTGGTGGCGCGCTATTCCACCGGCTTCGTCTATCTCGTGTCGCGCACCGGCGTCACTGGCGAGCAAGATTCGCTATCCGGCGCGGCGGCGCCGCTGATCCGCGCCATGCGCGCCATCACCGATTTGCCGCTCGCCGTAGGCTTCGGCATCTCGAAGCCGGAACAGGTGGCGGAGTTGGGCAGCCAGGTGGACGCCGTCGTGGTGGGCAGCGCGTTCGTCCGCTTGATTGAGCGCAATAGCGACAATGCTTCGCTGGAAATTCAGCTCGAAAGTTTCACCCGCGAATTGAAACACGGTTTTGGAGCGCAGGCATGACGGAAGAAGAAGCGGGGCCCCAGTTGGACGGGCTGCGCACGCAGATCGACGTGCTGGACCGGGAGATCGTGAGGTTGCTCAACGAGCGCATGCGCGTGGTCGAAGACATCGGCCGCATCAAGCGGCTGGCCAGCCTGCCCATCTACGAGCCCAAGCGGGAGAGTGAAGTGTTCGCCAATGTGATCGCATCTAACGGCGGCCCGTTGCCGCCGGATGGTCTGCGCCGCGTTTTCGAACGTATTATCGATGAGGCGCGCACCGTGCAGCGGATGCGCATGCAATCTGACGGAGACAAGCCATGATCGTGGTCATGCAGGCAGGCGCCAGCGAAGAAAACATCCAGGCGGTGATCGACCGCATGGTGGAGATGGAGTTCAACGTCCACCGCTCCACCGGGCAAGTTCACACCGTACTCGGCGGCGTGGGCGGCAAGCCGGAGTTCGACCTGGCAGTGTTCGACGTGATGGACGGTGTTAAGGAAGCGCATCGCATCGCAAGCCCATACAAGCTTGCCAGCCGCCATTTTCGTCCCGGCGGGACGGTGGTCAAAGTGGGCGGCTGCGAATTCGGCGGCGGCAGGGTGGTGGTGATGGCCGGGCCATCGAGTGTGGAAAGCCGCGACCAGATTGAACGATGCGCCGAAATTGTGGCCGCGGCCGGCGCGGCCGTGATCCGTGGCGGCGTTTTCAAACCGCGCAGCTCACCTTACGGATTTCAGGGCCTCGGCGAGGAAGGTCTTGCGCTGCTGCGCGCTGCCGCCGATCGCCACGGCCTGCTGGTGGTGAGCGAAGTGATGGACATTACGCAGGTCCCGCTGCTGAGCCGGTACGCCGACATCCTGCAAATCGGCGCGCGCAACATGCAGAACTTCAACCTGCTGCGCGAACTCGGGCGTCAGCGCAAGCCGGTGCTGCTGAAACGCGGCATCGCCGCTACCATCGAGGAGCTTCTGCTTTCCGCCGAATACATCCTGGCCGGCGGCAACTACGATGTGATCCTGTGCGAGCGCGGCATCCGCACGTTCGAAACCTACACCACCTACACGATGGATATCTCCGCCATCCCGGTGGTCAAGAAACTCTCGCACCTGCCGATTGTGGCCGACCCATCCAGCGCCACCGGCCGGCGCGACAAGGTTGCGCCGATGGCGCGCGCCGCCGTAGCCGCCGGCGCCGACGGGCTGCTGGTGGAAGTCCATCCCGATCCGGATCGCGCCTTCAGCGATGGGGCGCAGTCCCTGCGGCCGGAACAATTCACCGAGCTGATGGTGCAATTGCGGATCATCGCCCCCGCGGTGGGAAGAAGCATTTAGTAGGACAGACCATCGGCTTTTGTCGTCTGTTCAAGTGTTGCGTTTTGGTGAGGCATGACAGGCCAGGAAAGCAATGGCCTGTCCTACCGCTTGCGGGCGCTACACTAAACATTTCATGAAGCACGTAACGATTGTCGGGACCGGCCTGATCGGCTCATCGTTCGGCCTGGCTCTGCGCGAAGTCGGGTTTGACGGCCCCATCGTGGGCGTCAGCTCGCCGCGCGCCATTGCCGAAGCGGTCGCCGCCGGCGCTATCGACCGCGGCGCGCCGCTGGCGGAAGCCGTCGCGGAGACCGACCTCGTCTTCCTCTCGCAGGCCATCGGCCGCATCCTTGACACTATCCGTCATCTCGATCCTTTGCTGCAGCCGGGCACGCTGGTGACCGATGCCGGCAGCACCAAGTGCGAGATCGTCGATCTGGCGCGGCAGACCATCAGCCGCGGCCAGTTCCTCGGAGGCCACCCCATGGCCGGCAAGGAAAAACGCGGCGCCGCCGCGGCCGATGCCGGTCTCTTCCGCGGCCGCACCTGGGTGCTTACGCCGGACGATCCGGCGGAACTGGAGACCCCCGCGGCGCGCGATTTCACCTCCTGGCTGGGACGCTTCGGCGCGCGCCTGGTGACGCTCGATTGCGACCAGCATGACCGCCTGGTAGCACTCACCTCGCACGTGCCGCAGCTTGCTTCCACCGCGCTCGCCGCCACGCTGGCCGATCGTCTCCCCGCCGGCGCGAAAGTCGAAGTTGCAGGCCCCGGCCTGCTCGATATGACCCGCCTGGCGCTGAGCTCCTATGACCTGTGGCGCGACATCCTGGCCACCAACACCGATCACATCGAGCACGCCCTCGGCTTCTACATTCAGAAGTTGGAACATCTGCGCGAAAACCTGCGCACGCGCCAGCTTCAGGAAGAGTTCGCCCGCGGCGCCGCCATCGCTGGCAAATTGCGAGGCGAATAGCATGGCCCCTACTGCAGCGTGAAGTTGACGTCGATGATGGTCTTCACTTCCACCGGCTCGCCGTTGAGCATCGTGGGTTTGTAGACCCACTGCTTGACCGCGTCCAGCGCCGCTTGCACCAGCAGCGGAGGGCCGCTCACCGGCGTGAGATTCTCGACCTTCCCGTCTTTGCCAATCGTGGCGGAAAGCTGCACGACTCCCTGGATACCTGCCTGTTTTGCCTCGGGCGGATAAACCGGCCTGACGGAAAAGATCAAATTGTCGCCCGAAAGAACGCTGCCCACTTGAATCCGTGCAGACGTTTCACCGTTTTCGGAGGGCGGCAGCGTGAAGTTGATATCGATCGTCGTCTTCACTTCTACCGGCTCGCCATTGATCAAGGTAGGCCTGTATCTCCATTTCCAGACCGCAGCTTTAGCCGCCTGGCACAGCAGGGGATGGCCGCTCACGACCTGCAGATCCTGCACCCTGCCATCCTTGCCAATGAGAGCGGACAGCACCACAGTCCCCTGGGCATGCATTTGTTTCGCCGCCTGCGGATACTCCGGCTCGAGACGATAGACCAAGGCGGGGCCCTCTAAAACGCTGCCCGCTTGAATCCGCGCGGGCGTTTGGCTGTCCTCGGACGATTGCGGCGCGAAGGTGAGGGTGACGGTCGTCCTTGCTTCCACCGGCTCGCCATTGACCAAGACAGGCTGGTAGACCCAATTCCTGACCGCTTCCACCGCTGACTGAACCAGCAGAGGATGGCCGCGCACGACCTTCAGACCCTGCACCCTTCCGTCCTTGCCAATGAGGGCGGACAGCTCGACGGTCCCCCGGATGCCCATTTGCTTCGCCAACGACGGATACTCCGGAGCGACACGGTAGAGCAAGCGGGGTTGCTGAAAATTGCCGCCCGCCGCGACGCCCACCAGCTTTTCGACGTCTTCGGGCGACGGTGTGCCGATCTGCTCTTCGCCCCCGGGCTCGTGGGAAATGACCAGACGACCCCCTCCCTGCACCGGTGCATCGCTGTTTCCGGACGACGTCCGCTCATCCGGCGAGATCCGCATCGCGGCGATGCCGTTGTGTATGTTGATGCCGACACGCAGGTGCTGATCGAACGCCGCGACAGCCTGGCCGACTTTGTCCATCACGTCCGAAATCTTCGCAGGCAGCGTGTCGCCTTCGTGGACTGGCAGGCGCGCCAACAGATCGGCCTTCGCCTGATCGGAGATCCCGCTCACGGTGATGCTCTTGAGCACGCTGGTCGACGAAACATACATCTCGCTGTTGTTGATCATCATCCGATCGGCTACTATGTTGCCGTAAGGGCCGTAAGACCTGGCACCGCCGACGGCTCCGTCCGGCACGCCACCCACGATTCCACCAATCACGCCCGCCGCCGCAACGCTGGCGGCCACGCCTGTCGACGGAGCCGCCGCGCCTTCCGGCGGCAACTCGAAGGTGACGCTGACCTGGCGCGTCCCTCCCGCCGCATCCGTGGCAAAGTGCCAGTTCAGCACCGATTCGAGCACCGTTTTGCGCAGCTCATCCGGGCCGCTCAGGATACGGGCATCCATCACCGCGCCGTTGTCGTCGAGCTTGACCTGGGCCACCACGGTTCCTTCCACGCCTTTGCCGATCGCGCCTGCGGGATACTCGACTCCCGCGCGGTGTATGAGTTGCGCGCCTCCGAGATCCACCGCTACGCCTGGGGCGTCCGTCACCATCTGCGGCGCGGCCGCCAGCGGGAATGCGCCCGTCACCAGCCAGCACGCGGCGACCAGGAATACCAGGCTTACGGCGAGACCGGAGATCCATCGCGTCTTCGACATCGTCGCCTCCCGAATGATTTCGACCACTCTTTGTTTCAGATGCCTTTTGCGCAGGAACAGCGGCGCCGGTGCCAGATCCAGTTCCGGCCGCGCGCCGGCCATCTCGAGCAGCGCATCCACGTAGGGATCGCGCGATTGCGTGATTTGGACGACTTGCCAATCCACCGCTTGCTCCCGCGCCAGTTGAATTTCGCCCAGCAGCCACCAGATGGCCGGATGAAACCAGAGCGCGGCGCGCACCAGTTCCTCGGCCACGGTGAAAAGCCAGTCGCGCCGCTCCACGTGCAGGTTCTCGTGGCACAGGATGGCCTGTTGCATGGCCTCGCTCAGTTGCGGAAATCGTTCCGGCAACAAAATCACCGGCCGGCGCCAGCCGAAAGTCACCGGGCTCGAAATCTCGGCCGAGAGCAGCACTTCGGCCCACACACCCACGTTTTCGAGCGGCACGGCGCGGCGGCGATAACGGCGCAGGCGCCAGAACCCCACAGCCAGCCACGCCAGGCGCGCCACGGCGCCGGCAGCCAACAGATAAAGCAGCAGTTCGCCCGGCGAGATGTGGACGCGCACCGGCGCCGGCGCCGGCGCGGCGATGCTCGTCACTACCGTCGTCACCGAGACGTTCGCGGCGATCACTTCCCTGTGCCACGGCCGCAGCCACGGCAGCAGCAGGCATGCCGCCAACAGCAGTTGCCAGTACAACAGGCGCGCGCCGGCCGCGCGCATGCGCACCAGCGCAGGCACGAAGGCCGCCACCGCAACCAACAGCCCCACTTGCAGGCTGTAGGCCAGAATGTTGCTCCAGACCAGCGTGGTACTCATGCCTTTCTCCCCGGCGTGCGCAGCCGCGCGATTTCCTCCAGATCCTCGCGCGACAGATCGCCCTCTTCCACCAAGTGAACCAGCAGCGGCTCGGCCGACCCGTTGAACACCCGGTTGACGAACTCCCGCACCATGGCGCCGATCACTTTGCCCTTCGGCTGCGCCGGCCGGTACACGTGCGCCCGGTCGGCTTGGCTCTTCTTGAGATATTTCTTCTGCTCCAGGATCTTCAGCATGGTCATGACCGTGGTGTAGGCCACCTTGCGGCGCTCCAGCAGCGCCTCATACACGTCGCGCACGGTCACCGTGCCGCGCTCCCAGACGATCTTCATGATCTCCAGTTCCTGGCCGGTGAGGGTGGTGCTTGGCGGTCGCATACTAATTTATTAGTACTAAATGAGCCGCTTGTCAAGCGAAAAAATGATCGGGCGTCTTTCCATCTCTCGAAACCCCGCCAGGGGTTGGCTATACTGCGAAGTACCGCCCATGGCCCAGCGAGTCATTGAGTCCCCGCAAATCGACCCTCGGCACGCGTGTTTCCGGCTGGAAATTCGCGAGTCGAGGATTCACCATCGCGGCGTGTATGCGCTGGAGCCCATCCCCGCGCACCGCAAGGTGATCGAGTACACGGGCGAGCGCCTCAGCCGCCGCGAGGCCAAGCGCCGCGGCCAGGGATCGGTGACCTACCTGTTCAGCGTCGACGATTACTGGACCCTCGACGGCGCGGTCGGCGGTTCCGGCGCCGAGATCATCAACCACAGTTGCGACCCAAACCTCCGCTCGTGCGTCTTCAAAGGGCACATCCTCTACATCAGCAAGCGCCCCATCCGCCGCGGCGAGGAACTTACCGTCGACTACCGCTTCTCGGACAGGATCGAGCGCGTCCGCTGTTGCTGCAATAGCAAGAACTGCCGGGGGACGATCAATCTCAAGGGTGAGTAAGGCGGGTGGGGCAGGCGCTTCCGCTCGCCAACCGCGCCAGTCTGGACGCAGAGTTGACAGGCGGAAGCGCATGCCCCAACGCCTACCGTTTTTTCCCCGGCAACCCGGCCGGGTTTTCGTGGGTGCGTTCGCGAAACTTGCCGCGCAGGCTGGCGGCCAGCGACACCGCCGACTCGCCGAACCGGTCGCGCATGTGATCGGCGGCGGCCAAAGCGCGCTGCCAACGCTCGTGGCGACGATCATCGAGCAGGTCCAGTTGCGCCTGCTCTTCCGACCAGCCGGATACGTGCACGCCCAACAGCCGCACTGTTGCGCCCTTCCTCCAGTTGCGGTGGAAAAGCGCGCGTATCTCCTCGAACAATTCGGTATCGAGTGCCGTCGGGCGCGCTACCGAGTGGGCGCGGGTGATGGTCGAAAAATCCGAATAGCGAAGCTTGAGCTGGATGGTGCGCGCGCTCAATCCATGCTCGCGCAGGCGGCGGCCCACCATCTCGCTCAAATTGGCCAGCGTCGCTTCGACCTGCGCCAGGTCCGCGGTGTCTTCGGAAAAAGTGTGCTCGTGGCTGATCGACTTGGGACCCTCTTCCGCGCCGATCTCGGTATCGAACCAGCCGCCCGCGTCCAGGCCCTGCGCTTTGCCGGCCAGCGCCAGGCCCAATTTGCCGAAGCGTTGTTCGAGGAATGCTTCGTCGAGCTTCGCCAGGTCGCCCACCTTGCAAATCCCCAGCGAGTGCAGATTCTTCTCGCTCACCTTGCCCACGCCGGGAATGCGCCGCACATCGAGCGGCGCCAGAAACGCGGCCTCGCGGCCTGGTATCACCCACAGCACGCCGTTGGGTTTGGCTTGGTCCGAGCAGATTTTGGCCACCAAGCGCGAGGCCGCGATGCCGATCGAACAATTCAGCTTGGTGGCGGCGTGGATGCGCTCATGCAGCAGATGCGCCGCGCGCAGCGGCGGACCGTAGAGCCGCTGTGTGCCGGTGATGTCGAGATAGGCTTCGTCGATCGACGCCATTTCGACCAGCGGCGTGAACCCGCACAGCACGTCGTGGACTTTGTGCGAGTATTCCTGATATCGCTCCATGTGCCCGTCGACGAAAATGGCCTGCGGGCACATCTTGTAAGCCGTGCGCAGCGGCATCGCCGAATGAACGCCGAACTTCCGCGCCGCGTAGGACGCCGCCGAAACCACCCCGCGCTCGTTAGGCCGTCCCCCGACCACCACCGGCTTTCCCTTCAGCGCCGGATCGAACAACTCTTCCACCGACACGAAAAACGCGTCCATGTCGAGATGGAAAAAGGTCTTCACTTCCTATCAGGATAGTCTCTGTGGCTGCGCGAAAGTGGCCCTCTGTGGGGCAGCTTGGTAAGCTGCGGTCCGATTGGCAATCGGACCGCGCGGCGATTGTCAATCGCCGCGCAGGATGTCATCCTGCCCCACAGACGAGTGCGACAATATTACTGATGAAGCGCTGCATTAGCGTCTGCTTGCTGCTAACGGCTGCGTGGTCATGTCGCGCGCAGGAAGATCCCGATCCGCACGATCCGAGCGTCATCGCCTTCGAATTGAGCCGGGCCAGCTCGGTGGTTGTCGGGAAGTTCGGCGTGGACCGGTGCTGGCCTTGGCTCGATGGCTGGCATTGCAGCGGAGCCATCCATGTAAAGGAATCTCTGTACGGGGACTTGAAACCGAACGACGCCGTACCGTTTCGCTGGAAGGAGAATTATGGCGGATCCTGCTTGGTGTGCCAGTACGTGAGCAGGTTGAACGGCGCCATGGGTGTCTGGTTCCTATCTAAGAAGAGCGGCTCGTGGCAGTTCAGGAACGCCGACGTTATGCGGTGGCCCTTTTCCGCTGGACAGCCGTGAGGCCGTGGTTCAGTGTATCCGCAGGCGACCCAAGTGATCTAGCTCCCCCCTCAGCTTACCGCCTTCTTCCGAAACTTCTTGATGCCGAGCGCGATCATGCCGAGATCGATCGCGGCCAGCGCGGACGCGGTGATCCACGTGGCGATGTGCGGCACCTGCGGCACCAGCACTCCGCGCAGGCCCTCACTCGCGTAGACCACCGGGTTCAGCAGCACGGCGTATTGCAAGCCGGGGAACGCGCGGAGGAACGACCACGGATAGTAGACGCAGCCGAACATCAGCATCGGCGTCAGGATGATGCTGAACATGAGCCCGATCTGCGTCGCACCCACGCTGCACCCGAGGGCCAATCCGCCGGCGGCCGCCAGCAATGCCACCAGCAGGCAGAAGGCGGCGAAGGTGAGCGGATGCGCGAAGCTGATGTTGGCGCCCGAACCCATCGTCAGCCATGCGGCCGGAATCACCACCAGGCCGGCCACCAGCGCCTGGATCATGCCGGCGATGATTTTCTCCACTGCCAGCCAGCCGTTTTCAATCGGCGCCAGCAGCCGGTCCTCGATCTCGCGGCTGAATTGAAACTCCGTGATCAGCGGCATCGCCACCGCCTGCACGCCCGCAATCACCATGCTGATGGCGATGATGCCCGGCAGCAGCACGCTCTTGAATCCGGACTGCATCATGCCGCCCGAGGTAAGGATGCGTCCGAAGACGAAGGTGAACAGCAGCGGCTGAAGCAGATTCTGCACCAGCACCATGACCAGGCTGCGGCGGGCGACATGACCGTCGCGTGACAGCAGAGCGTAAAACGTTTTCCAGTTCACTCGCGCAAGCTCCTTCCGGTGTGGTGCAGAAACAGGTTTTCGAGGCTCGGCTCCTGAATGTGAACGTCGTGCAGTTCGGCGCCGGCCGCTTGCGCCGCGTTGACGATCGGGCCGATCAGCGGGCCGCCGCGGTCGGCGTATATATCTGCCGCCGCTGGATCGGTTGAGTGCACTTCGGTCACGCCGGGCAGTTCGCGAAGCTGGCGGAGCAGTTCTTCCGGCGCCCGGTCGAAACGCACACGCAACACGTAACCCCCCGGAATCGACGATTTCAGCTCGCGCGGCGTCCCCAGCGCGATGATCTTGCCGTGATCGATGATCGCCAGACGCCGGCACAGCTCGTCGGCTTCCTCCATGTAATGTGTGGTCAGCACGATGGTCTTGCCCAAGCTACCGTAGCCGCGGACGATCTCCCACAGCATCAGGCGCGTCTGCGGATCCAGACCCGCCGAAGGCTCGTCGAGGAACAACACCTCGGGATCGTGCATCATCGCGCGCGCGATGGAAAGCCGCTGCATCAGGCCACCGGACAATTCGCGGACCATCTGGCCGGCGCGGTCGGTGAGCTTGAACTTCTCCAGTTGCTCATCGGCGCGGTGGGCTCGCTCGCGGGCGCTCTGGCCGAAGTAGGCGCCGTGAAACAGCAGCACCTCGCGCGTGGTCAGGGCAAAATCCAGATTGGGCCGCTGCGGCACCACGCCAATCAGCCGCTTGGCCTTCACCTGCTGCTTCCAGACGTCGAACTCGCCGACGAAAGCGCGCCCGCTGGTGGGCTCGGTGCGGGTGGTCAGGATGCCGATGGTGGTCGACTTCCCCGCCCCGTTCGGTCCCAGCAGGCCGAAGATTTCGCCGGCCGGAATTTCCAGCGAAACGTCATCGAGCGCCAGGATTTCGATCTTCTTTTTCTTCTCCTTCCGCCCGCCGGAGCGGGCAGGACCGAAGGAAAAGCCGCGAGCGCCGAGCGCGGAGGGCGCCGGCGAATCATAGACCTTGCGCAGATTCTCGATGCGAATCCCAATTCCCATGGATTACGCTTCCTTCTTCTTGCCTGGATACATTAGATTCACCTCGTGGCGGGCGCGGTGCCGGAAGCTCACGCCGGCATCCGGCCGCGCGTTGTTTCCGTACGATATATCAAACCGCATGTTCAACGCAACAGAGGGAAGGGAGCCCGAGAGCCGCGCGACGCTCTTCACGCCTTCGGGTACCGGTCGCTGCACGCCTTCGAGCAGAAGTGTATGACTTGGCCATTGACGGTGCGGGTCAGACTGGCCGCGGTCGAGACATAGGTGCCGCAGACGGGATCCTTCTTCAATTCGCCGCCGGCCTGCACCGATGGCACGCCCTGAGAACGCGACGCAGGCGGCTGGCGGTACCGGGAGAGGAAATTGCCGAGCAAAGACCGGATGACGAGGAACAGCAGAATGGGGAAAACAAACTCGACGAAAAATGCTCGAATCATGAGATCGGGGCAGAAGCGCGCCGCCTCTGCCCCGGGTTCTGCACACTGCTACTTCTTTTTCTTCTTGCCGGCGTCGGGGTTCTTGTATTCCGTCTGGAGCGTGGCGCCCAGCGTACCCAGCAGAGCCTTGGCTTCCTGCGCGTGCGGGCCATCCGGAGTCAACTCCAGATACTTCTGGAAAGCTTCCGCGGTGCCGGGAACGAAAACCGTCTTCCCGTCCTTGTCTAGCGACGCTTTGGCCATCAGCGTGAGGCCATATTGATAGAAGGCCTCGGCGTAGGGCGGCGTGATGGAGATCGCCTTCTTGAAGGTTTCGCTGGCTGCATCGTTCTGGCCGGCGTTCACTTCAAGCGCGCCAAGGTTGTAATAATACTGGCCCGCGCCGGCCGGGTTGATGGTGGCGGCTTTCTCGAGTTCGGCCTGCGCCTCGGGGAACTTCTTGCCTTCCGCCAGCGTCAGCGCGTAGTTGTTGTGGAGGCCGGCATCGTCGGGGTTGAGGGCGAGCGCTTTGGTCCAGGTCTCGGCTGCCTTCTGCATGTTGGTGTCAAAGTCGGCGCCCGTCTTGGTCTTCGCCAGTTGCTCGTAAGCCTGCGCCAGGCTCGCCCACACAGCGCCCTGCCTGGGGTCGATTTCCCCGGCCTTACTGAAATTCTCGATGGCCGCGTCGTACTGCTTGTTGTCCATGGCGGCCTTGCCCGCGTTATAAGCATCGTTGAGCGCGGCGTTCTTCTTCATGTTTTCTTTCTGCTTGTTGACGTATTCCTCCAGCGCCTTCCTCTGCTCGGGAGTCATGCTGCGTTCCTGATCTTTGGAGATGCCACCGCCGGCCGTCGCGGCCTTTTGTATGGCGGCCGCGTTGTCGGCAGCGGCTTTCAGGTCGAAATTCACGATTTTGCTCGCTGTCGGGCTGGTCTTCACGCCGTTCATATGGTCCTTCTCCACGTCGCCTATAAGACACGTGACGTCGTAGGTGCCCATCAGCAAGTTATAAATGTAATGGCCTTTCTTGTCAGTCTTGGCGCTGTACGGTTTCTTGGTCTTAATATCGACGCGTGAGATCTGGATCACGGCTCCCAGCACGGGGTTGCCGTCGGTGCCAGTCACGACTCCTTCGAGCGTGGTGATTTGGGCAAAAGATGGCAGCGCAATCGCCAGCAGCCCGGCCAGGCTCACAGCCATAGTGCGGATCTTCATGGAACCTCCAAACTTGAGAGTTGCTTGTATGAAATTCGAGTATACCGCACTTGACCTGTATCACCCTTGCAGCGGCGCACGCAAGCGTTAGGGCATCGGGGCGAGTGCTATTCGCCGAACAGACCGATCTGCGCTTCCGGCGCGGCCTTTTCCTTGCGGCGTTTGAGCGGACTGCCCACCACTCCCAGCACTTCCACCGAGCGCAACGCCGGGCGCGGCAGAAACACCCTCTGCTGCGCGCTATAGGGGTGCGGTGGAATCACGCTGAATCCGTATGGTTCGACCGGCAGCAGGTTATTGGGCATGATGCCTTCCATGACTTCCCCGTCGTGAAAGGTGAATCGTATCCACAAGCCCTCCATCTTCGGGCGATTGAGGAACACGGGGCGCTCGACCTCCGCCGCGGCATCGAAATCGCGCACAAAGGAGACGCTCTTGATCTCGACATAGGGCACGTGCACGATCTGGCCCTCGG
>Ga0181517_10001023_pt1 | contig 33173 bp, 18 predicted proteins | sample PEATcosm2014_Bin_31_FD_119748 | JGI IMG/M metagenome (GOLD analysis project Ga0181517, IMG submission 119748) | Peatland microbial communities from MTU Mesocosm Facility, Houghton, MI, USA - PEATcosm2014_Bin01_30_metaG | ecosystem: Environmental > Terrestrial > Soil > Wetlands > Peat | place... | reverse complement strand
CGGCAACTTTCGAAGACGCAATTCGCGATGGTGATGTTTTTGAATCCACCGTTGGATTCCGTTCCGCATTTGATACGCCCGGTTGCAAGACGGTGCAGCCCAGGGTCGGTATGTCTCCTCCAGGTAGCATCCAGGACAGAGCCGAGTTGATAGTCGCCCGTGACAAAACAATTTGTGATGGTTACATTCTCGGTCGCCCTTGCATAGCCGAGGGCGAAGCTGGACTTTGGGCAAATGCCGTCGTCCCACGGAGAATTGACGCTGCAATTGGAGACGCGCACGTTGCGGCAGCAATCAATATCGATGCCATCGCGGTCAGTATCGATCTTGAGGTTGTCGATGGTGACGTTGTCCACGCCCGTCAACAGCAACCCGAAGTGGCCGCCTTTAAGCAGCGAGAAGTCGCTGAAAATCGCGTTGTGACAGTTCTTGAGAGCGATAGCCTTGTTACCGACACCTGCTTGTTCGGCCCGGAATACGGAGTAGTTCCCGCGAGCCCCCCTCCCCCCGCCATGACTGAGGCCTTTCCCCCAGATAAGTCCGGGGCCGAATATCCCGAAGTCGTGGATATCCTCGCCCCATATCAGGCTATTGTGCCAATGATTGTGGCCATAGTCCTGATAACTGTCCCATGCGGTCTTCGGCTCGGCGGTGTCGTAGGTTCCACCCCTATAGCCTGTGGTCTGGCCGGGAAGTGGCGAGTCGGCTGCAAGAACAGTCGCACCCTGCTCGAGGAACAGCGCGACAAAGCTTTTCAGGCGGATTGAGAAGCACACATAGATGCCGGCAGGAAAGACAACCGTTCCGCCTCCGGCGGCCGAGGCGGCTTCAACAGCGGCATTGATGGCCGGGGAGTCGATTGTCTTGCCATCCCCGATTGCCCCAAACGAGCGCACGTCGAATAATAATGATTTTCCGGAGGTGCTGGCCCGGGCGTCGCTCGTTCCCTGAGCGGACGCCGTAGAGGTGTCCAGTAAGCTCACGGAACCGCCTACGATTCCGAGGCCAGCCATCTTCAGGAATTCTCTACGATACTCTTCCATTCCTTGCTCACCCTGTCTTTCAACTTTATGGACCGGTTGGCCGAGTGGCCGGGAAACTATGGTCCTTCATGCCGGTCAGATCTTAAAGTCCTTTCGAAGCGATGATGTCTCGCAGCGCCAGTTTGTGCAGGCATAGTTCTGAAACCAGCCGCTTCAGATTCGCGTTCTCTTGCTCCAATTCCCTGACCCTGCGTGCCTGGCCATCTTCCGTATTACTGCGCTCGTTGCGCAATCTGAGGTACATCCAGTTAGAGATCTTAGCTTCCATGCAGCTCTCTGCTACTGTCTTTCCGCTTGCGATACTTTCTTCTATCTGCCGCAGAAGCTCCATTGCCTCCTCAGGACTATGCTTCTTCCGCCGTGCCATGCTTCGCTCCTTCAATGCAAGTCTCTCTATGCCAAACGCAGCAAAAGTATCGGGGTGTTATAAGAGTCACACTCATTGCCTCACAACTATTTGATCGATTCGCATCCGCGAGAGCAGGGTATCGATGCCAAGGATCGCAGCTAGCGCATCGTCACCAGTTTGTTGATCCGTGGTGTTGAGGCAGACGTGCCCCGTTTCAAAGCTCGAAACGGGGCACGCTGGTAGTGAGAGTTAGAAGATGAACTTGACGCTTCCCTGGAAGATTCTGGGGCCGCCGTTAGTCCCCGAGACCTGGCCAAAGGTTCCGTCCGTGAGTTTTGCGTCCGGACCGCTGAAGGTTGGATGGTTAAGCACGTCGAAGGATTCGATGCGAGTGTCCATACTCAAGCCCTCATGGATTGGCCAGAAACGGCTGACCTGGGCGTCAAAGTAGACGATGGGTGGAGCGTGGAATTCGTTCTTACTGACGGGTGTATATCCATTGGTGTTGTATCCGAAGATCGGCATCGTACTCGTGTTGGGTGTAACCGAGGGCTGTGCGAAGGCAGCCGGGTTGAGATATTCGCGGTTGGCCGCGCCACCTCCGTGGCGGAACTGGACTTTCTGGTAGATCGGGACGCCTGGGACGAGGACGGGACGATCGTTGCCATACCCGGTCAGGGAGTCATCCTGGCCGGCCGTGACGTTTACCACGCTGCCGGTATGGATTGTAGAAAGACCACCGAACTCCCAGTTATTGAGGAGGTAGCTTGCCAGGTGATTGCCGAAGTGGAAGTTACTCGTTGCAACAATCGAAAAATTCGCCCAATTCCGGTAATCCTGGCCGCACGGACCGTAGTCCATTCTCGGATTAGCAGGATTCTCACCAGTGAAACCGGAAACGTCGCCCTGGTTATCTTCGACGTCCAGGCACTTCGACCAGGTGTAATTGGCAAACATGCTGAAGGTGTTGGAGAGGCGGTGGTTGACCGATAAAATTCCGCCTTCGTAGGTAGAGTAGGCAGTATCGCCGATCCAAAGCGAGGTATTCCCACCTCCGATTGGATTTGCCAGGGCGGGATTTCCCTGGGCGGTGGCGATCAGCGTCAAAAGATCGCGCTGCGGGTTTTCGTTGCCAGACGTAGAGCAGTTTGCGCCATTTGCTGGAATATTGGATCCCCCCTCTGCACCCAAGGAGGTGTTATAGCTTGTGCCACCGACAGTGACGGTTACGGGGCAGGCGCTCGAAGTCCCATTCGATGTTCCGGGAATCCATACCGGTGGGTCGAGGGGATAGCCAAACTCTTCATGCGCGCCCTTGCTTCCGACGTACTGGAGCTGCGCCTGCCAACCGTGAGGGAAGTCATGCTGGAGGCTGACGGTCCACTGGGCATACGTAGCGATATGGAACTTGGTCGGCAACACGATGTATTGACCGCCATTCGGGAAGATCGCGGTTGCGGCGCTGGGCTTGCCGACAAACGATGCACCAGTTGGGAATGGGTTGGCGGTGATGGTGGCGGCAGTGGTCGATCCGGGGCCGCCAGTTACGCTGGGGGCGCTCCATGGGTTGTCGAAGAGGGTATACGAGTTGAGCGACTGATTGACATTAGTGGCGAAGGGCGGGTTCTGCTGCTCTCGCTGTGACGTGAAGGTGTTGGCCGTGTCGTAGATATACTCGGCGCCCCCGCGTAACACTGTCTTGCCGTCGCCGATGGGATCCCAAGTGAACCCAAAGTTCGGATCCCACTGGTTAGGTGAGTTCTGGGTGAACGACCGCGGTTCGCCCGGGTCGCCATAGAAGGACACTCCAGCCGGGGAAAGATGCCCCGGGGTGTTGTATACGGTGCTTTGGGTGCCCGCAGCAAAACCCGCATAGCTGAAGGATTCCCCGCGGTTGAAGACATCGTAGGGTTGGTAGTTGGGATCCCAGCGAATGCCGGCTACAAAGGTCAGCCGCTTGTTCAGGTGGAAGGTGTCCTGGACGTAAAGGGCAGGGATAGTCGAGCGCAGAGCATTCTGCTCCTGCTTGCTCTGGGAGAAGCCGGTCATGGTTCCTTCCAGGAAGTCGAGCTGTCCATTGCCAACCTCGGTCAAGCCAGTATCTGGATTGTCCGCGGTCTGGGTCTTGCTTCCGTAGGGTCCATAGGCGCTGTAGTTGGTGCTGAAGCCGAAGACTCCGTTGCCGTTGAAGGCATTGGAGATATTCAGTTGATTCTTGACGAACTCTCCACCGAAGACCCACAGATGCCTGCCTCGCACCCAAGTAACGTCGTCGTCGATGACGCCGGTATTGTCGTTGAAGTATGCAAGAGAGTTGGTGCCGCCACCCATGCTGAAGCCGCTGGCGCTCAATTGGAGGCCGACGGGCACGGCGCAGGTCATCGTGCTGATTTGTAATCCGGTGCAGGCATTGATGTCCGCCGGATTATAGCCACGGGTTTGATATCGGCGCATCAGCGCGATGTGCGCCGAGTTCACCACGTTTGAGGAAAAGCTATGGTTCTCGCCGATGGTTTCGGTCTGCACTCGCTCTTCGGGGTTTGCCGAGGCCGTAGTGACCAGGATGTTGGTCGGAAAAAAGAAGGCCGGCAACTGATAGCTGTCTAAGAAGTAACGGCCGTAGAGGTTGTCCTTGGGGCCGATGTTGTAATCCTCGCGGGTAACAAACTCCCTGTCGTAGTGCTCGGAAGGGATGGCGTACTGGACGCCGCCGCAGACGTTCAAGCCGCTGGGAATGGTCGCAACCGTCGGCAGGTATGGCAGCAGCGCCTTCGATGCCGCATTCCAGGCGGGCGTCGACGGATAAATGTTGTTGGGGACCAAAGCTCCCGTCATTGGGTCTACCAACTGCGTTTGCGAAAGGGGCTTGGTGCTGCAGAGCGGGTTTGGCAGGATTCCGGCAGTTGGTTCCCCGTTCTCGACGCTAAAATCACCATTCAGGTTGGCCGCGGTGGGCACGGTCGCGGTGGTGGTTGACGAGACATCGTCATAGTCGAGCCGTTGATATGCCGCAAAGAAGAAGAGCCGGTTCTTGCCGTTGTACACCTTCGGTATCCACACCGGCCCCCCGATCGTTCCTCCGTATTGGTTCTGATGCAGCCGGTCATGGGAGAGCCCGTAAAAACTGTTGGCGTCGATAAAATCGTTGCGGATGTACTCAAACGCATCGCCATGGAACTGATTCGTGCCCGACTTCGTGACCACCTGGACCATGCCGCCCGCTTTCATTCCATCCTGCGAGCCCAGGGCGGACATCTCCACGGTAGTCTGGCCGACCGCATCGGGAAAGGGGTTCGGCAGATTGCCGCCCGCCATGTAGTCACCGTTGTCGGCGCCGTCCAGACGCCACAGCGTGGAGTTGCCCATGCCGCCGGCGAATGAAAATGCGGACGTCTGATAGTTATATTTGCTGCCCGTAAAATCACCGCCCGGAGCCGATACGGCGCCGCCTGTGAGTGTCAGTAGGCTCGTGATTTGCCGCCCATTGAGCGGCATCTCGTCAACCTCGTTGCCGGTGAGGGTCTGCTTGTACGTTGGATCCTCGGTTTGCAGCTGCTGAGTTCCCGCCGCACTCACCTGAACAACGACATCGGCGCTGCCCACCGACAGGCTGGGGTTGATCGAGATGTTGCTTCCGACCTCAAGCACAATGCCTTTCTGTTGGTACGTCTTAAATCCCTTGGACGATACGGTGATGTCGTATGTGCTGGCCGGGATATTCGGAAAAATATAGATGCCGGCGCTTTCGCTGTGCGTTTCGCGCTTCACGGTAGTGTTCTCGTCGATGAGGATTACGTCAGCGTTGGAGACGACGGCGCCTGTTGAGTCGGCGACGGTGCCCTGGATTGTGGCGGTGCCCGCAAGCTGGGCTCGTGTCGCGCACGGAGCCAGAATAAGCGCTATAAAGAGTGACAACCAGACGAGATGGTCATACCACCTCGCAGCATGTGCAGCACGCTGCACAACCGATTTCGTAGCGGGATCTTGCATTGTTGCCTCCTGAAGGTTTTGATCGCTAACACTGCCCGCAAAGCCGTCTTCGGTGCCCTAGACCTTTGGCTTCGGCAAGGGCGTTCGGCTGTAGGACCTTGCCAGAAATCAAATGAATAGAGAGCGAAGCTTACTTCGGGTGCGGCATCGGTATGCAACCATCTGCTCCGATTGAGGACTTTTCAAGTAGGACACTGTGTATTACAGTGTGGTGGTAGATAGGCGCCGGAGTGCTGGGTAAACGATTTCTCGCGGGCTGTGTAAGATAGGGCCTAAACGGAGTGAGTTGAAAAGATGACCTGTTTGGCCGTGGTGTTACAGTAAGGTCGATCAACTGTACCTGGAAGGGTATCGTGATCGAAAGACTGCGCCTCATTCAATCGCAGCTGCCATCAAACGGAGACTGGTGAGTGCCATGGGTCTGATAACAAAGGAGAGTGGGCGCGAAGGAGTCGATGGCGATTCCCGCACTTTCGATGAGGTCGAAAGAACCGAGGTCCTTCGTGAACTCGACGCGATCCTGAGCAGTCCCGTTTTTCAACCCAGCAAGCGTTGCCAACAGTTTCTTTCTTACGTAGTCCGCCATCGCTTGGAAGGGAACGACGACCGACTCAAGGAACGCACGATAGGAGTTGACCTTTTTCAGCGCCCCGCAGGATACGCAACCGGAGATGACCCTGTAGTTCGCGTACAAGCGGGAGAAGTTCGCAGAAGACTAGACCAGTTCTACCAGACAGCCACCAACAACCCGCCGGTCCGCATCGAGCTTCACGTGGGCACATACACTCCGCAGTTCAAGTGGGTCCAGACCGCATCGCCTTCAGGAGAGCCGTCCGCGTTTCAGTCCGGACCGGAAGTTCAAGATACAACCCAACCCACAGGAGACGTCCAGGAATCCGCCGAAGTTGTATTGCCACCGTTGCTCGAAACAAAACCTTCAACCGCGAAGCACAAGCCGCTTTTCTGGATATTGTCGGTGGTCGGCCTCATCGCGCTTGCCGGTGTCGCTCTGATCGGGTCAACAATCTATCGCGCCAGAACGCACCAAACGGCACTGCAGAAGTTCTGGGCTCCCGCGCTTTCCTCGCCGGACCCGCTCCTGATCTGCCTGGCCAAACCCTCGGTCTACCTGCCATCCGTCAAGCTTTACCAGCGGCATTCCAAGACTCCGGACAAATTCCTGAACCAGTTCGAGAGGTTCAGTCAAAAGCCCGATCTGCAGCCCGACGACAAACTCGTGTGGAGCGATATGGTCGAGTTGCCCGACTATGGAATCGCCGTCGGGGACGTGTACACGGCGGTTCGGCTCTCTTCTCTTTTCGGCCAGATCGGAAAAAAGAATCAAGTTAGAATTGAAGGCAACTACACATTCGAAGACCTTCGGAACTCTCCCGCCATCATCATTGGGGCGTTCAACAATCACTGGACGATGCAAATGACGGCCAATCTGCACTTCAGCTATGCCAGTGAAGACGGCCATCCGTTTATACGGGAAGAAGGCCCGACGGGACGGCGATGGTACTCGAAAACCCGTTCGGATGACGACAAAGCCATGGAGGACTACGCGATTGTCACTAGGCTTCTGAATTCGAGAACCGGTCAATTCGTTGTCATCGTCGCCGGAATCAAGTCTTATAGCACGCAGGCTGCGGGGGAGTTTGTTTCCAGTCCGGAGTACCTACAGGCCGCTCTTCAGTCGGTCTCGCCCGACTGGGAAAAGAAGAACATGCAGATCGTTCTGCAAACCCCGGTCACCGACGGATTGCCCGGCCCTCCTCAGGTCGTTGCGAGCTATGTTTGGTAACGAACAACTGCATCTGATGTGATCGGCTTCCTGATCCAGAAAGTCATTTTGCGCCAAATCGCCCAGGCCTATTTCCAAGGCTGTTGTCGGTGGAAATACGAGTTGGGCTGTAGTTAGCGTCAACCGAGAATCATGCGAGGCAGATCGGCGGACACTGGCCGACATTTCGTTACTTATCCAATCGTGATCCCCAATCATCGACAACGGTGCCGGCCAGCCTGGTGTTCCAAAGGGGATCTTCCGGAATATTGATACCTCAGCACATATAGAACATCGGGAGTCCTGAATACCTCTTGCAACTCGTCCCGCAAGGAGTTTCGAAACGTGCAGGTTAGAAAATGAAGAGGTGCCCGGCTTGTTCGGCATCGCGCTTCTTCAACTTACAACTTGGATGAGTTGAGCCCGGGACGGCCGTTGCTAAGCAAATGGCCAAACCTGCTGTGCAGTCCTACCAAGAATCCAGGACTTGTCCTCCGCGTTGAGGAACTTCATCTCGTCGCGGACAACACTGAGCGTCTTGTCGTATGTCGTCCAGCCAAGGTCTACAGGCCAATCGGAGGCCCACATGAGGCGTTGCGCACCGTAGACTGCGTGCAGCCGCTTCACGTGTTCTTGGGCATCCAGCCAGGGATAAGGCTGACGGGAAATCGACCAGGTGTGGGAGATCTTGACGAAGACCCGCGAATAGCGCGCCAGCGCGATCAGCTTTTCGAGCTCCTGGGGGCGATCGATGGGACAATCTGCCATGTGGTCAATCACCACCGTCAGATCGGGACTTTGTTCGATCAGATGCACGAGATCTGGCATGCGCGTGATGGGCGCATAAACCTGCATGGGAATCCTGAGCGATTGGGCGCGCTTCCACAACAAGGGCACGAGAGGACCGTTTATCCAATCTCCGCCGGCATCGGCAGAGGGGCTGATGCGCACACCGTGAAAGCCCTGCTCTGTAAGGTGGGAGAGCTGGTCGGGCGCGGCTGGGTCAAGCGGATCGACGCGGCACACACCGCGAAACCAGGGAGCATAATTCTTCAACGCATCGAGGCAGTAGCGATTGTCCCATTTGTAACCGATGTACTGAGCGATCACCGTTCGCTCGACGCCATTGGCTTTCATCAGTTCCAGGGCCATCGCCGGAGTGCGATTCTCTTTGGGCGGGTTCGCGGTGCCTGGCGCCCATGGATATCGAGGGCCATTGATCCATACGTGAATCTGGGCGTCGACGATATCGTATTTTGAAGGCGCTCCCGCAACTGCCATGGCCAGGCCTGCGAAGGAAAATTCCCGGCGTGTCATGTTCGTAGTCATCGATAGATCGGCTCCAGCTTGTTCACAATGTATGCGCCGCAGCGCTTGAAATCGGCCAGCGGACCAAGCCGTGCGGTGTCGAGATCGACACAGATCCATCCGCGATAATCGACGCTCTTCAAGATGCGGTGGCACGCAGGGAAATCTACTTGGCCGTCTCCCAGGTCGTAGCTGCTCAAGAAGAAGCGGGCCTGCTGCGAGTCTTTGGGAAATACTTGTCCGTTGGGCTGCACCCAGTCTTTGTCCGGGTCCGTCCATTTCGAATCCTTGTAATCCAAAAGACGGATGCGATTCTTATACCGCTCGAGTGTGCCAACGACGTCGCAACCTGCCAGATTTAGATGGCAGGTGTCCGGCGAGAGCCCAAACAGCTTGGGATCGGTCATGGCCATAAAACGGTCGACCTCATCCCGATTCTGAACCATCTGGCCCATGTGATTGTGCAGGCCTGCCGTGAAGCCCATTTCGCCGGCCAGTTCGCCGATCTGGTTGCAACGGTCGCACAGTTCGCGAAATGCCGCAGGCGTTTGCGTCGCCGGCAAGCTGCGGTTGGGCGAAAAGACCACAAGGTGATTGGCACCGAAGTCGGCTAGGAACTTCATCGCGTTGCGCGCGCTCTCAAGGACTGCCTGCCGCTGGGCGGGATCGTGCAGCGCGCCGTTCCAGGAGATTGTGATTACGTAGAGTTGGCGCTTCGAAACCTCACTTTGCATCTGCGCAGCCGTCATCTGATAATCACTCAGGATGCGCGGAAAGCCGGCCAGGCGAACGCCGATGAACCCGGTTTCGCGCATCACTTCGAGCATGTCAGTAAAAGGAGCTGGAGGATAATATCTCCACAGCGCTTCCGACAACGCCCACTTGATATTTCGGTTTGCAGGCATGCCGCCGTCGGCGCGTGCCAAACGCGTTGCGAGGACGGATATGGTAGCGACAAAATCGCGGCGATTCATCCTCATGCAATTCCTCCATAACTATGGCTTGGGATACGTCCGGTACGCAATCACTGCTGCATCGAAAAACGTCCCCGCAGCCCTGCTATCTTGAGCAGCGACGACCGAGTTGGGGGAAACAGGCTCACTCTGTCTCTGGACGGAATCTTGGCAAGAAACAGGATCGTCAAGCAGTCCTACCAGAAGTAGGTGGCGACTACCTGGGGTGGGCTAGGAATTGCGTCAGTCACTTTTGTCTGCACGACTAACTGTACATTCCTCTTACTCCAGTCCTTGGGCGCATTGCGCAGAGCCTCAACCAAGTAGTGCGGATCTGAAACCAACTCGCCTGCGGCTTGTGTGCCCGCCGTCCGAAGGCCGCCAATTGAGATCAATAGGTTGCCCGTATCGGAATCTACCAGTCGGGTCACGATCCCGTAATCAACGGAGTAATTGAGATGCGGTCCAATTTCAGCGATCCAGACACGTCCCGAAGGAATGTTCTCCTTAATCCTGGGGGTGTACTGGGTTCCAGGATCCCACTGGAAAGCGAAGTGCAGGTTCGATGCCATTTGCATCGTCCATCGATTGTTAAACGCTCCAATCACTACAGAGGGAGAGTCGCGCAGGTCCTCAAACGAGCAGTTGCTGCCGATCCTGAGCGCGGTCGTTTTTCCCTTCTGGGCGAGCAGGGTGGTGATCGAGAATCCTGCATAGACGTCTCCGGTCGCGAGACCGAATTCGGGAGAGACTCCCATGTCCTTCCACGCTAATTTGTCGTTCGGGTCGAGGGGAAGTTCTTCGTCCAGCCGTTGGTATACGGTCTGGAAAGTGCCTGGGTGGCTTTGCGCATACCTTGCATACAGTTCATCCTTCGGGCGGTAAACGACAGGCTGCGGAAGGCATATCAGCACAGGGCGGGAGGAGTTGAAGACCGGGGACCAGAACAAATCCGCAGCGGAATCGGCCTGTTTCTGGTGGCGATATTCCGTCGCGATGAAGATGGCGGCTAAAGCCAGAGCAAAGCCGATTATCGTGGCGAGCCCAATCCAACGCCGGGACATTCGTGGTTGCACTACCGCTGGATTTTCGGGGCCAGTATAGGCGGGTTCATCGGTGATCGGTGCGTCGTGCACGTGAGAACGAACTTCTTCCGTGATGGCATCTGAGGTCCAGCGGAACTCCGGTACATAGGATCCAAGGGGAATCTCGATGCGAACAGGCGTGTCAATTGGGGCAGCATAATAGTACTGTTCAAGTCGCCTTCGCACCTCCCCAGCGTTGACTCGAACTACCGAATCGTCTCCCGTCGCATAATCCGGATCGCGCTGAAATACCTCGACCCCGATGGTTCGTTCCTTCAGGTTTTCAACGTGCCCGTTAAGGGTATTGAGAACTACATACGAGAGGAATTGCTTGCTGCGGCTACTGGTGCGGAATGGAGAGCTCTCTAAGATTCTTTCCAGTTCGAGGAGAATGACCTGTTTGGCCTTCTCATCGAGCGGCAAGGAATGAGGGTGAGCAAGGTCAAGCTCGTTATTCACAGTTGAATTGTCCATAAAGCTGTCCTTGCCCCTCGCCCCACCACTATAGCAAAATGCCACATTTCTTGAGAGATGAATGCAATTAATGCCTCCGTGCCGGCGCGGGTCAACTCATTGATACAAAAAACAATGACATGGTTGCCAGAGGCCAATACGGCACGTAAACAACCGTAAGGAACCGTACCTCACTTGCGATACATCCATCCGTGGGCTGAATGTTCTCTCCGGTTTCAACACGCGATTTCGAAGAATTGTCTAGTTTGAAATTTGCAAGGAACTGGACTCACCGGAAACTACCGAAACACCCACACTTCAGGAGGAACCATTAGGTATGAAAACGTTAGCCAGTATTCTGACGCGCACCTTCCGCGAGTGGATTGTGCCTATTTTTGCTGTCGCCGTCGCGCTTGGCCTCGTTTTGTGCTCGACGGCCGCTTTTGCCCAGAGCGGCGCCGGTTCAATCCAGGGTACGGTGACCGATTCCACCGGCGCGGTGATATCGGGAGCATCCATCCATGTGGCCCAGCAGGCGACCAATGAAGTTTCCGATACAAAATCCAACGACGTGGGCTTTTATCAGGTGCCGAACCTCTTCACAGGCACCTACGTGGTAACCATCACGGCGTCCGGCATGAAGACCTACAAGACGACCGTCGAGTTGCTGGTCGCCCAGGCCGCGAACATTAGCCCTGTCATGACGGCTGGAGCGGTGACACAACAGGTGAATGTGACCGCGGATGTGATTCAGCTAACCACGACCGATAGCGGCACCATTGCCTCCACTCTGGAAAACACCAGAATCAACCAACTCCCAATGAACGGACGCCTGCTCCTGTCGCTGACCGGAGAAACCACACCTGGTCTGGAAAGTACTGGCGGCCGAGCGAACGGCCTTATGCCCGAGGCCCTGGAATATGTGGCGGATGGCGTGCCCTTGACCAACCGCAACTTCGGCGGTGAGGGAAATTCAACCCAGGCCCAATTGCCCGATCCCGACGCGGTGCAGGAGGTGCGCGTGGAAACCACCAACACCAGCGCCATGTACTCCTCGCCGGCCACCGGCATCATCACCACCAAATCGGGGACGAACGGCTTGCACGGCTCGTTGTTCGAGACGGCCCGTAATAACGGGACAGGCATTGCCAAGCTTCGCCAGAACGCCGCCAACTACACTGCGCCTCCGTACATTCGCAATGAGTTCGGCGCCTCCGCGGGCGGACCCATTGTTTTGCCCCATGTTTACCACGGGCAAGACAAGACCTTCTGGTTCTTTGCCTATGAGCGCTTCTCGCTGGTATCAGGAACCGACGAAGCAGTTAGTGTCCCCACGCCAGCGATGGAAGGCGGCGACTTCAGCAATTTGATAAACGGCTCGGGTTTGCAGACGCTCTACGATCCGTCGACGACAACTAATTCTGCCAGTTGCGCCGCGGATGGGGGTCTGGCCAATCCAGCCTGCCGCACGCAATTCGACTACAACGGTAAACCGAATACGATTAACCCGGCGCTTCTGGCTCCTGCGACAAAGATCATGTACGCCATCACGCCTGCGCCTAATATTGCTGGCGTAACAGACCCGTTGGAAGGCGCCAATCTCGATTTTCCTAACCAGACCTATGAAATCATCCCAACCATCACCTTCCGGTTGGATCACAACTTCAATGAGAAAAACCACGCCTACCTGCGGTATACATCGAATACCCAGCTTGATCAGGCGCTGCGCAACTATCCGTCGAACTCCCCGGACACGCTCGCGGACTCGGCGGTCGGCATTCCGAACGCAGCCAGCGGCTATCAGGACATAAACATTGGGAATTACGGCGGCGCATTGGGCTACACCCATGTCTTTTCGCCCACCTTTTTCGCCGAAACCATCGTCAGTCAGGATTGGTTGGAGCAGTATGTGGGCGGCGGCGGTAATCCCCTACTCGATTACGAGAGCATTCTGGGGCTGCCCAATAACTTTGGTGAGAAAGGTTTCCCGACTATCGGATCGAACTTGATCATGCCCTATGGCGGCACGATGTACCAGTACCAGGAAAACCAGATCATCTCAAATATCGACGAGAACCTGACCAAGATCGTCGGCAAACATCAGATGCTGTTTGGCGCCCGCTACCGGCATGAGCGGTTCGGTTATCTTCCCGACCGTTCCGCCGATTCTGTGAGCTTTTCCGCGGGCGAGACAACCGGGCTCCTTGACGGAACGACAGTCGCATCGAATACCGACAGCGCCCTCCCGAATACGGGCTACCAGGATGCCGACTTCTTCCTCGGCGGGGCCGCCAGCTACTCGGTGACGCAAGAGGCGCCCTATATTCACTTTCACGACATGGAGTTCGACGGTTACTTCCAGGACAACTGGCATGTGAGCCGCAATCTCACGGTCAACCTCGGTCTACGCTATGAGGCCCATCCAGCTCCATGGTTGAAATACGGCCTGATGGAAAGCTTCGACCTCAAGAACGACGCCGTCGCGCTCCCCAACCCGATCTCTTACTACGTCTCCAACGGTTACACCACGCAGACGATCGTCAACAATCTTCAGAACCTCGGCGTCGTATTTGAGACTGAATCGCAGGCCGGCTTTCCCGCCAACGGCATCAAGAACGAGGATTTCACGATAGGTCCACGCCTGGGCCTTGCCTACACGCTTGGCAAATTTGGCACTGTGATTCGCGGAGGCTACGGAAGATACATCTATCCGGTGCCCGTGCGCAACTTTGAGAGAGATGTGGTGCTTAACCAGCCATTCGTAGCCAGCTACTCGCAAAGCTACACGGCAGCCAACCAGTCGCCGGACGGGTTGCCCAATTATCTGCTCCGGAATAAGCAGACATTGGTCATGGGACAGAACACCACCACCGGCATTGTGAATAGCTCGACGACCAACGCCATTCTTCCAGGAGGGTTTAGCCTGCTCAACATCGATCCCAACGATAACCCGGACTTCGTGACGCAGACCAACTTCACCGTCGAGCAGCCTATCAAGGGCGGCTCAGCTCTGCGCCTGTCGTGGGTTTGGAGTCACGGGACCAACCTGGACCACTACTACAACTACAACAACCATCCCTCGCAGTATGTTTGGGAGGTCAATTCAGGCACGGCACTGCCTACCGGCACGTATACCAATACTGCGACCGGTCCTTATAACCAGACCACATACGGAGGTAACACGTGGATTACGAAGGACGGTTGGTCGAACCATAACGAGTTGCAGGCCAATTACCAGAGGCTCTTTCATCACGGAATCGCGTACCAGATTTCTTATGTATGGTCGAAGTCGTTCCGGGTCGGCGGAAATACGTTCCGTGACGGTCAGATCGATCCGCGTCTAAACTATGCAACTGGCGGACTCGGAACCACAAGCTCGCCTTATGGAACAGTAATCTCACCATATCTTCCTCCAGCCCAGCCGGCAGGCACCGCACCGTATGCCAATTTTCACGCACTGGAGGTCTTCGAAGAGTACCAGGTCGACAGTGCAATACCGAAGCAACACATCACGTTCAATGGAATTGTCGATCTGCCCTTCGGGAGCGGAAAGATGTTCCTGGGCAAGTCCAACCGCTGGGAGAATGAGGTGGTCGGTGGTTGGCAGCTAGCGGGAGATGGAAACATCGTCTCCCAAGACTTCGGCATTACGTCATCGAACTGGGGACCAACCAATCCGCTTAAGGTCTATAAACACGGAGCTCACATTACCGATTGCCGCAGCGGCACATGCCATCCGTCTTATTTGTGGTTCAACGGGTACATTGCCCCCACGGTTAACGCCAACACAGGCTGCACCAGTAAGTGCATAAGCGGCCTTCCATCCAATTACGCGCCCTATGAAGTTCCGATCGATAACACGCCGGGCACAACATACTATGGGCAGAACGAAGTCGCCGTTACCTTGACTAACTCACAGGTTGTAAATACTCCGTATTCTCCCGGGCCATTTGGAGCCAACCCCTTCTCGCACACCTTCCTGAATGGCCCGATCAACTATACGATCGATGGATCTCTCTTCAAGGTCCTTCCGATCACGGAGAGAGTTAATTTGAGATTCAACTTCGACGTATTCAATGCACTCAACATGCAGGGTTACAACAACCCGAACGGCACTGACGGCACTGAGGCGGTCGCCAACCAGGTTGCAAACTCAGCCAACGTAGCCCGTCAAGTGCAGCTCACGCTGCGGTTGACGTTCTAGCCTCCAGCAGTGGACTTCCGGGCGGTTTCAAGATCCCCGGAAGTCCACATCTTCTGCAAATCTGCCCGCGGGAATCGCATGCATCAACTCGGGGTGAAGACTGTCGAGGCTGCTGGATTCCTCGAATTATCGGTGGGGGGCGGTGCCTGCGCAATCGTGATGAAGATTCCTGATCTTACGCCAAATGCAAGTGTCGGCCTGCTGGGTCCGAATCAGCGGACCGGCAATCCGATGAAGAGTCGATGTGCACTGTGGTCTGCTCTGCTGTGTTTGGCAATCTTGTTGGGGGCAAGCGGCGATTTCGTGTCCGCGTGGGCGCAGAGTCCGCCGCTGAATCCCGATCTCGTGGCCGCGAAGTGGCAGGCGAGCTGGATTGCCAGCCCGCTGGCGCCAGCGAAAGCTCCGGGTGTGTTTTATTTTCGTAAAAAGATCGTGCTCACGACCGTGCCGCAGCATTACTGGGCGCATGTGAGCGCGGATAACCGTTTCGTGTTGCACGTGAACGGGCAGTATGCGGCGGAGGGTCCAGCGCGCGGCGATCTGTTTCACTGGCGGTTTGAGACGGTGGACTTGACTCCGCTGCTGCGCGCCGGGAACAATGTGATCGCGGCGGTGGTATGGAACTTTGGTGAAGCTGCGCCGATGGCGCAGATGAGCAACCGCACCGGCTTTCTGATACAGGGGGACACCGAGACCGAAGCGGCGGTGAATACGGGCCCGGAATGGAAAGTCCGCGAGGAGGCAGGCCATCCGGTTCTAAGTGACAACAGACCACCCGGATACTACGCCGCAGGTCCGGCGGAAGAGATCGACGGGCGCGTGATCGACTGGAGCTGGGATCAGCCGGGCGACGGAGATTCCGGCTGGGGGGCTCCGAAGCTAATTGGGTCCGCCGCGACCCGCGGGGCGCAGGACGCACAAACCAATTGGGAGCTGGTACAGGACCTGCTGCCGCCGATGGAGCATCGGCTGGACGCCGCGGGCGAGCCGGTGCGCGCGGAGGGACTGCCGGTGCTGCCGGCGTTTCCCGCTCAACCGCTGGAGATTCCAGCGAACACCCACGTGACGCTTCTGCTTGATCATCGTGTAATGCTGACGGCATATCCCGAACTGACGGTGAGCGGAGGACGAGACGCGGCGATTAGGCTGACCTACTCGGAGGCCCTTTACGATGCGCAGGGTCAGAAAGGAAATCGGAACGAGATTGCTGGGCGGCAAATCGTGGGTCTCACAGACGAGTTCTTCGCAGACGGTGGAGCGGAGCGCCATTTCGAGCCGCTTTGGTGGCGCACATGGCGTTACTTGCAGATTGAAGTGACGACGAAGGCCGAGCCGCTCCGGCTGGATGGGCTGCGGGCATGGTTCACAGCATATCCCTTCGACATGAAGGCGGCGATTAAAGGCGACATTCCGGAGCTGGATGGACTGTGGACGACGGGCTGGCGGACCGCACGCTTGTGCGCGCACGAAACCTACATGGATGCACCCTATTGGGAGCAGCTGCAGTACGTGGGCGACACGCGCATCCAGGCGCTGATCTCATACGTCATGACAGGCGACAGCCGGCTTGCGCGGCAGGCGATCTTGAACCTGGACGACTCGCGAGTGCCGGAGGGGATCACGCAAAGTCGTTATCCTTCTGCGGCGCCGCAATTCATCCCACCGTTTTCCTTGCTGTGGGTGAGCATGCTGCACGACTACTGGATGTACGTGGACGATGAGCCACTAGTGAAGGAGACACTGCCGCATACGCGCTCGGTGCTCGATTGGTTTTCGGCGCAGCAGCGTCCGGACGGACTGCTGGGCCGGATGGGGTGGTGGGAATTCGGGGACTGGACGGCCGACTATCCGCGCGGCGTTCCGCCGCAAGAAGCCGATGGCGGATCGGCCTTCCTAACGCTGCAGTTCATTGAGGGGCTCCGCGACGCCGAGGAAATGGAATTGGCATACGGAAGCCCGGAGCGCGCACACCGATACGCCGCGCGGATTCGGAGGGCCACGGCAGCACTGAACGCGCAAAACTGGGACGCGCGGTATGGCCTGTATGCGGACACGCCGGCAAAGAAGTCCTGGAGTATTGAGGCCAATACGCTGGCAGTATTGCTGGACGTTGCGCCGCGCGGGGAGCGGGCGGCGATCTTGCGCCGGCTGCTGGCATCGAAGCCAGATGCACAGACGACTGTGGCAGGCAGGGCAATTCCGGCGATGTCCAGCCCTACGTATTATTTCCGGTTTTATTTGAGCCGCGCGCTGGAACACGCGCGGATGGCGGATTTGTATCTGCAACAGTTGCAGCCATGGTACGACATGTTGCATCTCGGGCTGAGCACGTGGGCGGAGAATCCAGAGCCTACGCGATCAGACTGCCATGCGTGGAGCGCAAGCCCAAACTACGACCTATTGACGCTGGTAGCGGGAATCCGGCCGGATGAGCCGGGATTCAGGAAAGTGCGGATTACGCCGCATCTGCGCGGACTTCATCATCTGGATGCGTCGATGCCGCATGCCAGCGGGGAGATCCACACGGTGTATCAACTGGATGGCACGAGCTGGACTGCTACCGTGACGCTCCCGGCGGGGTTGAGCGGAGAGTTGGTTTGGGGAACACGCGAATATCCGCTGCACGCAGGGATGCAAATGCTCAGGCTCGCGGGCGAGGGGAAATGAGTCCGGAGGTCGTGCGCATCCAAATGAAAATCTTAGATTGAATTCCCGTGGAAATTCGTTCGCCAGATAACGAGGAGATTGGAGAACTAAAAATGAAGCATGGCAACTCGACAGCCATAAAACGCCCACAACGCCGGAAACGTCGCGAAAAACCGCCGGTTGAAATTGTCGGAGGCGAATTGAGAGTTTGGAGAGATCGGCATACCGACAGAATTGTCATTGATTCGCCTGTCTTCGCACCGGAAAAGAGGCTCATCTCTCTCACCGCGAGGCACGCACGTCACTTGGCAAGTTCGCTACTCCTTTTCGCTGCCGAAACGGAATCGAGTCCGTCGTTCACGGCGGCTACGTCTTCCAATCGGGTAATGCAGGATGCCGATCAGTCAACTTAAAAGGATTCAACCAGCGCTGGCATGCAACGCTGCGGCGCCTGATTCGCCACTTTGCGGAATCGTTATCCAGAGTTTGCAAATGCAAGTCCGTTAAGATACGACAAAGTTTGAAGCTAATGGGTCACGCGTAACAACTTAAGCCGAATGAGAGTCCAGGAGAAAGTGAAAGCGAATGTGCCCTATTTCGAGACGTGACGTTCTATCCGGATTAGCCGCTGCAGGTGCTGCCTCCATAGTGTCAGCTCACAGCGAACCGCGCCAAAGCTCCATCTCCAGCGACCCAGCGCTCCTCCCGATCGAAGAGCGCCGTCAACATGCAGACGCACTGCTTCGCCATTTCGCGGCAAGTGCGCCGCGGCTGCTGTGGGCTCCCGACGGAATCCTGAAATATCCCAGCGTTGCGCAAAGCCTGCCGGGCAAAAGTTACTCAACGCAACTCTGGGATTGGGACACGCTTTGGACCAGCCAGGGACTTTTTCGGCTGGCCGCGCTCGAACACGACGAGTCCCTCAAGCAAAAGCTCTGCGAGCACGTCTCTGGAAGCCTCTTGAACTTTCTCGATCACGCCTCACCGGGTGGGCAAATTCCAATCATGATGACCGCAGACGATCCAGACACATTTCAGGTTCTGGGGAAAAACGCGATCTCAAAGAATCAAGCCAAGCCCGTCTTTGGTCAACTCGGATTGCTCGCCTGCGATCAGCGTGGAGATGCGAGTTGGTTGGCGCCACATTTCGATTCGCTTCTGCGCTTCTACGATTCATGGGTGAAGAACAACGCCTCTCCGATTGGCCTCCTGGTCTGGGGCGACGATGTTGCAATCGGTGACGACAATGACCCAACCACATTCGGCCGGCCGTTCTTCTCCTCAGCGAACTTGCTTCTCAATTGCCTGTTCTATCAGGATCTTTTAGCGTCGGCGGAATTGGCGCGGCGGCTTGGACGCTCAGCGGATCATGACCGGCTTTCAAGCCAGGCGGAAGAATTGGCGCGAAGGATCCAGACCTTCTGCTGGGATCCCAGAGACAGTTACTACTACACGGTTGACGTTCAATGCGTCGATCGGCGAGCCGCGCTCATTCCAACCGTGCCGCGAGGGATGGACATGTCGTGGAGATGCCTCCCGATGAGGATTCAGATGTTTACTGGCTTCCTGCCGCTTTGGTGCGGCATTGCGCCTCAACAGAATGCACGGAAACTCATTAGCACAAACTATCTCGCGGACGACCGCCTCTGCGCGCTATGGGGCGCGAGGTCGCTTTCGTCCCACGAGACCATGTACTCCATGGAGTTTAGCTCCAACCCGAGCAACTGGCTTGGACCGGTTTGGATCATTGTGAACTACTTCGTATGGAAAGCGTTGCAGCGATATGGATACAAGAAGGAAGCGGATGCGCTGGCCGACAAGACGATCCTTTTGCTGTCAAGGGATCTTAAGGCGAACGGCTCACTGAATGAGTACTACCATCCCGACACGGGTGCAGCACTGAGTCACAAGGGATTCATAGATTGGAATCTTCTTGTCCTGGAAATGATCTGAAACGGAGAGCTCGTGTGAGAGCAACGTCATCTACCTTCTGCATCTCGGTGACTGAGATTAGTAGACCAGTGAGGCACCGCCTGCCTGCCGCCAACAGGCCAAAGCATTTATCAGGAACCCTCGGCTTCCCAATTACTCCCGAGAAACGCCGATTTGACCAGAAAAGACCTTCGCCCACCCTGAAGCTCACCACGGGAACCCGCCTGCTGAGCTAGCGCCGCGCCTTTGCCCGAGTCCGTCCGCGCCCCGCAGAAGATTGAATCCCGCCTCTTACACAGGTTCCCCGTGCGGGGATTCCGGCTCGAATTCGGCGTGAATAATGAGACTGAAAACTGTGGGGGAAATTGTGGGGACTCTCATCGGAAAACGCGAGGAATCGGAGGTAAGACGAGCTTGCTCATGTCTCCCGTAAATCGTTGAAATTAGGAAAATAAAGTAGACAAAGGGAAAGCAAGGTAAACTGGTCGCGCGCGGCTGTTAACCGAAGGGTTGTAGGTTCGAGTCCTACCCGAGGAGCCAAATCCTCAAACATCACCAGCCGCTTCCACCTTCGACCTCGCCGAACCTCTCCGAATCCCAGACAGACTTTTCGAATCCCCTTCAGCCGGCTCAACCTGTATTGGAAGAGAGCTGTTGGGAAAGGAAATCACGAACCATGCTATACTTAGCTTGCGCTCAGTGATTTGGTCGTGAGCGGCGCTTTGCCCCCTGAAGGCAACTCTGCCTTGCACAGATTTCCCCAAGCCCCTACAGCGTAACCCTTGAGTTTCCGTCCCGGTGACTCAGCTTTTGGTCCGTGAATGGATCAGGAGTGAAGAACTGCTCGGCCACTGCAAAGTGGGTTGGCGGCGACGTCGGGACAGCGCATGTACTGCGCCCTAAAGGGTGCCGATCGGCAGCGTGCCGCTTGGCGTTTCGTGTAGCGTGGGTCAGTTCCGGGCCGCGGGCATTCTTGAAATGCTTGCCGCCAGTCCCAGGGACGTATTTGGTTCTTCCTTACGCGAATTTGTTTTAAGAAGGCTTGCGCCCATGAACGGGTCTGCGCGCCTCTATGTCCGGCTCCGTTTGCAGGCCTCCTTGAAATCGAGGCTCCCGGAGCTAAAAGGATGATTTTCTATTTTGACGACTCAGTTTTCACAGTTTTCACTTTCCCCTGCTTTGATGGCCCGGCTCGAAGCGAACCAATTCAAGATCCCCACGCCGGTGCAGGCCGCGGCGATTCCTCCCGCGCTCGAAGGCCGCGATGTCCTGGCCACGGCGCAGACCGGAACCGGCAAGACCCTTAGTTTCCTGATACCCATCATGGAAATGTTGCAAAAGACCGAGGGCCGCGATGCGCATGCTCTCGTCGTTCTACCCACGCGCGAATTGGCCATGCAGATCGAAAAGTCCTTCCGGGCCATCCGCACCAGCCCTGCGCAGACCGTTGCTTTGGTTGTGGGCGGAATGTCGGAACGGGAGCAACTGGAGGCGATCAGACGCGGCGCGCGGTTGATCGTGGCCACTCCGGGACGGCTTGAAGATTTCCTCAAGCGCAAACTGGTCCGGCTCAACGGGATCAAGATCCTGGTGCTCGATGAAGTGGATCGGATGCTCGATATGGGCTTCGAACCAGCCATTCGTCGCATTGCGTCCACGATTCCTGCGGAGCGCCAGACCCTGTGCTACTCGGCCACACTCGAAGGCACGGTCAAGGATGTGTCGCGCAACTATCTCAAAAACCCGGTTCGCATCGAGATCGGTTCGACGATGAAGCCGGCGGAAAACGTCGAACTGCGCGCCTTCAGCGTGGATGCAGATAAGAAGCAGGAACTCCTCGAGCATTTGCTGAACGGCGAGGAAGGCAGTTTCCTGGTCTTTGTGCGCACCAAGCACGGCGCCGACCGCGTAGCGCGACGGCTTGTTCGCTCCGGCCATGCGGCCATCCAGATTCACGGTGACCGTTCGCAAGCGCAACGAAACTCGGCTCTGCGTAACTTTTCCGAGGGCCGTCACCGTGTGCTTGTGGCCACAGACGTGGCCGCTCGCGGCATCGATGTAGCGAACGTTGCCCATGTGGTCAACTTCGATCTGCCCAAAGTGGCGGAGGATTTTGTGCATCGTGTGGGCCGCACCGGCCGCGCTTCCGCCAAGGGGATCGCATCCACCTTTGCCGGACCCGCAGAGCGCAACGATCTGCGCAAGATCGAGCGCGCGCTGTCGATCCAGATGACGCACTTCCGCGTGCGTGGTGTGAATGTTGGCGCACCGAACGAAAACGCAGCATAGGCTCGTTTCACGTTCATGCAAGCCTTAATGTCAAACGCCTGGCAGTGATCCCTGAAGGATCGCATGCCGGGCGTTTGATTTTTGGGAGTCTGGGCAAATGACCTGCGGCGCAATTATTTTGCGCTGCCCTGAGTGGGGGCCAGGCCCGGAGTTCCTCCGTCGATTCGCTGTAGTTTCAGATTTGGCCATTGCGTCGGAATCTGCTCGACTCTCGAGTTCGGCCATTGCGTTGGGATTGGCTCGCCTTTTGGATGCGGCCGAACAACAAGCGGAGACCGTACAGAAGAATCCTCATTGCGCGCAAAGAGTTCGACATGCGTTAGAGGCTCCACGTGCGATTTCAAATCCATACAGGTCGAGCTGAAAAGATGGTCAAAATCAATCGGCGCGCTGGCTTGATTCGGGGAAGTGTTCGAACCTTGGCAATTGAAATTGTTGAACGCGGGTCTCAGCGCGGTCTGACCCGGTTGACCATTGCTGAAATCGAGCGGCCACTGAACCGCGGATAGCTTGCCAGGAGCTTGCGAGTTTCCAGGCGCAGTCGCCGTCGACTGGCAGAGGACCACGGTGCCCGGGAACAAAAGGAGAGCGAGAAACACGATTCGGTTCATGAAGAGTGCCCCTCCATTCCGGCATTTTCGTCGCTTCCAAGTATAGTCAGAAACGCGTGCAGGCGCATGGCTGCACCGGCCACGAGCAGGCCGGTTCTGAACTATCTGCGGATCTGAAGTGGTTACGGACGCTGAACGAGATCGAATTCGATCAAGCCAGCGGAGTCACGAGCAGCTCGTCGATGGCTGGAGGAGGCGTGATTTCCGGCATTTTCACATCGATATAGCGGCCTTCAGCCACATCGGCAAACACGCGATTGAGCGTGTCTTCCGTCCTGCCGGAAGCTACGTGCAGCTTGCGCACCGCGCGCATCACCGTGGCCGACAACAGAAAGCGGTTTTCTATTTTGAGTCCGGCCGAATACACCAGTTTTGATCGCATGGGCGCCCCAATTCTCGGTAGTCGTACGTTTGCTACTGAGCCGGGCTCGTCTTGGTGTAGTCCGATGCACCACTTTGGTGCCTTAGGAGATCCACGCCGGAAACACAAGGATGAGGAGGGCTAAGGAGAGGAATAATCCTGCTGATCCCCTTTAAAGTGAGCATACGCTTGTTTGGATTCTTCTCCTAATTGCTGCCTCAAAACACCCGCAACTCCTGTGAATCGCTATACAAGCGCTTTGGGTCGGGATTCTCCGCCGGCGGGGATTAAATTTCCGGCTAGTGATATACTGAATGCTGGTCGTCGAATCCGACTTGGCGTTCTTGCCTGTTCTGCTATCCCGCTCAACTTGCAATCAATTCCACTTGAGTTCAGCGATACATCTCGCAACAAAGGAATTGTTATGGAACAGGGAACAGTGAAATGGTTTAACGATGCAAAGGGATTCGGCTTCCTTAGCCGCGCAGACGGCGAAGACGTGTTCGTGCATCATTCTGCCATCAAGAGTGAAGGATTTCGTTCGCTCAAGGAAGGCCAGGCCGTCGAATTCGACGTCGTCAAGGGGCCGAAGGGCCTTCAGGCCGAGAACGTCCGGGCTGTCTAATTGAGTGGATTTCCAGGAAGAGGTCGTCTTCGACTTCTTCCGGTTCTCACCGGTTTACCTGAGGATTCCAACACTCGGCGGCAGCGCTCTCGCGAGACATTGAGCGCTGAGGCCCCGGACAACTCCAGCGACATGGACGTTATCTGAATCGCTTGCCCTCTATGCAAACCGAGTTGATCCCCTGTCTGGCAACTCAAGTCGGAATTCATTTGACACTGCAATCGCGGAAAACCAGTCAATGAGTTCAACGGACTTTGCTGCGGATCGGTCGACCGCAATTGCGAGCGACCGAAGCAACACCGCAGAGTTCGGTGGTAATTCGAACGCAACACAAAACTGAACCACGGACGAAAGGGAAATATGGCTGAAGATCAGCAACTCATGTGCAGCGATTGCGGGCAGGCATTCACGTTTACTGCGGAGGATCAAGAGTTTTTCCGCGAGCGTGGCTATTCGGCGCCCAAGCGCTGCAAAACATGTCGCCAGGCCAAAAAGAACGAACAAGCGGGCGGCGGCGGTGGCGGGTACAGCCGCAGTTCATCGCAGGGTACAAGCGTGATCTGTGCCGGATGCGGACAGCAAACCACGGTTCCATTCGAGCCCCGTGGAGACCGTCCCGTTTATTGCCAGAACTGTTTTCAGGCGCGCAAGACCAGCGGCGCTGGCGGCGGCGGCAACCGGCGTGGTGGCGGCGGCGGCTTTGGCGGCGGCAGGGGCCGTTAAGAAATTGCGTTTCGAGCAACGCGGATAAATCCTCCCCCTCGCTTGCAAGGATTTAGCAGTTTCGGAACTTCTTGGGCGGTATTCGCCTATGTTTGATTTGCTCACCAGGTCGTCACATGTCAGCGGCGCCGAGTGAGCTCAACCATTCGTCGCCGCTCGACGGCGCAACAAACCCAGCGTTTCAGGTTTCACCGAGGAGATACTCATGAAGAAGGAAGTGGCGCCGAAAAAGGAAGTGCCGCACGACAAATATTTCCTCAAATCACTGCACCAGGAAATAGATCTCTACGATCGTAAGCTCTCCTATTTAGAAAAGTATGCTCAGTTCGATTCCATAGCCGATCGCGAGGGCGCCGCGAATAAGCTACTCACGAAACGGGCGACCCTTGCGGAGACGGCAAAGCAGCTGGTTGCCGACGGGGTGGAATTCAATCATTCGGATCTCCCTCGCTCCTTCCGCGCTTCGGCAGAAGTCAGCGCGGATCGGTGATCCGGGCTTAGTCCCCGGCGGGTCCAGTCCCGACAACTCGCTTCATTGCGATGGGCCGAGTGGAACTCCTTCCAGGGAGCCATGCGCGGCCATCCCAGGATGCGGATCTTCCCCTTGTGTGATCTCCACCATTCTCCGATGCGGCGAGTCATGGTCGAGGGATCGGCATTGGTAGAAACTCAATCCTTACACTTCACACGCAACGATCCCATCCACAAATTGCGCGAATGAATTTCTCTCAGCTCAGTGGAGGTTGGGATACGTTCTGTATGCGACAGGTTGAGCATCGAAGAAGGTTCCGCTCAGGCGCGAGGTCTTGAGGAGAACCTCGAAGTAAGGAAATCGACTCACGCCGAAGGTGTTGCGCAGGTTCTGCATTTGACTTTCAGAGGTGAGAAAAGCAGCCGCGGCGCCAGTGGCATCGGAGTCGGTTCCTGCAAGAATGATGATATTTCCCGTGTGGCTCGGGTTTGGCAAGTATGCGATTACGGCGTACTCGGTCAAGTTGCTCGATGTGCGGAAAATCGTATAGGTCGCCTGCTCTCCTGGTTTGGGATTGCGGTTTCGTATGATCGGCGTTCCGTGAGTGTAGTCGTAGTCGGCGACGAAGTTCAGTTGATCGTCGAAGAGGTCATCCCAGGGCACTGATTTCTTGCCGCCGATAAGGACCACGTTGTCGCGCTTGATCTCGTCCGCAGTAAAGTAGCGCGCCAGCGTGAGGTAATGCGGATAAGTAGCCGGAATCTCGCCCACCAGGGCCTGGACCGCGCGCACTGCACCAAAAGTCACCAGGTTGTGGCCCAGGATCTGGTACACGTCCTCTTTGCGATCCGCGCTCATATTAGAAGACTGAATCTGCTGAATGAATCCGCGGCTCATGTAGTCCCCAAGCGAGAGGGGATTATGGGTAATATCCTCCATCACGCTGGCCGAGTCGTCGGGCAACACAAGATCGGTCTGTTGGTGGGAGTCGAGGAATCCGCTCCAGAATGCGGCCAGAGCCGGCTGGCCATCCCAGGGGTAGACCGCCTTGCGCAGGGTGCGGTTCTGGACGTAGAGCGTGACACAGGCAAGAGCAAGCGAAAGGCTTACAAGGGGCCACACCCAAAACCGGAAGTTCCAACGACCTCGAGAGTCCGGGCGAGCCGCAGCCTCGTCAGCCACCGCAGCTCCCCGTGCAGGCTCTGGCTGCGCCGGCGCCTCGATCTCCGGCCGCTCCGCAAGCCTGCGGTGAAAAACCAGCCGGTAGCCGCCACGAGGAATCTCGAAGACGAAAGGCTCGTTGACTCCGGTGGTTTCAAAATACGATTCGATGCGCTTTCTGAGTTCGGTCGCGTTGACCCGGACAATATTATCTGCGCTGCGATCGTAGGAAGCCGGCCTGCCAAAAACCCGGGCACCAATCTCCGATTCATGAATCTCGGGAAACCCCTCTTTGAGCGACTGCTTTCCGACATAAAGTAGGAAATCGCGCAGGCGGGCCGAGCGGCTGAATTGCTCACTTGAGGCAACGCGCTCAATGAGAGCCTGTCGCTCTTCGATGGCGGGCAGTTCTTCCGTTTCACCCACGGCCGGATTTTCTGCAAGTGTTCCCATAACCGCGAATCAAGGTACGGTTCCAAGTCTACGCCGTGATCTGGCGGACGGCAACGCATGCGACAAAGGCCGGGAAACGTATTCTCACAGCACTCTTAACCGGCAGCCCTTGCGACCACCGGATGGTCCTTAACGCATTGAAAAACAGACACTTCTAAAACTCCTAGCGGTTAAAGACAAGGCATTCTTCCGGTGAATTAACTTGCGGGTCGTATCGTGCACTGCGAAAAATCGCTGTCCAGGTTCGACAATGCCGGGGACGAGAGTCCCCAGGCATACGCCCTTTGATGCAGTGGAGTGTTGCAAAGGCACGGATTCGCTGCATTCAGATCCATCGCTCAGGTCAGAGCGAGTCACACTTCAGGAGGAATCATTGGAAATGAAAACGTTCATCAGTTCCAGGACGCGCACCATATTTTGGCTGTTGATCCTCGCGGGGATCATCGCAGGAGCCGGTTCGCTGCAGGCGCAGCGGTATCTCGGCGGAATCAGCGGCACGGTGGCCGATCAAACCGGCGCCATCCTTCCTGGCGCGCAAGTGGTGGCCGTGGAAGACAGCACGCATTTCAAGACGGAAGTTACAGCCCTCGCCGACGGGGTGTTTTCTATGCCCACGCTCCCTCCCGGCACCTATACGGTGACGGTAACGGCCAAGGGGTTCAAGACGGAGACCAAAACCAACATCATCCTGACCGCAGGACAGATGGCTCAGGTCGATTTCAGTATGTCGCCGGGCAATGTCAGCCAGACAGTCGAGGTCGCCGCGGAGTCGTCGAATTTGATGGACACCGGTTCGCCAACGATTGCCATGACGCTTGATTCTCAGGCGGTGGCCGATCTACCGAACAATGGACGGAATCCCTATGTGATGGTGACCATGGCGCCAGGAGTTGTGGACACCGCCTCAGGCGGCTACTTCAACGGCAAGGCGAGCCAGTTCACCAATCCCTACAGCGGCGTCGCGGTGCAAGTTACCGTAGAAGGCAACTCCGGACACAACCGGCTGACACTGGATGGCATCCCAGACGATGCGCCGGAACGCTTTTCGGGCGCCAGCTACCTCGATTTCACTCCTTCGCCCGATGCGGTGCAGGAAACCAAGATTGAAAACGGCATCTTCGACGCGCAGATCGGTCACGGCAATGGCGTGGTGTCCAACGTCGTCGTCAAGAGCGGCTCCAACAGTCTGCATGGCGCTGCTTACTACGCTTTTCAGAACACCTATCTGGACGCGAATTACTACCAGAACGTGTCGGCCCACATAGCGCGTCCCAACAACCAGGTCAACCAGACCGGACTCGTGCTCGACGGGCCGGTGGTGCTGCCCAAGCTCTACAACGGGCGCAACAAGACCTTCTTCATGTTCTCGGCTGAGCGCTACGCAACGCACACGCCGCAGACTTTCAGTACGCGCGTGCCCACGTCGGCGGAATTGACCGGCGATTTTTCGGGCCTCTGCCCCAACGGCTTCAACTCGTCCGGCTTCTGCGCCTCGACCGGGGGCGTTCAATTGTTCGTTCCGAACTCGCCCGTGGATGCGAACAGCAACCGCACCGAGTTCTTCCTGAATAACAACATCGTTGCGTCCACCTTTGGCACCGCCGTTTACACGTGCACAGGCACGGGCCCCACGTGCGTGGTCACGAGTTTCGGTGCTCCGGTGGCAGGATCGTCGGCCATCAACCCGACCGGCGCGGCCCTGGCGGCCTACATCCCGGCCCCGAACGTCCCGGGGTCCACGGCGGCCAGTTCAGCCTCCCAACCCAACTATGTCTCCGCGCAGACTTCCTATCCGAGTACCTATCCCTCTTTCATCGGCCGTTTCGACTTTGAACTCGGCCAGAACGACAAGCTGAGCGTAATCGGATTCCGCTCCGGACTGACGCAGAGCTATCCGCTGGAAGGCTACACAAAGGGCATTGGGCCGAACGGATACGGTTATCACGTCTACCGCAACACCCGCGGCGGCAGCATGGACGAGACTCACCAATTCTCATCGACATTGGTGCTGGACTCGCGCTTCGGTCTTACCGAGCACCCCTTCGGGCTGCTCTACCCAGGTGCCCAGAACTTCAGTCTGAGCAGCCTGTCGATCAGCACAACAGGCCTGCCCTACAACAGTTTCCCCGGGGAATCGTCAAGCGACAGCTATTCGAGCCTGGCGCCCGGAGCCGGCGGCCAAATAAGCAATTCCGTTCTCGGTTCACTCGACGAGACTCTGGCCAAGCAGTGGGGACGCCACTCGCTGCGTGCAGGTTTTCAGGGCGACCTGCTGCGCTATAACGTGCAGAACCCGATGAGCGGATTCGGTAATGGTTCCGGCACTCCGGGCTTTAACTACGACCGCCGCTTCACGCAGTCGAACTCGGTCCTTTATGGCGCCGGCTCGGCTCCGGTTAGCAGCGGCGCCGGCTCCGGCGATTCGTTTGCTTCCATGTTGCTGGGCACTTTCTCAACGACCAACTACAACATCGGTATCGCATACGCCACGCAGCAGATCTATATGGCGCCTTATTTCGAAGATGACTGGCGCGTGAACAACAAGCTGACTGTGAATCTAGGTGTGCGCTACGATTACGAGTCGCCTCTGACCGAGCGCTTCAACCGGCTGATCTCGGGCTTCTGCACCACCTGCACCAATCCGCTGCAGGCTTCGGTTACCGGCCTGAACTTGAAGGGCGGTCTGCAGTTCGTCAGCCCGTCGAGCCGCTTCCCGTTCCCGCACGACACACATAACATTGCGCCTCGTCTTGGCGCAGCCTGGCAGGTGCGGCCCAATACAGTGGTTCGCGCGGGCTTTGGCATCATCTTCTTCAACACCATCGAGTCGCCGTATTCCACTGGCTTCAGCCAGGCCACCAGCTACAACAACTACACCGGCTCGACCCCCCTCAACTCCGATACGAACCCATACCCCACAGGCGTGGTCTTGGCCACTGGCAACACGCTGGGCCTGGGAACCGGGCTCGGCCAGAACGTCAACTTCAACGACCAAACGCACGTGCAACCGCGCGCCGCCGAGTACACGTTTAACATCCAGCAGCAGCTTCCATGGAACACAGCCTTGCAGGTCGCCTATGTCGGCTCCCGGCCCACGCGGCTTGAGGTCAGCAAAAACATCAACGCTCTACCCGCCCAGTATTACAACCTGGGCTCGGCCGAGGTCACTTACCTCAATACCAAGGTCCCCAATCCCATGGCGGGATTATTTGCCAGCACCTATGCCAATAACGCGACCTTGAATGCCGCAACCATCACGCAATCTACGCTGTTGCAGCCGTTCCCTGAGTTCGGTTCAGTCACCGAGCAGAACTCTTCGATAGGCAGCACGCCGTACAACTCGCTGCAGATTCAGGTCAGCCATCCCATGTCGCACCATCTCTCCATCCAGGGCAACATTACCTGGGACAAGCTGATGCTCCACAATGGATACCTCAACTCCGGCATCGACACGCATCTGGAATCGGTGCAGGACGGCAACTCCAACTTGCTGGCCAACGTATTTGGCACCTATCAGCTGCCCGCATTTGCCAAGAGCCCCTACTGGGAACGGATGACGATCGGCGGCTGGATGCTGAACGGCGTGCTGCGCATGGCCAACGGCAACATGATCGCGCCGCCAGGCGGCGTGAACATCATCGGACCGACTGGCGTTGCCAATCGCAGCTACAGCCACTTCATCAACACCTGCTACGAGAACACCAGCGGCGCACTCGTGATAGGCACAGGGGCTTGCAGCAGCGCGACGGACACACCGGCCTACATCCAGCGGCTATCCTTCACTACCCAAACCAACAGCAACGTCATCGGGACTCGCCAGCAGTTCTATCCGCGGTTGGAGGCCTCACTCTTCAAGGTCTTCCCGATTCGCGAGGCGACGACCTTTGAGATTCGTGGTGAATTCTACAACATCCTGAACACGCCGATCTTCAGTGGGCCAAGCACATCGCTCGGCAGCACCTCCTTTGGCATTGTTCCGCTAACCCAGGTCAACGACCCGCGCTACGGCCAACTTACAGCTCGACTGAATTTCTAATGTAGCCTCCTTTGCTGTGGACTTCCGAAGGGCATTGGCCAATTCGGAAGTCCACGGATTTTTTACTTATCAGAGACACTTTCCCAGCTGAGACGGGTGCGCCCGCTCCATCCGAATCGGGGATTTGCGAAATGGATTCGCGCAAGGTGCAAATCGGCATGATTTCGAGGCGGAATAGAGCTCTACTTCAGATTTTCTTAATGGCCGGTCTGTTCGCCACGGTGTATGGCCAAACGCGCATTCAACAAGATGCATTACATGCTGGATTTGCTAAGCCGCCAGCGGCAGCCAAAGTTCGCTGCTACTGGTGGTGGCTCAACGGCAACACCACCGCCGAAACCATCACGCGAGATCTCGAGGGCATGAAGTCCCACGGATACGGCGGAGCCATTCTCGTCGACGCCGACGGATCGGGCGAGCAAGGTAATCTCGAAACGCGTGTTGGACCAGCAATCGGCAGTCCCCAATGGATGGCTTTGTATGTTCATGCGCTGGCGGTCGCGCAAAAACTGGGCCTTGAGATCAGCCTGAATGTAACCAGCCGTTTGGATGTAGGCATCATCGGCGGCCCGACGGTGACTCCGGAAGACGCCATGAAGCTGATGGCGTGGTCGCGGCTCACCGTAGAGGGCGGGGGCACAAAGAAAGTCCTGCTCGCAGCGCCCGCGGCGCGAAACGGCTTTTATCGCCCTATCGCTGTCCTTGCCTATCCACTGCGTAAAGGAGCGCCACTGCCGGGATCGCCGGGAAGCGGCCGCGCGCCCATCCTGGACCTGGCATATAAGACGGCTTCAATGGAAACGGGATTTTCGATGGCCCCATCGGGGCGCGTACTGCGCGATGGGCCCGCGATTGCCGGGGACCAGGACGCCGATGTCAGTGACGTCATCGATCTCAGCTCGCACATCGATGAGAGCGGCAACGTGGAGTGGAATTTTCCGCCAGGAACGTGGGAGGTTCTGCGCGTCGGCTACACCGACTCACCCAGGACCGAACACATGGTTGGCGCCGCAGGAGCCCCGCTGGGATTGGCGCTCGACGCCTTGAACCCGGAAGCCTTTGACCACTATTGGCGCGATGTCGTCACGCCGTTGCTGGATGTGGCAAAACCATACATCGGCACAAGTCTCCGCTATCTGGTCACCGATAGCTGGGAAGCAGGCGGAGCCAATTGGACATCTGGATTTCGTGAGGAATTCAAGCGCCGACGCGGCTACGATCCGCTGCCGTATCTGCCGGTGGTGACAGGACGCATTCTTGGCAGCCGCGAAATCAGCAATCGTTTCCTCTTCGATCTGCGCCGCACGGTCGCCGATCTGATCGCGGAAAACTACTACGATCGCTTTGAGGATCATGCCCGCAAACGGGGATTGGGAACACATCCCGAAGCTGGCGGCCCGCACGGTGCGCCCATTGATGCTCTTGAGAATTTCAGAAGTTCGGATTTTCCGCAAAGTGAGTTCTGGGTGGTTTCCGGAACCCACCGCGTCAGCGACGACCAGCGTTTCTTCGTCAAGGAAGCCTCCAGCGCCGCGCACATCTATGGCAAACCGTTTGTCGCGGCCGAGGGGCCGACCAGCATGAATCCGGCCTCGTGGTCGGAATCTTTGAGCGGCGATGTGCAGCCCACGTTCGACCAGGCGCTCACCGAAGGGCTGAATCGCCTCTTCTGGCATGAATTCACGTCGTCGCCAGCGGAGTATGGATTACCGGGCCAGGAATACTTCGCCGGAACCCATCTCAATCCCAATGTCACGTGGTGGAATCAGGCCGGCGCCCTGGTGCTGGCCTTCGATCGCGCGCAGTTTCTCTTACAGCAGGGCCGTTCTGTTTCGGATCTGCTGTATTTCTATGGCGACCAGGTACCGGGATTTGTGCGCGTGAAGAGCGACGATCCGGCGCGCGTGCTGCCCGGATACGACTACGACGTCGTCAATGAAGATGCGCTCCTGCATCGCATGCAATTTGAAGGCCCCGATCTGCACACGCCGGAGGGTCTGCATTACCGCGCATTGACGCTGCCTGCTTCGCAACGCATTTCCTACGCGGCGCTGGTGTGGATCAGCAAGTTTGCGAATCAAGGCGGCGTCATTATCGGGTTAAAGCCAACCGGTCCCCTGGGGCTGATCGCTCCCGGCGAAGAGGCCGGGTACAAGCGCACCGCGGATGCCATCTGGGCAGGTTGCGCGGGCGGCGCGGCGACGGCTGGATACGGCCGGGGAACGGTCTACTGCTCGGCGGGCGCGCGTGATGCGCTGATAGCGATGGGAGTGGCTCCCGATTTCTCGTATCAGTTGAACGCGGCAGACACAAACGCCAAGAGTCAACAAACCTTCGAATTCGTTCATCGCAGAACGGCAAGTGCGGAGATATACTTTGTCCGGAACACGCAGCCACGGGAGTTGGATGCGACACTTTCGTTCCGGGTACGCGGCCGTGCGCCGGAACTATGGAACGTCGATGACGGAGCGGCAACGCCCACGGTGGCCTACAAGGAAACCCAGGATGGCCGGACCGAAATTCCACTCACTTTCCCGGCCAAGGGATCGGTCTTCGTCATTTTTGAGCGCCCAGCGGGACGCCATCTGGCCGGTATTGAGAAGGATGGAAACACCGTTTTCCCTTCGATCCACCCGGGTACAGGTGTTTTTTCGAGTGGGGATCACGGATTCGTCGCCACCGCCCCGGGGACGTAT
>Ga0181517_10001018_pt1 | contig 33265 bp, 29 predicted proteins | sample PEATcosm2014_Bin_31_FD_119748 | JGI IMG/M metagenome (GOLD analysis project Ga0181517, IMG submission 119748) | Peatland microbial communities from MTU Mesocosm Facility, Houghton, MI, USA - PEATcosm2014_Bin01_30_metaG | ecosystem: Environmental > Terrestrial > Soil > Wetlands > Peat | place... | reverse complement strand
TCCCTCTCCACTGCCCCAGCAGCCGGCAGGCATGCCGCTCCGATACTTGGTAGTTCTCGCGGGCATGCCTGACCGCGCCACGCCGCCGCTCAGGGCTTAGAAGTTTCCCTCCGCCACATCCTTTAGAATTTGCTTCTCCAACGACAGCTCGGCCACCAACCGCTTCAGCTTGGCGTTCTCCCGCTCCAGCTCCTTGAGACGTTTGGCTTGATCGAGTTTTAATCCGCCGAATTCCTTGCGCCAGCGGTAGTAGGTCTGTGCGGTGATCTCGGCTTCTTTGCAGGCTTGCGGAGTGGTTTTCCCGTTGGCCAGCTCCACTTCAACCTGCCGCAGCAGGGTCACGATCTGTTCCGGCTTGTATTTCTTCATCGGCATACCAGCTTCCCTCCAGAGTGAATTCTCTCTCACTCCCGCTGGTACAAAAAACCCCGGTCAGGTCACGCTGCGTAACCGCCACACGGCATTCAAAAATTGAGGTTTTGGGATTCTATTGACCGCACAAAACGGCACTTTTGAGGTCCGGTGCCGCCTTTCCGCCAACTAGACCGCGCTACAGGCTCCGCATCCCCGATTACTTGCCGATTTAGAGCGCACTCCAACCGACGCAAAAAATGTGGGCACGCGGCTTTTATGTATGTAGAGGGAGGCCGCTGGCCACTATGTCTAAAAATGGAAAAAATTATGGAAGCAGCAAGAAACGCGCTAGGGTAACGGCGCGGGCTTTAAACGGTTCTTCTAAAAGGAGAATCGTTATGCAGCGTCGCCGTCACCAGAAGGGCCAATTGATTCAAACCGAAACTGGGTACGCCGTCAGGTTTTACGAAAGCGGTGAAGGACACCGTCGTCGCGTGCAGACGTGGCTGGGAGACTTCAAGCAGCTTCCCAATCCCACGGCTGCAAAGAATGCGATGGATGCTGTGCTATTCACTGTCAATCAGAATCCCACGGCGAATCCGCAACCTAACACAACAACCTTTCGTGTGTTCGCACAGCGATGGCTTACAGATTGCGAGCATCGGAAGCAGAAACCCGTTAAACCGAGCGTGCGAAGCAACTGGGACGGGATCTTGACCAACCATCTCAATCCGATGATTGGCGAAATTCCACTCGCCGAGTGCGGCAACCGGATAATGCGGTCCATCGTGGAACGTCTGACAAAGAAACGCCTGTCGCCAGCAACGATCAAGAACATCACGTTGGTCGTAAAGCTGGTCCGGGCTTCCGCCATCAATGAGGATGGCGACCAGATTTTACCAATCAAATGGAACCGCCGGTTCATTGACGCGCCGATGGTAGATACCACCAGACAACACAAGCCCGCGTTCACGGGAGAGCAGGTGACCAAAATCGTGCAGGCCGCAAGCGGCAGACTGCGAATGGCAGCCGTACTACTCGCCGCCAGCGGATTGCGAATTGGAGAACTGCTGGCCCTGGAATGCAGGCACGTCGGTGAGTCGTCTATCGAAGTGGGTCAAGCGGTGTGGGGAGGCAAGGTGGGAACGCCGAAGACGCAAAATGCCTACCGCGTCGTTGACTTGCACCCGGACGTTGCCGACCTGCTACGCAAGTACATCGGTGACCGCAAGAAAGGGTTCGTTTTCAGAACCAGCAGCGGAAACACCCTGAGTCCATCTAACCTGCAACGGCGTGAGCTGAACCCGATTCTGGACAGCCTTAAAATCGCCCGGTCTGGCTTCCATAGCTTCCGGCGATTTCGGAACACGCATTTGCGGCAGCAGCATTGTCCCCCCGGAATTTTAACGTTCTGGATGGGACACGCCGACCCGTCAATGAGCAGCCACTACGACCGCAGTCGAGAGGATGTACAGTTCCGGCGGGACGTGGCAAAGGCAATGGGCCTTGGATTCCAGCTTCCAACTGCCACTCTAACAGGCGCTATTGGGCGTCAAGAAAAAGAGGTCGAAACGGAGGCAGTCCCTTGCCAGTCCCGGTAAACATTGGTGAAAAGGATGGTAGGGGCGGTGGGGATCGAACCCACGACCTTCGGCTTAAAAGGCCGCTGCTCTACCACTGAGCTACGCCCCTACATACTTGTAAACATCTTACACGGAAACAATTTCGCGGACCTAGGAGGAATTGGGGTGCGCGGAAGTGTGCCTTGTAGCGTGGTAGCGCAAGACCTGTACTTCAGCGGCTGAAGCCGCACTTGCTTTGCTGGGCTTATGTGTTGGCTGAAGCCACGACCTACAAAGATCCGGAAGTTGCCAGACGAACTCTGTGGGTGGTGCGCAACCGACCGCGCACTAAATTGCGCCGATATGAGAACCAAATCAACGGCGCGCAGCGAAATCGGGAGCTGCGTGGCGCTTAGTCCGAAGACGGAGCTTCGCGCGGAATGGGCACCGCGATGGCGCGCTTTCGTTTCCAGACGTAATCTTTGCGCAGCTTCGCCTGGTGTTTGGTCACTTGTACTTCGAGTTCGGCGAACGCGGCCTTCGCGCTGCCAAGCACGTCCGCCCCCACGCCGGTCGCGTGCAGCGTGCCGGTGGGCAGGTTCAGATTCAACGAAAAATTGAATTCGGTTTTACGGGGCGTTTTTTCGAGCGAGCCGTGCAACAGAACCAGATCGGGAGAATAGCGCTTCAGTATGCGATCCAGCTTTGCAGCGTGGCGCGCGGTTTCGTGTTCAATGATGGCATGATGTTCGGCTTCCACATGGCTGTAGGTTATTTTCATCGGGGCACCCTGGTGTGTCGTTTATTGCGGATGGAAAAAGTCTTCGCATCGAGGCAAATTCAGCATAGCGCTGCGTAACGCTGGTTGCAACTGCACTGCGCTGAAATTCTTGCGGTGAAGCGTGCCACTCTTAAGGTTCCTTAATGAAACGCGGAGCGAACTGGCGCGACCGTGGCAATATTTGACAGTCTTCGCCGGAGCGGAATACGCTCGACGAGCGGTGATGCAGAGATTTTAGAGCAGACATGGTCGCGAAACAGAAAACCGCGGAAACGAATCCGGCGCGTATCCTTGTGGGCCCGGCTGGATGGTCCTATTCCGATTGGAAAGGGATTCTATATCCGCTCCGCCGTCCAAAAGGATTTCACGAAGCCGCCTATCTGGCGGATTTCTTCGACACCATCGAAATCAATACTTCGTTCTATCACCCGTTGAAGCCGGAGTTCGCCGCGCAGTGGCTCGAGCACATCGCCACGAATCCGCGCTTCCTTTTTACCGCGAAACTCTGGCAGAAATTCACGCATGAAGCAGATGCGACCACCGAGGATGTGAAAATCATCCGCGCGGGATTCGATATTTTGCGCGACGCGAAGCGGCTGGGTGCGGTGCTGCTGCAGTTTCCTTTCTCGTTCCACAACACGCCTGAAAATCTGGGGCGACTGAATCACATTCTGGATGACTTCGGCGTCTACCCGCTGGCGGTGGAAGTCCGCCACGCTTCGTGGGCGAAAAAAGAGTTCTACGAGCTGCTGCACCAACGCGGGGTGGGATTCTGCAACATCGATCAGCCCGTGATCGGGCGCTCGATCCGGCCCAGCGAACGCGTAACTTCTCCAATCGGCTACGTGCGCCTGCATGGCCGTCGCTACGACACCTGGTTCAGCGATGACCCGGCCTCGCCACCATCGGAGCGCTACAACTATCTATACACCGAGGAAGAGCTCGAGCCCTGGGCCAAACGCATCGAGCACGTAGCCGAAAACGCCCGCACGACGTTCGTCGTGACCAACAATCATTTTGAGGCGAAAGGAATTGTGAACGCGCTGCAGCTGATTCATTTGTTGACGGGAAATAAGGTGAAAGTCCCGGACACTCTGCGCGCGCATTATCCCCAGCTGGAAACAATTGCGAACGAGCCTTCAGCCGAGCCGACGCTGTTCCCCATGCCGCCAAAATAGACGAAGCTCCGCGCTTGGCACGAGAATGAAAGGACGCATTCAAGGATTTCGTAACCGCGACCCGCAGACCGACGTCGGTTATTTCCAAAACACAGATGGCGCACTAAAGTGCGCCGCTACAAAGGCTGACGCAACGGCAAACCAGACCCAAAGGCTGCCCGGTTCGATAAAACTGAACCGGCCGCTACAGGGTCAGAATCAAAAACGATGGACTGGCGCGATTTTTCCGAACGTTGGCTCCACCGCGTGGTTGGAAGCCGTTACTTCTTGAAGAGATCTTCGAATGCCTTGCGCGCGTCGTTCGGACGTCCGGGGTTTGTGGTCGCCGGAGCGGCGCTGGCGTAAGTTACGGGCGAGGTGTCTTTCTCCACGGTCATGCGAAATTCAAAGAACGTGCAATCGTTCTTGGCGTCTTTTTTGGCGATGCGTTCGGGAATCGGCTGGGTGCACTCGAACTGCTTGCCGGTATCGAAGTGAACGCATTGTTTGCAGCAATGCAGTGCGGTGTGGCAGCGAGGGCATTCAGCGTTTGGATCGAATCCGGGCGCCAGAACCGCACCGCAGCTCGAGCAACGCGCCCTCATTACCGTGCCAACCATGCGCGGAGTGCGCGGGCCCATGGAATCCTGCTTCGGCCGCGGCTCGCCGCTCGGCGGGCGCTCGCTTCGCTCTCGTTTCTTTTCCTGCGCGTCGCGGTCGCTGTAGCCCCTCTGCTTATACTTCCGGTCCATCGGACCTCCTAAGGGGTCAATTCATGTTGCTCCGAATGGTTTTCTGGCCGTGACGATTTCACAATCGGGTGTGGAAAGGTCATCGAATCGAGCGCGGAAAAATCTCACGACCGCCGCGGGGAGAATTGCTCCGACACATACCGCCGTGGTCGAGTCGGCGGAAGCGCTTTCCATCCGCCGCTGGGAGCAGCTTATGCACACACTGGCCGAAACCGGGATGCCTGTCAGGTAGAAAATCAGCGCGAGTACCGCGATTTCGTGGCTGCCAAGAGCGGCAGCCATCCTCTGTATAGAACACCCCTGCAGCGGAAATTGCAACATGCATTTTCATCTTGTCGCTTGAATCTGGAACAAGCGGATGGAAGATCGTCCGGCCACGAAAGGCGGCAGCCGCCAGTAGCACATCGTTCGCATTGCCCAATGCACTCACGAACGCGCTCCGTTGTTCCGGCCGGCCCAATATTTGCAGAGGCCTTCGAACGGCAAATCCGGCAGGAGGAACGTGCGGGGCTCGCCGCGGTCCGCCAGCAGAGCCTCCGCCGCCAGGTAACCGCTGCGCACAGCGCCCTCCATCGTCGCGGGCCAGCCGGTGCGCGTCCAATCTCCGCCCAGGTACAAATTCGCGAGGGGGATTTTCTGGCCAGGGCGCCAGCGATCGGAACCCGGTTCGGGCGAGAATGTCGCGTTTACTTCTTTGATCACGGTGGCCTTGCGCAATTGCGCTTCGCGCGTCAGCGGCAGCACGTCGGCGAGTTCGCGGCGGCACAATTCGATGATTTCCTGCCGGGAGCGCGGAATCAGATCGTAAGAGGCGCTGATCACGAGCTGCAGGTACTGTCCGTCACCCTCAACCGTGGCGGCCCGCTCCCCGCTTGGACGCATCGCGTCGTGAATCGTTTCAGCGGGCTTGTACAAGAGCGTCTTGTTGAAGACCCACTGCGTCGTGTGGTCCAGCAGCGTCAGAAACGGCTCGGTCATCACCTGGCGGTCGTACCAAAGGTGCACGCCGGTGATGGGAGACGTTTTGAGATGCCGCAAGCCCTCGAGCGGCGTGTTCGTTTCGGTGCAATCTGGAGGCAGTAAGTCCAGCAGCGCGTCGTGCGGCACCGCCGAAACGCAGGCGTCGGCGAAAATTTCCGTTCCGTCATCGAGCACCGCGCCGGCGAAACAATTGCCCAGCACGCGAATCTCGCGAATTCCGCAGCGCAGCCGCACTTCCCCGCCCTGCCGGACAATCGCTTCGCGGCAGCCTTCGTACAGATCGGCGAGCGGCACTGTGGGGATTCCCACGCGGTAGCCTGTGCTATTCCCCAGAAACGCTTTCCAGAATACTTCGATCCCGTAGCGCGCATCGGTGCGCGCCAACTCTTCATCGAGTGCGCTGACCAGCACGACGCGCCAGAATCTTTCAATCGCGTCGGCGGTCTGATTCATGCGGTGCAGCCAATCCAGCATCGAAATGCCTTCGATGCGCGGCGGGTTTCCGCCAGAACGCGCGATGGCCAGCATGGCGTTCGCAATCGCGCTCTTATCGGCAAGCGTGAGAGCCCGAAACAGCAGGAACGACGGCGCCATGTGCAAGGGCGGCGGCAGTGGCGCGGCTTCGATGGTGGAACGCTGGCCCAGCGCGTCCGCAAAATACAGGCGATCATAGAAACGAATCTTTTCGCTCGCGCCAACACGCGAATAAAAGTCCGCTAAATTCGTGCAGCAACCGAGTGTGACGTGCTGGCAATTGTCCACCTCGCTGCCGTCGGGCAGCGTGTAGGAAGTGGCGCGACCGCCCAGATGCGGGCGTTTTTCCAGCAGCCGGACCTGCAGGCCCGCTTCAGCCAGCGCGACGGCGGACGACAGACCCGCCAGTCCGCCGCCGATTACTAGAACGCTTTGCGAGGACATCACCCTTCCACCAGCCATCCCGTCGCGCCGCGAGGCCCGCCGTCAGCAGATATTGGATTTTTTCCGCACTGGAGAGCGAAATGCGCGCGGAGAATACGTCGAATTCGCGCTCTTCGATGCGCGCGAGCAGACTGCTGTAGGTGCGAACGAGCGCCCAGAGCGTGGCCCGGCTGTCCGCATTGACGCGCGAGACGAGCGGCGCGCCTTCCTGATACATCTGCCACGCGCGCTCCGCTTCGAAGGCGAGCAATTCCTGCAGCTTGGGCGTGACGGGACCGCGCAATTCTTCCGCGCTTGTGCCGAATCGATCGAGATCTTCCTGCGGAAGATAAATTCGTCCCATCGCGTAGTCGCTGCCGACATCGCGAATGATATTTGTCAGCTGGAACGCCAGCCCGAGCCGCTCGGCGAGATCGGGGGCCTTCGGATCGCTGAATCCGAAGACGTGCAGGCACGTGAGCCCTACGGTTCCGGCCACGCGATAGCAATATTCGCTGAGGCGATCGAACGTCGCGTACGTTGAGACGGTGAGATCCATTTCCGCGCCCAGAATCAGATCGTGAAAATATCGCGTGGGGATCTGGAAGCGTTCGATGGTGTCAGCCAGCGCCGGAAGCACCGCGTGGCCGTTTGTCCGGCCGCCGATCGCCTGGTCCAGCATTCCACGCCAACGCGCGAGTGCTTGGCGCTTGGATTCCAGGTCGCCCGGCTCATCCGACACATCGTCAATCAGGCGCATGAAAGCGTAGAGCGCGCAAAGCGCATTGCGTTTTTCCTTGCGCAGCCCGAAAAAGGTGAGATAGAAGCTACTGCGCGCGGCGCGCGCGATGCGATTACACTCCGAGTAGGATTCGCGAACCGCTGCGGTATAGGGATGGAGTTTGATGACGTCATGGTCGCTCAGAGCGATCTCACGCGCAGCGTCGTTCGATCCCGGCGCGTTTTTTGCAGCCTTACTTTGTGCCGCACGCTGCGAATCTCCGCCGCGCGAAAATGCGCTGAGCGCAAGCGTCTTCCCCAAAAGCCTGGCCTGAGTCCATTTGCTCAGCGACGGCCGATGCTCCAGCGTGTTGTATCCGGCCGCTTCAATTGCATCCAAAATCGCGAGCCCCCCGCGCCTGAACATTTCCAAATCCACACGCAGGAACCGTTCGACGGTATGCGCCAGCGGCTGTCCGGCACGAAATAGCTCTCGTGTCCGCGCGATCAGCGAGGCCATCAGCGCCGTATAACGCGCGTCGAATCGCTTGGCGACGATATCCTCTTCGGTCAAACCATGCGCCGCGAGCGCTTCCAACGGAATGTAGATGCGGCCCTTTTCCAGGTCGCGCGACACGTCCTGCCAGAAATTTGCCAGCTGCAGCGCCGTGCATGTGTAATCCGAAAGTTTCTGCCGCGCCTCGTCCCGGTAACCGCATAGAAAAAGCACGAGCCTGCCGACGGGATTTGCCGAGTACACGCAGTAATCGAGCACTTCGTCCCAAGTGGCGTAGCGATGAACGGCCTGATCCTGCCGAAAAGCGCGCAGCAAATCGCAAAACGGCTGCAGCGGAATATCCTTCGCGCGAATCGTCTCGCGCAATGCAATGAGCACCGGATGCGCGGGACCCACGCCATTCTCGTAGATCAGCCGCAACTCGTATTCCCAGGCGTCGAGCAGTTTCAGCGCGCGCGCGGAATCAGCCACTTCATCGCCCAGATCGTCCGACCAGCGGCAGTATGCGTAAACATTGTAGAAATGCTGGTGCAGATGATGGGGCAGCAACCAGGAAACGACATTGAAATTTTCGTAGTGGTGCGTCGCCAGCCAGCGCGTGTAGCGCTCGGCTTCCGCAGGAGCGCAATTCGCCTGCGGCAGATTGCGCGCGATTTCAAGTTCCGGTGTGGGCAGCATGGTGCCCTGACCTGCGAAAACGTCAGGGAATTACAGCAGTCTTCAATTCGCCATTTCTGTTCTTCATGTCCTGAAATACTTTCGGCAATCCTTCCAGGGTCACCTCGCCGGTGATGAAGTCGCTGGAGCGAATTTCGCCGCGCGCGATCGTGTCCATGGCTTCGCGCATGAACTGTGGTGTGTGATGGAAAGTGGACTTGATGGTGATCTCGGAATAATGCAGCGCCGCGGGATCGATCTTCACTTCGGTACCCGTGGGGCAACCGCCGAACAGATTCACGGTTCCGCCCTTGCGCACCATCTGCAAAGCCCATTCCCAGGTGATGGCGCGGCCGACGGCTTCGATCACCGAATCGGCACCGCGGCCGCCGTCGGTGAGTTGCCGAACGAGTTCGACTGGATTTTCGATCTTGTCCACGTCGAAGGCGGCGATCGCACCCAAACGCTCGGCAGCGCGCATCTGGCTCTTGCGCTTGCCGATGGCAATCACGCGGACCTTGCGCTGCGAAAGAATGCGGATGAATTTCAATCCGATGGGCCCGCAACCGATGACGACAACCGTATCGCCGGGATGCACGCCCGTCTCGCGGATTCCGCGCAGGACGCAAGCCAGTGGCTCGGCCATGGCGGCATCCTTAAAGGAGATACCATCGGGAATCTCGATCATGTTCTGGCGCACGATGCGCCCCGGAATGCGGATGTACTCCGCGTAGGCGCCATTATTGAAAAGCAAATCCTCGCAAAGATTCGGCTGGCCCTTGCGGCAGAAGAAACACGAATTGCACGGCGCGGAATTTGCCGGTAGCACGCGCATGCCCGGCTGCACGCCGCCGTTCACATTCTTGCCCGTTTCTTCGATCACGCCGGCAAGCTCGTGGCCGAAAAGCGAAGGAGGCTGAATCATGCGCGCGTGATATCCGCGCTTCCACACTTTGAGATCGGTTCCGCAGGTCAGCGCGACAGCGACGCGCACCAGGACTTCGTCGTCACCGATCTTGGGGATATCTACGGTCTCAATCTTCAGATTTTCAGCGCCGTACAATACCGCGGCGTTCATATGCCCACTGCCCTGCCTATGAGTGCTCATTCGTGCCTTATGACTACTTTCAAAGTATTATCCTTGGGATGCGCGGCCAATTCCAGTGCCGCGGAAATCTGCTCCAGGGGAAAGCGATGGGAAATCAATTCGCGCACGGGCAGGCGCCGCTCGAACACCAGCGCCGCGGATTCCGCTTGATCGTCAACGGATGCGCTGTAGCTCCCCAGAATTTCTTTTTCTTCCACTCCCACCGCCGCTGCTGGAAACTCTAGCCGCAGGACCGGATCGTTATGGGCAAACAGTAACACGCGTCCGCCCGGTCGCGCGAGTGCCAGGGCCTCCGGCACCAATGATGGGTTGGGCACAGCCACCAGTACGGCATCTGCCCCCCGCCCTCCGGTACGCGCGCGAATTTCCTGCTGCAAATTTCCGGTCGCGGGATCAAAAACTTCTTTCGCGCCAAAACGCAGGCTCGCGGCGCGGCGTCCCGGCATGGGATCACTGGCATAAATTTCCGCGCCTTCGTATTTCGCCAGAATCATCAGCAGCATCCCGATGGGGCCTTGCCCGATGACAAGGACCTGTTCGCCCGCGGCGATACGCGCTTTGCGAACTGCTTTCAAACACGTGTTCACCGGTTCGACGAACGTGGCTTCCTCGAAGCTGACATCGGCGGGCAGCGCGACCATCCCGCGTTCGACAATCCAGGGCATCGCGCGCACGTACTCCGCGAAGCCGCCGCCGTTGGGATCGAATCCCGCCGTCAGGCCCGTCTTCTTATAACCCGCGCACTGCGAAAAAAGTTTCCGTTCGCAGTAAAAACAATTGCCGCACGGGATGTGATGAAAACTCACAACGCGATCGCCGGGTTTAAACTTGGTTACGCCCGCGCCGACTTCTACCACGGTGCCGGCCAGTTCGTGGCCCAGAATCTGCGGCGGCGGAACAAAACCGTGATGGATTTTCTTGATGTCCGTGCCACAGATTCCGCACGCCGCAACGCGGAACAGCAATTCACCTTCGCCAAATTCCGGAATGGGCACGGATTCGACGACCACTTGCCCCTTGCCGCGATACACACCGGCGCGCATGTGGCCGCGCTTGGGTTGACGCGCCTGGTGCGATCCGATTTGTTCGATGGTTTGGCTCATCTTCTTCAAATTCTCGCCGGCTATGGCGCCGCTACTCCGGAGGGCCGCTCTAGAATTTGAAATCTCTGCGATACGGTCGCGATGTACTTATCTAAAAATCGGGCCAGCGATTCCGCCGCCGCTTTGCTGTTCTGTCCTAGCCGCACCAAATCCGGGACCGCTGTTGGATGCAGCGCCACCTGCCCCAGGACGCGCGGAATACTCACTTGCCCTTCGTCGGTAAAGATCCGGTTCATATCGAGCGGCAACTCCTCATCAACCGTGTCGCTGATGGCACGAATAGCAACCGCCGGAATTGCGTACGCGGCGGATTCCAGGAGTATCTCAAAGCTCTCCATCTCGACGGCGTCCGAGTGCTCACCCAAGTGGCGCTTTTCTTCCGCGCTACCGACCACGCGCACGGCACTGTAGAACCGCTCGACCAACGTCGCGCCGCACTCCTCTGCAAACGAAAGCAATGGCGCGCTGCTCGTCAGTGTATTGCCGTTCGCATCCGTCAGCTCAGCTTCGGTGCGAATAGAGCGCGCCGCCAGAACTTGCCCGATTTGATATGCAGCCTTAAGCGCGCCCGCGAGCCCAGAAGAAACGCACAAATTAATCGACTCGGGATCGCTACCTAAAACTTTGGCGACTTCCAAGTGGGCCTGCTTCGGTCCGGCGCCCGTCAAAACGACTCCCACTTGAGCGAAGCCAACTTCCGCGCAAAATACGTTCGCTTCACCCCACTTGCCAGGGCGGAATTTGCGCATCGCGCGCCATGGCGCAAATTCATTTTCGAGCGCGAAGGTGACGAGTATTCTCATAGTGCTGCTCTACGCCGCTGCGGCCTCCGCCACGCGCTTGCTTCCGGCGCGAGTCGCAATGTAGCCGTGTTCTTCGTACCAGCGCACGGCGCGCTCCAGGGCTGCTTCTACTTTTCCCGGCTTATAGCCCAATTCCCTCGCCGCCTTGTCGCTTTCAACAAACATTTTATGGCGCGACATTTTCACGCCTTCCACCGGAATCCGCGGCTCGCGCCCCGCCAGGCGCGAGTAGAATTCGTCGGCATAGCCGGCCGCCAGCGCGATGCCATGGGGCAAACGCAGGCGCGGCGCCGGACGCCCGGTGATCGCCGAGAGCGCATCCAAGATTTGCTTCAACGTCATGTTGCGCGCGCCGAGAATATAACGCTCACCGATGCGGCCCTTCTCAGCAGCGAGCAGGTGGCCCGCAGCCACATCTTCCACCGCAACTACGTTCAAACCAGTGTCCACATACGCCGGCATCTTTCCCTGCAGAAAATCCAGAATGATGCGCCCGGTCGGAGTCGGTTTCCAATCACCGGGACCCACTGGAGCCGTGGGATTCACGATCACCACCGGAAGCCCCGCGCGCGCCGCATCGATCGCCACTTGTTCCGCCAAAAACTTGGAGCGTTTGTAATGCCCGATCATTTCCGCAAGCGTCGCCTGGGTCGCTTCGTTCGGCAGGGCGCCATGGCGCGGCACGGCAATAGTTGCAACGGTGCTGGTATATACGATGCGCTCGACGCCCGCGCGTTGCGCCGCCGCCAACAATCGCCGCGTGCCTTCCACGTTGCTTTCGTAAATCTCGGCGGGCTCGGGCGTCCACAGGCGGTAATCGGCCGCCACGTGATATACGCGCCGCACGCCCTGCATCGCGCGCTCCAGCGACACCGCATCGCCTAGATCGCCTTCAAACGGCTCGACGGGAAGACCTTCCAGCAGCGCGAGTTTGCTGCTGCGGCGCACCAGCACGCGCACAGGCTCTCCGGCAGCGACGAGTTGCCGCGCAACATGGCTTCCCACAAACCCCGTGGCGCCGGTAACGAGTGTAGTCATAGGGGGCGGCAAACCTGGTCGTGCCCAACCGATCTTCCCGGGCAGATGACCGATCTGCGGTTACATGCGACCAACATAGCCGCGTTCAAGGGAGCATTGAAGATTCTCGCGCTGCGGAAGCCGCAGCGGCGATCTACAGCGAGCGAGGTACGCATGGCCTAGGTCCGCAGTCCGTCGCGGCTTTGCAATTCCTCGGCAGGAATCTGCACACCGAGGAACTTGCGCCGGCCCTGGCGCAAGTTGTCGTAGCGCGCGAGGGCGTAGAGCGGGAAGGCGTTGCGGTAGATGTGATACTTCAGGTAAAAGACGCACGGAAATCCCGTGCCAGTAAATTCATCTTCATCCCAGGTTCCGTCTTCGTTTTGATTCGCTACCAGCCACGCAATGGCGCGCTCCACACATGCATCATATGGTCCGCAAACCGCGAGCAATCCAATGATGGCCCACGCTGTCTGCGAGGCCGTGCTCTTCCCTTTTCCTTTCAGCGCGGGATCGTAATAAGAGAGAACTGATTCGCCGAATCCGCCATCGGGATTCTGCACCTTGCGCAGCCAATTCGCCGCAGCTTGGCAATCAGCGCCCTGCGACAATCCGATCGTCTCTAGCGCGCGCAGCACGCTGCTGCTGCCATAAATGTAATTGACGCCCCAACGCCCAAACCAGGGACCTTCGGGAGTCTGATCGTGACGGATGAAAGCCCGCGCCCGCTGTATCACCGGATGATTCGCCGGCCAGCCCATCTGGCCCAGGCATTCCACGGCGCGCGCTGTGACGTCCGCCGTTGAAGGATCGAGCATCGCGTTGTGGTCCGCGAACGGAATGTGATTCAGGAATTGCAGGTTGTTTTCGTGGTCGAATGCGCCCCAACCGCCGTCTTCGTTCTGCATGCTCAACAGCCAGGAAAGCCCGCGCTGCATCGAGCGGCGCAAGCGTTCGGAATCCGGGTCGGCCACGCGGCCCAGAGCCATCAGCACGAACGCGGTATCGTCTACGTCCGGATAGAACTCATTCTTGAATTCAAACGCCCAGCCGCCAGGCGCGGCATCCGGATTCTTAACTTGCCAATCGCCCGGCCCGAGAATCTGATTCGCAACGACCCAGCGCTCGGCCGCGATGAGCGACGGATGAGCGGGATCGAGCCCCGCCTCTTCGAGCGAGACCATAGCGATCGCCGTGTCCCACACCGGCGAAATGCAAGGCTGCACGCGTAGCGTATCGCCTTCGGCGATTTCGTAACGTTCCAGAAAATTAATTTCGCGCGCCACCAGCGGATCCTGCGCGTCAGCGCCTTCAGCGAGCAGCGCGAAAATCGAATTCATCATCGCCGGGTAAATCGTCCCGAGTCCTTCGCTGCGTTCCAGACGATCCACCATCCAGCGCCGCGCGCGTTCCAGCGCCGTTTTGCGGAAAGGCTTCCAGCCCAGACGCTCGTGCAATTTCAATCCGCGGTCGAGCGCCAGGAACACGTTCCGCCAGGAAATGATGCGCTTATCCCACTTAAAGGATTTCGGTCTTTCGCCTAGAGTCTTGAACAGCTCCGTCACGGTAATTCCCGATGGCAGCTGCCAGTCCGGCTTGTGCGCGTAAACCAGCGCCAGCGGAATCACAATTCCGCGCGTCCAGGACGACATCTCGTAAATATTGATCGGAAACCAGTCGGGCAAGAGCATCAGTTCCGGCGGGATCGAAGGAACGATGCTCCAATCCACACCGCCGACCATTGCAAGATAGAACCGCACATAGGAGTTCGTCGCTTCCAGCCCGCCGAGTTCCAGAACTCTCTCTTTCGCGCGCAGGAGCGAAGGTGAGGCGGCGGCGTCACCCGCGAGACGCAGGGCAACGTACGCCTTCACGGTCGCGTTCAGTTCCGAAGGGCCGCCTTCGAAAATGTTCCACCCGCCGTCAGGCAGCTGTTTGCGGCGAATGTAGTTGGCAAGCTTTGCCGTTTTTTCGGATTCCAGATGCCCTAGAATGTGGAGGTAAAGGATGTAGTCGGATTCCAGCGTGGTGTCCGCTTCCAGCTCGGCCCACCAATAACCGTCCTGAGTCTGCGCGGAGAGCAGCCAGTTCGTCGTGCGCGCGACCGCCTGCTCCACCTGAAATTCGACATTTCGACTGCGGACTGTGGCCGTACCCTGCGAACTGCTTTCGTTCGGGGCGTCCACCTGCAGTCTTACTTTCGGCGTCATCAATCCCTCAGTACTATTTGACTGCATTGGCACCGGGCTTGATGCTTCCCAGTGCTCCTCGGGCTGCCAATCCAGCAGCTGCGGGTTGTTGCGATTCCCCGAGGTATAATTCTTCGGAACTATTTATGGCCCACAGACCGCTGCTTGATCTGGTAAACAGCGGCTCCGCCATAGAACCGCATCCAAAACCAGCCCCCTCTGCCACCCAAATCCCAGAGGGTTCACGCTAACGCTAATATTATCTTTGGGTTTGCCCTTAGGGTCAACTAAAAACGGGCCACCCATTCCCTTAAAGGTAGATGTGCGAAGGGGCCAGATGGCTGCTTAAAATGTTTCAAATTGGCAAACGACTGGGCAATAGTGTGCAAAAGCGCTGTCAGGTTTTTCCTCAATTGCACAACCGCCGTTGAGGAAAAGCGAACGGAAATCGAAGCCGGCTTGTGCGTTGAGTCTAAATGGGCCGTGGATTGCGATTCGGCAGCGAGAGTATTCGCATGCGGCGGGCGTCATTCGCCCGTTTTTGCCTGTTCCAATTTACGTACTCGTTCCGCCAGCTCAGGCAAGCGCGACAGCCAACCATATTGCTCCTTGAATCGCGCGAAAGGCCTCGCCGGCGTGCCCCAGACCGTCTGTCCGCGGCGTATGGTCTTGCCGCTCGGTATGCCCGCTTGGGCGCCAATGATTGCATCGTCCTCCAGGGTGCAGTGCGGGGCGATGCCCACCTGGCCGCCCAGCAAAACTTGCGCGCCGATCGTGCAACTGCCGGAGACGCCGACCTGGGCGGCGATGATCGAGTTTCTGCCGATCCGGACGTTGTGCGCGACCTGCACCAGGTTATCAATCTTGACGCCCGTTCCAATTTGGGTCGCATCGAGCGACCCGCGGTCAATCGTGGTGTTGCAGCCAATCTCGACGTCGTTGCCAATTTCCACGGAGCCAATCTGGGGAAACTTGATGTGACGGCCGTCACCGAATACGTAGCCGAAGCCGTCACCGCCGATTACTGCCCCCGAATGAATTTCTACGCGATCCGCCAGTCGAGCGCCGGAGTAGAGTGTGACGCGAGGATGCAGCCAGCAGTTTTCGCCGACGCGCGCGCGGCGGCCGAGGAAGCAAAATGCGTCCACCGCTGTTCCGGTGCCGATTTCCACTTCGTCTTCAATCACCACGTATGGACCGATGCGGATATTCGGAGCCAACCGCGCGGTTGCGGAGATTATCGCGGTGGGATGAATTTCCGGGCGCACAGCAGGCCGAGGGAGCAGCCACTCGCCGGCTTTCGCGAAGGCGAGCTTCGGGTTCTCGACCGCCAGAATTGTCTTGCTGGATAAATCCGTGCCCGGCACAGCGAGAACACACTCTGCCGCGGACGCCGCAGCCCGTTCGACCTGGCGCGGCGAGTCCGCGTAGATCAGATCTTCAGCCTTCGCGCTCTCTGGATTCGCGAGGCCGGAGATCGGCGCTTGCGCGGCTCCTTGGATTTTTGCTCCCAGGTACTGGGCGAGTTCGCCCGCCGTATGAGTCATGCCTGCACCTCGTCTGGAAAAATGAATCGTTGCCGAAAATCCGCGCACCACGTCACGTCACGCGTCAATCTAGAACGGATAAATCGGCGGCTCGCCCGGCGGACGCGTTTTCCATCGTTTGTGTACCCAGAGCCATTGATCCGGGTGCGCGCGAACGTAATCCTCGATTACGCGAGTGAAACGCTGCGTATTCTCGCGCACGTCCGCTTCTTCGTCGCCGGTGCGGGAAAGCTCGACGGGCGGCTCGAATCGCAGTCGATACTTGCCGAGAGAAGCGTCCCAAATTAGAAAGCCGGGAACTACGGCGGCGTCCGTGCGCAACGCAATGCGCGCCAAACCGGAAGTGGTGGATGCCGGGATCCCGAAAAAATCCACGAAGACTCCTTCTTCGAGCGCGGTGTTGTGATCGGAGAGAATGCCCACCGTGCCGCCATCGTCCAGAACCTTCAAAATCGCGCGCGCGGATTTATTTTTATCTATGGGACGATTCCCCGATAAGCAGCGGTAACGATTGATCAGGGCATCCACGTGTGCGTTGGAAATCGGACGCACCAGAAAATGCAGCGGATGTCCGTAAAGTGCGTGCGCGAAAGAAGACAATTCCCAGGCGCTCATGTGCCCGGTCAGAAACAGCACGCCTTTTCCGCGGCGTTGCCCAACGTCGAAATTCTCAGCGCCGTCAATCACCACGATCCGCGCGATGTTCTGCGGCGTGTACCGCGGGAATTGCGAGAATTCGCCAGCCATCCAGCCGATTTGGCGAATCATCCCGCGGATGATTTCCTTGCGTTTTGCTTCGCTGCAGTCCGGAAACGCCAGATGCAAGTTGAACATGGCGGCCCGTCGCAACGGGGTGCGGAACCCATAGGCCGCGGACGCGAACGACGCTCCCACGAATCGCGCGGCCGGCCGCGGCAGCAGTCCCAGTAATTTCAGCCCTGTCCAGGCGACGGCATATTCCAACCATTCCCGCATCGCCGGTCATTATGCAAGAGCCTGCGGAGCGGATGCCAGCAATCGTTCCGCAATTGTGCATTGGTGCTTTCCGTTGTGATTGGCCGTCGCATTTCCACGTTGCGATGCTACGTTGAGCCAAGCGCGCGCGGCGCCGCGCTTCGCGAAACGAGATTGGCGGGGAGGATGTTAGACTCATCGCGCTTTGCACGAATTGACACAATCTCGGCGGAACACAAACTTCGCGGCGCTCGCTGCGGCCGGCATCGTGATTCTGGTTTCGCTGTTCGCGAACCTCGGCGCAATTGGTCTTGTCGGTCCCGATGAGCCGCGCTATGCGTGGATCGCGCGCGCCATGGCCGAAACCGGCGACTGGCTTACACCCCGGCTCTGGGGCGTTCCATGGTTTGAGAAGCCGATTCTCTATTATTGGGCGGCGGCGATTGGATTCTGGATGCATTTGCCGGCAGAGTGGGCGGCGCGCTTGCCCTCCGCGTTTGCCGCGCTGGCCGCGGCAGCCGCCATCGGGTGGTTCGCGTGGCGGCACTACGGCGTCGACGAGGAATTGTTTGCAAGCCCTGTTCTGCTCGCGCCCGTGATTTTTGCTACGAGTGTTGCGGGCATCGGATTCGCACGCGCTGCCACTCCAGACATGCTATTCAGCGCGGCGATCACGCTGGCAATGGTCTGCGCCGGAAGCGTTCTCAGACGAGCGGGGGCGATGCGTGTCGCGGATGGCGTGTCGGCGCAGACTGAAAAACACAGTCTAGCCATGCTTCTGCTGTGGGGAGCCTGCCTCGGCGCGGGAGTGCTTGCGAAAGGGCCCGCGGCGGTAATACTCGCGGGCGGAGCCGTTGGAATTTGGGCCCTCGCGACATCCCAGTGGCGCGCCGCGATCCGGTTGGCGCATCCTGTCGCCATCGCGGCGTTCTGTGCGGTGGCACTGCCCTGGTATGCGCTTTGTGCGCTGCGCAATCCCGACTTCCTGCACGTTTTTATTTTTCAGCACAATTTCGAACGCTACTTGACGCCGCTGTTCCAGCATCAGCAGCCATTCTGGTTCTTCGCGCCCATCACGATTCTCGCGCTCTTACCGTGGTCCGCGTTCTTAATTGTCTCCGCGCAGGATGCGCTGCGGTTGTGGCGCGAAAAATCCTGGACGAATTCCCCCGGCTTCTTTATCGTCTGTTGGGCGGCATTTCCCATCCTGTTCTTCAGCTTCTCGCAATCGAAGCTGCCAAGTTACATTCTTCCAGCCGTTCCCGCGCTTGCATTGGTCGCCGCAATCAGCGCTGCTCGTTCATTTCAAGGAAGCCGCGTAAGCGCAATCATCCTGAGCGCGGGAATCGGCGTAACCTGGATTGTGCTGGCCGCCATATTTCTTCATGCGACGCACAAACTCCCATTCATGGAGATAGGCCGTGCCATCCGGATATTGGCAGCGGCAGCGTTAGTAATCGCGATCGTCGTCGCCGCCGGAATTCTCTACGCCGGAATGCACAAGAATCTTCGCCTGGCTGTGATCCTTTGCGGCGCATGCGTTGTCGCGATGCTGGAAATTGCGAATACGGCCGTCTTGCCGGCGCTCGACCCGTACATTTCAGCAAGAGCCCACGCAGCGTTCTTGCGCGAGGATCTTCATCCCGATCGAATTTTCACCTACCAGTTGCGGCGCACCTGGAGTTATGGCTTGGCGTTTTATTTCCACCGCGAACTCCCGGAATGGTCGCCGCAGGATCCGGATGCGGCCCTGGTGCTCACTTCGCGCCAGGGGTTTGAAAAAATAGTGAAGGCAGGAAGGTTTCAAGGAACTCTGGAATCGCCGCAGCAGGGCATCCTCTGCGTACCGATTGAGCCCGCTCCGCGCTAGTTACCAGGGGCGCGCGACGTCGCGGGGAGATTCAACAGGAAGAAACTGACTACCTGGCTCTCGTAGTTCTTGCGGTCCTCATCGGACATGTCCGGGTAACTAGTGCGATCGCGGATCAGCTGCTTGGGCTCCGGCGCACGCTCGAAAAGCTTCGTCATGTCAGTGGCCAGGTCGGGGCGATCGTCCGACACGAAGAAAAGTTTCGGTATTCCCTTGGTGCGAATCAGCTGCGCCGTAACCGGCGGCTGGTCCCGAAATTGATAATTGAGCATGCGAAAACCGAGATCGCAGAGTTTGCTGACGTACGGCAGAACGGTGAGGCCGGAGCGCTTCACTTCGATCTGAATCATGTCTCGCGGATCGGCATAGGCGTCGTCCACGATAAACGCGGAGACGCGAGGATCGGAGACGGCATTCTCCAGCACCACGTATCCGCCCATATCCACGCCCCACAGCCCGAAATGTTTGGGGTCCACATCGTCGCGCGTGGCCAGTGCGTTCATCGCCGACTGCAATTCCGCCACTTCACGATAGCCCAGCGTGGTGACACCGGGGCTGGTGCCGTGAGCGGCAAAATCGAACAGGAACACGTTGAACTGCTGGTCCTGCAGCGCGGTGACCAGCGTCAAGACGTCCGACCGCTGCGAATGAAATCCGTGACAAACCACGATCGTAGGCGAACCGCGCAATCCCGGATAGAACCACCCGTCGCGCGTGCCGCCATTGGCAATTGGAAACGAAAACGCGACCGGGTGCCCCATCATCACGTTCAGGTCAATGGCTGAGCCTGCGTGCGCGGTGCGCAGCACTTGATACAGCAGAAATCCGGAAACGGCGGCGACGGACACAAATAGGAAGAGCGCAATCGCGAAGAGTCCCGAGAGGAGCTTAGCGATACGCGTTGTTGGATAGCGTAGTTCTGAAAGGAAAGCCATCCGGTAAGCGCGGGCGCACGCGATTCTCGCCTCGGCGAAATGCATGGTAGCACAATTTCTCGCAACAGCAGGGTAGGCTGATGGTACAGGCAGTTACACTTCAGACAAATTCCCATAGCCACCGGAACCTGCGCGGGTCTCGCCTGCACGCGCTCAGCAAGTCCCGCCAGTTGGGTTCTGCCGGCCCACATGTTTATAATGGCTTTGGGGGTTGTTTCCTTTAATACATGCAGATTGTTGATCTCCGGCAAATTCAGGCGCGGACCCTGGACCCGCTGTTCCAGGAAGAAACTCGCCATTGGCGCGACGAGTTGCATTGGGACTACCGCTCTTCGATTGAGCTGATTCGCAGATTCATTGACTCGCGCTCGCTGGGCGGGTACGTGGCGATGGAAGACGGCAATCCAGCCGGATACGGCTTCTACGTTCTCGAAGATCACAAGGGACTCATCGGTGGATTATTCGTTTCTTCGCGGTTTTCGCAGGAGCCGATCACCCGCGCGTTGGTCACTGAGATGGTGAACGCGCTGCACGCTACCCCGCGCCTGGAACGCGTCGAGGCGCAGCTGATGCCCTTCGGCACCGAGCTCGATCCCGTATTTCTCTCGCAGTATTTCAAGCTGTACACGCGCCAGTTCATGTTGCTGACGCTGGCGGACGCCAAGCTTGGCGGCGCGGCTCTCTCCAGCGGCCTGCGGCTGGAGCCGTGGAGCGATCGCGCATTTGAATCCGCGGCGCGACTGATCCAGCTGGCTTATGCGGATCACGTGGATGGAGAAATCAACGATCAGTACCGCACCGAATCCGGGGGGATGAAATTCCTGCGCAATATCGTGCTGCTGCCGGGTTGCGGCCAATTTTTGCCGGAGGCTTCTTTTCTGGTGCGTCCCGCGACGGGCGAGCGGCCGATCGGCATGGTGCTGACGTCCACCGTGGCCGAACGCGTGGGCCATACTACTCAGATTTGCGTGATGCCCGGATATCAAGGCCACGGCATTGGCCGCGCACTGATGGAGAGCGCGATTCAAGCGCTGCGTAGAAGGCGCTACGATTCGCTTTCGCTCACCGTGACCAGCGTCAACACTTCCGCCGTGCGGCTCTACGAGCATCTGGGATTTCGCACCATAAAGAAATTTGCCGCGGGAGTTTGGCAGGTTTAGCGGAATTACTTCTTCACGCGATCCTTCAGCAACACCTTCAGCTCGTCCATGAATTCCTTCACATCCTTGAAATCCAGGTACACGGACGCGAATCGCACGTAAGCCACTTTATCGAGCTTCTTCAACTTCTGCATGATGTGCTCACCGATGTCCTTTGTGGTGCGCTCGCGTTCTGGCGCTTCACTGACGAATTGCTCGGCCTCATCCACGATCATTTCCAGCTTGCCCACTGGCACGGGCCGCTTCTCGCAGGCCTTTAACAAGCCCTGTAGTAGTTTGGCGCGCTCGAATTTTTCGCGCCGCCCATCCTTCTTGATCACCATGTAAGGAATTTCGTCGATGCGCTCGTACGTGGTGAAGCGGCGGGCGCACTTCAAGCACTCGCGGCGCCGGCGGATTAGATCGCCGGTGCGCGCCTCGCGCGAGTCCACAACTTTATCGTCCAGATTAGTGCAGAAGGGGCATTTCACCGCGTTTCCTCTCCCGGTTTCGCAGGATGCGCGCCGAGCACAATTTCCTCTGCCACGGATTCGGCTTCATGCTCCGCGGCCGTCGCCATTTTGCGCAGCTCGCCCATAGACCAGCCTTCGCGGAATAGCAGGGGCAATCCCGCGAGGCTGCAAGACGCAAACGTGAGCAGCCACACCACGATGGACATCGTCGCCGCCGGCACCTTTTCTACTCCAAAGATCAGCGTCAACACAACAAATGTCGCGACTTGTGCGCCGCCACCCACGCCGGGAAATTGCACGGCTGACCCTACCATGGAAAACGCCAGAACCAATGCCGCGTCGGCAATAGTCAGTTCGCCCACCCTGCCGCCAAACGCGTGCGCCACCCACCAATAACACACCACGATCAAGAACCAATGCACCGCCGAAAGTCCGATCAACGCACCCAGATCATTCCACGTTCGTATTCCCTGCAAGCCTTCGGCAAATCCTTCCAGCAGCAGAATAATCTTCCCGCGCCAGCCGATGCGCCACGAAGGCTTCTGCAATCGTCGCGCTAGCCATTCCGCGCCGTGATAGCGGAAATAAATTAAGAATCCGACAGCCACCAGCAGTCCGACAATCAGCAAACTGCCCGCTGAACGCGTTAGCTTCAATAATGATTCGTCTTCAGCGCTGACCGGGCCGCGCTGCTCGAAGAGCAGCAGCGCAGATCCCGCGATAACGGCCGTAGCAGCTACGTCGAAGACGCGCTCCAGAACGTAAACGCCGAACATGCGAGGGATCGAAAGCCCATCCTTCTTCGCTATCAGCACAGGGCGAATGGGCTCGCCCGCGCGGCCCAGCAGAAACGTGCACGTGAAACCCATCAGCGTCGCGCTGTAGACATTGCCGAAATGCGCCGTGCCCAAGGTGCGCGAAAAACGCATCCAGCGCAGTGCGCGAATCGCAAAACACACATAGATCATCGCCACGGTGAGGACCAACAAGGAAAGCCGCGCATCGCGCAGCGATTGGCCCACGGTGGACCACTGGAACCCTTCCAGAGTGATCGAATTGCGGAATTTGTAGAACAGTCCGCCAAGCGCAACCAGGGCCAGCAGCAAGAGGAGAATCCGACGTGAAGTGCGCAGCATTGATTTTGCACCGTAACAGCAAGCTTCCGGGAGGTCAAGGCGGGTCTCGCGTTTCATTTGCGGCGCGGTCCGAAAACCATCGCGGCGCTTGTGTTCCCGTCACCAAGCTAGATAAGATGCGGCACAATGCAAGTCTCCGCGGAGGCACAAGGCCGCTCGACGCTACGCGTCGTGCGGCGCGCGGAACTTTTTAGCCCAGGATTGCGTTACATCTTGTGAGGCTGAAAGGGAATGCAAGCTGCGAGGCTAAAGACGATTGGAGCCCGACGCCCAACTGGTGCAGGGATGTCTCCGGGGCGAAGGGCCGGCCTGGGAGGAACTTGTGCGGCGGCACACCCGGCGCGTTTTCAATCTGTGCTACCGGTTCACCGGCAACTCCACCGAAGCCGAAGACCTGAGCCAGGAAGTTTTCTTGCGCATCTACCGCACGCTTGCGAGTTACCGGCCGGCTTTCGGAGCGTTTCCCACGTGGCTCACCAGCGTGACGCGCAACCTGCTGGTGGATCATTACCGGCGCACGCGGCGCGACAGGCTTACCGATTCGATCGAGGACGCGATGCCCAAGCTGGAGAACAAGCAGTCCGCCGCGCGCACGCCGGACAAACTGGCGCTGGCTTCGGAATTGAGCGCACAGTTGCAGCAGGGCCTTTCGCGGCTGTCGCCAGAATTGCGCGAAGCGGTAATCCTGCGCGATTTGCAGGGCCTCGACTACAGCGAGATTCAAACCGTCCTGGAAGTGCCTGAGGGTACGGTAAAATCCCGCATTAACCGCGGGCGCATCGAGCTGGCGCGCATCTTGGAAGAAATGGGGCTTCGACCGCAGAATTGATTCGCGGGAGTGAGAGTATGACGGACTGGAACTGCGCACGAACCGAAGAAAGGCTGAGCGATTTCCTCGACGGGATTCTTTCGCCCGCCGAAGCAGCGGATTTTTCCGCGCACGTCAGCAGTTGCGATGCCTGCGGCAAGTTGGTCAAGCAAGTGGGCGGCCTCGTCCATCAGATGCGCGCGCTCGATGCGCTCGAAGCTCCGCCGCAGCTGATTCCGAAGATCCTCGAAACCACACTAGGCCCGCGACGCGCGCACAGCGCCGGCTGGCAGCGCTGGTTCGCCTGGGTTCCGCAATTCTGGCAACCGCGGTTCGCCATGGGAGCGATCACGGTTGCGGCGACCATACTGATCGTCCTTTACTCTACCGGAATTTCCGCGGCAAAACTGAAGAAGGCTGATCTCAGCCCAGCCAACGTTTTTCGCACCGCCAACCGGCAGGTACATCTCACCTATGCGCGCAGCGCCAAGTTTGTGAACGACCTCCGTGTGGTATACGAAATCCAGACGCGCTTGCAGCCCGATGCCGAGCCTTCTCCCGCGATCACGCCGGCACCTGCGCCGCAACAGAACTCGCAGCCGCCTTCGGTGAATCCGCAGGAGAAATCGCAGACCTCACCGCATCCCGGTCACACCCAGTCGCGCAACGGCACGATGCTGGCGTCGCTGCTCAATGGCAAATGGGCGGAAAATGTCGGCGCGATCGTGATTGGTAACATTCCGAGGAGCCCTCGATGAATTGTGCGGTGCACACAGACGTCCCGGCCACCGGTTACTGCCGGAATTGCGGCAAAGCGTTGTGCCCGCAGTGCACGCGTGAAGTGCGCGGCGCGCTCTATTGCGAAGAATGTCTCGCGGGACTGCTCGGAAACCCGCCGGCGTCGGAACCCGGAAAAGCCGAAGTGAATCCCGGCCTCGCCGCCACGCTGGGGATCATCCCCGGCCTGGGCGCTGTGTACAACGGCCAGTATTTGAAGGCTCTGATTCACGTGCTGATCTTTGCGGGGCTGATCGCGGCGCTCAGCAGTGACCTTCCCGACGCCTACAACGCATTTCTCGGAATCGCTCTCGGCTGCTTTTATTTTTACATGCCCATCGAGGCCTACCGCACCGCGCAAGCGCGGAAGAAGGGAGAGCCCGAGCCGGCGAATTTGATCGAAGGACCCGACCGCAAACCGATTGGCGCGTTCGTCCTGATTGGCATCGGCATTCTGGTGCTGCTCGCGAATTTCGGCCTGTTGCAACGCGAGTGGTTTTCCAAAAGCTGGCCCGTAGCGCTGATCCTGGTCGGCGGATGGATCCTTTGGGATCGTCTGCACAAGAATTCCTAGGGGAGGCGAAAATGAGCGATTCAAGTCGTACCGTTTGCCACTGCCCCCACTGCAAGATTCGCGGCTTGATGGGCCCGCTAATGATCATCACCGTGGGAGTGCTTTTCCTGATCGGCGAATACACGCGCTTCAGTTTTCTGGAACTTTGGCCAGTCTTGTTGATCGTTGCCGGCGTCGTGCTGACCGCGCAGTCACTCGCTTCCAAAGAAGGGCATCTCGGCTCGTGAGGCGCGCGTGAGCAACGGCGGGCGACAACGCAGTTCCATTTTTAGCGGCTTGCTTCTGATCGTCCTCGGAATCCTGTTTCTTCTCGCACGCTTCCATCCGGACCTGGGAGTCTGGCACCTCTTCTGGCGTTTTTGGCCCGTGCTGATCATTCTGTGGGGCATCGCCAAGCTGGTGGATCATATGAGCGCGCAGCGCGCCGGCGACGCGCGCCCACCACTGCTCACAGGGGGCGAAGCTGCCCTACTGGTGCTGGTAGTCTTCGTGCTGGCGGGCATGGGAATTTACGCGAAAGTTCGTGAGAGGCATCCCGATCTGAATGTTGACTTGGACTTTCTGAATCACAAGAGCAATCAAAGCCAAGAACTCCCGCCGAAAACAATCCCGGCCGGCTCGCACGTTATAGTCACGACGGCGATGGGGAACATCGTGGCCCACGTCGGCGATGGAAATGATTTGCGCGTGAGCGTCACTGAAACCGCAGAGGCATCAAACGAGTCGGCGGCTGACGACCTGTTAAAGTCACTGAAAGTAGTGATCGAGCAAACCAGAGACGGCTACGCCGTTCACCCTGTGAACCAGGAATCGGATTCAGGACACGTCACCGTGGACCTCGACGTCACGTTGCCCAAAAACGTGTCGCTCGCCGCTGATTCGCATCACGGCGACGTTTCCATTTCCGGCCTGGCCGGAACTGTGAACGTCACAACGCAGATGGGAGATATCGAGGTCCATGACGTCGGTTCGGATGTAACCGCCCAGCTAGCGAAGGGTAACGCGCGCATTGACGACATCACCGGCAGCGTGCGTATCACGGGCCACGGAGACGAAATCGAGCTGAATGCCGTAGCGGGCGACGCCACATTGCAGGGTGAATTCTTCGGCCCGGTCCGCATACGCAACGTGACCAAGACCACGCATTACACATCGCAGGCCGGCGATCTCACGCTGTCGCATCTGACCGGGCTGCTGGAATTGGATTCCGGGCAAATTGACGTTTCCGACGTCGGGGGCTTCGCGAAACTCGCCACTCATGACAAGGACATCCAGGTAGAAAATGTCGCGGGTCGCCTGGATATCGCCGGAACCCACGGCGACATCAAGGTGACGTATGCGCAACCGCCGCGCGAAGAAATCAATATCGCGAACGGAACGGGAGAAGTGGATCTGACGCTGCCCGCAAAATCGAGCTTCGAAATCTCCGCAATCTCCCGCTCGGGAGAGGTTCAAAGCGAGTTCGAGGCGCCAGGATTGCAGCCCGCCGACGACAACGGCACCGGGCGCCTCAGTGGCAAGGTCGGCTCCGCCGGCCCGAAAATCCAGATCGTCACCAGCTACGGAACGATCTATTTGCGCAAGTCTTCGTGAGCCTTTTTCTAAACTTCACCGCCGCGCAAGCACTCCGAGCGCGCCCTGCGAACGCAGATGCGGTCAATCCATAATGGTCCACTGAAGGTACGGGCGCGAGATGGATTCGATTACGTCCTCCGGGACTTCTGCAAGCGCGTCACTGTCGCGGTCCGCCTGTTTAAACTGCACATCTACCTTGATATATGGACAGTCGATGGAAACATACGTCCGCTCGAATCGACTGGACCTTCCACCTTCCGTTGTGAACACCTTGGAGAGGTCTTTCCTTTGCATACCCGGCTTAATCTCCCCGATCTGTCGCAAGATCTTCGCAATCCACGCCGTTCGCTCCTGCGTCAGAGCCTCGCTCATTGGAACAGCTTCATCCTGGAGTTGCGCACGGCCCTTGGCCCACTGAGGTAGCACGCTCTTGTCTGACGGTTCTGTCACTCGTTCGACGACACGAGCGGTCGGACTGTCAAACAATTCATATGTTCCAAGACCGCCGAGCGGACCAGAGTAAACGGCCACGAACTGACCGTGCTTCCAAAAATGCCATTCCCGAATCGGCTCACCGGGTTCGATTGTTTTCTTCACGCCGCCCTTGAAATAGATCTCCAGCCGTAGCGGCTGCCAGGATTCTCCCGGCCTCAGCGGAACGCTCACGGCGCATCCGACCGTCTGCAGATCTCCGGCCACCGTGGCTTCCATACAGTGCCCAGCCTCTGCCATCTTGATCAGCTTCCTTTCGTCGGTACTGACGTAGATGTTTCCCTGAGCGTCAAACTCTGCCTGCGCGGTGTAGTCGAATTTCTGAGCCGCGACCCTCGGGATCGATACAATGAGACTCGCAACCAGAGCTGCGCAAAGACTTCTCTGCTGCGGGGAGAGGAGGCGAGACGATCGCGAGCATTCCAGGGCGCGCGCGGTCTCTGTTGGAGCCTCACGCGACATTCGCACTCGGTCGAACAATCTCATGGCGAACCTCCCACGCAAGAATCCGAGAGCCGGGCGCACAGAACTCGAGACTAGGTGCCGCCGCGCAAGCGATCGAGAACTGCGAAGAAATCCGGGAACGAAACGCCCACGCACTCCGAGTCTTTGATCACCGTATCGCCCTCAGCACCAAGCGCCGCTACCGCCAGTGCCATCGCGATGCGATGATCGCCGTGCGGATCGACCTTCGCCCCGTGCAGCTTGGTTCCGGCTGAGCTAGCGGCGCGGCCTTCCACGCGCAATCCGTCTGGAAATTCTTCCAGCCGCGCGCCCATCTGGCGCAATCCTTCAGCAAGCGTCGCGATGCGGTCGCTTTCTTTCACGCGCAATTCCTGCGCGTCGTGGATCTCAATTCCCTTCTCCGTGAACGGGCCCAGCGCCGCGAGCATCGGCAGCTCGTCAATCATCTCCGCCACCTGCGCGCCGGAGATGCTGCCGCCTACGAGCGGCGCGTGGCGCACGGAAACGTCGCCAATCAGTTCTCCATCGCGCAATTGCACCGACGCCAGATTGATCGAAGCGCCGATCGAAATCAAAAAATCCAGCACGCGCGAACGTGTCGGGTTCAGCCCGACGTTGTGCAACATCAGCGACGATTCCGGCAGCACCAGCGCCGCGCCGATCAGGAACACCGCGGAAGACAGGTCGCCGGGAACAATCAATCGCCGCGGCTGCAATTTCGGTCGCGGCTCGATGCGAACTTCGCCCTTGGCCACCGTAACGCTGGCCCCGAACTCGCGCAGCGCCAGTTCCGTATGATCGCGCGTACGAACAGATTCCCGCACGGTGGTCACGCCGTCCGCGTACAAACCAGCCAGCAGAATCGCGGATTTCACCTGCGCGCTCGGTACTGGCAGCGGGTAGTCAATCGCGTGCAGTTTTCCGCCGCGAATTTCCAGCGGCGCGCGGTCGCCATCGGTGCTGCGAATGTCCGCGCCCATCTGCCGCAAGGGATCCACCACCCTGCGCATGGGCCGGCGCCGCAACGAGCTATCACCAGTAATTGTGGTTGTGAAAGTTTGCCCGGCAAGGACACCGGAAAGCATGCGGATCGTCGAGCCTGAATTCTCCGCATCAATCGTCCGGCGCGAAGCTTTCAATCCGTCGAGCCCCTTCCCCGCGATGCGCACGTGCTCGCCCTTTGCATCCACCGCGATCCCCAGCCGCCGCATGCATTCCAGCGTGCTGGCGCAATCCGCTGCGGGAGAATAGTTGCGAATCTCGCTGGTACCCTCTGCCAGCGCGCCCAAGATCGCGTAACGGTGCGAAATGGATTTGTCTCCGGGCAGTTCCACCACACCGCTGACGCTTCCACCGGGCGAAATCGTCTTTTTTGCCATCGCAGGATTCTAGCATGGCGCGATTTGCTTCCCCGGTATACGCCGGGTATCATGAACTTCTGATGCCCGTGGCCCTCCGGAAATTGCTTCCAACCTTTCTCGCCGCTCTGATTCTCCTAACCGGCCCTTCCGCGGCAAAAGCGGACGACGCTCCGGCGATTTTCCCTCTCAGTCAGGTACAGCCGGGGATGAAATGTGTCGTCTACACGATATTTACCGGCGACGAGATCGAAAAAGTGGACCTGGTCGTGCTGGGCGTGCTGCACAACGCGATCGGCCCCAAGCAGGACATCATTCTTGTTCAACTGCTCGGCGACAGAGTGGAACATACCGGCGTGGTGGCCGGAATGAGCGGTAGCCCGGTCTATTACGATGGCAAATTGCTCGGCGCTCTCTCGCTGAAACTCGGCGCATTCACCAAGGAAGCGATCGGCGGCGTGACGCCCATTGAAAACATGCTCGATGTGGGAAAAGCGCCGGATGCTCCGCCGATACCTGCTGCAGATTCAGCCGCGAGCGCTCAACCGACGAATACAGGGATCGCCTATTCCGAGCCGCGTATTCCCCTCCCCGAGAATTTCGCGCGGCAGACCAGCGCCGGCGCGGGCCAATTTCTGGTGCCGATCGAAACGCCGCTGATTTCCACGGGCTTGTACCCCGAAACGATCGCGCAATTCAGTAAACAGCTCTCCAACTGGGGCATGGCGATGATGGCAGGCGGCACCGCCGCGCCTTCGCCGGAAGACGCGCAGCTAAAACCTGGCGACATGGTTGGCGTAGAATTGATTCGCGGAGATCTTTCGATCACGCCCGGCTGCACCGTCACCACCGTGGACCACGGCAAAATCCTCGCCTGCGGCCATCCGATATTCTCCTTCGGCAACGTTTCCATGCCGCTGGCGCGCGCGCATGTGCTCACAACGCTCGCCTCTGCGATGGCGTCCACGAAAATCATCACCACGGGCGGCACCATCGGCACACTCACGCAAGATCGCGTCACTGCCATCGCCGGCCATTTGGGCGATGGACCGCCCATGATTCCAGTGGACGTCACCCTGCTGGCAAGCGGCGCGCAAAAACAATTTCATTTTGAAGTGATCGAGAGCCCGCAGCTCACTCCTGTGCTGGTGGCGCTGGCAACCTACAACGGAATCGTAGGCAACGCAGCGTACGGCGAAGGCTCCACGCTCCAACTCGAGGGCGAGATCGCGATCAAAGGCCATACCACGGTTGAATTGAAGGATCTATTCGCGCCGACGGATATGCCGGTACCGGGCGGATTCTTCGTAGCCACCGACGTGCAGAGCATCTTCGCGCAGATTTACTCCAACCCTTACGAAATTCCCCGCGTCGCGGGAATTCATCTGCGCGTCACCGCGCTGCCCGAACGCCGCGCCGCCACCATCGACGACGCCTGGGTGGAAGCCAACGAAGTGCGGCCGGGCCAAACCGTCAAGGTGAAAGTCCAGCTGCGCCCCTATCGCGGCGCCGCATTTGTACAGGAATTCCCCATCACCATTCCCATGCAGGCCGCGCGCGGTCCGCTGCAACTCGTCATCAGCGATGCGGAAACGGTGAACCGCACTGTGCAATCACTTGCGGCCAGCTCTCAGGGGCAGTTGCCAGGCCTCGAGGAGCTGATTAAGCTGATCAACCGCGCGCATCAGAACGACCGCCTATACGCAACCCTCACGCAGCCCACTCCCACGCTGATGGTCGAAGACAAAATCATGCCCAATGCGCCGGCCTCCGCGATCAATGTTCTGGACCAGCGGCAAACTCCCGGCGGCGCGCGCCTGCTGTATCAGTCCACCGCGGGAGAATGGTCCGTCGAAATGCACCAGGTAATTTCGGGCGAGCGCACGCTGACGATTACGGTGAAGTGAGCGATGGCGCTGAAGATGCCTGCCAGCAAAGGAGATTTGCAGCGATGACACGGCGACTCATCTTGACGTGCCTTCTGGCGATGGGCCTGATCGCGCCCGCGCTCGTATACGCCGAGCACACGCATTTCTGGCGGCAATCAGACTATTCCGACTTCGAGAAAGGCACAGCCAAAGGTGTCGCCATCCGCAGCGACGGCAAGCTGATTCCCGCGCCGCAATTCGCAGCGTTCTCCGATCCAAATTTGATGTATCTCTGGGCGCTACGCACGGACTCGCGCGGCCGGGTGTACGCCGCAGGCGGCTCAGACGCAAAAGTCCTGCGCTTTGACGATCCCGCCAAGCCCACTACCGTGTTCGAGGCTCCGGAACTCTCCGCGCAGACCATCGCATTCGATGCCCACGACAATCTCTACGTCGGCACATCGCCCGATGGCAAAGTCTACAAAGTCACGCCCGATGGACAGAAGACGGTGTTCTTCGATCCCAAAGCGAAATATATCTGGGCTCTCGCGCTGGATGCGCAAGGCACTTTATTCGTCGGCACTGGTGACAAAGGCGAAATTTTCGCGGTAACTCCGGACGGCAAGGGCCAGCTTTTTTATCAAAGCGACGAACGCCACGCGCGCTCGCTGGCGTTCGACGCGAAAGGCAATCTTCTGGTCGGTACGGACCCCGATGGATTAATTCTGCGCATCGAAATCGCACGCGCGGCAGGCTCCAAAGATTCGCAAACGCCGACGAAAGCCGGTGCGGCCTTCGTCGTTTACGAGACAGACAAAAAGGAAGTAACGTCGCTGCTGACGGATTCCAGTGGAAACCTCTACGCGGCCGCTATCGGAGAAAAGCAGCGGCCTGCGACGCCAACTCCCGCGCCCGTGTTGAGCGCGCCACAATCAACCGCTCCGGCGCTCACCGCGCAGGGCGCCGTGACATTAGCAATCCAGGCCGCGGCAGCCGCGCAGTCTCCTCCTGCCTTCTCTCTCTTCCCTTCCACCACCGGAGGTTCGCAAGTGGTGAAAATTTCCCCGACAGGCTCTCAGGAAACTCTGTGGACCTCGCGCGAGGACCTCGTTTTTTCCATGGGATTTTCGCCGAACGGCAGGATTGTTCTGGGCACGGGAAATAAGGGCGCCATCATTGAGCTTCAGGGCGCCGGCATTTATTCGATCGTCGCGAAGACTGCTTCGTCGCAGGTGACCAGCCTGATTGCCGGGCGCGATGGACAGCTCCTCGTCGGCACCGCCAACCCCGGAAAGATTTTCATGCTGGGCCCGAGCCAAGAAGCTGAAGGCAGCTTCGAATCCGATCCCTTCGACGCCAAGATTTTCTCGCACTGGGGACGCCTGACATGGTGGGGCGAGAACGGTGCAACGCAAGGGAAAGTTTCCTTCTACGTGCGTTCCGGCAATACCTCCAATCCAGAAAAAGAATGGAGCCCGTGGTCGGGTCCTTACAAAAGTGCGAGCGGGGAAACCGTAGCTTGCCCGCCGGCGCGTTTCCTGCAGTGGAAGGCGGTGTTCCAGGCCGGCGACAAGCGCGATGCTCCGGAAGTCTCCTGGGTCAGCGTTGCGTACCAGCCGGAAAATGTGGCGCCCGTCGTGGACGATATCGTCATTCAGGATCCCGGTGTCCGCGTGCAGGGATTTTCGGCCCCGCCGGGGGGACCGGCAACGGCAGCGTCCGCGCAACTGAAGACGCCGCAGCGTACTGCCGGCGGCGCCAATCCGTTTCCAAACATCAGCGCGATGCTGGACACCGCGTCGAAATCGCTGAAGATGGACGTGCCTCCGCAGGGTTTCGAAGAAAAAGGTTATCAAAGCGTCCTCTGGAGCGCGCACGACGATAACGACGACGATCTGGTCTTCTCGGTCTACTATCGCGGCGAGGGTGAACAAACCTGGCGCCTACTGAAGGACAAGCTGGCGCAGCGATTTTACTCCTGGGACAGCACGGGCATGCCGGACGGAGCTTACTATCTGAAAATCGTGGCTTCGGATTTGCCCTCGAACCCAGCCAGCCAAGCGCTTAGTAACGAACGCATCAGCGAGCGCTTTGAAATTCAAAATACCCCACCGCGCATTGAAAACCTGCGTGCAGATCCCAGCGCCGCGGCTGCGAAGATTACATTTGAAGCAACAAGTTCAGGACTAGCGATCACCCGCGCACAGTACAGCGTGGACGCCGGAGACTGGCTGATCGTGTTTCCCGCAAGTGGATTATCGGATGGGCCTAAGGAAAGTTATCAGGTTGAACTTCCCGGTCTCACGCCCGGCCCGCACACGATTGCGGTGCAGATTTTCGACCGTTTCGACAACACCACCACCGCGCAAGTGGCGTTCACCGTGGCTGCGCGACCTGCGAGATAATTTCATCGCGTCAGTCCCGCGGCCGGCGCGCTAGTTATCCCAGTTGCGCGACACCGTGGTGCGCTCAAAGCGATCGATCGCCGCACCCACTGCCACCATCCCATGGGCATCGACGTTCTTCTCCACACGAACTATCCTCGCGTTGCAGCGCACATCTTCCGGCGCGCGCCCGGTTAACGCAGTCGGCAGCGTGAAAAAGATTTCGACGCTTTCACCGACGCTGAGATCTTGCCGTGTTCTGAATCCGATGCCTCGCTCGGATAGGTTCATGATTTCGCCTTGCTTCGGCAG
>Ga0181517_10001017_pt1 | contig 33276 bp, 21 predicted proteins | sample PEATcosm2014_Bin_31_FD_119748 | JGI IMG/M metagenome (GOLD analysis project Ga0181517, IMG submission 119748) | Peatland microbial communities from MTU Mesocosm Facility, Houghton, MI, USA - PEATcosm2014_Bin01_30_metaG | ecosystem: Environmental > Terrestrial > Soil > Wetlands > Peat | place... | reverse complement strand
TTTTGCCGCGCAGCGAGGCGCGAGTGAGGAGCATATCCTCTGGATCTGTGACGAGCGAGCAACGAAGCGGCGCGGCAAAAGACCAAGGCAAATTATCAAGGTTATTTCCGGACAGGCCCTTAGGCAAAAAGTGCCCTCCCCGCGCGCAAATCCTGCCCCGAATCCTCGGGGTGGGTTCTTTTTGCCGAAGCCAATAACCGCCTGGAACCAGCAGAATCTCTCGAGGTTCAAGCCGTCTGCCCCCTCCCCCGCTCGGGAGCCCGCTTTAAAGGGGCGCCCTGACACGATGGCACATGCGCTGCTTGGAAGATCGGGTGATTTGCGGATAGTTGGCACGAAAACTGAGCGGCAGATGATGACGAAGCAAACAACGTAACATCTGAATACAGACCCAACAGCGGAAACATAAGCACATGAAAGTTGTCATTCTTTGCGGTGGTTTGGGAACACGTCTGCGCGAGGAAACCGAGTTTCGCCCTAAGCCGATGGTGCCGGTGGGCAACAGGCCGATTCTGTGGCACATCATGAAGTATTATGCCCACTTCGGGCATAAGGAGTTCATTCTTTGCCTGGGCTATAAGGGCGAGGTGATCAAAGACTATTTCCGGCACTACCATTGGAATACCAGCGACGTGACCCTTCGCCTGGGCGCCAATCCGAAAGTCACTTACCACAATCACCACTCCGAAGAGGACTGGACCGTAACGTTGCTGGATACCGGCCAGGAAACCCAGACCGGCGGCCGGCTGCGCCGGGCTCTCCCCCACATCGATTCAGACACGTTCCTCGCTACTTACGGCGACGGACTGACCAACAGCAACATCAACGATTCCATTGCCTTCCATAAGCAACATGGCGGTCTGGCCACCGTCACCGCGGTCCGTCTGGAGGCCCGCTTTGGCGATCTGAGCCTGGACAAAACACGCGTCGTCGCCTTCAAGGAAAAGTCCAGAGCCACCGACCAGTATATCAGCGGCGGCTATTTCGTCTTCAGCAAGGGAATCGAGGATTACCTCGATGGAGACTTAACCGTGCTGGAGCAGCAGCCCTTCGTGCGCATGGCCGCGGCGGGGCGGGTCCATGCTCACCTGCACGAAGGCTTTTGGCAATGCATGGACACCTACCGCGAGCAGCAACTCCTCGAGAAGATGTATGTCTCAGGCCAGGCTCCATGGAAAGTCTGGTGAACGGCAGCTCGCGACCAACAACCCCGGCCATGACGATCTCTCCCCCATCTTCTCCGCTGGCCACCGACATGGACCATATTCTGAGCCATACCAGCGGCTTGTGGGAAGCCTTGCGTGACGCGCGCGTTTTCATCACGGGCGGCACCGGCTTTATCGGCCGGTGGCTGCTGGAAAGTTTTGTGGAGGCGAATCGCCGATTCGATTTGAGCGCGCAAGCCGTGGTGCTGACTCGCAACCCGGATCGCTTTAAAAACCGGGCTCCGCGCCTGGCGGCCGATCCGGCCCTCCGCCTCGTGCAAGGCGACGTGCGGACCCTGGCCGCCGGGGAGATAACCCGTCAGCTCGGCGTGAACGAGCCGGCTCGCTTTTCGTTCGTCATCCACGGCGCCTCCGAAACCACCCTGTCCGCGAATGAGCGAGAGCCGGTGAAGGTGCTGGAGACCTCGCTCGAAGGAACACGCCGGGCATTGGATTTCGCGGTCGAGTCCGGCGCCAAGAACTTTCTACTGCTGAGTTCGGGGGCGGTTTACGGCGAGCAACCTCCGGCGATGACCCAAGTCCCCGAGAGCTACCGCGGCGCTCCGGATGTCGCTCTGCCGCTCTCCGCCTACGGCGAGGGCAAGCGCCTGGCCGAGATGCTCTGCGCGATCTACCAGCGGGCTCACGGCCTGGATTGCCGCTTGGCGCGCTGCTTTGCGTTCGTGGGACCGTATCTCGCGCTGGACGCGCACTACGCCATTGGCAATTTTCTGGCCGACGTCCTGGCCCGGAGGCCCATCGCTGTCAAGGGAGACGGCACCCCCTGGCGCTCTTATATGTACGCCGCCGACCTGGCGGTTTGGCTCTGGACTCTCCTGCTGGACCCTCGGGCCACCGGGACCTACAACGTCGGATCGGGCTGCGCTTGCACGATCCGCGAGATGGCCGAATGCGTCGCGCGCCTCGGCCCCACCCCCGTGCCGGTCACGGTCGCCCGTGCGGCCGACCCCAGCCGCCCGGCGTCCCGCTACGTGCCGGATGTGACCCGCGCCAAACGCGAGTTGGGGCTGGACTCCTGGATCTCCCTGGAACAGGCGGTGCGCCGGACTTTGACTTTCCACCAGCAATCACAAATAGCAAGTTTATGAAACAGCCCCAGCCGCTCTTCATTCTCGAAATGGCCAACAACCACATGGGGGATGTGGCGCATGGCCGGCGCATGGTGCGCGAGTTCGCCGAAATCACGCGGGATTTCCCCTTCGAGTTCGCGTTCAAGCTGCAATACCGGGACCTCGACACCTTTATCCATCCCGATTACCGGACGCGGATGGACATAAAATTCGTCAAGCGATTCTCGGAAACCCGGCTCAAAGAGGCCGAATTCCTCGAGCTCAAAGAGGAGATGGTCCAGTGCGGCTTCAAGACCATGTGCACGCCCTTTGACGAGCGTTCCGTGGATCTCATCGTGAAGCACGGATACGACTACCTGAAAATTGGCAGTTGCTCTTTCACCGATTGGCCCCTCCTCGAGCGGATCGCCACCGTGGACAAGCCGTTTATCGCCTCGGCGGCAGGAGCTTCCTGGGAGGATATCGACCGCGTGGTCAGCTTCTTCGACCACCGGCAGAAGCATTTGATCCTCATGCATTGCGTGGCGCAATACCCGACGGCCACCAAGGACCTGCAGCTTAACCAGATTGAACTCATGCGCCTGCGCTATCCGCTGCTGCGCATCGGCTTTTCCACCCATGAAACACCCTCCGACACGGACGTCGTCCTGGTCGCGATTGGCAAAGGAGCGACCGTGTTTGAACGGCACGTCGCCCTCCCGACAGAACGCTATTCAGCCAACGGTTACAGCTCCGCCCCGGCCCAACTGCGGGCCTGGCTGACGGCGGCGCAGAAGGGCTTCGACCTGTGCGGCCTTGCCGAGGAGCGGGTTGCCGGCACGGCCGAGGAACTGGCCCAGCTCAACGCGTTGCGCCGCGGCGTCTTCGCTCGATGCAAGCTCGAGCCCGGCCACCGGCTGAGCGCGGAAGACTATTTCCTGGCCATGCCCTCAGCCCCCGGCCAACTGGTGGCCAACCAGCTTTCCAAATACCGGTTCTGCACCACCCGCGAGGCCATCGACGCCAACGTCCCCATCCTGGAAACCTCCCTCGACCAGGTGGATCACCAATCCAATGTGCGGGCCATCCTCCAGGATGTGAAAAAGCTGCTCAAAAAGAGCCGCATCACCCTGCCCTCCTCCCGGAGCGATCTGGAGATCTCGCACCATTATGGACTGGAGCGGTTTTACGAACATGGCGCGGTAATGCTCAACTTCATCAACCGCGAATACTGTAAGAAGCTGCTGGTGATGGTGCCCAACCAGCGCCATCCGGAACACGCCCATAAGCAAAAGGAAGAAACCTTTTACGTCGTTTTTGGCGATATCACCATCACCCTCGACGGCGAGGAGCGGTCCTACAAAGCCGGCGATCTGATTCTGGTCAACCGGGGCGTTAAACACGGGTTTTCAACCAAACACGGCGTCATTTTCGAGGAGATCTCCTCCACGCACTACACGAACGATTCCTATTACACCGACTCCGGAGTCATGCATAATGGGCACCGCAAAACATTGCTGACGTACTGGATGGATTGAATCGCCACAAGCTGGGTATGAAGACGATTGTGTGGGATCTCGACGACGTGCTCAACAGCCTCCTGGAGTCGTGGCTGGCCCTGGCGTGGTTGCCCGAGCACCCGGAGTGTCGTCTGGCCTATCACCAACTGCGTTCCAATCCCCCGCTGCGGGAGTTGCAGGCCACCCGGGAGGCTTATCTGAGTTCCCTGGATCGATTCCGCCTTTCCGGCCCGGCCCAGGAACTGCGGCCACATCCTCTCGTCATGGCGTGGTTCGAGCAACAGGGATCCCGCTTCCATCATCACGTCCTGACCGCCCGGCCGAGCCGCACGGTTGCCCCCGCCGCCGCCTGGGTGTTCGCCCATTTCGGCCGCTGGGTTCGACATTTTCACTTCGTGCCCAGCCCGCGTCCTGGGGACGCGTTTCCGGCCTATGACCGGACCAAGGCGGAGGTGCTGGGGCACATCGGGCCGGTGGACTTTTTCGTGGACGATTCGCCCGAGAATGTCCGCCAGGCGGCCGCGCAGGGGATTCGGGCGTTTTTGTTCCCCCAGCCCTGGAATCAATCCGTTCATTCAATTGAGTCAATCCTGGCAGACCTGGCGGAGGACGTTCAGCCCTCGCTCGCCTCCGCCCTCTGAGCTATGTCCAAACCCATCTTAATCGGCTTTTTACCCCCGCTGGGCGGGCTGCCCAAGACACCCGACTTTTTCGATTACCACCAGGCGCTCATTAACACCGGTGACATCGCCTACACCAGCGCGACCACCCTGCTAACCGCTGGCCCGAATCATATGGCCTGGAACTCCAGCGCCAGCGCAGCAGTCGTTAACGAAGCCTTCTCCCAGGTGATCTGGGCCATTCCGTGCCGCATTGCCGCGCCTCCGATTTATCCGGATGGCTATCCCTACGAAGCTGCCACCCGGTTCATCGAGCAGTTGACCATCCCCTTCACCGCCCTGACCGAATCCGTCCAGTCCAACACTTACGAATACGATCCTGACCTTCACCGAAGGCTCACGCCGGAGGTGGTCCGCTATTTGAAAGTCATCGCGGAAAAGTCAAAAATCGTGGGGACTCGAGGGGAGTATTCGGCAGGCGTGCTCAACCGGCTTGGCATCCACAACGTCGAGCCGATCGGATGCCCCTCGCTCTTCTGGAACGGCCCCGCCCTCAATCCATCGCTCCTGCGGAAAAAGCCCTTTTCTGAAGTCAAGCGCATCGCGGTGGCCTATTCCAATTACCAGATGAACCCTGGCTCCCGGATCGGCAAGATGCTCGAGTTGGCAACCGCGCGCGATTACTATTTCGTCGAGCAAACGTCGAATATCGTTCCCAAACTCCTTTACTACCCGGGCCGGATCGAGGCGGCAGACCTTCTGAAAGCCAGCCAATTGTACGGGGGCCTGCGCCATCTGCGCCGGCTATTCAATCGAAACCGAGTTCGCTACTTCACCAATTACCACAACTGGAAAAGCTTCGTGGGAGGAATGGATTTTGTTTTCGGCGCCAGGATGCACGGGCTGACCCCGGCAGTCCACTCCGGGGTCCCAGCCTATTTCATCGCCCATGACAGCCGGGTCCGGGAAATGTGCGAGTATTTCCACCTGCCCTTCTCGCCCGAAAAGGACTTCGCCGACACGGACTTTGATGCTGAAGCCCTTTACGATAAAACCGACTACCAGGCAGCGATCAAGGACTACTCACGACTCTACTTCAAGTTCATGATCTTCCTGTCGCATAACCAGATCCTGGCCAACACCGACTGGAATCTTGCGCCTATACAGAATCTGGATTACCGCCCCGCACCCGGTGTGGAGATCGAACTGGATCCCCGGAGCGACGACCCGATCAACCTGCATCACACCAACGAGTTGTTCGACCTGGGAGAATCCATCGCCAAACAAGGCAGCGCGGACGGCTATGAGCCTCAGGTCTCGGCCTGTTGCCAACGCTGGCTCGCTGAACTCGCGGCGAATCCGCAACCCTGCCCGGAGGCGGCGGTACCGGAGCAGCCAAGCGCGCAACCGGATGATTCACCCGTTCTGGCAGCCGGATAAGTTTAGGTTCAACCTCCGTACAAAAGACTAATCCAATGACTGATTGTTTTGTTCACATCCCCAAAACGGCCGGGAGCACCGTCCTAACATTAATCACCCAGAACTACGCACCGACGGAGGCAGCCTCCATCTATGGCGATTTTCAAACCGTCTTCGCCCGATCGACGAGCCTGGTGGGAAGAGCCGCCGGCTATAAGCTCATTCACGGGCATTTTCCGTATGGAACGCACCTCAACCTGGGACTGAGGGCCGCCCGCTACTTCTTCTTCCTGAGGCATCCGGTGGAGCGCCATTTTTCCGATGTCGCCCACGGGCTGCGAGAGGCCCGCCATGGCGCTCATTCCTACCTGACCGCTCCCGGGTCCGGACCGTCAACCTGGGCGACGGTGAGCGATAAGTGGATCGGTTTTCGAAACACAACAACTCACTATCTCAGCGGCGCGTTTTTCAGCAAAGAGATCGATCTAACCGACTTTCATCGCGCGGCACAAGCCGTGCAGGAGAGCGAGTTTGTTGGGATTTCTGAACGGTTCAATGAATCCGTGCTGATCATGGCCAGAAAGCTGGGCTGGTCCAAGGTCCTTTACGAGAAGGTCAACGTTGCTTCTAATCCACTCAAAGACGTGGTCACCCCCGCGCTCTGGAAGGCCTGTGAGTCCCGCCTGTCCTATGATCTTGGTCTGTACGAAATAGCGCGCGAGCGATTCGATCGCGACGCGCGCAGCTATGGATCCCTCCTGCGGGAAGCCGCCAGCCAACTGAAAGAGTTGGTCGACCTCCAAATCAAGGCCTTCCCGGACCTGGACAAGACCCGGTACTTCGCGGGCGATCCGCTCCCCTTCAGCCAGAGGATGGGCGTGACTTATCGGGCCGACTCTCCCCTCGCACTCTGGGTTGCAAACAAAACCGAAAACCGCCAATGGCTCGCCCACACGCTTGCCAACGCAACTTCCTCGGGACGTCAACCCGTCCACGCATGAAGCGCCCGTCATGGAGCCGAGAGGGTCGCCCTCTATTCCAGCGGGACGAGCTTTTGAAATGAAATTATCCGACTACGTCTTCAAGGCCATCGCCGGCGCCGGCGTCAGGCATGTCTTCATGCTGCCCGGCGGCGGGTGCATGCACCTGTGCGATTCCCTCGGGCGAAATGGGCAGTTGTCCTATGTGGTCAACCTCCACGAACAGGCCAGCGCCATTGCCGCCGATGCCTATGGCCAGTACACCAACAACCTGGGTGTGGCCCTCGTCACCACTGGCCCGGGTGGCACCAATACCATAACCGGTGTCGCCGCCGCCTGGCTGGACTCAACCCCTTGCCTCTTCCTCTCAGGTCAGGTCAAGCGCGCCGACATGAAGGGCTCTCGCGGCATCCGGCAAATGGGGTTTCAGGAGATAGACATCGTCCGGCTGGTCACGCCGATCACCAAGTACGCCGTAACCATCACCGACCCGCTCACCATCCGGTATCACCTGGAGAAAGCCTTGTACCTGGCGCGCCATGGCCGCCCTGGACCTGTTTGGCTGGATATCCCGCTGGACGTTCAGGCCGCCGAGATCTCCGAGCCGGATTTGCGAGGCTTTGACCCGTCCGAACTCCCGCCGACTTCAGCCCAAACGCTCGCGCGATCCTCCGCGATACAAACCGCGGACTGGCTCCGAACAGCACAACGGCCCGTTGTACTGGCAGGCAATGGCGTGCGCCTGGACCGCGCCCTGCCGGAGTTCCATGCGCTGCTGGAGCGGCTCAAGATCCCGGTTCTGACCACCTGGAAAGCGGCTGATTTTTTAGCGGAAGACCATCCCCTCTATGCCGGCCGCCCTGGCGCCGTCGGACAACGCGGCGCCAATTTCACCCAGCAAAATGCCGATCTGCTGCTCGTCATCGGCGCCCGGCTCGATTTCGGCCAGACCGGTTACATCCACCGCTACTTTGCCCGGGGCGCCAGGAAAATCCTCGTCGATATCGATCCGTCCGAACTCGAGAAATTCGATATGAAGATCGATCTGCCGGTCGCTTGCGGTGCCAAGGCATTTCTGACGGCCCTGATCGCAGGACTCGGGGAGGCAAAAGGGTTGAACTTCTCGCCCTGGCTCGAACGCTGCCAGGCTTGGAAGCGCCGTTACCCGGTGATGTTGCCCGAGTTCGCAAACCTGCCCGATGGCATTAGCAACTACGCCTTAATCGACGTCCTCTCCGACTGCATGGCGCCCGAGGATGTGCTGGTTCCCGGCAGCTCCGGCGCGTGCAGCGAGACCACGATGCAGGCCTTTCGCGTCAAAGCCGGCCAGCGCATCTTCAACTCCGAAGGACTCGGGCCGATGGGTTTCGGCATCCCCGCAGCCATTGGTGGCTGCCTGGCCAGCGGCGGACGCCGGACCATTTGCCTGGACGGGGATGGCGGCTTTGTCATGAACATTCAGGAACTCGAGGTCGTGCGGCGGCTAAACCTGCCCATCAAGTTCTTCGTCCTGGACAACAACGGTTACGGCTCCATCCGCCAGACGCAAAACGCCTACTTTAAGGATAAACTTACGGCCTGCGACCCCTCAAGCGGGCTAACTTTGCCCAATTTCATTAAAATCGCCGAAGCGCACGGCCTGGAAACCTGCGAAATACGTACTTACGACCAGATCCGGCCGCTGGTGCGGCAAATGCTTAACCACGACAGACCGGTCGTGTGCGTGGTAAAAATTGCCCCTGCGCAGACGACCTCGCCACGGTTGTCCTCCGGCCAACGGGCCGACGGCTCGATGTATTCGAAGCCGATGGAAGACCTGTGGCCGTTTTTGAACCGCGCGGAGTTCCGGCAGAACATGCTGGTGCCGCCAATACCGGAAGAAACAACGAACAAATGAGTTCGACCGCCGCACCAAGGCGCACCAGCAGGGTGACCTCGTCTGGCCCGCCCTGCCCCCGGCTCGCCACTCCAACCAACCGCATCCTCGCCACGCCCCTCGAAGAGCTCGAAGCACTCCTGGCCGAGGATCGTGTCTCGGTGGAAAAACGGGAGACCACTGCCTTCGACGCCATTGCAGGCCCTTTCAACCGTTCCCTGATCTTGTTCGGGGCTGGCCGCCTGGGACGCAAGACCCTCGCCGGCCTTCGCCGGCTTGGCATCGAGCCGTTGGCTTTCGCCGACAACAACCCCGCCTCCTGGAATCACCCGATCGAAGGCGTCCCGGTGCTCCCGCCGCAACAGGCGGCGGAAATCTACGGCCAGAAGGCCGTCTTCGTGGTAACGATTTGGCGGGCGGGCGGGGAGCATCGCTACGACCGCACCCAGGCGCAGTTGCGCCAACTCGGCTGCCAGAGAGTTGCCCCGGCGGCCATGCTATTCTGGAAATACCCGGAGACCTTCCTCGATTACTACTGCCTCGGGCTGCCGCATCAGGTCATCGCGGAACGAGAGGCCGTTCGCCAGGCGTTCTCCTGGCTCGAGGACGAGGTCTCACGCCGTGAATACGTCAGCCAGGTTCGATGGCGCTTGTGGCTGGACTTCGCCGCGCTGGCCTCCCCGGACAAACAGGAGCAATACTTCCCCGAGGACATCTTCCGACTGCGGCCAGACGAGGTGCTCGCCGACTGCGGCGCCTTTGATGGCGACACCCTGGCGGCGTTCCTTCGCCGAACCGGCGAAGCCTTCGGCCAGATTACCGCACTTGAACCGGACCCCGCAAACTTCCAGAAAATGTCCGCGCGCGTGGCCCAATACTCGCCGGCTATCCGCCGAAAAATCCGGCTCGAGCAGGTTGGCGCGGCCGATTTCTCCGGCTCCTTGCGCTTCGATGGGGACGGCAGTCTCTCCTCAGCCGCCAATCCCGAAGGCGCGCTGGAGGTCCCTTGTGTCACTCTGGATGAGCTCCTGCGCGACACCCCGCCCACTTACATCAAGATGGACATCGAGGGTGGCGAGCCGGAAGCATTGCGCGGCGCCCGCGAAATCATCCGCCAATCCGCGCCGCTGCTGGCCGTTAGCGCCTATCACAAACCCAATCACCTCTGGCGCATCCCGGAGCTGATCCGATCGCTGCGCGCGGACTATCGGCTCTACCTGCGTCCTCACAATGAGGAATGCTGGGACACCGTTTGTTACGCCGTCCCGCCGCATCGCTCCAAACGCCTATGAATGCCGCCCTCAAGTCGCCGCAGACCCAGGACCCGGAACAACTCTTCGCCCCGCGCGAATGCGAGGTTTGCCACGGAAAACGGCGCCGCCTCCTCTATCGGCAGCGTTTCGTCCCCATGTCCGAAGGCAGCCTGCTCACTGGCTATAACGTGGTCCGTTGCGGCCATTGCGGATTTTGCTTCGCGGACTTTCTGCCGGGGCAGGATGTCTTCGACCGTTATTACCACGACATGTCGAAGTACGAACTGCCTGCGGCTCCAGCCGAGCCCTCTCGCTTCGACCTCGACCGCTTCCAGTCCGCCGTCGAGAAAATCCAGAGCTTCATGCCCAACCGGAGCGCGCGGATTCTCGAAATCGGCTGCGCCACCGGCTTGCTGCTTTCTCGATTGAAAGCTGCCGGCTATCAGAACACAGCCGGTCTGGACCCCTCCCCTGCGTGCTGCAAAGCCGCCGGCCGGCTCTACGGCATCCCCGTGCAACAAGGCACCCTCTCCACCTCCGTCATCGAACCCGGAACCGTGGACCTGCTCATTGTGGTGGGAGTGTTGGAACACATTCGCGATTTGGAGACCGCTTTCAGGCAGATCACCCGGATGTTGAGCCCGCAGGGACGGGTCTTTGTAACTGTTCCGGACGCCAGCCACTATGCCGCGGGCGAGGATGCTCCGTACCAGGAATTCAGCCTGGAGCACATCAACTACTTTGGTCCCGGATCGCTCGCCAATCTCATGTCGGTTCTTGGCTTTAAATGCCTCTTCTCCGAACAGGCCCTCCAACCGGCCAATCAACAGACGGTGACCCCGGTGCTGCATGCCGCGTTCCAGCAACTCCCCTCCCGCACTCTCGCGACCCCGTGGGTCGAGGATGCCGAGACGGGTTCCGGATTGGAAGCCTACACCGAGAAATCCGCGCGAGACAACGAGGCCATCCAGCCAATCTTGCGGGGAATTGCTGCCGGTGGAGAGCCGGTCATCATTTGGGGCGCGGGCAGCCACACGCTTCGATTGCTCGCGGGCAGCCCGCTGGGCGACGCCAATGTGACCGCCATCGTCGATTCAAACCCTCGCTACCAGGGCAAGCGCGTGAACGGCGTGCCCATCCTCAAACCGGAGGCGATTCGCGGAATGCCGGGAACCATCCTGATTTCCTCGCGCGTCTTTCAGGAGAGCATCCGACACCAAATCCACGAGATTCTCGGCCTGCAGAACGAAGTGCTCACCTTGTACAACTTCGCCTCTTAATCCTCTCCATCGCTCTCAAGCGCGGAAACATCATGAACTCACCCCTTCCCGGCACTATAATCGTCTATGGTCCCGTTTTCGCGCGCAGCGGTTTCGGGCTGCTGGCCCGCGGCTGGGCCATGGCGCTTCATGCGGCGGGGGCGAAGGTGAAGATTGTGCCGGTGGATTGCAACGATCCGAATGCGACGGGGGGCTTGGACGATTGCGATTCGTATTTGCTGCGTTCGCTCCAATACACGCCGGTGACAACACCCGTGACCGCGATCTTCGCCTATGTGCCGATTTATGTCTGGCCCAAGGCGCCGCTGCCCGAGCCCCACGTGCGGATCATGCTCACAACCTTCGACAGCACCGCGAACGCCGCCAGCCCCCCGTACCGCCTGGTGTTCATGTGCAATCAGATGGACCAGGTCTGGGTCGCCAATGCGGCTGAGGAGCGGGCCTGGGTCCGGGCGGGCCTGGAACCGCACCGGCTTCGCTGGTTCAATTGGCCCCACGAATGGATAGACAGCACCGTCCTGCCGCCGGCCGCGCCTAAGCCTGCGCCGGGGCGGCCCTTCCGCTTCCTGCACACCTCGCTGTTCCTGCCCCGCCGCCGTCTGGATGTGCTCCTGCGCGCCTTCTTCGAGGAGTTCCCCGCCCCGGACCAGGCAGAGCTTTACCTGAAGATGACCTACCCAACCTGGCACCCGGTGGCCGGCAAACCGAAACGCGACCTGCGCGAACTCATCGATCGGCTGCGCGCGCTGACCGGTTCTCGGGCGCCCGTGACGCTGGACGAGAGCCTTGGCACACGCCTGGACATGGTGCGGGTGATCGACAGTTGCGATGCCTACGTCTCGCCAGACACCACAAACACAGCGCCGGTTTCCGAGGCCATCATTCGCCAGCGCCCCGTCATCATCACCGACGGCTGGGGTGTGGACCTGCCGCCGCAGGCGCTAACGGTCCCCAACAGCCAGGAACGCATCCAACTCACTCCCGAAATGGCGGCATATATGCCCCACCAGCGGGGGGCGAGTTTCCCCGCGCTGGACGTCGGCGCCCTTCGGGCGGCGCTGCGGCAGTGTTACGATGTGCCTCCCGAGGCCCGTCGAGACCTCGTTCAGGCCGCCACGCAGTACATGCGCGAGCGCTATTCTTATGCCGCGACCGCTCCGGCTGCCATCAAGGCCATTCAGGAGGCCTGGGCTCATAAGTCACAGGCCCCACGTATCTCGGAGGCTTCACCGGCCCCCGCCCGAACCGCTCCCTCTTACCCACAGGCCGCCAAACCAAAGAATATCATCTGGTGCGGCTTGCAACTCTTCTACGGCAAAGTCCCCAGCCAGAACCGGGGATGGTGCCTCGAATTGATCCGGCGTGGCCACCAGGTATCCCTGCGCCCGTCGAATGGACCCTTTCAAATCGAGGAACTACCGCTGGAGGCTCGCCCCGAGTACCAGGAGTTGGCCGACCGTTTCTTTGCGCCGCTCCGTGGAGCCGCCGATGTGAACGTCTGCAGCCGCTGGCATCCGATTTTCCGCGAGGAACCCGCCGCCAAACAGGTCATGGTCAATACCTGGGGGCCGGGCGCAATCCCGGTCGACTGGGTGCGAAACATCGACCAGTCTGTGGACGAGGTCTGGGTGCCAAGCCGGCACGTGCGCGACAATTTCCTGCTCGGCGGCGTGCCCGAAAGCAAGCTATGGGTCATGCCCGCCGGTGTGGACCCGCTCCTGTTTCGGCCGGAAGTCCCTCCCTGGCCCCTGAAAACCAGGAAATGCTTCAAATTCCTTTTCGTAGGCGAAACCAGTCCAAGAAAAGGGCTCGACTGGCTGCTGCAGGCCTATGGCAGCGCCTTCTCCCGCAAAGACGATGTCTGCCTTGTCATCAAGGACATCGACTGCGAGGATTACTATTGGCGCCGGGCTTCGGCCGATCTTATCAGAAAATTCCAGGACAACCGGGGCTTTCCTGAAATCGAATACCTGGATTCGATGCTGCCTGAAAAGGATCTGCCTTCCCTCTATGCCGCGTGTGACTGCTTCGTCCAGCCATTTCGTGCGGCGAGCCTTCCGCTGGCCGTATTGGAGGCGATGGCCTGCGGCATGCCCGTCATCACCACCGGATATGGAGGGGCCTTGGATCTGTGCGATGATCGCGTCAGCTATCTTCTGCCTGCCCGCGAGGCTCAAACCCAACAGGACTTTGTCGGCCATTGGCGCGTTACTGGCCCTCAGCGGCATGCGGAGATTAACCTCGCCCAACTGCGCGAGCGCATGCGCCACGTCGTGGCTCATCAGGGGGAAGCCCGTAAAATAGGCGGCGCCGCTCGCGAAAAAGTCTGCGCGCAGTTCGACGTCAAGAAGCAAGTCGAAACACTGGAAGCGCGCCTGGCTGGAGTTTGCCAACAGCCCGCGCCGGCCCGATTGCCCATTTCAATCTCCGGCGCGCCGGCTCAGGCTGCCCCACCTCCGCGCCCCGGCGGGGCTTTGCGTTGGCTTGGATTGAAGCAATCCTTTGGTTCCGTGCTGTTCGTTGCGCCCTTCTACAACCGGAGCGGCTATGGCACCGGCGCTCGGTCCATCGTGGCCTGCCTGCAGGCCGCCGGAGTGCCCGTCCGCATCGTGCCGGTCGACAATGTCGAGCCGGGCATCAACGATTGCGACATGGCGGCTCTCAAGGCCCTCGAGCATACCCCCTTGACTCTGCCGGTTGCCGCTATCTTCTTCCATGTCCCGCAGCCGCTTTGGCTCAAAATTCCCCTCCCGGAACAAAGCATTCGCATCCTCTACACTACCTTCGACAGCAGCGCCCAGGGTAATCAACCGCCAGCCGCGTGGATTGAGATCTGCAAGCAGATGGACCAGGTCTGGCTGATGACCAAGAGCGAGGCTGAAGTATTCGCGAGCGCGGGCGTGCCTGCCCATAAGATCCAGGTTGTCTGGTGTCCTCATCCCTGGGTCAATAACTCCAGGCTGCCCTTGCCCCTCACAGCGGAAGAGTCCCCTGCCCGCTTCCGGTTCCTCTCGCTCGCCATGTTTTTGCCTCGCCGCCGATGGGATACCCTCATCGAGGCGTTCCTGTCTGAGTTCCGCAACGGTGAGCCGGTCGAGCTCTATCTCAAAGTCAATTACCCTTCCTGGCATCCGGTCCCCGGCCAGCCGCGGCGTGACTTGCACCAACTGATTCAGTCGCTGCGCCAAAAGACCGGCTCCACTGCCTCCATCATCCTGGATGAAGAACTCGGGACCCGGCTGGACATCTGCCGGCTCATGGATAGCTGCCAGGCTTATGTTTCGACTGATACGTCGTCAACCGCCCCCCTCGGTGAGGCGCTGGTCCGCGGCCGCATGGCCATTATCCCGGACGGCTATGGCGTGAATCTGCCCTCCTGCGACAGCATGCTCATCATCCCTGCCGATCCGGCCCTCAAAACACCGATGACCCCCGAAATGCTGCTCTACCAACCCCATCATCGGGGCAAGGACATGCCCTTGCTGCGCGTCGAAGATGTGCGTTGTGCGTTGCGCAGTGCCTTCGAAATCCCGCCGGATCGCCGCGCGAGCATGGGCCGACTTGCCAGTCTGTTCATGGAAGCCAGCTTCGGTCCCAATTACCTGACCCCCATCATCTTCGATGCTCTCCGAAACGGGTTCGCCCAAAAAGCCAAAACCCCAAGACCCACCCATGCGCCAGCTCCCAAGGCCACTTCCCTCTCCTTGCAGCCCTCAGGGCCCGTCTCCGTCCGCTGGGAGGGGTCGTTCCTGGATCTTGGCAGCCTTTCGCAGGTCAACCGTGAGCTGACAAGCCAGCTTGCCTGCCGCCCGGAGGTCCAGATGACCCGCCGCAGCAACGCAAGCGAATTGCCCACCAACATCAGGCCCGAGTTCCACGACTTGGCCGCCGAACTGCAACGGCCAGCCCCTCTCGCCATTCAAGTGACGGTTCGCCACGCCTGGCCGCCGGATTGGCGGCGCCCCGCCACAGGCAAGCTCGTGGTCATTCAACCGTGGGAATATGGTGCCTTGCCGCTCGACTGGGTCGCCAACAGCGGGCAGGTCGATGAGTTTTGGCTCCCGTCCAATTATGTCCGCGACGTTTATGTGAAATCGGGTGTTCCAGCCGAAAAGGTCAAAGTGGTGCCCAACGGCGTCGATCCCGATAGATTCCATCCGGCCGTGGCGCCAATGAACCTGGCAACCAAGAAGGGCTTCAAATTCCTTTTTGTCGGCGGCACCATTCATCGCAAAGGAGCCGACGCGCTGCTGCAAGCTTACTTACAAACCTTCACCGCCCAGGACGACGTTTGCCTGGTGATCAAGGATTTCGGCAGCCAGAGCTTCTACACCGGCCAAACGCTGGACAAGGTCATCCAGGAAGCCAGCCAACGCACTGGAGCGCCGGAAATCCTGTATCTCACCGAGGAGTTCGCCCCCGAAAGCATCCCCGGCCTTTATACCGCCTGCGATTGCCTGGTCCATCCCTACCGCGGCGAGGGCTTCGGCCTGCCCATCCTTGAGGCGATGGCCTGCGGCCTGCCCGTCATGGTGACCGCCGGCGGGGCCGCGGACGACTTCGCCGGCGAGGAGTTCGCCTATCCGATCCCCTCCACACAAAAGCTCATCGGCGACACGATCAGTGGCATGAAATTGACCGAACGCGGATGGCTGCTCGAGCCGGACGCGACGGCGTTGGCCGCGCGGATGAACTGGGTGGTTGAAAACCGCGAGGCCGCCCGAGCCAAAGGCCGCCACGCCAGCCAACACGCCCGCCAGGCATGGACTTGGGCGCACGCCGCCCGGATCGCCGCCGACCGCCTGCAGCAATTGGCGGCCGCCACCCCACGCTCCTTGGCGCGTCGAAGCGAAGCGAAGACAGCCACGCCTCACGGCCCTCCCCCACCCTGCGCCCTTCTGGGCCAACTGGCCCCCGCGCGCCAGTTGCTCGGCAACAAGAAACCTCGCGAAGCCTGGAGCGCCGCTCTCGCTGCCATCGCCTGCCGCCCCTACCATCCCGAAGCCTATCTGTTGCTGGCCGAAATCGCCGAATTCGCCGGCGATGGCCAAGCCGCCCGCGCGTGCGCCGACCATGCCCATCGCCTGGCCCCCGGCTGGAAACCCGCCCGTCAGTTCCTTAAACGCCCGCTCAAAGGCAATACCCGTCCCGACTGGCTCGCCCTGCCGGCAACCCTCCCTGGCGCGGCGCAGCGACCTATCTCGCCGAAGCCCGACGAAGGCGGACGCGAAGACGGCCACGCCCCACGTCTTACGATCTGCCTCATCGCCAAAAACGAGGAACAATTCCTCGGCCAGTGTCTGAACTCGGTCAAGGGCCTCGCCGATCAAATCGTGTTGGTCGATACCGGCTCGACGGATCGCACCGTCGAAGTTGCCAAGGAGCACGGGGCGGAAATCCATCATTTCAAATGGTGCGACGATTTCAGCGCCGCGCGCAACGCTGCCTTGGAGGCTGCCCGCGGCGAGTGGGTGCTCATGCTCGACGCCGACGAGGAATTGCCGGCCGACCAGCATGCCCGCCTGCGCGCCGACATGAAAAACGGCAGGATTCTGGCTTTCCGCCTGCCGCTGATCAATCGCGGCCAGGAAAACGAAGGCCATAGTTTCGTGCCCCGCCTCTTCCGGAATCTGCCCGGCGCTCACTATACCGGCTGCATCCACGAGCAGGTGTTCCCCAGCCTCCTGCCGCTCTGCAAGTCCTGGGAACTGCCTACCGGCCTTGGCACCGCCCAAATCCTCCATCACGGCTACACCAAAGGCATGGTCAAGGACCGCAACAAGATCGCGCGCAACCTCGCCCTGCTCCGCCGCGCGGTCGAGGAAAACCCCGAGGACCCCAACCTCGTGATGAATCTCGGCCTCGAATTGGTCCGCTCCGACGACCTGAACGCGGGCATCGAGTACTATCGCCAGGCCTTCGACCTCATGTCCGAGTGGCCGTCGGCGGATATCGTGCCGGAGTTGCGCGAAGTCCTCTTAACCCAGTTTACCTGCCACCTCTACAAAATCCGCGCCCATCACGAGGTCGTTAGCGTGCTCTCCTCGCCGCTGGCGAAAAAAGGCGGCCTGACCGCGTCGCTGCACTTCGCCCTCGGGCTTGCGCAATTCGAGCTCAAGAACTATGCCGAGGCCGCCGACCAGATGCGCCAATGCCTGGCCAAACGCCGGCAGCCGGCCCTCGCCCCCATCAACATCGACATCCTTAGCGCCGGGCCGTCCCACTGCCTGGCCATGTGCCTGGCCCGGCAAGGCGATGCCTCAGGCGCTGAGAGCGCCTTCCAGGCCGGCCTGTCCGAACAGGGCCGGGTCGATGACCTCAAGCTCGAATACTCGCGCTTTCTGGTCGAACAGAATCGCCCGGTCGAAGCCCTCCAACGACTGCGCGAAGTCGTCAGCGCCAACACGGCCAACTCCAACGCCTGGCGGCTGGGCGGACAAATTGCCTTGAGCCGGCCCGAGTTCCTCAAGGTCGCTCGCGACTGGACCGCCGAAGCCGCCCGCTGCCTGCCCGAGGACGCGACGATTGCCGAACAGCGTGGCGAGGCGATGCTGCTCAACGGTGACCTCGCCGGCGCCCGGGAGGTCTGGCAGCGATCCTGGAGTGACAGCCATCAGCCCCAAGCGCTGGCAGGCATGGTATTCTGTGATATTGCCGGCGGACAGCCGCCTTCAGCTCCTCAAACCGAGTCGGAAGACCTCGCCGCCAGCCGCGCCTTTATCGCCCTCTACCAGAAGTGCCTCGCCGCGCACGCCCGCGGACTCATCACTCGGGTGAACGAGCGGGTGGACCTGCTGCACAGCGCGCTGCCCACCGCAGCCTCGATGATCCAGGCTGCCCTGAGCGAAGCGGAGCGCCCCGCCGAACCCGCCTGCGCGAGGTAAGGGATAAAAGGGGCTTACGAAGGGGGCAACCCGACAACCTGACAACCTGATAACCTAACCCCCTCTACCTATCCCGGATCACATCCGGCGGCAGCTTCTTCAGCATCTCCCCGGCCGGCTCATACCCTAGCGCCGCCGCGCTTTCGAAGCACTTCCGCGCTCCCGCCGCGTCCCCAAATACATGGTAGAGCGTTCCCAGGTTGTATTGCGCTAGAAACGTGCCCGATCCCCGCACGCTCTTGTATTTCTCCGTCTCGCCCAAGGCCAGGCAGCGCTTGAAAGCTTGCTCAATTCTCGGCAGGTGGGAAATGTGCTTCGCGGAATTGCTTCGCACCATGTTCATGAAGAACAACCCGCAAACCAGGTGGAAATCCGGAAAGTCCTCCAGCGCGCCGCCCCATTGGCCAATGACCCCCAGCCCGGCTTCAAACCGCTTGAGTTCCATTGCTGAGTAAACAAAATCCACAATCGCATTGGGCGCAAACGGATCCTCCGGCCGCAAAAGCGGATACGCCCTCTCCAGGCGGTCGAACGCCCTCTCGGTCTGGTTGAGGCTCGCATGCTCCAAGGCCAACTGGTACAGCAGGTAGGCGCTGGCCGGCGACATCTCCAGTTCCCGCTCCAGCAGCCTTAGGTTCCGCTCCGATTTCTTGGCTTCCAGGTAGCCATCGTGCCACAGCTCACCGTGAAGGTTGACCCGCGGCAACGGCGACGCAAGCTGTTCGTGTATACGGCCCTCAAAACGGATCCCTCGGGGAAAAAGCCGCGACACGAAACTCTGCGAACGCAGCGTCTGGTTGTTGCGCCGGAAATCGCTGACAATCTTCAGCCGCCCGATGGCGGGGCGCCCCCCGATAAACTCCACGATTTCGCCCGCCAGCGCCTCGCTCGCGTACTCGTCCGCGTCCAGCACCAGCACCCAATCGCCGGCGACCTGCTCCAGAGCGAAATTCCTGGCCGCCGAAAAATCGTCGTTCCAGGCGTAAGTCGCCACCTTGGCCCGAAACTCCCGCGCGATGCGAACGGTGTCGTCGGTCGATCCCGTATCGGCGACGACAATCTCCTGGACAATGTCCCTGACGCTGCGCAGGCAGCGCGCCAGGCAGCGCGCCTCATTCCTGACGATCATCGCCAGGGACAATCGGATCGGTTCGGATGTCATTCGCACCAAGATGATCCACGCGCAGCGCAAAAAGGCAATACCGGTACGTCACCCGAACAGCAGCGGCACAGTTGGGGCCGCCTCCGCGCCAAATGAAAAGCGGCGCTCGGTGAGCGCCGCTTGAAAACCAGGAACCAGTTCCCCAAGGTCAGAAGGTGTACATAAGTTCCACCCGGAAAAAGTCAACCAGGCCGCGGCTGACGTAATAGTCGCCGGGGAAGAGTAACTCGCTCCACAGATGGCCGCTGAGGTGGTCGTTGAATTTGTACTTCAGGACAGCCTGCACGTATTGGCCGCGGAAGGTGCCGCTGTTGCTGAAGGGAATAGCCGAGCTCGGGAACCCGAAGGCGGTATCCAAATCCCGTGTAACAACCGCTTGATTGGCAAACAAGGCGTAGTAGCTGGCGCTGAAATTCATGCCCTTGATCGGATCGATGCTCCATGTGGGGCCTATGCGATGAAGATTCTCAGTCTGGGCCACGCGGGATTCCTGCACGTAGCTATAGACGTTGTACATCTCGCTCCAGGCCGGCCACCGCCCCCACAGCACGTCGAACATCTCGTCGTTCTTCGTGCCGGGATTATCTCCCGAGAGAAACTCATAATTCAAGTAGAGCTGGTCGTTCATCGAGTCCTTGAAAAGGTAGCCGACTTTGGCCTGAACCCCAAACGCATCGAGGTCGCGAAAACCGGTGGTCTGAGCTTGCGGCGCAAGCGCCGGATTAGCGCCGCCCTGGTTAAGTTCCGCATCCTGCTTCTTGCCGAATTGATAGGCGCCTTCGGCTGAATACTTCCAGTGTTCCTGTAACAGGCCCGAGACCCGGCCACCGATAGTGTAGATGTCGGCGTTGTCACCAAAGCTGGGCCTTGGATTGCTGTCCACGACATTATCGTGCTTGTAAATAAAATACCCATCGACATTTGCCTCAGGCACGCTCTTGTTGGCTATCCAGAGAATGGCCCCCTTTTCGTTTTGATCCGTCAGCAGCAGAGGTTCCGGGTCCGCTCCCTGGCTGGTTGACGCGCCGAGAGTAGGCAGCCAATCGTCCGGACGAGCTTCCTGCACAATGCCAATCGCGTCGATGGTCGTGTGCTGCTCTTTCAAGTCCCAAGTGATTCGGGCTGAATCCAGGAAGTAGCTGAAGGAGCCATCCTCGGGAGTTCCATCGCCCACCAGCCAGCCATCGCCCAGGAAGATGTCCTGGCGGCCAACCGTCACGGTTGCCGGCAGATTCAGCGGCTTGCGCCATTGCACATTCAGATTGTCGAGGATCCCATACCGCGCCTGCAGGCCCTGGTGCGTATAAAACGTGTCGAAGGTTGAGGGCTTCATCAACTCGCGCGGTTCGGCCGCCAGGCGGGCATTCAGGCTGACGTCTTCGATGGGGGTGGCGCTGGCCCAAACCCGGCCGCGGAACCGGAAATAGTCCTGCTCATGCACCGGGGCAAACAACGGGCTCAGGCTGGCCTTGGTCGTCATGCTCAACGCGTTGTCGAAATATTCGTTGCGCACCCGGATATCCCCGCCCCACGTGAACCATGAAACCGGGTTCTTGATCTCCTTGACCACCGCTTCGATGGATCCGGGAGGCGGTGACGCCGGGGTGGTGGCAAGGCTTTGGTTGGTTTGCGCCAAGGCTGGCACTAGCGGCGCTGCCAAGGCAGTCAGAATGAGTATTCGGGCTTTTGCTGTCATACGTCGGCTATTCGGCGACAAGCACCGCCGATCCACGGCTGGCGCCTGTCTGGTTCTGGTTGATTTTGGCTGTCGTGTCCCGCCCCGGCCGCCTCTCACTCGAACGCCTGCTTGCGACCCGTCAGCGCGGAACGGCGCCATCTTAGAATCAACTCTCGTCATGTCCAGCATTATCAAGCGAAAAGAATTGATTTTGTTGGCATTTCTAATCGTCATTTCTTGCTGCTGCCTTGGCAAATTAAAGCCACTCCGATTTCATTGCCTGCCCCGCCGCTTTGGGAGATGCTCCCGGCATGAGCGGATTGAGCGATGTGCTGGAATTGCGGGTGCGCTACAGCGAGACCGACCAGATGGGAACCTTTTACAATTCCCGCGCCCTGGAATGGTTCGAGTGCGGTCGCACCGAATTGATGCGCCGCAAACTCGGGATGTCCTATGCCGTCCTGGAAGAACGCGGGGCCTTCCTGCCCGTAGTGGAGGCTCACCTCGAATTCCGCGGCGGAGCGCGCTACGACGATTTGCTCCGCGTCGCCTCGACGGTGAGTTTCTCCGGCCGAGCGCGGCTGCGGTTTGATGTCGAGGTCCGGCACGCCGCCAATGACCGGCTGGTGGTGTGCGGGTGGACTACGCATGCCTTTACCGACCGCCAGGCCAAACCCATCCGGCCCCCGGCATGGTTCGTGGAAATGCTCGAACGAGCGGCGGGACCGGGGAAATGCGCTGTTCAAGGAAGCCGCTAAAACGAGGCGTCGCTCGCAGTCCTGTCTCCCGATTCAACACCTCGGCATCTCGGCTTCCGCCAGCTCAATCCAGAATCGACTGCCTCTCCCGGGCTCGGATTCCACCCCCGCCGCCCCATCCATGCGTTCAACGGCTTTGCGCACAATAGCCAATCCCAATCCCGTGCCTTCGTATTGGCTATGAAACCGTTGGAAAAGCTCAAAGACTTTGCTGAGAGCTCCGGATTCGATGCCAATCCCGTTGTCCTCCACCCAGAGACGGACCGCGGGGACGTGGAGCGTCGAGCGTCGAGCGTGGGGAGCGTGTTCGGGGTCGGGGGCGCCACACTCTGACGCTCCGACGCTCCGACGCTCCACGGCCGCGCCGCCAACCTCCGCCCAGACCCGGACCTGGGGCCGCACGCCGGGGCCGACAAATTTCACGGCGTTGCTCAGGAGATTGACAAGACATTGGGTCAGGCCGGCCGGATTGGCTATTACCCAAGGCAGAGGGCCCGCCACGCTTATTTCCGCCTTGGGGCTTTGAAATTCGGGACGCTCCATTACCAGGTCCAGAATCAGTTTTTCCACATCCACTGGCTGCATCTGGACATCCCTCCGGGAGACGCGGCTGAAGGCAAGGAGGTCCTGCATCAGCCGGTCCATCCGCCCGGAGGCGGCCAGGATCTTGCCCAGCAGTTCGGCCCCGTCCGGGGTGAGCGTCTTCCCATAGTCCTCGAGAAAAATGCTGGTGAAGGTGCTGATGGCCCGCAACGGGGCGCGCATGTCATGAGGCAGGCTGTAAGAAAACGCCTCCATTTCGGCGATGCTCTCGCGCAGTTGGGCGGTGCGCTCAGCCACCTCCCGCTCCAGGTTCTCCGCGTGGGCCGCAAGTGCGGCCTGGGCCTGGCGCAAGGACTCCTCCGCCCGCACCCGCCGCGTAATGTCGCGCAGAATCACCGTGAAAAGCCTCTCCCCGCCCACCTCGACCTGCGAGATCGAGGCTTCGATGGGAAACTCCTCCCCGCTGGCGCGCAGCCCGCTGATAGACCCCAGAGCGCCCATGCGGCGGGTGGTCACGCCGGTTTTCCCGAATTCCTCAATGTGCCGGCCGTGGGCTCTCCGAAACCGTTCCGGGATGAAACGCTTTAAGTCCTGCCCGAGCGCTTCGTTCCCGGAAACACCGAACATCCTCTCCGCAGCCGGGTTGAATAGCACGATCCGCTGCTGCTCATCCACCGAGATAATCGCATCCATCGCGGACTCGATAATGCCGTCGAGCCGGGTCATCGTGCGCGACAGGGCCTCCTCAGCCCGCTTGCGCTCGGTGACTTCGGTGTTGACCTGGATGATGCTCTCGAGTTCTCCCCGGGAGCCCAGGTGCGCAATCCATTCGCTGGCAACGGCTATCTGGCCTCCATCACTGCGAGTCTGTGTCAGCTCCCCTTGCCACTGCCGCCCTGAACGCAGCCGAACGAGAATCCCTTCCAAAGGCTCGGGAAAGCGGGTCTGCAACAGCGCCTCGCTTGGCCGGCCGACCGCCTGCTCCCGCGTGAAGCCGTACATCACCTCCGCCGCGCGATTCCAATAAGTGATCGTCCCTCGCGGGTCGCAGACCAGCACCGGAGTCAGCTCCAGCATGAGCGACTGCTGAGGCACGCCTTCCTCCGGACCGCTCCGCGCCGGGGTGGAGAATCTAAAGCGGTTCATAGTTCGTTCCGGCCCGTCAGAGCCTATGGGGTAGATAACCCAGGTTCGACTTTTTTCAACTAAAAAGTCGCGTTAATAATTATCAGAAGCCATCCTTCACAATGCCGCCCCCTCCGGCTTTCCTGAAACGCCGGGTAAACCACCCGGGTGGTGAATCGCGCGGAGGGGCTCCTGGCGTCAGCGCCCGCGCTCAATCCTTGGGGCCGGGCGCGGGTCTCGCGCTCATGACCTCCTTCGCGCGGGGAGTCGCCATTCCATCGCCTGCGCCCTCGGGTTTCATGGTTCCGGGTTCGGCCTCGGGCTCGGCCTGCGGCAGCACGACACCGAAAGCGGATCCCCGGTTGGGCCGGGTCTGGTATTGCAACGCGCCGCCGTTGATGGCCACCAGCCGGGCCGCGATCGCCAGACCCAGACCAGTGCCCTTTTCTTTGGTGGTGAAGAACGGGTCCCCGAGCCGCTTCTGCACTTCCGGGGGAATGCCTTTGCCGGTATCCAGGACTTCCAGCACCACACCGTCGGCTTCCCCGTTGCGCAAACGCCGTTTCTCCAAGCGCGCCCGGAGGGTAATGGTCCCCGATCGGCCGATGCTCTCGGCGGCATTCCGCACCAGGTTGATCATCACCTGCTTGATCTGGGCCGGGTCTGCCTTGATCCGAAACACCGGCGATTCCTCCCGGATCAGTTGTATGGCCGTTTTATTCAACTCGGGGACCAGCAACCCCTCCACTTCTCGCAGAAGCGAATCCGCCGAAACCGCCGAAACCGACGGCGGCCCGGGCCGGGCAAAGAGCAGAATCTCAGTCACGATCCGCTCCAGGCGCAGGATTTCCCGCTCGATAATCTCGGCGTCGAGCCGGGCCTGGGATTCCAACGGAAGTTTTTTCTGCTGCATGAACAGCGCTGTCTTAATGGCCGTGAGCGGATTCCGGATTTCATGGGCCACACCGGCCGCCAGCAAGCCCAGAGAGGCCAGCTTCTCGTGGCGCTCCACCAGCGCCCGGCTTTCGACAAGCTTGACCCGCATCGGCGCGATCAAATGGCGATACACACCCAGGGCCAGCGCCAGCCCAAACAGGAACAAAAAGCCCAGCAGCACCACCACCGATAGCCGAAGCTCGGTCAGCGTGCGATTGACCTGCGCCAGAAGCAAACTCCTCGACTGGTAATGGGCGCGAGCGAGGTTCTCCCCTAAATCCACGAACCGGCGGGACTGCTCAAAAAAACCATTATACTGGGCGAGCGACGCGCCTTTCTTGGCCTCGGAGTTCACAAGCGCATGGAGATCCTTCGCGCGCTGAGTGTAATCCTGGTAGGCCGCGTCCATTCGGCGAAGGGTGGCCTCCTCTTGCGGAGCGGTATATCGGGCCGCCTGCTGGTCTATCCAGTCTTTGAGGTCCTGCCCCGCCCTGAGAAAGTCGTCCCAAGCCGCAGGCTCTTCCGTTGAGGCATACCGGCGCATTTGGTCATTCGCATAGCGCAGCTTGTCTCGGAAATGATCGGCTATGCTAAAGCTCTCCGAATCGGCCTGTTGAAGTTGCGCGCTGGCTTCCTGGGCCTTTTGTTGGGAATTGAGCGTGACCACCACGATCAATAGGCCCATCAGTCCCACCGCGAAGCCAAGGGCTGCTAACCGCAATCTGATGCCGGAATTCATCGTCGAATTGCGCCTCACTCTACCTGCAAAGCCCCTTCCTGGCTATAAGAACAAAACAGCAAATCCCCTTTGCATACCTGGACATCCACTTTGCACCCATTCCTCCACTGCCCTCTCCTAACGCCGCCTGTAGTTCAATGCTGCCGCCCTCATTTCCTCGATTTTTGGCCAAATTCCTGGTTTCACCCCCCGCGCAACTGGCCCATCGTGCCCCCTCCCGCCTTGGCACAATCCCCGCTAGTAGTCTTTGGCCCCGGTACCAGCGTCGCTGTCCGCTGTTAGGTGCCGGCCGACATTCCTTTGCGCAATGCACATGGTCAATAGAGAGTTGGCGAAACTGCAGCGTGTGCCGCGTGACGTTGCCCGCTGGCAACAGGCGCAACAGCAACTGCTGGGCGGCCGGCATAGTGTCGCCCTTGCCAGCTACCGTGATTTAGTCCGGCGCTTCCCTGGCGTGGATCAATTGTGGTTTGAGCTCGGGGTTGCCGCCTCCGCTCAACTTGAGTTCGAGCTCGCTTCTCAGGCCTTTGATAGGACCGCCGAACTCGCCTCTAAAGATGTTTCGACTTTGGTCCTCCTCGGCCAGCAATACCACCGGTTGCGACGTCTGGACAAAGCTTGTGCCTGTTTCGAGCGCGCGGTGGCAGCGGACCCAGGCTCCCTCCATGCCCGGCTCAGTATGGCCGTCTGGCTCGAGCGCGACCGCAAGCTGGACGCGGCGTGGGAATGTGTCGAAGCTTGCCTGGCTGCCCATCCGCGCAACCCCCAAGCCCTCTGCATTCGGGCGCTGCTGCTGCATCGCCGGGGACAAAACGCTGAGGCGGAAACTCTGCTGCGCGAGTTGATCCGGACCGGGTCGCAAGACGCGAATGTGAACTATTCCAGCCGCCAGCTTCTCGGCGTCGTGCTGGATGCGCTGGGGCAGTACGCCGAAGCCTTGCGCTGGCTGCTCGAAGCCAAGGCGCTCCTCCGTCAGACCGCCAATATCGCCGCCATGGAGCAGGACTACGATCGCGCGGACCACCGCCGGCGCGAGTTGCTGGCGGCGCTTACCCCGGAAGCCGTTCGCCGCTGGCGCCAGGAGGACCGGATCGAGCCGCGCCCTTACGGTCTGGGCCTGCTGGGTGGCCACCCGCGCAGCGGCACCACCTTGCTGGAGCAGATCCTCGGCGCCCATCCCGACCTGCTGGCCTTCGACGAATCGGAAGCCTTTGTCCAGGAGGTCTGGGACCAGATCGCCCCGATGAACGCCCCCCAACCGCTGACTCTCAACGGCCTTAACGCGCTGTCCCCTGCCCGTCGGGCCGAGCTCAAGCGCCGTTACTACAAGAGCCTCCTCCGCGATGTGGAAGGCGAGCCGCGCGCCAAAATGCTGCTGGATAAAAACCCCTCACCCACCGCCTCGCTCCACCTCTGGCTGCGGCTCTTTCCGGAGTCCAAAATCATCATCGCCTTGCGAGACCCGCGCGACGTCGTCATTAGTTGCTTCTTCCAGAACCTCATGCTCACCCCCACCAACGCAAACTTCCTCAGTCTGGAACGCGCCGCCCGGCATTACGCCGACTTGATGGACGTGTGGCTGAGACTGAAGGAGCTAGGTGGATTCGATTGGCTCGAAACTCGATACGAAGACCTGGTCTGCGGCTTGGAAACCGAAGGCCCCCGAGCGACCGCGTTCCTGGGCTTGGCTTGGGCGCCCGGGCAGGCCAACCATCAGGAAGCTGCCCGCCGCAAATTCCTGTTTGCCCCAACTTACAACGACGTCACCAAGGCGGTGCATTCCCGGTCCGTCGGCCGGTGGCAACACTACGCTGAAGCCCTCGCGCCAATTCAGGATCGCCTGGCGCCCTACTGCAAGGCGTTTGGGTACTGATCGTCTTGCCGCACCCTGGAGTGGGGCCTGTCCTCGCTCTATTTGATCTCCAACTGCGCGAACGGATTGTTGGCGAAACCGCCGGACTGGGGTTCGGCGGGTTGCGGCTTGGGCCCCCGGTCAATTCGCACCGAGTTATTCGGAACCGCCTCGGGCTCAGCCTCCGGCTCAACCTCCGGACGGGGTTGGGCCTCGGCGGCCGAGGGGGGCGCCTCGCCGGAGCCGGGCTGGTAAGGATTCCTGGCCCGCTTGTTCCGCGGCAGCGGGCTAATCATCACATTGATGCCGCGGCCGATCAGTTTCGGCTCGAAATCCTGATGGCCATAAGGCGCAATCTCGGTTAAAAACTTCCGCACCACCTGAAATCCATACTCCGTGTGGGCCATCTCTCGGCCGCGGAATTTCAAGGTTATCTTTACCTTGTTCTCCTCGCAGAGAAAACCGACCGCGTGCTCGATTTTGACACCCAAATCATGCGGATCGATTTTAGGGCTTAGCTGGACCTCTTTGACACGCGTGGCGTGCTGGTTTTTCTTCGATTCCTTCTCCCGTTTGGCTTGTTCGTAACGGTACTTGCCGAAATCCACCAGCCGGCAAACCGGCGGCATGGCATTCGGAGCAACCTCGACCAAGTCGACGCCGCTGGCTCGCGCCATCGTCAGCGCCTCACCCAGTCCGAGAACCCCATGCTGCCGGCCATCCACACCGATGACACGAACCTCGCGAGCGCGGATCTTCCCGTTTACCCGAACGAATGGACCCGAAGAAGAAGAAGTACGTGGAGAAAAAGGGCGGCTCAAGACACCCTCGTCGGTTGAGACTTATTCATGCACTCTTTTATCAAGCTTCCGGCACCTTGTGCCGCTACAACTAGTGCGTAAAACTACCGATTTCCAGCCGCGTTTGCAAGCAGAAAATCAGAGAAAAATCGTCTGTTCCCGGCCCGGCCCCACCGAGGCAATCGCCAGCCTGGCGTCCGTCAATTCCGCAATCGCCTTCAGATACGCTCGCGCCTTGGGCGGCAGCTCTTTCCACTGCCGCGCCTGGGTCGTCGATGTGCGCCAGCCCGGAAATTCCGCATACACCGGCTGACAGCGGGCCAGCACCTCGATGTCGTTCGGCACGTAGTCGTATTGCTTGCTCCCATCCCGGTAGGCGATGCACACCTTGATCGTCTCAACCGAATCCAAGCCGTCAATATTGGTCACCGCCAGCTCGTCGATGCCGTTGACCATCCCCGCATGCCGCGTCGCAACCGAGTCAAACCATCCGCAGCGGCGCGGCCGGCCCGTGGTGGCGCCAAACTCCCGGCCCATCGCGTGGAGCATGTCCGCGATCTCGGCGTTCTCGGTGGGGAAAGGCCCTTCCCCCACGCGGGTCGTATACGCCTTCATCACTCCCACCACCCGATCCATCCGCTGGGGCGGAATTCCCGACCCGGTGCAGGCGCCCCCCGCTGTCGTGTTGGACGAGGTGACAAACGGGTAGGTGCCGTGGTCGATGTCCAGAAAAGTCCCTTGCGCCCCCTCCAGCAGAATGTTGTCGCCCCGCTGCAACGCCTGGTGCAGGAGAATCACCGTGTTGGCCACAAACGGCTTCAGGTAATCCGCGGCAGCGCGGTATTCCTCATGGACCTTCTTGAACGAGAGCGGCTTCGCCCCGAATGCCTTCAGCACCTCGTTGTTCTCCTTGATCCGCAAGGCGAGCTGGGTCTTGAACCGCTCCGGATTGATCAGGTCAATGACCCGCATCCCCGTCCGCGCCGCCTTGTCCCCGTAGGCCGGCCCGATGCCGCGCTTCGTCGTGCCGATCTTGTTTTTGCCCTTGAACGTCTCCCGCTGGGCGTCCAGCTCACGGTGATACGGAAACACCACGTGCGCGGTCTCGCTCAGGAAAAGGTTTCGGTCGATCTTGATGCCAAGCTTGCGCAGCCCCTCAATCTCCCCGACCAACCCAACCGGATCGACCACCACGCCGTTGCCGATCACGCAGACCTTGTTCTTTCGCAGAATGCCGGAAGGGACCAGGTGCAGGATGTACTTCTGCCCGCCGATATGGACCGTATGACCGGCGTTATTGCCGCCCTGCGTGCGCACAACGACGTCCGCCTGCTCGGTCAGAACGTCGATAATCTTGCCTTTGCCTTCGTCGCCCCACTGGGCGCCGACTAAAATCGTGTTGGCCATATAATCAACAAAAATCCCCGGGCTCAACGCCCGGGGCAAAGCCGTCTGCCTTTGCGCGCAGACACTAAAAGGGACCGCCTTAAGGTGTCAATGCCGGAAATGGAGCGTGGGGGTGCGCCCGTCCCCGGGCGCAGCAACACCCGCAAACCGGCTGACGCCGGGACATTCCCCTGCCCCTGCGTGGATTACGGGTCTATGAATTGCCGCTACCGAATCGGGAAACTCACTCGCCTTCATCGTCTTCGATCCCTCAAACCATGCGGCACTGGTATACCCGCCGGACTCCATGGCCTTCGGGCTGAAAGCCCGGAATATTGTAGCCTGGGCAGGAGCGAGTCCGACGAGCGCAGGCCCAGGCAAGCCGGAGAAAAAACATTTAAAGCCCTGTAAAGGGGCGTCATACCCCTGTCCCTTTGGCATTTTTGACACAGCCACAGCCGAGTATTGAGTGTGGAGGGTGGGGGTGGATCCCATAGCCATTAACCAAAACTTTTGATTTTCCATTAGCTATGGCTGAATCTCCTTAATGAGGAGTGCCATTCTGTCCGACGAGTGGCAGATCATACGTGGATGGTTGCCGAGCGATTTGGAAGAGCGCGCCAAACGGCAGGGTTTTATCCGGCAAGTTGCTGAACCCTTGGAGGCGGAATGCTGGCTGCGGCTGATTCTGCTGCATGTTGCCGGCGGGTTGTCTTTGGAACAAAGCGCCGTGCGTGCCAAGGAACTGGGCTGGATGGAGATCTGTGGTGTGGCCTTGTTCAAACGCTTGGTTCAAGCGCAGTTCTGGCTGGCCGACCTCGCACAGTATCTGCTGAGCGAACAATACCGGCTATTGGACCATTTGTGGTGATGGGTCGGTCCTTGAATTATTGTTTTTTCCGAGTTTCATTTCCTTTCATCCCCAGCCTCCAACTTCTCCAGCACCCTCCCAAACCGGGCCAGCCTCCGGCCGGGGCGCTTCTTCATCCGCGCCAAATCGAGAATAGGTAACAAACGCCATCCTATCGGTTGCCCCATTCCTGCTCCGGGTTGCCCGAGCTTTTCCAACCCAACGGGTTGGCAGAAGGTAGCCGGAGCGTCGGAGCACCGCGAAGACCTCCGGATCACGGTCCCCTATCTCGCCCCTCGACCCCAGCGGGGGTCGCAGATGCATCATCGCCGTCCACCACCCCACCGTCCACGAGGCCCCCTACCCCGCCGCTACCAATATCCAAACCATAGCCGCCGTCAGAAGGCTCCATCTGCCGCGCTGTAAGCGCAAGAATGTGACAGCCCGGGGCAATCGAGGCACGAGCGCCACCCCGGGTATACCGCCCAATAATTCATCTCCCTCTCCGCCTTCTTGGAGAAGAGGGCCGGGGAGAGGAGGCATCCACTTCGAGCGCAAAACCTCCGCCAACTCCAACCCGCTGGACCCGCGACCAGATCCGCGCCGCCCGGCTCGTCCCGCTGGTCCCCTTGCTCCAAAAACGCGGCCTTCAGCTCATCCAACGGCCCGCCGACAACTTCGAGTTGACCGCTTACAAAGGCCTGCTGGCCAAAGACAGCTACTGGCGCTGGCCCCAACGCAATCTGGCCGGCAACGCCATCGACTTCTTTGTCCAGGTCCTGGGATTATCCTTCTCCGACGCCATGCGCCAAATTACCGCCACCTGACCCTCCAAACCCACCCAGGGCGTCGTAGCCGTACGACCGGAGCGCGCTACAACACCGGTTTTTGGCCGTGCTACGACGCCATCGTGGTTGCCACTGACGCCGACACCGCGCGCCAGCTACGACACCAATCCGGCCGAACCATTCCACCTGTCACCGCAGACCGCCGCCGTACGACCACAGCGCGGCAAAACCCCTCGACCTGGATCCCAAAACCTCCACGGGCCAACCGCGTCGTACGGCTACGACCAGTGCGTGGCTATTTGGTCACAAAACACGATGCCAGCGCGGCTATTTGGGAAAAACTCTACGACCTTAAACCGGGCAAAAGTACTATGTCAAAAAAGTTCGTAACACTTACGTTTCTACGACCCGCCCGGCGGGATCAATTACCTGTCGCGTTTTCCTTCCTCCACGCCTTTGGCCGACAATTCGGCCAGGAACTCCTGCCGCCCTCTATCATCGAGGTACAGCGTCTCGGACCCCATCCCATTCTCGCTGCAACGGCTGCCATCCCAACGCAGAAACACACCGTCTTTGCACTTCGAGACCTCTTGGATCTGGCACCAAAGAATGGTTTCCGTCCCCCGTTTTGTTATCAGCATCAAACCATCATCCTGGTAAAACCACTCGCGTCTGATCTGAAGCCGAAATACGAACTCAACAACTGCGACCAAGAAAACTGCTGCTAAAACACCATAGGCTGGTGGCAGCGCAGCATGAAGACCGAACTTAAAGAAGCCGGTGGCTGCCACGAACAAGCTAAGGCCAGATACCCCAGCTCCAAGAAGCCAAAACCGCTTCCGTACTCTCACCAAGTTCTCAACAATCTGCCTCTCCATATTACTAATTCAAACAGCGGTCATCACTAAGCCAATCTTTTTAGGTCTAGGGCTCCGCTGACGCTTTCTTTTCTTCTGTGCTTATCTTCTTCCCTGCCTCCACGACGAATTCGGACGTATGCTCTGGCAGGGCGACAAAGGTCCCCCAAACAGCACCGACAAGTGCCTCGGCTTTGCCGCCTAATTTGCCCTTCAACTAAAGGGGTCGTCCATTAAAGGTTCGTGTCAGTCCTTTAATTATTGTTTTTCTGAGTTTCATTTCCTTCCATCGCCAGCCTCTAGTGTGGTGTTACAGTAACGGCTTTACAACGGTTGATCTTTTCTAGGATTTGGTCGACTTTCTTGGTCCACACGAAAGGTTTCGGATTCTCATTGTTGCTCTCGATGAATCTTTGGATGGCTTCAACGAGATCCGGCACGCTCTTGAACACTCCCCGGCGAATTCGCTTACGCGTGATTTCCCCAAACCAGCGCTCTACCAGATTGAGCCAGGAGGAGCTGGTGGGAGTGAAATGCAGATGGAAACGGGGATGTTTCTTTAGCCACTGGTGGACATTATCGTGATTGTGCGTTCCATAATTGTCCAAGACCAGGTGGAGATCCAGTCCCGCCGGGGTTTCACGATCGATTTGACGCAGGAATTTCAAAAACTCCAGGTTCCGATGCCGCGGGTAGCAGCTTCCAACGACCGTGCCCTCCAGCACGTTGAGCGCAGCGAACAAGCAGGTGGTTCCATTTCGCTCATAGTCGTGCGTCATCGTCCCGCAACGCCCTTTCTTCATCGGCAGTCCCGGTTGAGTTCGATCCAGTGCCTGGATCTGCGTCTTCTCATCCACGCATAGGATTAAGGCCTTTTCCGGTGGATTTAGATACAGACCGACCACATCGGTCAACTTTTCCACAAACCGCTTATCCTTGGATAATTTGAAGGCTTCCACCCGATGAGGCTGCAAACCATGCGCATCCCAAATCCTCGAAATGGTAGCGTTGCTCACGCCGAATTTGTCGGCCATGGTGCGCGTACTCCAGTGAGTCGCATCCGTAGGAGTTGTATGCAAGGTGGCTTCCACAATTGCCTTTACCAGTTCCTCCTTGGTGTGCCGGCAGCTCGGGCCGTGAGGAGCGTCCTCGGACAGACCGACTGGTCCTCGCTCAGCAAATCGGTGACGCCAGAGCAGCACGGTGGGGCGGGTTACACGGAGCTGGCGAGCGATGGAGTTGTTGGAAAGTCCTTGGCTGGCAAGCAGACAAATCTGAGAGCGGAGCACGATCCTCTGAGCAGTCGTTCCTGCTCCAACCCAGGCATTCAACGTTCGTTGCTGCTCATCGCTCATTGCCAAAGGAGCTGTTGGTTTCCACATGCGTGCAGCGTAGCATAATCAGCGCTATTGTATAGTTATTACTGTAACACTACACTAGCTTCTCCAGCACCTTCCGAAACCCCGCCAACCTCCGGCCGGGCCGCTTCGTAAAGGGGTCGGTCCTTTAATTATTGTTTTTTCTGAGTTTCGTTTCCTTCCATCGCCAACCTCTAGCTCCTCTAGCAGCCTCCCAAGCCGGGCTAGCCTCCGGCCGGGCCGCTTCGTCATCCGCGCCACCGCCTGGCTCACCCGGCTCTCGTGCCCCATCCCCAGCCGCTCCGCGACCCACACCAGGAAAGGTGTCAGCCCATAG
>Ga0181517_10001015_pt1 | contig 33316 bp, 31 predicted proteins | sample PEATcosm2014_Bin_31_FD_119748 | JGI IMG/M metagenome (GOLD analysis project Ga0181517, IMG submission 119748) | Peatland microbial communities from MTU Mesocosm Facility, Houghton, MI, USA - PEATcosm2014_Bin01_30_metaG | ecosystem: Environmental > Terrestrial > Soil > Wetlands > Peat | place... | reverse complement strand
TCACCCCACGGACGAAGACCTGTCCGTGGGGACCCCGACCCTGATGGTCGCGTCGACTTTGGTGCAGTGCTTTCGGGATACACCAACTCTGGTTTCGCTGTAAAATCCTGGCTGCAACTGTGGTGCGGGATATTCCCCGGATAAGAAACAGCGTGGACCGGGAGGTCCACGCTACAGCCGGCCGGGAGGCCGGCGCTACAAATCCATCCTCCGTGGGTCAGCGACGCCGGCGAGTTGTGGGGGCGCTGCTCGCCAAAACGGCTTGGGGAGAGTCTATTTGAGAGGGAACAGGTGGGGTGTGCCGGGGCTTCGGCCGGGAGCCACCCGTCCCTGATACACTTTTCACTGGAGTAATGAAAGCAGTTTCGTCGGCCGGCGCAGGGAAAATGCATGCCGCCGGGAGCCGGTCGCGCGAGCGAAATGGACCGGCGGCTGCCCGCATCCGCGGCAAGTTGGCGGTTCGCTTACAGTGCGTTTTGCAGGCTTATTGCAGCGCAATCACCTAATTTTCGACGGTATCGGAGAGACCGTTCCGCGGACAGAAGAGGCGGGGCGGGGAGGATTCATGCGGCGGTTTTTGACGCTTGTTTGCTTGTTATGTGTGGCCATTCCAGCCGGGATCTCGATCTCCGGCTGCACCCGCAACCCCGGCGCAAACTATTGCAATGGATTAGGTTACGGATTGAAGGACACGGACCTCGTGAAACTGGTACTGCAGCCGCAGACAGGCGGCGTTTCGCTGGCCTATGGCCAGACGCGCACGATGGCGTCGCCGCAGGGTACGAGTTGCAAGGGCACCTCTGTGAGCGTATCCAGCTTCAGTTGGGGCACCACCAACAACCAGGTAGTGGATATCGCGCCGACGGGGAACATCTGCGCCGGCACCTGGAACCGGAATTCGGGGGGTGGCATTCCGAACTACACCATTTGCACTCCTCCGGCCAACACCTCGACGCCCTATTCGTCGGCGTATGTGACGGCGACCGGCGACGCGGTGGTTTCGAATGCAGTGCCGGTGTACGTACATGCCCCGATCACATCGTTGAGTGTGGTGGGACCGACGCAATGCCTGTCGCAAAACGCGCAGGCGGGCCCGCTGGATGTGCAGGCGTACTACAGCAGCAATGGCCAGCAGGCGCTGCTGTGCGCGCCGAATTCCAGCAAGGTTCCGAGCTGTGCCAACACCATCGGGACGCTGTCCTACACGGTGGCCACAGGCACGGTAGCGTCGATTGACGCCACCACCAACATGATCACGGCACAGATGCCGGGAACCACTGCGATTGAAGCATCGTTGTCGGGCACCGGATCGACGGCGGGGTATTTCTCGACCTGCCCGCCGGCTTCGATCAATGTGGCCCTGGCGAACGGCACCACCAAGGGCACCATCACCCAGGGTGTGACGCAGAATCTGGTGACCACGGTAAAGGACACCAACGGCAACATCATCACCGGCCTTTCGCTCGATTACGCGTCGACGAATCCGCTCGACCTGGTGGTGGCGGGATCCGGCGGGATCACGGCCAACTATGCGGGCGAAGCGTCGATTTATGCGATCTGCCAGCCGTCGACCTGCAATCCGGCCCCGATCAACGTGTTTGGACAATTTGCTACAGGGCTTTCGATCGCCAGCAACCGGGTTTCGGTGACGGTTCCGGGCACGGCCAGCGAATATGTCTGGTATTCCGCTCCGGGTCAGTCGCTGTACGTTACGCCGGTGGACATGCTGTCAGGAACGGCGCAGTCGCCGATTCGTCTGCCGTACGTACCCAACTCGATGGTGATGGACCAGATTGGCGGCAACCTTTACTTTGGTTCGTCGCACGAACTGATGACGGTGAGCACGTCTTCGAACTCGGTGACGAAGACGGATGCGAACGTCCCCGGCGTGGTGCTGGCGGTGGCGCCGAACAACTCGCTACTGCTGATTAACGACCCGTTGCGCGAGGTGTTTTACATCTATCCCCCAGGGGGCTCGCCGCAGGCCCAGTTTGGCGGTTTGGGGACGGCAGCAGCCTGGACGCCGGACTCGAAGACGCTGTACATCACCGACAGCGCCAACATGGGCAAGGACCACACGGATACGCTGTATGTGTATAACGTGAACACGGGCTGGACGACCTATGGGTTAGCGGCGCAGCACTCGCAGGGCGCGAATCCCACGCCGCGCACGCTGGCGATCACGGTTCCGAGCGTCGGCGCTTACCTGAGCGGCGTCAATACCGATGCACACACATGGTGCCCGTCGGGCGTTGTAGGCAACTACAGCGGCATGGTGTTCTATCCGGAGGATCCGGAGGCGCCAGTGAATTTGCAAAACACGCCGACCGACGTGCTGGCCGCGACCAACGACGGACAGCATATTCTGGGCGCCACCGTGACCAACAGCGGAGCGACGCTGACCGACATCGGCGTGTCGATTCCGAGTATGGAATGCCAGCAGACGACGGTGACAGATCCGATCACCAACCTGGTGACCGAAACGCTGCTGCCGCTGACGACGAATCCGACGCTGCAGGCGCAGTTGAACCTGAACATCGTCGCGACGGCGATCAACCAGGTTGTGACTTCGCCGGTGTCGAATCCGGTCTTGTCGAACCTGTCCTTTGTGACCTACACGAACAACGCGGGCACAGGCGGGGCGCAACTGCCCTACTACGTGCCCGGTAGCGGCGCAATCAACTACGTGCAGCTGACCGGAGACGCGGCCATCACGGCTCCGCTGGCCGGCGCCTTCAGCCCGGACAACACGCTGTTCTTTGTATCGACGGCGGGCGACAACATGGTTCACTACATCACCATTCCCACCGCTGGGACGGGCAAGCCGACGGACACGCAGCAGATCAGCCCCAACCTGCCGGTTTGTACGCCATCGACGGACCAAGGCTGCATGGCCCCGGCGAACAGCAGCGGTTACGTACCGGCAACGGCGATCGCCGTGAAGCCGCGCTCGACCACCTAAACCCAGGCAGTTTCTGGATGCAAAAAGACCGGCCCAGCGCCGGTCTTTTTGTTTTTGGGGAGGCCATGCTCCCGGGGCGGAAATTCATTGAAGCGCAAGGAAAAACAACCGGTGGTCGCTTTAGAGCGGTTCCACAATTCACGTGCCCTTTTTAGTCCTGCGAAAGGTGGCTCTTTCTTAAGGAAAAAGCCACTTTAGGTCAGTGGTTCCTAGGTATAGCAATTGTGGAACCGCTTTAGGCTTGGCTCAAGGCAGGCTTTCGACTCTGCTGCGCTGGCATATCCGAAAACAACCGCGGGTCCTTCGACTCCCCGTTCGCTACGCTCAGGGTCGCTCAGGATGACAGTATCTTTAGCTAGTTAGTGACTCAGGACACCCAGTAGCCGGCAAGATGCGGGCGGTTACAGATCTGCTTGCGCCGCGGCCAATCCACTGTAGAGTAAAGGACAAGGAGGAGCATGCCGAAGAGACTCGGAATCAAGTACTACGTCGAGCCGGACGCTGCAGCTTTGGCGCAACGAGCGGCACAGCATTTCACCGAGTTGGTTGGCGAGACAGTGGCCAACCGGGGCCATGCGCGGATTGCCGTGAGCGGCGGTTCCACGCCGAGCAAGGCATTTGCGCTGCTGGGCGACCCTTCACTTCCCTGGCGTGGCCGGATGCCGTGGGACAAGTTGGATATTTTCTGGGTGGACGAGCGCGCCGTGGGCCCGGAAAGCGCGGAGAGCAACTATCGCATGACGCGGGAGGCGCTGCTGGATCACGTGCCGCTGAAGCCGTGCCAGATCCACCGCATCGAGGGCGAACTGGAGCCGGAAGCGGCGGCGGCCCGCTACGAGTCGGAGCTGCGCAACAGCTTCAGGCTGGAAGGCGCGGAAAGCCCGCGCTTTGACCTGGTGGCGCTGGGCATGGGCGAGGACGGACACACGGCGTCGCTGTTTCCCTACACCGAGGCGATCCATGAACTGGGACGGCTGGTAACCGCCAACCATGTGCCACAGAAGGATACCTGGCGCATTACGCTGACCTGGCCGGTGATCAACCATGCGAGCTCGGTGTTCTTTTTGATCGGCGGGGCCGACAAGGCGGCGGTGCTGAAGGAAGTGCTGATGGGGCCGCGGGACCCGGAACGGCTGCCCAGTCAACTGATCTGGCCCTCAGGCGGTATACTCACTTTGATCCTGGATAAGGCGGCAGCCGCGCTGTTACCGGCTACCAACGAGCAGGGCTGTGGCGTTTTGGAGAGAGAAAGATGATTCTGGCGGGCGATGTAGGCGGCACCAAAGTACACCTGGCGCTGTATGACTTTTCCAACGGCAAACTTGAATACACGCGCGACCAGCGCTTTCCGGCCAAGGATTACTCCGGGCTTGAAGCGGTGGTGAAAGAGTTTCTGGGCACCGAAAAGGTGACCGCTGCCTGTTTTGGCGTTCCGGGACCGGTGCGCGACGGACGGCTGCGCCTGACCAACCTGCCCTGGACCCTGGATAGCCGCGAGCTCTCCGTCAGCCTGGGAATCGATCATGTCTTTCTGATTAACGATCTGGAGGCCAACGGCTACGGCGTGGCCGAGCTGTCGCCGGAGCAGATTGTGACGCTGAGCGAAGGCGACGCGAGCCAGATGGGCAATCGCGCGCTGATTGCCGCCGGAACCGGCCTGGGCGAGGGATTGCTGATCTGGAACGGGCGCACCCATACTCCGTATCCGTCGGAAGGCGGACATACCGACTTTGCGCCGCGCAACGAAGACGAGATCGACCTGCTGCGCTTTCTGCAGCAGAAGTACAACGGGCGCATCAGCTACGAGCGGGTGGTGAGCGGGATGGGCCTGACCAACATCTACGAGTTCCTGCGCGAAGTGCGGGGCATGGAAGAACCGGCCTGGCTGGCCGAACGCATGGCCCAGGAAGATCCCAACGGCGTGATCACAGAATTTGCGCTGGCCGCCAAGAGCGAAATCTGCGAGAAGGCGCTGGACATGTTTGTCGCGGTGTATGGCTCCGAAGCGGGCAACCTGGCGCTGAAACTGCTCAGCGTGGGCGGTCTCTACGTGGGCGGCGGCATCGCTCCGCGAATCATCGAGAAGCTGAAGGACGGCACCTTCATGAAGGCCTTCACCGACAAGGGCCGGCTGAGCCAGCTGCTGATCAACATGCCGGTGCGCATCATTCTGGAAAGCCGCGCCGCCCTGCTGGGCGCAGCCGCGTACGCCGAAGCACGAGCCGCGGAGTTGAGCGGCGTTTCACCCCGCGCCGCGTCCGTGCACTTCTAGCTGCTGGCCGCAGGGGCGTACTGCCTTCGGCCAGGCCGCGCCAAGAGAAAAGGCGCGGGAGTGAGGGTGGAGTCGATCATTCAATGCGAAGGGCCAGCCGGCGACGGCTGGCCCTTTGCATTTCTGTGCGGCGAACCGCTGTTGTGCATGATTTCGACCTTCAGCGGCTCAGCGCGGTGCCGACGCTCGATATGGTTCCGTGATAGAAATACGGGCCGAGGCCGACGGTAAAGAGCCAACAGCCATAGAGGGCGTGTTCGAAGCTGGAGGCAGCCAGCGAGCCGGTCTGTGCGTAGCGCAGGGCGAAGAGGATTCCACCGGCGAAGGTGAGGCCAACGGCGATGGAGTTGTGAAAGATGATGTGAAGGAAGGCAAAGGCGGCGGCGCTGGCCAGGATCATCTCCCATCTGGCGGGAAAGATGGGGGCGTAGCGGGCAAAGAAGAAGGCGCGGTAGAGGAGTCCCTGGGGGTAGACCGAGAGGACAGGATAGGCCACCATGACGATGGCCCAGAAACCGGGATGCTCACGCGGCAGGTTCCATTGGAGATGAGGCGCAAAGTGGCGCACAGCGATCCAGAGCCCGAGGGCGATGGCGGCAAAGATGGAAAGCATCGCGGGCAGATGAGCCGGCAGGGCGGCGAACTTCCAGAGGCGGTCGCGGCTGAAATGCGGATCAGTCAGTAGACGCCAAAGGGCATAGCCGGCGACCACCCAGAGCAGCGGCAGGCCGGGAAACCTGACCGGCGAAAGACGGTAGGCGAGCGGCAGCACGACGAAGAGAAACAGGAACTCAATCACCAGAAGAACACGCATGGCGGGAGTTTCTCCGCAAACAGAATACGCCGGTGGCGACGGCGAGAAAACCAAATCCGTGAATGATTGGCGATTGCGGTGCCTGAAAGATGCGATTGGAAGCGGAGGCGGCGGAACGTATGCTTGTGAATATGATCAAGCGATGGCTGGAGCGGGGGTTGGTGGCGCTGGCGGCGGTGTTTGTGGCCGTCTACGGGGGCGACTGGGCGGTGTTCAAGCTGCGCGGATCGCCGGTGTCGAAGGTGACGGTGAGCCGCTACGTGGCGATCCCGCTGAAGGGCAATAAACAGGAGTTCGACTACCTGGGCACCGCCGACGTGGCGTGCTCTGTGGCGCTGTTTGCGCAGTCGGGACAGAACCCTTGCTGGCAGGTAAGGCGGAACAAGAACCGGGGGACTACGACTCCGTAGTTTTTCCTTAAACGAAAACAAATGCCGGAAAATGCATAAACATTAATTCGTGATGCTAGTCACTTCATGGAGCGGGGCATATGGATAGCATCGGGGTTTGTTGCTCCTGCTCGAGGCCCCCATGTACAGCCGCACACAAAACGAGAACGGTACCTTCAATACACGCTGCCTGTATTGCTTCATGACCATTGCGCGGTCCCTGGAGACCGATGCGGAGCTGGACAAGGTGGAAGTGCGCCATATTTGCCCGGAGCGGGCGCTGGCGGAGATGCAGGCGCGAGAGATGAGCGCGGGCAAGCCGGTCGTCGAGCAGGCTGCAAGGCCGAACTGAATGGGCGTAGATTCCTACGCGGCCTTCGTCACGTGCAGAGTGATACGCAATCCGGCAGCGGTGGCCATCTTGACCAGCGTGTCCAGGCCAAAGGCGTCGATCTTGCCGTGGATGAGGTTGGAGATACGCGGCTGAGTGACGCCAAGTGCCTTGGCGGCCTGCGCCTGAGTCAGGCCTTCCGATTTGATATGGCGCGTGAGGGCCAGCATGAGGGAGGAGCGGAGCTTGAGATTCTCCGCCTTGGCCGGATCGGGCTCGAGGGCGTCCCAGACGTTTTTGTAGACCTCATAGTCCATCATTTTCCGATCTCCCGGAGCAGTTCCTTGTAGCGGCGCGTGGCGAGTTCGATATCCGCGCCGCTGGTTTTCCGCGTCTTCTTCTGAAAGCAATGCAGGACGTAGACGGCGCTTGGGAAGGTCGCGACATAGACCACGCGAAATGCTCCGTCCCTTTCGCGAATCCTGATTTCCCTTACGCCGGGGCCGATTTTGGTCATCGGCTTCCAATCGTCTGGATCTTCGCCCTCCTGCACCAGAAACAGTTGAAAACCCGCTTTTCGTCTAGCCGCGGCCGGAAACCGGGACAGATCCTGCAAAGCGCTGCCTTGAAACGCGATGGGCTTTGCTGGTCTATCCACGGCGACAGTATACAAAATTTTGCATAATTTGGATAGTGCCTCGCGTCGACGGAGGTTCAGGTCTTCCCAGGTCCCCGAACGCGAGAAACCTGGGGCACTCAGGTCTAGAGCGGTTCCACAATTCACGTGCCATTTGTAGATCTTCGAAAGGTGGCCTCTTCTTGGGGAAAAAGCCACTTTAGGGCAATGGTTCCTGGGTACAGCAATTGTGGAACCGCTGGAGTCGTGAACCGAAATTCCCGAGACCGGGTACCGAGATGGAACCTTACCCTTTCAAAGCAATAGATTCGTGGCCACCCACCCTAGGCGCAACAACAAAAACGCGCCGAGGGTGGGGCACCCAACTTGTTGTCCGGGATGAATCCCCGAACTGACAGGTCCGAACTACCGCACGAGCTATGCCTTGGCCGGAGCGGCTAGCTTTTCCTTGATGAGTTCGTGGCCGCGGGTGAAGAGCTCGTCCTTGCTGAGCTTGCCGGCGTCGACGTCGGCGAGGATGGCTCGCTGGGCCTGGTACTCGCGGCTGACGATGCCGGCCTTGGATTGCAACATGCGCCAGGACTTGCGGCGCTCGGTGCAGAACATGACCAGCTGGCGGCTGAGGGCGTAGAAGGTCGTCTTGCCGCCGTCTTCGACTGTGATGTAAACGCCGAAGTCGGGGACGAAGGCGCGATGCGCCGGGTTGAGGTAATGGCGGTAGACAACATCCTGCTGGGTGATGCGGACCAGCATGTTGTCCAAGTGAATGAGCTTGGCCGCCGCCTCGGGCTTGATCTTCTTCAAATGGTTGCGGAAGCGGGCTTCGGTTGTGCACCAGTGGGCCACGGTGTAACGGCGCAGCTCGCCGGTGGTCTTGTCCTTGGTTTCGTACCAATCCAGATCGATGGACGGGTTGCCCTTGATGTCCAGCGTTTCCTGGTAGGTTTCGCCGAGACGGGGGTTGAAGACGAACTCAGGGACGCCGCGGCTGTCGCGGACTCTCTGGGCCTGGAAGAGCGCCATGTCGTCGGGGACGCCGTGCTCAGGCTGGCAGGTGGTGAAGGCCTGCAGATACATGGTGCCGCGATACTCCAGACCGTCGAGGATGGCGCGGTAGAGCTTGGGAGCGTTGGCCATGGAAACCGCCGCGACAAAGGGCGATCCGTGACCGGCGAGGAAGGTTTCCGCGACCGTCTTCTTCTCGGTGTTCTTGCCCTGCGTGGCCGCGCCGAAGACGTTCATGTCGCCGCCGCCAAGCATGGGGGTGGAATCGGAGTTCTGACCGCCGGTGTTGGAGTAGACCTGCGTATCCAGCATCAGGACCTTGATGTTGGGCCGGTTCTGCAGGATCACCTTGGACATGTTCTGGTAGCCGATGTCGCCCATGCCGCCATCGCCGCCCACACACCAGACCTTGGGCAGTTCGACGATCTCCTGATCGGTCATGAGGGCGTCGGTGAAGTGGGAGTAGTGGTAGTACTCCTGGGCGTCGATGACACCGGTTTCGCGAGTGAGCAGGGCGTCGGCGATGCGCTCGGGGATAACGGAGCGGCGAGCGTGGTCGACGATGAAGCTTTCACCCATGAGCCAGCCGATGGTGACGCCATCCTGGAAGAGCGAGTTCATCCACGGATAGGGGTGGGGGTTGTTGGGCGCGCTGGAACCGTAAACCGTATTGCAGCCGGTGTGGGCGGCCATGGCCATCACGCTCATTCCGTTGGCGTGGCGGCCGTCGACGGCTTGCAGGTTCTTGTGGTTGAAGGCCTCGGTGAGCAGGACGGCGGAAACGGCTTCGACCAGCTCGGCGTCGGAGACGGGGCCATTCTTGGCTTCGTAGGCGGCGATGCGTGCCTTGGTGTCGGTTTCGTCTTCGCCGCCGAGACCCATGACGAGGTGCAGGATGGTCTGACGGAAGAGATCGTACTCGGACTGGCTGCGGGCCTTGAGGACGGCCAGCTTGGCGACGCCGCTCTTGTCGAGGGCGGATGCCTTGGCCTCCAGGCGATCGCTCTTGGCGTGGAAGACGGGGCGCATGTAAGCCTCGGTGACCGCGGCAATGGAGCGCAGGACGCTCTTTTCTCCGCAGCCGGCGCAGGCGCCGTCGCCAGAGACCAGGGCGTCGTAGTTGGAGCGGACCATGAGCATATTGCGCAGGGTCGCGGTCTTGGAGTCGGCCGGGTTGGCCGAATTGAAGAGGCCGAGGTACTTTTGCGCGGTGTCGGGCAAAAGGTCGAGGAAGGCAGTGCCGGTTTCGTGCTCGGCGTTGACTTCGAGAGTCTCGGGAACCATGCGGAGGGCCTGGTGGTCGCCGCAGGCGGTGACGCAGGCGGCGCAGCCCTTGCAGAGATCGGAGACAAAAATGCTGAAGATGCCGCCGGAGCCGGGAGTCTTGCGCTCCGGTGAGCTGAAGATGGCGTTCACCTTCTGGTAGGCCATGGGGACCTTGGCCAGAATGGCAAGAACTCCGTTCTTTGACTCTTTGGACAAGCCTTCGTGGGAATCCATGACTTCGCGGAGGATGGTGGGCAGCGGCGTGCCTGTCTTCGCCTCGGCAACCATGCGGACGCGGGCCTGCTTTTCGATTTCGGGCAGGGCGGTAAGCAACTTGACGCGCTCGCCAGCGTCGGCCACGTAGTGCGAGATGGCCGTCTTGAGCAACGTGCCGAGGTCCTGCGCGGTGTTGGGCAGGGCGGTATCGGGACAGACCGAGATGCACTCCATGCACTGGGTGCAGTTTTCGGGGATGTAGAGCGGCGTTTCGCGGCGGGCGACGTACTTGGAGGCGGTGTCGCCGGTGGCAGCGGCGATGATGCCCATGGCGGCCAGCGGGGTGGCCGGCTGGTTGTAGCCGTAGGAAGCGCGGAACTCGGCGTCGAAGGTTGCGACGCTGGTGATGGGAGTGCGCGCGGCCTGACCGGCGGGGATGGCCGTGGAGCGGCAACCGGTGGAGCAGGAACTGCCGGAAGCGGTCGCTTCAAGTATGGGCAGCAGCGGCTGGCCACGCAGGCTGGAGCGGTCGGCTGCGGCGAGCACGCCGATTTCGATCTCCTTCACCTGATCGAAGCCCTGCAACATGACTTCCATATTGGACTGAACGACGGCGTCGCCGAGCTTGCCGAACTTCTTGACGTACTGCTTGTAGACGACGTCGCGATACTGCTCCTGGGTGATTCCGAACTCCTGGAGGAGGTGGCTGACCCGGAAGAACGCGCCGAGGAACGCGTTGCCCTGCATGCGGAGCTGGAGGTCGCCGCGATCGGTGGCCTTTTTGGCGATGGCGAAACCGGGCAGGGTGAAGACGCGGATGTTGTTGTCGATGATCTGCTTGCGCGCCCACAGGGGCAACTGCTCCCAGGCTTGCTCGCCTTCCTGATCCGACTCCCAAACCAATGCGCCGCCCGGGGCCATGCCGTCGAGGGGGTTGGTGTGGGTGAAAGCCTTGGGATCGCAGCAGAGAACAGTGGTGACGTGGCGCAGGTCGCAGTTGACGCGGATGCGGTCCTTGGCGGCGACCATGAAGTAGCTGGTCGGCGCGCCTTTCTTCTCCGATCCGTACTTGGGGTTGGCGCTGACGTGGATGACTTCCTTGGGATTGCCAAACTCGTCCTTGACGCCGTCGCGCTCAAAGATGAGGTCGTTGAGGTCGCCAAGGATCGCGCCGAGGTTCTTGCCGGTGGTGATGGCTCCCCATCCGCCGATGGAGTGGAAGCGTACGGCTACCGCGCCATCGGGCAGCAGGGAGGGCGTTTCGTCGCCGATCACCGCGTAGGGGTGGTCGATGCCGAGAACGAAGAAATCGACATCGGCAGCGACCTTGCCGTCGGTGCGGGCGCGGCCGGCAGTGGCGAACTCGAACGCTCCGATGATGTGCTCGGGGCGGAAATCGCGGGAGCCGAGGCCGTAGGTGCCGCCGTAGATCTTGGGGACTTCGTTGATGGCGATGGAACCGGCCTGGAGCGCCTTGGAGATGGCAGTGCGGATGTCGCGGCCGAGCGGGTTGTCGCCGGAGAGAGCTTCGTCGGTGCGCTCAAGGATGATGACGTTCTTCTTGCCCTTGAGAGCGGCCACGACGGCTGCTTCCGGGAAGGGGCGAATGACGTTGATGTGGATGGAACCGACGCTTGCACCGCGGGTTTGGCGCAGGTAGTCGACCGCAGCCTCGATGTTTTCGGCGGCGGAGCCGAGCGAGACGAAGACAGTCTCCGCGTCGTCCGTTTTGTGCTTCGAGATCAGACCGTAGCCGCGGCCGGTGAGCTGCGCGAAGTCTTCGTAGGCAGCTTCAAGGAACGAGAGGATGGGCTCGGCGAAGTTATTGCGCCGGGCGACCACGCCGTTCATGTAGTGTTCCTGGTTCTGCACCGGCCCGAGCAGAACGGGGTTGGTGAGGTCCATCATCTTGGGAACGCGGCGGCGGGTGGGTCCAAAGAGGGTGCGCTGCGCTTCGGTGGGACAGTCGATGACGTCGTCGGGAGAGCCGAGGTATTCGCGGATCAGTTCGGATTCGTGCTTATAAAAGGTGCGCTCAAGATGGCTGGTGAGGAAGCCGTCCATGATGTTCATGCCGGGGGTCAGGCTAAGTTCGGTGACACGGCGCAGGATGAGGGCCTGATCGGCGGCCTGCTGGGCATCCTTGCCAAAGAGCATGATCCAGCCGGTGTCGAGCGCGGCGTAGATGTCGTCGTGGCCGCAGTGCACGTTGAGTGCGTGCTTGGTGAGGGCGCGGGCGCCGACCTCAAGGACCATGGTGGATCCTTTACCGGGGGCATGGTAATACTGCTCGACGCCGTAAACGACACCCTGGCCGGAGGTGAAATTGACGACGCGCTTGCCGCAGACGGAGTGGGCGATTGCACCACCCTGGGCCGCGTGCTCGCCTTCAGTCTCGATGGCGATGGTGTTGTTTCCGAAGACATTCAGATGGCCCTCGGCATAGGCCTGCTGGAAGAGCTCCCCGCCCTCGGTGGAAGGCGTAATGGGGTAAAAGACGCCAGCATCGGCGATGCGGGTCTCGGTGTGGTACGAGACCAGCTGATTTCCATTTGCAGTGACCCGAATGCCGGGGAAACGAGCAGCAACCGTCATATAGCTCCTCCGAGCGAGTTGATCTTCCAGTTTGATTTCGATCATGCCGAAGCGGGGATAGAAACACATTCTAGCCCCCGTGATCGGGCCTGTCTTCAAGCCACAAAAGCGACGCCGGGCGGAGTCCGCAACGGCTGCCGAATCGAAGCGATAAGCCAATCAATTACAAAAACTTACGAAGTGCGCGCGGCGGGAAAACCGGCGTCTTCGGTGTGCGAGCGGAACCAGACATGCGCGCGCGGACAAGGCGCAAACATGCAGACGGACCCGTCCGCGGGGATCCCCAAAAAATCAATCCGAGGTGCGGCCATGATCGTGAACCGGGACCCCAAGGGGAGGGGTATTCCGGAGAGGATGGCCTTGGCTACAGTATGCACCCAATTGGGTGAGACAATGTCCCGCATTGTGAATCACACGGACACTCCTCGCCTCTGCGTTTTGCAAGCTCTTTCCGTTCACGTTCATGTGATGCGCGAGAAGGCGCGGTGGTTCTGAAAAGCGCGGGCGGCAGAGGCGACGCGCTGATCCGGCCCTGAATCGGGTGGCTGGCTTTTTACCCAGGAAGGGACGAGTGCTCGATTAATCCGCAAGTTGAAGAATCCAAGAGTGGCGTGTGTTGCCTGATTTGGCGAGTTGGCCCCCGCTGACGCAGGGATGGCGAGTTGGCAAGTTGGCGGCTGCCTCACGGGCGCGGCTTCTTGCTGTTTGGGCCGGGAACAGCAGCGGGAGACCTGGGCGAAAAGCGCGTAACGAAAGGGCGCGAGCGCTCGCAGTTCCAGGATGGATCAGGCGGCGCAAAATCTTGATGGGAAACGGTCTGCAGGCCGGTCCAAAGGCGGTTGGACCCCCTATAGTTTCAAAAGGAGTTTTTTCATGCGCTATTGCCGCTTTTTATTGAACGACCAGATACATTATGGCGGACTGGAAGACCGAAACGGGGAGATCTGGATCGACCACCTGCGGGCGTCGATGGAAGAAGATCTGGCATTTCGGCTGGAGTACGGGCGAGCCACGTCGTGGAGTTTCGACTTTGAACCGATGCCGCTGAGCGCGGCACACCTGCGGCCGGCGGTGACACCGTCGAAGATTGTGTGCATTGGGCGCAACTACCGGGAGCACGTGAAGGAGCTGGGGCACCAGATGCCCAGCGAGCCGCTGCTGTTTCTGAAGCCGCCGTCGTCGCTGCAACGGCCGGGGGGCGCGGTACGGATGCCGTCGCTGTCGTCGCGGGTGGATTTCGAGGGCGAGCTGGCGGTGGTGATCGGCAAGCACGCGCGCAATCTGAAAGCGGAAGACTGGCGCTCGGCGGTGCGCGGCTATACGCTGGCCAACGACGTGACGGCCCGCGACCTGCAGGCGAGCGACGGACAATGGAGCCGGGCCAAGGGCTTTGACACCTTCTGCCCGGTGGGTCCGCTGGTGAGCGACGAGATCGACGTCGAGGCCGGCTTAACGCTTGAGACGCGGGTAAATGGGGAGCTGCGCCAGCAAGGATCGACGCGGGACTTCATCTTCCCGATCCCGGTGCTGCTGGAGTACATTACGCGGGCGATGACGCTGCTGCCGGGGGATATCGTGCTGACCGGAACGCCGTCGGGGGTGGGTCCGCTGAAGGCTGGGGACGTGGTGGAAGTGAGCGTCGACGGGCTGGGCGTGCTGAGCAATGTTTTTCAGCCGGAGGAGAACTACGCATCCGGTGAATCCTCTTCGGGGGACTGAGGGACTGCCTGTGCCGGGAGGCCGGGATTGGCGGGGATTTAAGCAATGGAAGACTTTTTAGCTGCGGTGATTCTTGGCATCGCCGAAATGCTCTTTGAGGCGTTCTTCGAATTGTTGGGCGTCCTCTTGGCGGATCTTTCGGTACGATTCGTTCGCAGTTTGAAGACCAGTGCTAACGAGCCTTCGCCAGTCCTGGCCGCTGCTTCCTACTCGTCTTTCGGCGTCGTTGCCGGCATTATCAGTGTCTGGCTGCTTCCTCACCGGCTGTTTCCCTTTTCCCGATTTCATGGCATCAGCTTGCTGATCAGTCCGCTGGTTACGGGGCTGGTCATGGCTCAAGTTGGCCTTGTGTTTCGCCGCCATGACAAATGGGTAGCCCGCATTGAGAGCTTTGGCTACGGATTTGCCTTTGCGTTTTGGATGGCTATCACTCGCCTTCTCTTTGTTCAATAGAAATGCGGTTCGGAGGCATTCCTGGGCTATAGCCTATCGCCCTGCTCCCCGGACTGAAGGTACCTTTCGATCTCTTCGGAGAGGACTTTTTGTAATGGTGGCAAGGCAAGCTGCACCGTGTCCCAGATGATCTTTGCCGCAACCTCTTCGTAATCATGGCGATAAACATTCCCAGCGGCGGCAATATCACGCCAGGGGATCGCAGTGTGCCGCGCCTTTACTACTTCGGGCAAGCGCCGGGAAGCTTCGGAGAGGATTTCCAGGCAACGTATGACGGCATAGACCGTGCGGGTTTCGATTTGAAAACTATCCAGATCGAATCCGGCTGCAAATTCCTGAGCCAGACGTACATGCCGGTCCATCTCTTCCAGAACCGTCAGGGCGTCAGAAGGCATAGGTGGCGCCGGCAAGGGCGGAGGGCTTGATGCCGCTCTTCAGTCCGTCGCGATTGACCACGTCGACCGGGCCATCGAAGAGCGCGGCAATCTCTGTCTTAACCCCGGCGTAGTCAAATGCGGTAATTCTGGCGGCGGGGTCGAACTCGATCAGGATGTCGGTATCGCTTTCCCTGCGATGGTCGCCCCGCGCCCGCGAGCCAAACAGGGCGACATGGAGGACACCGCGCTGGCGCAGCAGCGACTGGTGTTCCCGCAAGCGGTCGAGGATTTCTTCCTTTTCCATGGACTCGGTTCCTCGCTTTGAGGATACTCCAGATTCAGCAGGCGACATATAGGACATGCGGTCATTCGAAGTGCTTGCACAGGTGGATTTCACAGTGCATCAGCGAGGACTGCGCGCCAGGTTGCAAAAGCAGGCCCGAGCGAGCCAGGCGGACTCTCTGCAACGGCGAGCGTTGTCAAAAACCGGAGAAATTTGAACTTTGGCGGCGGGGCGGGCGTATCCGTAAGAGGAACGTTTTACGGAGGAAGAGATGGAAGAAACGCCGGTCTGCAAAGACAGGAATGTGCAGAAGATACGCATTGAGCAGAGTACTTTCATGGGGGGCGTGTGGTGCGCCGGCTGGCTGTTCACCATTGGCTACCTGCATTTGAGCTTCTGGAAGGGCGTGCTTGCGGCGGTAGTGTGGCCGTATTTCATGGGCGGTCACTTCAGCCCGCTGGTGCATTGAGGCGGGCTTGGGGCATTTGCCAAAGCTGACTTCCCTGCCCTGGTAGTGAAGGCGCCTGGCGTAAACAGAAGGGCGCTACACTGTAGGCAAGCGCTCCGGCAGACGGAGCTACCTTCCCCAAGGAGGAGTCATGCCGCAAAATCTGTTGGAACAGTTGCGTCAGTACACGATTGTGGTAGCCGACACCGGCGACATCGAGGCGATGGAGCAGTTCCGCCCCCAGGATGCCACCACCAACCCATCGCTGATTACCGCGGCGGCGCAAATGCCGCAGTATCAGCCCATTGTGGACGGAGTGCTGGCAGCAGCGCGCAAGGAATTAGGGTCCAGCGCGAGCGACGCCAAGGTCGCAAATCTGGGCTTTCAGCGCCTGGCCATTGCCTTTGGCCTGAAGATCCTGAAGATTGTGCCGGGGCGCGTGTCGACAGAAGTGGACGCTCGGCTGTCGTATGACACCGCGGCGACCGTGGCGCAGGCGCGCAGCATCATTGCGCAATACGATGCGGCCGGAGTGGGACGGGAGCGCGTGCTGGTGAAGATCGCCTCCACCTGGGAGGGCATCTGCGCGGCGCGGATGCTGGAGCAGGAAGGAATTCACTGCAACCTGACCTTGCTGTTCGGGATGCACCAGGCGATTGCCTGCGCGGACGCGGGTGTGACGCTGATTTCGCCGTTCGTGGGCCGGATTCTGGACTGGTACCGGAAAGATACGGGCAAGGAATACGCGGGCGCGGATGATCCGGGCGTGGTGTCGGTGGCGCGGGTTTACAACTACTACAAGAAATTCGGACACAAGACGCAGGTGATGGGCGCCAGCTTCCGCAATATTGGCGAGATCAAAGAATTGGCGGGCTGCGACCTGCTGACCATCTCGCCGCAGCTGCTGGCCGAGTTGGAAAGCACGCCCGGCGAACTACCGCGCAAGCTGGACCCCGAGGCCGCCCGAGCCATGGCGATGGAGAGAATCTTTGTGGACAAGGCGACCTTCGAAGCGATGCATGGGTCGGACCGCATGGCGAGCGACAAGCTGAAGGAAGGGATCGAGGGCTTCTCGGCGGCGCTGGAGAAACTGGAGGCGCTGCTGGCGCGCCGGATTTTTGAAATGGAACTGAGCGCGACGCCGGTGCAGTAAAGGCACAGCACGGGCTAAGTGCAAGGAATGCAAAACCTAGCGAAGTTCAAGCAAGTCTTTGAGGGTAGAAAAAGGCAGCCGCGCAGGCTGCCTTTTCTATTTGCGTCGGCGGCGGCGTTGGTCTCTTTTGGGACGGCGGTCGCGCCAATTCATTATGAACCCCGCATGAATCCCGGCAACTCTCCGATAAGTGAAGTGTCATTGCAGTTGCATCGATCGTTTTTGCTTCGTTGCTGTGGCGTACGTGGTGGAACCGGCAAAGGTGTGACGGATGGCGAGTCTGGCGGGGAGAACGATAAGAAAGTCGTCGCTAAGGATCCTCCAAGAAAATACCCGTTCCGGTTCTTCTCAACTTGCATGAGGCCAATGCGTGCAGCAGAGGCCGGAGATGCTCGGCCTTGGGAGGTGCCTATGCAGACTCAGGTTCATCCGCTCGAACCCTTTTTCCGCCAGGTGGTTCGCAACAGTTTCGAAAACAAGCTCGGGCTGTTCGATCCCGAAGTGACCGCCTACGTTGCGCGCGTGTTGTGCGAATTCACCAATCAGAAGAACCTCTACAGGATCCGCGACGCAGCCGGACGCCCGGTGGAAGATCTTGAAGAGATGATCAGCGCTTCGGATCCGGTATACGGCCCAGCCAGTTCGTTCGATGAGGAGCGCTCGCTGCGCAAACACATTGGCAACTACGCGCTGTTTATCGCTGGCATGTATCCGGAGGCGATTGACGCGGGTCGCTACACGCGCCCGATGCACTTGGGCGATCTGATCCACGCAGGCAAGGAGAGTTTCTACATCGTCAGCCAGTTCAACCTCTTCGAGTACGAAGAGGAAGCGCCGATGTTTGCACGTATTTCCGAAAGCTTTGAGCGCTGCGCGCTGGGCCTGACACTGGCCCGCGACGAAATGGGGGAACACGTTCCTCCCATGCCGCATTCACCACGGAAATAGCACTGCCGTCCCTAGAGCATTTTCGATTCACATGATGCCATTGTCAGATCGTGCAAGGTGGCCTTTTCTTGGTGAAAAAGCCACTTGAGCTTGAGGCTTCTGTAAAGAGCAGAATCGAAAATGCTGTAGCCGAGGAATCCGGGGTTTCCGCAAAGAGACCTGGGAAATCCCTTTGCCAAAGCAGCTACTCGGACCAAACGGCCAGTACGTTGCCGGCACCGTCGTCGAAGTGGAATCTGCGCCCGCCCGGGAACTCGAAGACAGGCACCACGATGCTGCCACCCGCGGCCACAATCGCCGCCTCGGTCGCCTTCAGGTCGGTGGAATAGAGCACCACCACCGGAGCGCCCTTGGCCTGGGACAGCCCGGCCTCTCCGCGGGCAAAGCCGATGGCGATTCCGGCACTGGCGGGCGCGCAGTCGATGTAGTCAGGCCCCCAATCCTTGAACGTCCAGCCAAAGGCCGAGGCGTAGAAAGCCTTGCTGCGCTCGATGCTGGCGGTGGTGAATTCGATGTAGTTGATCTGATGGTGCACGGCCGGATGGCTCACGCGATTCTCCTTTGCGCAGGGCTGAACGAACTCAGCCAATAAGCGATCACAGTAGCAAAAACCGCCGCGAAAAGCAAAGAAAAAGCGAACAATTTAGCGCCCTAGCCATATGGAGACGCCACCGCTAATGGAGCGGCCGGGCATGGCCACGCCTGCGATCTGCTGGTAGCCGGTGTTGGCGATGTTGTCGAAGCGCAGATACGGGTGCAGCCTGCCCGCCGGGCGGGTGAAGGAGGCGTTCCAGACCGGGTAGAGCTGCGCGTTCCAGGGCGTCTGCCCGGTTTGCTGGTAGGGCTTGGCGAGGGCCACGGAATTGGTAATGCTCAGATCGTGGCCGAGCGCCGCAACCCAACTGGCGTGGAGGTTCGCCACCGGGTAGTTGAGGGCGTATTCCGACTGCAGGCCGTGCAGGGAAGGCTGCGCGCCGGCAAGTTGGGTCCATGCCAGTTGGATCTTTTGCCCCTTCGCGGGCAGCCATGTGAGCGAAGATTCGACGCCGGCAAAACGCAGGCCGCTGAGGTTGGTCGCGCACCAAATGTTGACCGGACAGCCTGCGGGAAGAAGCGGATTCGGCAGGGAGGCGGTGCGCACGTAGTCGATGGTATCGTGCTGGCGGTTGTAGAAGCCGGTGGCGGAGAGCAGCAGCCGCGGCGAGGGCGTCCAGTCCGCGCCGGCCTCGCCGCTCCAGGCCGACTCGGGCTTGAGGCTGGAATTGCCCATGGTGGCGGGATCTGAGTAGTAGAGATCGGTGTAGGTGGGCAGGCGGAATCCAGAGCCGCCGCTGGCGCGCAGTTTGAGCGACGGAGTTAGACGCAGCGAACCGGCCAAGTACGGCGCCAAGGCCGATTGCAAGCCGCCGGAGAAGAGTTCTTCACGCACACCGGCGGAGAGATTCCAGCGCGCCCTGGCGGGGCGCAAGTCCAGATCTACATAGCCCGCGCCGCGATTGCGGGCGTGCAGGCCCAACGCAAAGGTGCGCACTCCACTGGAAAAGTTGTAGCTAGCGATGCTGTCGCCATCCGATTCGAGACCAACAAGCAGCATGGAGGTGGAGGTCTTCGCCACCGGGATGGTGCGCCGCAGCGAAGCTTGCCAGGAGGTGTCGATGTGGTTGTTCTCGTAAATGCCGGGCAGATTGCGCAGCAGCACGAAGTCGTCGCTGTGGCGGCGGTAGCCGAATGCGGCCTGGGTGCGCTCGCCCAACTCTTGCCGCGCCGATGCAAACCAGCCCTTGGTGCGTTCCCAGGAGTTGTATTGGCCATAGAACTGATTGGCGCCGAAGGCGCGGTCGCTGGCGGCAAACAGCAGATCGGTGACGCCCAGGCGCGATGCCTGCCAGTCTTCTACAGAGGCATCTTCGTTGCGGTAATCGCGGTCGTTCTGGCAATCGCCAGCCATTTGTTGTGGGCTGCAGTAGCCCGTGTATCCGGGGTCTGCCAGAAATCCCGTAGAGAAGTTGCGGCTGGCGGTGAGCCGTGTGCTGCCCTGCTTGCGCAACAACGCGCCGAGCAACGACTCCTCATTACTGCCGAAACTGCCCGCACCAACGCGCAAGCGCAGCGAGTCGGCCGAGGGCGCGGCGGTGAGGAAGTCAGCCACGCCGCTCAGCGCGTCGGCGCCATGCAGGGTGGAGCCCGCTCCGTGCAGGATCTGAATGGAGTCCATGGCCTCCAGCGGAATGGGCAGATCCAGGTTATGGTGCGCGGTCTGGCTGTCGTTGACGCGGAAGCCGTTGACCAGCACCAGCGTTTGTTCGAAGCTGCCGCCGCGTAGCACCACGTCCGCCTGCCCGCCGCCGGCGCCGCGCTGTTCCAGAAATATCGAGGCGTCGGTGCGCAGGAGATCTTCGAAGCTCTGCACCGTGAGCGATTGGAGGGCAACAGGCAGCACCAGCACGGATGCGGACGAGCCGGCCAGGGGAACCGGAACCGGCGAGCCAACCACCACCATGACTTCGGTGGGATGAGGAAGCTGGGTTGGTTGCGGGGATGCGGGCGACGCGGGTGCGGCTTGCGGAGCGGCTGGTTGCGAGGGCGTCCCGAACTGCGCAAACGCGGTATTCATGCAGGTGAGGATCACGAAGAGGCCAGAGTAGCGAAGCAGCGGAGATGCGGCGAGAGGTTTCACTTTCACATCATGAAACCAGTGCAGATTTCGCGCAAGCAAAGTTTAATTCAACTGTAAATAGTTGAGCATTTCAATTATCATTATACTGAATTACAAGTTAGATCCGCGGGCGGCGCGGCCAGGATCGAGCAGCCGGAATAAGTCGGCGCGGGGGGATTGCGCGGCGCTTCGATTTTTGAAGAATCCAGGCGATTCGGTGGGGCTGGCGGTCCGAGCAGAAGCGGCGGCGAGAGGATGAACGCGATGCGCATTGATGCATTTCTGAAGGAGAGCCCGATGTTTGCCGTGAACCGGGCGGCGCGGCGTTTCGATGCGCTGGCCGCCGAGACGCTCGCGGCCGACAAGCTGAGCTTTCTGGAGGGAATGGTATTGGCTGCGCTTTTCTTCGAGGCGCCTGCTCCGGTGAAGCCGTCGCAGTTGGCCGAGGCCTTCGGAACGACCCGCGGCAACGTGAGCCACTGTCTTACGTCGCTGGAGAGCAAGGGTCTGGTGCAGCGCAGGATCGACGCCGAGGATGCGCGGGCCTTTCTTTTGACCCTGAAGCCGGCTGGTAAGCGCTGCGCGGTGCGGGTGATCGGAGCCTTCGACGGGCTGCAAAACCGCTTCGAGCGGGATCTCGGTAAGACAGCCTTGCGACAGATGTTGAAGGACTTGCGCAGACTTGAGGGGGCATGCGGGGGAGTTTGAGCGGCGCCGCCGCTGGCCGTGTCTTACACGATAAGACACAGCCAGCAGCGTACGACAGAGCGGCTGCGCAGCCGGGCCGGAAGCTGGTGGAAACGGGTTCTGGGGCGTGCAAGCTGGTTTTGTCCGAGGGGCTGTCAGACGCTCTTGGAAGTTTTGCACAGGAAATTATGCAGATTTGTGGGACGCGGATTAAAGGATTTACCCACATGGTCCGATATGAGTTTAGGGTGGCAAATGCGTACACCACCCGGCAGTTGCGAAGTAGTGGAACCGGGTTACAGCTTCGCGATCAGGCTGCCGATGCTGGCCAGCGACTCTGCCAACGTTCCCGCGCAAATAGATGTCCGCACAGCGGTTGGAAGGCGGGCCGGGCGGGGCTTGGACGAACCGGGATCCCGCAGCGGGCCTCGGTTAGAGCCGGAAAGTGCGAGTCCAGGGGCATGCAGCAAGCTTCGCCGGTCAGGTGGGCGCAGGGCAGCAAGCGGGTCCTGAGGCGGTTCTGGACGGGCTTTTGGCGCGGGAAACGCGTGCGGGCGCGTCTTACGGGATGTCGGACGGTGAACCGGTTCTGTCGCATGTCTTACCGGCTTTAGGCTGAGCACGACATTCGTACTACAATTGCGCGACATTTGGCTTACACACGTAAGCCAAATGTAAGACAAGACAACTCAAAAATATGTTCGTCTTACATCTTTGTCTTACAGACGCGACTGGAAGGAACGAGCGAAGAGTTGGGAATGTTTCTTATAAGTGCATTGTTTTAAGTAATATAGATGGAACCCGCCGAAACAAACCTCCGCTCACAGTATGCTACGCGAACAATCAGCGAAGGCTGAAGGGAGGAAATCTTCCTGGACCCGGAGCGTAAGAAATCATTTCCTCTGCTCGGGGTGGAATGCTTTTTAGAGGTCGGCAGGGGGTTGCCAGAGTTCGACGCGGTTGCCTTCCGGGTCCCAGATCCAGGCGAACCGGCCGTAGGGATAATCTTCCCTATTTGGATCGATACGCACCCCGGCTGCGCCGAGATTGATCAGTAGAGCGTCCAGATCGTCGACCCGAAAGTTCAGCATTGATTTCTGCTCTCCCTCTCCGAAGTAAGAAGTGTCGAGGGGAAAGAAACCGAGCACGCACATTCCGCAGGACTCGGGACCCTGAAAAATGAGTGAACCGTCTGGAGTGGCCGAGATGCCGAGATGTGCGGCATACCAGGCAGCCATTGCTTGCGGGTCCCGGAACTTCCAGAAGACTCCGCCTACTCCTGTTGCTTTGGGCATGGTGATTTCTCCTTTATTTTCAGGTTTCGCCGGGAGCCGGTCTCAAAACCCCGGTTTTACTCTTCTTGGCGAATGGTCTCTTCCAGGGTCGGTTTATGTTTTATGTCGCGCCCGGTACGCGGCTCGGATTCGACCACCCGGGCAGGCGGGGGCTGACCGACGCGCTCGCGGGCGTTGGCTTTGACCGCCTTGGTTACGGAGAAGGATGCTGGCTTGCGTTTCGTCATGGCAAGGACGAGTATGGAATAGATGGACGGCGTTTGACCAGTTTAGGGTGCTTTTTTTCCTTCCCAGAGGCTGAATAGCGGGCAAATGGGGTCAGGAGCATAGTTCCCGGGGGTGGGCAATCGCCAGCAGACAGAGGAAAAGAACTCGTCGGCCGCTTAAGCAGCCGGGGGGGAAAACACTGCCCCGCAACGAAGGAAAACCGACGCGGGGCGCAGGACCGGGGAGCCAAGGGACGATGGAAGAACGCGATTTTTGCAATGAGACGACGGAGCAGCGGACACACACACTGGTCTGTCCGAAGTGTGGCCAGAGCGGGGAGTACAAGGTGACCTGGATAGTGCGGCGCAAGCGCCCGCAACTGCCGCGGGGCGCCGATGAGCGCGACCGGGCGCGCTATGCAAAGTTCATGTCTTACATGGTGCGGCGCGACGACAAGCTGGCGTGTTCGAACATTCGATGTCGCAAACCTTTTGATATCACGCAGTTGCAATCTACGGCGTTTTTGAACGACTGAACGCGGGCGGAGACGTCCAAACAGGCTCCGCAAGACGAATGGTGGAAGCCCTGGCAATGTCTTACACGCCTTCTGCCCGGGAGAGCAGCCCGGGCAGAAGGCCGTACCGGGGGACGGTGCGCCTGGCTGATGGGCTCTGGCTGCACTTGAGGGCCGCAATTTCGCGCTTTGGCAGACTTCCGCATTCGGCGTGGCGGAGGATCGCCAGAACTGGCGCGAATCTGGCGGGCTGTGATTGAATCTAAGGTGTTGGAGGCGGACTCGGAGGTCATCCGGTGGAATCCGCGTCCCGCAAAGGAGCCAAGCATGGCAAATCTTCTACTTCCCCCCGAAGAGCGCGATCTGAACCCCGAGCAGGTTGAGGCGCTGGACAAGCGGCGCGATATGGGGCACACCCTGCTGGTGATTGCCGGCCAGTTCGCGGTGATTGCGTCGATTCTTCTTTTGTGGGTCGGGCAGGACCTGACCTATTCGCCAGGCTGGGCGCATCCTATTGCCTATTACTTTGCGGTGGTCATGGCGCTGATTGCGGGATTCGGCGTTACGGGGTTCATTCTGCGCAAGGGCACGCCGCGCATCGACTGAGGTGACCGTGCCCGGAGCCGTAGTCGAATTCGATCCTGGGCCGAGGGTGGCCAGAAAACCGGTTCAGGCTCTGACCTAGCAAGTGTCTTGTCTCTGAGGTTCGTTGAATAACGAGGAAAAGCAACCGCAGGTCCTTCGGCTTCGTTTGGCGCAAAATGCGCGCCAAACTTCGCTCAGGATGACAGGGATTTTATGGTGCGCACAGTCAGAGACAGAACGTTTGGCGCAGGCGAACAGAACAGGGGTCAGGGCACTTGGCCCCGAGCGCTTTATCTAGCAGATATGCCAACCGGGAAGATTGATTTGGCTATACATCTGTCAGATAACGCAGACTAAACCACCGTATATCAGCGGAATGCGCACCGGAGCACGTACGACCTCAGGCGCAGATTCGAGTTGTGAATGGCTGCAGCTTCCCTTTCCCCATCTCTGGCTGGGCCGCTGGTCCGGCGTCTTTCCGACAGCCACGGGCGTGTCATCCATGACCTGCGCGTCTCGATCACCGACCGTTGCAACTATAAATGCGTGTATTGCAGGAGCGGGGAGGGTGAAGAGCGCTATCCCGAGCTGACGATCGCGGAGTATCTGAGCCTCATTGAGCTGTTTGTGGGGTTGGGGATCACCAAGGTGCGGTTGACCGGGGGGGAGCCGCTGCTGCGACGGGGGCTGGTGGAGTTGATCGCGGAGCTGGCGCGGATGCGCACGCTGGATGGCGAACCTCTCGATCTTGCGATCACCACCAATGGGCACCTGCTGGCCTCGCTCGCCCGCCCGCTGAAGGATGCCGGACTGAACCGGGTGACGGTGAGCATGGACGCGGTGGACAGCGCGGTCTTTGAGCGGATCACGCGGGTTCCGGGGAGCTTTGAGAAGGTGCTGGCCGGGGTGCGCGCGGCGCGGGAAGCGGGGCTGACGCCGCTGAAGATCAACTGCGTGCTGCTGCGCGGCTTCAACGAAGACCAGATTGAGGGTTTTGCCCGCTTTGCCCGCGACGAGGACGTGGTGGTGCGCTTCATCGAGTTCATGCCGCTGGAAGAGGGTCGGCTGTGGACTCCGGAGATCGTGGTTCCTCTGCGCGAGGTGGTGGAGCGGATCGGTAGGGTGCTGCCGCTGCAAGAGCTGCCAGCACGGGAGGCAGGCGAGACGGCGCGCCGCTACACCTTCGCCGACGGAGTGGGCGAGATCGGGATCATTGCGCCGGTGAGCCAGGCGTTTTGCGGGGCGTGCAGCCGGGTGCGTCTTACCTCGGACGGCAAGATCCGCACCTGCCTGTTTTCGCAGGTGGAGCACGATCTTTATGGGCACATGCGCTCTCTTCTGGAAGACGGCGCGCTTGAAAGGGGCCATAACAACGCACAAGAGGAGTTACGCGAGTATATCTGCCGCACTGTGCATGGGAAGGAGGCGCGCCATCACATCGGCGAGCCTGGATTCCTGAAGCCCTCGCGATCCATGGTTCACATTGGCGGCTGAGAGGTCGATTCAACGCTCCTTGCATCTGCATTGGAGCGGTGATGCCGTTCCCCTCATTGCTCTGTGCGAAGTGCTTTTTCTTCGGAGAAACATAAAGTAGCTACAAGATATTGCTAGAAGATATAATACCTCTAACAGGCGGCGAACGCGGTATTCCGGGCTCTCGAAAGCGTTTTGGAACAAGAGCGGCGGCGGCGCGACGAGTGCTCTCATGGGTCCAAGAATCCGGATCTGGGGCGACCAGCGCAGGTGGACAACTCACACTTATTGATCCGGCAATTAATTAGAGCGAAACCAGAGTCCCTGTGGGCCGGTGAGCTTCGTGCAGGGTCGCCGCTCGTTTCACCCCACAGACGAAGACCTGTCTGTGGGGACCCCGCCCCTGATGGTCGCGTCGACTTTGGGGTAGTGCCTTCGGGATACACCAACTCTGGTTTCGCTGCAGCGTGATTGCTTTCCCACCCTTTCCCGCAAAATACCCAGGAAAGGATGGGGCATCCACACAGTATTTTGTTGCCGAATCAATCATCTGTGTTTCTGACTGGCGGCGCGAGACTCCAGAATTCATGGGCCTGAGAGCCCAAGGCGCCTCCGCAGATAGGGAAGATCGAAAGAGCGTTTCATCCGTTGGCCGGTGAAGGCGGAGGACGCCTGAGATCCGGGAGGCCCTCAGGACAGCCGACCGGGAGGCCGGCGTTACTCCTTGCGCTGCCGGCGAGAAATGCGAACTATAGGCCCCCGGACTTCCGGATTTTTCGCGGCTTGAAGGCCCCTGCTCCCGCTGTAAAACTCTAACTGCAACTGAAGTTATAACTCCGTAGTACTAACCAGATGTAGAATCATTACCATTAAATACTTGAGCAGCCGCCCGGCCATGGCGCGTGTACGTGGCCAAAGGAACCAGCTATGAATATGCATCCCTGGTGTGCGAACTCAACCTCCATGTTTCGACTCCGCCCCACATCTTTCCTGCTCGCGATTGCCAGCGCGATGATTCTGGCGACCGGCTGCGGCGGAGGCAGTACCGGTTCTACCAAACCCACTTTCGGGGATTCCGGTCCTACTTTGAGCGGCAATACGACGGTTGTCTTGATGGCGTCGAGTACTGCCAACGATCAACTGACAGGATTTCCATCCGAAATCAAGAGCCTGACTCTCACCAACATGGAAGGCAAACAGGTGGCATTGATCTCGTCGCCGGTAGACGAAGAATTCATCCACCTGAACGGAACCGTGGAACCGCTGGCTACGCTCAGCATTCCGCAGGATATTTATTTTGTAGCCACAGCGGAGACAGACACTATGGATCCGCTGTGCTCCGGTCAGATTCCAGGAGAACTTTATAGCGACCAGATGGCCAATACGCTGGGCGTAACCGTGAACCTTCCAACGCCGATCACTGTGACCGGAAGCGCGATGGGACTGGTTCTGGATTTGGATGTCACCAAATCGACGCCATTTTCCGGCGCCTGCCCCACCCCCGCGGACTTCGCAACGGTTCCGCAGACGGCATCGGTTTTCAACCTGACGCCGATGACCATAGCGGCCCAACCTACGAATGTTACGAACGGCAAGGCATTCGGGCTTCGCGGGATCGTCAGCTCCGTTGCAACCAGCGGATCGAGTCTTACCGTGAGTTCACTTTCGTCCTATTCCTCGCTCAATTCCCCATCCTGGACAGCCACAGTGAACAGCGTGACCGCGTTTCAGGGTGGACTCAGTGCAACGCAGCTAGTCGCCGGCTCCGCGGTTGAGATGGATGTGACGATCCAACAGGACGGCTCTTTGCTGGCAACACGGATTGCGCCAATCGACGGCGATTTACCAAACCTGAGCGTGGCCACAGGCCCGCTGCTTGGTGTGTGGGCCTCGGAACCAGCCGTTCTCTTCGAGGGAATCACTCAGGAGGGGCTTCTGTCGCCCTACCTGGGCGGGGGACAAAACTACGACATAGGAAGCGCAACCTTCCAGGTGTCGAGCCAGCTAACCAACCTGGCGGCACTGCCATTTACCGCCAGTTTCAGCGCCGCAAACGCGGTCGTCGGACAGAGAGTGCTGGTTGGCACGCAAGCCGCCAGCATCGAGCAGGGTCCGAACTACCTGCCTTTGACGGAGGTGACGCTGGTGCCGCAGACGATCGACGGAACGGTGAGAGCAATTTCGACCCAGGGTAATTTCACTACGTACACCGTCCAGTTAGCACCTTACGATTTATTCCCGATCCTTGCGGTGCAGCCGGGACAGACCACGCAACTGACAACGCCGGACACGATTGTGGCGTACACCGACACCAATACTCAGATGCTCAACTCAGGCGTAGTCAGCGTGGGGAGCACGATTCGCCTTCATGGGTTGATTTTCAACGATGGTGGAACGCTGCGCATGGATTGCGTTCAAGTGAGCGACGGTGTCCAGGAATAGCGCCCGCTTGTCATTTGTCCGTTCCCAATCCGAAGGCAATCGGCGGGTCGCGGCGGGGTGCACAAGAACAGCTCTCCGAACAGACCATGAGTGCTGGGCGAGTGGTCGTAGGCATGGGACACCGGTCGCGAAACACCGCGCATCTCTGATTCATGCCGGCACGAGTTTTAGAGCGGTTCCACAATTCACGTGCCCTTTGTAGATCTTCGAAGGTGGCTTTTTCTTGGGGAAAACGCCACTTTAGTTCAGTGGTTCCGGGGTACAGCAATTGTGGAACCGCTATAGCTGGCGCCCAGCTGCGCGGGCTATCTTCCGGCTCCGGCCGCTCTTCCGGAGATCTGACCCAGAGCAGGCGGTTTCAAATCGATCCATCCAAGGCCATCCTCGCCCGACATGTCCACTCCCATGTCGATGAGCGTGGCCCGCTTGGTGCTGCTGACGGCGTAGAGTACCAGTTCCACGCGCGATGAGACGCCCAGCTTGTCGAAGATCCGAAACAGGTAATTCTTGACCGTGTGTTCGCTTAAATGAAGCTCGCGGGCGATGTCGCGGTTTTGCATCCCCTCGGACAATAGCCGCACCACATCTTCTTCGCGGTTGGTCAGCAGACGCAGCCCGTCCGAACTCACCACGCGCTTCGGAGAAAGCTGCGAAAACGCATCCATCACATACGAAAGCTCGTCACTGCTCGCCCAGATTTGCCCGGCATGCACCTGGTTCACGCACCGGCAAAGCGATTTGAAGGCGGATTGGGATGGACAGAAAACGCCTTTGGCCCCGGCGCGAAAGGATTCCTCAACCAGGGCAAGTTCAGGACTGTCGAGAAGCACAACGGACTTCAGGTCGGGAAAGATCTCCCGCAACTGCCGCAACGCTCCGAAGCCGCTCGATGGACCATCCGCCAGACTTGCGCCGATCAGGGCGACATCGAACTCCACCGACTGCGCGGCTTCCAGCACCTCTTTCGAGGTCGTCGCATTCGCAACCACGCGAAAGCACGCTTGCCGGTTCAGTGCACCGCCGATCAGTTCTCCACTCATCGCATTTGCAATGGCAACTAAAACTGACACTGCATTCTTAGTAAAAGTCATAAGCTTAGGCTCTCTGGATGCACACTTTCGCTGCGGGCCATGCGCAAGCGGCAAGCGCTGCACGCACAGTCACGTATCCATACTCGTTCTGAGCCCTTCCAAGTGACGCCAATTCCACCGCTTGCGCCATGTTTGGTTGCTTGTGGTCAGTACCGGGGAGATGACTCTCGCAACCAGGACCCATGCCTGTCAGTGCAAGCGAAGAACCGATTCCGGGCAGCGATGCCTCAGCTATGCGCCGACGCGAAGGTCCCTGCTGCCTCCAAATCGCCAATTTGTAATGGCCGCAGCTTGGTTGCATACAACAGTACTACAGAAACAGCAAAACTCCATGGCAGTTATAACTTTTTTTCTAGTCGAAACGGTGAACCTGACAACGGGCTTCGCAGAAGAAGAAACTTCACGGCTGCGGAGGGTGGACCCCAGTTTCTTCGCATGTCACCCAAGGCAGGATCTGGAAGTCTTCGATTCCAGTATGGAATTATCGGACCTCCATCGAGCCTTCATTCGTGAATCATCCTTTGCAGTCGCGCCCGCATCGAATGGGTGGTTCATTGGGATCCACCTCGCGGTTACCGAGCGCGAACCGGAGAGAGTTACAATTTGCGGGCAAAACCATGAAAGAGGACAGGGCGACTTTCCCTACTCGCACAGGAGAAGTTCTTCTCTAGTCCTGTCACGGCTAGCTGGCCTGACCAGGAGACAAGGGATTCACAAATAGACGATAACCTATTTCTCCATTTTCATTCGCGCATCCGGTACGGATTGCTCCGGGTGATTCGATCACTTGTGAGAACGGTCGTGAACCAGTAGATTCGAGCCCACTTGCCACTTCAATGAAAGCATGGGTGCAGGCGGAATGAGAAAGACATTCGCATGTGAAGGGAGCGTTGAGCTGCGCAAAGCCAATCGATATCGGGTGAGCGCACCGGCCAGGTTTCTGTGGGCGCCCGAAGGCGGGCCGACAAGCGGCGGACGCGGTGTAATTCGCGACATCAACGCATCCGGCGTATTTGTAGTTACATCGTCGCTTCCACCAGCGGGCGCTCGCGTCCAACTGGAGATTCTGCTACCGCAGATGGAAAACAACGAGCCGGGCCTGCATTTGCATGGGGAAGGCGCAGTTGTGCGTGTGGACTGCGGCTTTGCCGGTGCCCGAGGGTGCATTCTGGACGGATTTGCCGCCTCGGTCCATCTGTCTCTGGAGTCTTCGAATGCAGTTAATTCACGTCTCGAGAGTTCGGTCCACTTAGTGTAGTTTGTGTGCTTCTGGCAAACGGACCCGTCCGGTAGCCCATAACCTGCAGACGGCATTTGAAATCGCTGTGGAAAACGCACCTGCCGAGTTAGGATGGCGAAGCTTTGCCAGAAAACGCCCAGATCGCCATGAGAGAGCAAATTATTGGCATGCCGATGTTGCGGATCGCTGCTTCGCCCAAGTGGCTTGCTTTGTATACCATCCCGCGTCACGAGAAGTCTGTGGCCGGAATGTTGGCACAGCGCCAGATAGAGCACTTCCTGCCCCTTTATCAGACCGCTCGGCAATGGAAAAAGAGCCGCCCTTCCCTTCTGGAACTGCCTTTGTTTCCCACCTACGTCTTTGTCCGTGTCGCCGTTCACGCCAGGAGCGCTGTTCTTGGCCTGCCAGGCGTGCTCTCGATTGTTGGTTCGGCGCGTGAGCCATGGCTTTTGCCGGACTTGGAAATTGAGGCGCTTCGCAGCGGATTGCAGTTATACAAGGCTGAGCCGCACCCGCTCTTGAGAGTTGGAGAGAAGATCCGGATCGTCCGCGGCGTCATGAAGGGCCTTGAGGGCATCCTGCTTCGGATGAGGCACGGGACCCGAGTGGTTCTTACGCTGGAGACAATCATGCGTAGTGTGGCGATTGAAGTCGATTTGAATGACGTTGAGCCGGCCATCACAGCGAAACCAGAGTCGGTGTATCCCGGAAGCACTGCACGCAACTGACCGGGACCCAGGAACACTGGCTTCGCTCCAAAAGCCCGGCAGCGTGCGAAGGCGGCAGGAAGAGTCACTGTCGCGAACCCCTACCAATGAACGGCAGATCACCCTACGTTCGCGGCCCGTCCTGATCGTGTGAAGGAGATCGAACGTGAACCAATCGCAGCGCATTCGCAGAGGATTGCCTGGACTGACAGATATCTGCGCCGTGATTCTTGCCTGCGCATTGACCACGCTCTTCATTGCCAAAGGGGAGCGCGGCATATCGATCATCCAGTTTCTGGCGATGAGGACGAAGATTTCGAACCTCGTTCTCTTTCTCTTGATACTTCTTGTTTGCCATGCTGCGCTGAGTTTCTGCGGCCTGTATGGATCGAGAAAGCACTCCAAGCGCCGTGCCGAGGTCGTAGATATATTCAAGGCAACCGCTGTAACTGTTGCCTGCTTTGTGGCGCTGAGTTCGGTCTTCTCGATCCGGATGGTGACTGTGGCTTTTCTTGCGGTCTTCTGGGTCATGATGCCGGTGATTCTCTCCATGATTCGTGTGGCCGCAAGGCGCTTCGCTGCACAGTTTCTGACTCATGACGTCAACCTCCGTCATCTCCTGATTCTTGGTACAAACCCGCGAGCAATGGAATTCGCGCGGAAGATAACGGCGGACAAGCGGCGTGGTTATCGCCTTCTGGGATTCGTTGACGACGACTGGCCAGGAATCGGCGCGCTGAAGGCGACAGGCTTTCCGATCGTAAGCGACTCTGCGGGGCTCGCCGAATATCTTCGCCGGAACGTAGTGGACGAGGTCGCGATCTACCTGCCGTTCGGATCTCTTTATAAAACATCGCTCGAAGTGGCAAATCTATGCCGGGTTCACGGCATCGTGATGCGCTTCAGTGCAGATGTGTTCGGGATGAATGATGCGAACATGCGTGCGGAGGAACTTGACGGAGAAAGTTACCTGACGACGTACACAGAGTCAGCGGCTATGTGGCCCTCACTTTTCAAGCGGGTGGTCGATATGGCGGGAGGACTTATAACACTCCTGCTGGTGACGCCGGTTTTGATTGCAGCAGCACTGGCCATCAAGATGACTTCCAAAGGGCCTGTCCTGTTCCGGCAGGAGCGGGTTGGATTCAATAAGCGCCACTTCACGATATTGAAATTCAGAACCATGGTTGCGGAAGCGGAAAGTCTGATGCCGGGCCTGGAACAGTGCAACGAAGTATCGGGACCGGTCTTCAAGATGAAGAGAGATCCGCGCATCACTCCGATTGGGCGGATTCTGCGCAAGACAAGCATTGACGAACTTCCCCAGTTGTTCAATGTGCTGAACGGCACAATGAGCCTTGTTGGTCCCCGCCCTCTCCCGATCCGCGATTTCGAGAGGTTTAACGAGGACTGGCAACGCCGGCGGTTCAGCGTGAAGCCCGGAATGACCTGCCTGTGGCAAGTCGACGGGCGCAGTAGCATTTCTTTCGACAAATGGATGCTACTCGACTTGAAGTATATGGATGAATGGTCACTCTGGCTCGACTTCAAGATTCTGGCCAGGACGGTTCCCGCCGTGTTCAAGGGCCTTGGCGCGGCCTGAAGACAGCGAATCGAGGCAAAGCGATGCCGCCCAAACTCCCAAGGGTTCGAACCCTACGGGGATGTGAACGCAGCAAGCCCGATCGAGTGAAAGGGACAGACCATGAGCGTAGCAGTGATTACCGGATCCGCGGGCCTGGTTGGCTCCGAGGCCGCAAGGTACTTTGCATCGCTGGGCATGGACGTTGTGGGCATCGATAATGGAATGCGCGCAGTATTCTTCGGCGAGTCCGCTTCAACCGCCTGGATGAGAAAACAGCTCGAATCGGATCTATGCAGGTACACCCACGTTGAAGCCGACATTCGCGACTTCACGGCCATCGAACGCGTATTTCGGCGATATGGCATCGATATCAAGCTGGTCGTACACGCCGCGGCTCAACCTTCGCACGACTGGGCAGCTAGCAATCCATTCATGGATTTTTCGGTCAACGCCAACGGCACATCGGTAATGCTGGAAGCGACCAGACAGTACGCGCCCAATGCAGTTTTCATTTTCACTTCGACCAACAAGGTCTACGGCGATACTCCGAACTATCTTCCCTTGGTCGAGACGGAAAGACGATGGGAGATCGACGCGCGGCACCCTTATTACAATCACGGCATTCCCGAATCGATGTCGATCGATCGCACCCTGCACAGCCTTTTTGGTGCGTCCAAGGTGGCGGCCGATGAGCTTGTTCAGGAATATGGCAGATACTTCGGAATGAGAACCGCCTGTTTTCGCGGAGGCTGCCTGACCGGGCCTAACCACTCGGGGACGCAACTGCACGGGTTTCTTGCTTACTTGATGAAGTGCGCGGCAACCGGATCGAGTTACACGATTTACGGATACAAGCGAAAGCAGGTCCGGGATAACATTCACAGCGCGGACCTGGTACGCGCCTTTCACGAGTTCTTCAAGAAACCGAAGTGTGGGGAAGTCTACAACATCGGCGGCGGGCGTCAC
>Ga0181517_10001013_pt1 | contig 33374 bp, 26 predicted proteins | sample PEATcosm2014_Bin_31_FD_119748 | JGI IMG/M metagenome (GOLD analysis project Ga0181517, IMG submission 119748) | Peatland microbial communities from MTU Mesocosm Facility, Houghton, MI, USA - PEATcosm2014_Bin01_30_metaG | ecosystem: Environmental > Terrestrial > Soil > Wetlands > Peat | place... | reverse complement strand
GTCGTGCCGTTGATGGGCGTGGAGAGGTTGCCATAGGCAGTGAAAAACGGCTGCATGTAGGGGGCGAGGTGGATCAGGTCCGGCGTGGGCACCGTGGCCACAATGTTCTGGGCGCTGCGAATGCGGGTCCACTCCGTAGAGGAGAAGAAAAAGATCTTGTCCTTCTTGACTGGGCCGCCAATCGAGTAGCCAAACTGGTTGTGGGTGTAGCGCGGCTTGGCAGGCGATCCGTACATCGCATGAAGGTAGTTGTTGTTATAACCGTCCGAGGCCAGCGTCGAGACGCGGTTGAACTCGTAGGCCGAACCGTGCAGCGAGTTCGTTCCCGACTTGGACGAGACGTTCACTGCGCCCGAACCACGCCCGTACTCGGCGCCGGAGTTAGAGGTCACAATGCGGATCTCCGAGGTTGCATCCATCGGGATCGTCTGCCCGATGCCCACGGCATACAGGTCGGTGTTCTCGGCGCCATCCAGCAGAATGTCCACTGAGGTGGAGCGGCCGCCAGAGATATTGAAGCCTACGCCGCGGTTGGCAGCGGTCGGGTCGGCGGAGAGGTTTCCAGAGAAGGCAACCAGGTTATACGGGTTGCGATCCAACGTCGGCAAGCTCATGATCTGGTCGGTCTCGATGACCGCCGAGACTTCCGGCTTTTCCAGCTGCACACCGGCAAAGCTGTCGGCCGCGACCACCACCTGTGTGGTGCCGCCCGCCACAGCCAGCTTGGCGCTGACGTTGTTGGTCGATCCAACCGTAACCGCGACGCCCTGAACGGCGCTGGCAAAACCATCGGCGGTAATCGAAACTGTATAGTCGCCCGGCAGCAGCTGAGAGACCGAGTACTCTCCCTTGCTGTTCGTGACCGAGGTGCGAACGGCCCCCGTCGCATTGTTGGTCAGCGTGACGGCTGCCTTGCCAATGACCGCGCCACTGGCGTCTGTCACCGTACCGCTCACCGAGCCGAGGTCAGCCTGGGCCACGGCCGGAGCCGGAACAAGGACGGCTGTAGTCAGACCGATACTCATCGATACGCCCAGAATGAGCGCTCTTAAATGCTTCTTAGTTGGCAACATGAAGTCGTTTCCTTCCAATGTGTTAAACAAGCCAATTCAGGCTTGAAAAATGAATGCGGCAATTCAGTCGAGGCGAAATCCACAGGTACACAAATCTCCGGAATGCGGGTAAACCCGCCTCCCAGACAAACCAAGGGTGATTTGAGGGATTTATTCCGTTATAAAAGCAATCTGTGTGCCAATCCGGCCCCGGAAAGAGCAGATTGGTGCTTTTGTGTAAAGATATTGCGAAAATAGGTAAAGCGTGCGGTTTATCCACCGCCTAAACGCAATCTTTGAAGCGCTTTTTAGGATACCTGCTCCATTATATTAAAAATGGAAACATCGTGTATTGACTTTCATAGCGCTCCACTATTTGGTATGGCCTTAAAGACAATCGTCTGCGCCCTGCAGCTCTCCCTTATACGTGAAGAAAACCCAGCGCCCGCACCAGATACGCCTTCAGTTGGCGGCGATGGACCACGGCATCCAAAAAGCCCTTCTCCAGCAGGAACTCCGAGCGCTGAAAGCCTTCAGGCAGCTTTTGGCGAATCGTCTGCTCGATCACGCGCGGTCCCGCAAAGCCGATCAGCGCCCCCGGCTCGGCAATGTTCAAATCTCCCAGCATGGCGAAGCTGGCCGTCACGCCGCCCGTCGTGGGATCAGTAAGCACGCATATATAAGGCACCTTCGCATCATCCAGCTGACCCAAAGCGGTAGAAATCTTGGCCATCTGCATCAAGCTGGCCACGCCTTCCATCATGCGTGCCCCGCCCGACGCGGCCACAACAATCAGCGGCTTCCGTGTCGTTCGGGCCCGGTCCGCGGCGCGCGCGATTGTCTCGCCCACCACAGCCCCCATCGAACCGCCAATAAAGCTGTATTCCATGGCGCTGACCACCACCGGGTGCGGACCGAGCATGCCCACGGCGTTCACAATCGCGTCGTTCAGTCCGGTCTGCTCCTGTGCTTTCCGCAGGCGGGATTTGTACGATTTCACATCCGAGAACTTCAGCGGATCCGTCGAACGGAGACCCCCGTCAACCAGCTCGAACCCCGGTTCGAGCAACATCGCAATCCGCTCCCGTGCGCCGATCTTGAAGTGGTGCTGGCACTTCGGGCAGACGTTGAGGTTCGCCTCCAGTTCTGCCTTCCAAACCACCTGGCGGCAGCCCAGGCACTTGATCCAAAGTCCTTCCGTACGAACGCTTCTCCCGGCCGCATCGGCCGCATCGGGAAGAGAGCCGGCAATGCCGGCCTCGTACTCGCCATCTTCACGCTTAAACCAGGACATGCAAACTCTCTCTCGCCGGCAAACCATGCCGGTTCCAATCTCAATATTCTATTCCGCGCTGGGCAAGAACGCCCTTCTGGTAGGCATGTTTCACTTCCCGCATCTCGGTCACTGTGTCGGCTATTTCCACCAGCAGCGGGTGTGCGTTGCGGCCGGTAAGTATCACGTGCACCATCTCCGGACGAGCCCCGAGCGCCTTCGCTACTTCCGCCGGATCCAGCATTCCGTATCCGATTGCGTAATTGATCTCGTCCAGAATCACCATATCCCACTCCCCGGACGCGATCGCCTCTTTTGCCTCTTCCCATGCCGCCACTACCAGGCGCAGATCTTCAGGGTCTGTCTCGGCGCCGCCCACCTTCACAAATCCGCGCCCCAGCTGCTTCATCACGAAATTCTCGCCATGGGCCTGCACCGCATCCAGTTCGCCATAGTGCCACGACCCCTTGAGAAACTGCAGCATCAACACCTTCATGCCGTTTCCCACCGCGCGCAGCGCTGTCCCCATTGCGGCAGTGGTTTTGCCCTTGCCGGGGCCGGTGTTGATCAAAATGAGTCCGCGACGGGAGTCTGTCATAAGTGGATAACCCTGCTCCTTGCTGCAAATCGTTCTGGGCCAGTATACAAGCGGCAATCTCAAGCTGTTCGAAGCCGATCAGAACCTGGCAGCGGCCGCCCCGCGCTTGGCGTGCTTTGGTCTTTGCGCCTGATACTGCAGTTGGAGTTAGCGTCTTCCGGAGGGAGCATGGGCCTTCAGGCCCATGAAAGAGACGCAAATCAGGGCGGCCTTTAGGCCCGGAACCTTGTCTTTTTACGGCTGGGTGTCCCAGGTGCCTCGCCGTTGGGCACCTGGGAAAGCACAACCCTGCCCGGTCCCGGTTCTATTGATCCGGCAACAAAATACTGTGTGGGTACCCCATCCTTTCCCGCGTATTTTGCGGGAAAGGGTGGGAAAGCAATCACACTAATTAATTGCCGGATCAATAAAGCGGGGAGTTATCACTCATTTCGGCCGGATCTCTAATGGCCCCCGTGGTAAGGGTGTCCGGCCAGAATCGTGAATGCGCGATAGATCTGCTCCGCAGCAACCAGCCGGGCCAGCGAATGGGCCAGCGTCATCGGCCCGAACGAAAGCAGCAACTGAGCGCTGCTGCGGGCCGTATCGGACCACCCGTCGGCCGGGCCGATGGCAAAAACAATGTGCTGCGAACCGTCGTCCCGCCGCTGCCCCAGCCACGAAGCGAACACCTCGGAACTCATCTGCTTCCCGCGACTGTCGAAAAGCACCGCCACCGCTTGAGCGCGGCCACCTTGGCGCCCCAGCCATTCCAGAAAAGCATCTTCCGAGCGAAATGCCTGTTCCTGGCAGCGCGCGAAGGCGGAGCACCGCCCAAGATAGAGCTGCACGATAGCCTCGAAACCGTCCTTTGCGGCGGTGCGGGAGCCGATATGCGCCAATGTGATCTGCATAAGGAGGAGCATACCGGGAATTACCGCTCCGCAGCGTCCTTGTCAAGGCAAGTTCGCCGGATGATTAGCCAGAACTCGCATAATGAAGCCATGGTATTTCCCAAGAAACGCACGAAATATTCGTCTATCGCTTATTTAGATTGCAAATCTCCCGAACTGACAATTTTTGGAATATTGATTGCACGTTATATGCATTTTCATATCAAGCCAGCATAGCTCCTTCGAGAGGCTTCGCGTATCTACTTTATTTTCAACGTGTAACGAAAAATATCAGAAACAAATAGATATGGCACGCCTCGTGCAAAGCAGGGAATGGCAAGTGCTCACTTGTCTTCCCCGCGATAGAAATCATGGCATGATCCTCCGCGGGAGGATTCTACCTCAACTCTGCATATTTTTTGGTCTCCGTACTTGGCTCATTCATTGGCGGTTGGATCAACTATCCGCCGGAGATGTAAAGACACATAGCTGGAACGGAACGCCTCGTTTGGCAAAGAGGCTCCGGCCCGCTTTCAAGAACGGTCTTTGGAGGAGTTTCATGCGATCTATCCGCTTTCACGGTGCGGCCCTGGCATTCGCTTTAGTACTCGCCACGGGTTTCACGGTTTCCACGTTGCAACAGCCCGCCTTCAGTCAGGAGACCACCGGTGGTCTCCAGGGAACCATCAAGGATCCCACGGGTGCAGTCGTGCCCGGTGCCCGCGTCATCGTCACCGCGCCCTCCCTGGTGGGCACCAAAGAGTCCGTCTCTGATGCCGGCGGCTATTATCGCTTCGCCAACCTCCCCCCCGGCAATTACACGGTATCGGTAACGGCGGCCGGGTTCGAGACCATCAAGCGCGAGAAGATCAACCTTGAAGTCGGCCACTTGCCTACGCTGAATCTGACGCTGAGTGTCGGCAAGGTCAGCACCGTGGTCGAGGTCAATACAGAAGGTCCGCTCATCGACACCACCTCGACGACGACCCTGACCAATATTCCGGAAGAGGTCATCAAGGATGTCCCCCACGGAACCTCCTTCCAGTCGGTCATCCAGTTCGCCCCGGCTGCTCGCAACGAGCCTCTCGAAGGCAATAGCTCGATGAGCAACGGCGGTGGCAACACCTCGCCGGGCAACGGATCCAACGGCGGCGCCTTTGGATTCTCCATTGCCGGCGGCGCCGACTCCGAGAACTCCTACCTCGTTGAAGGCCAGGAGACAGCCGATCTGATCGGCGGTTACTCCCACACCAACGTCCCCATGGACTTCATTCAGGAAGTTCAGATGAAGACCTCTGGTGTCGAAGCTGAATACGGCGGCGCACTGGGCGGCGTGGTCAACGTCATCATGCAGAAGGGCACCAGCGCCTGGCACGGGTCGGTCTTTACCCAGTTCCAGAGCGGAGCCCTCAACGGCTCGCCGGTAGCCTTCTCGCGCTACGATCCCAGTTCCAGCGGATGCCCCGCGGGCAACGCAGGGTGCCCCACGGCGTACACGATTGATCCTGACTACCAGAACTACCAACCGATCCGTCCCCACACCGGAGACAATTTTCCCGGCGCAACGCTGGGCGGCCCGCTTTTTGGTTTCATGCCGCATGCCTCCAGCAACCTGAAGGATCGTGCCTTCGTCTTCCTGGCCTTCAACCCCGAGTTCAACGCCTTTGAAGAAACCGAGAACTTTGGCCCCAACGGCGGCAAACTGCCCTTCAGTCAGAATACCCAGACCTATTACTCCTACGCGCGCATCGACGCCGAAGCCACCAAGAAGGTTCGTGTCTTTGGCTCTTGGCTCTATCAGTTGCAGCGTCAGGCGGGCGAAGCTCTTCCGCCTACCCCGGATTCGGTCCAGGGATACTACAACACCACCACCGGTTGCTTCGGCAAGAACACCACCGCATCCAACTGCCTCACTGCAGGCATTCCCACCTCGGCCTTCCCGCATCAGACCGGTTACGTAGCTCCAAACCTCACGGTCAACACCGGCGCGGACTGGACCATCTCCAACAGCGTCGTCTCCACCACTCGTTTCGGCTACTTTTTTGAGAATTACCACGACCTCGGTTACCCCACCACCGGAACCATCACCGAGTTCCAAGACAATGGCGTCGGCAACACCGACCTCAACGGCAACCTCCTTTCGGTTTCCGCGCCGACCCTGAGCCAGTCGACGGGCTACTACAACCTTCCGTTGGCTACCAACTACACTCATCGCAACGCCAGCAAGGCAATCCAGCTCGATGAAGACATCGCCTGGTTCCATTCTGGCCGCGGCGGCACGCACAATCTGAAGTTCGGCTACCAGTTGAATCGTGATTCCAACAACATCTATATGCGCTTCAACACGCCTTACATGCAGATTTGGCCCGGCACTACCAATCCCTACTTCATCCAGGGTTCGGTTGGGTTGGCGAACTGCCAACTTCCGGGAATCACCTATTTCACCTCTGCGAATGACGTGAGCCCTTCAAACCCGCTAGGCATTTCCTCTTGCCAAGGCACATACGGTACGGTCGACGTCTACGACGCCGGAACCGATGGCAAAGCAACCAGCTACAACAACGGATTCTTCGCGCAGGATACCTGGACCTTGGGCAAAGGCCTCACGGTCAACGTCGGCGTGCGTATGGAACACGAATCGCTGCCGGCCGAAAACCAGCCGAGTACTCAGAAGCTCACCACTCCCATCGATTTTGGTTGGGGAGCCAAGGTTGCTCCTCGCTTCGGCGCCGCCTGGGATGTATTCAAAGATGGAAAAATGAAAGTCTTCGCAGGTTATGGTGAGTTCTATGACCAGATGAAGCTGAACGTCGCCATCAGCTCCTACGGCGGTCAGTACTGGCAGGAGTGCTGGTATGCGCTGAACTCGCCCACACTGGCGGGCATCAGCCCCGCGTATAACAGCACGGCTGACGGCAGCCGCTATTGCGTCGGGCCCGACTCTTCCAGCCAGGCCACTTGGCCCAACAATGTCACGCCGAGCGGCTTGACCTTCTTGGAAAACCAGAACCTGCGCGCCTTCCCCACCACCTGCTCAACCTGCAGCGTGACGGAAGAAGGCACTGCTCCTGGCCTCAAGCCCTACTCTCAGCATGATGCCAACTTCGGTGTTGATTATCAGCTCAAGGCCAATATCGCCTTCGAAGCCAGATGGGACCGCCGTCGAATCGACAATGTGATTGAAGATTCTGCCATCTTCAACCCGGCTGTCGGCGAGACCTTCGTCATTGTCAACCCCGGCAAGGGAATCAATAGCACCTTCAAGGGCTTCTACAACTTCCTCTACGGCACGCCTGCGGATTGCTCCAGTGGCTGCCCTCCAGACAAGACCATTCCTGCCGCTCGCAGCTATGACGGTCTCGAACTGCGCTTGACCAAGTCGGTCAGCAATCACTGGATGGGAATGTTCTCTTACACCTGGAGCAACTTCCGCGGCAACTACACCGGTTTGACCAGCTCCGACGTCGCAGACGGTGGCGGCGGCCGCAACTCACCCAACAACAGCCGTTCCTTCGACGAGCCGTTCTTCTCGTGGGATGCCGCCGGCAAGTCTTCCAGCGGACTGCTGCCCACCGATCGCCCCAGCGCGCTCAAGGGTTACGTCTACTATGACCTGCCCTGGCTCAAGAGGTTTACAACTGACTTCGGTATCTTCCAGTCGGCATATGAAGGCACACCGCTGACCAGCTACCTCGACGTGGGTTATGCCTACCCGGGCGCCTTCCCGACCGACATCGTCGATCGCGGCAAATGGATTGACGTTCATCAGGATTTGAATACGGGCGTCATCACCACCGGTACGCCCTACACCAAGCGCACTCCGTGGTTCACGCAGTCAGATTTCAACTTCAAGCAGTCTGTACGGATCTCGGAGAATAAGAACCTGGCCTTCGACGCCACCTTTACCAATGCTCTGAACCAGCACTCGGTGGTTTCTGATGGCCAGCAGATTGACTCCAACTACGTCCAGAGCTTCATCGCTCCTGGTGGCAACAACCTCTTGAACGGCCCGGCCTTCTACGCCTCGGCCATGACGCCGTACAACTACACCACCCTGATGAACGGTGCGCCTACCGGCGTTGGCGGCAACGGCCCCCTCACTGTCGACAGCCAATACGGCAAGCCCTACCTCTACCAGCAGGCGCGCAGCATTCGCCTCGGCTTGCATTTCACCTTCTAACCACCGGCTCTCAAGCCGCAACAACCGCAAAAAGGGCGCCCATCGGGCGCCCTTTTTTGCATCCGGCCTTCATCAACGCAAAAAAGCTCCGAAGCGCTATCAACCGCTTCGGGGCTTATTGCATGGGGAAATCCAATGCCCTGCCTCTAAAGTGTCATCTAAATGCTGTCATTCTGAGCGAACGGGGCCCCGAACGTCTTTCAGTTCGGGGGTGGTGAGTCGAAGAATCTGCGGCTGTTCTTCGATGAACTTCCGACTCACCACTCTAGAAAGAAAGCTACCTCTTCTTTGTCGTCTTCTTAGCCGGAGCCTTCTTCGCGGAGGCAGCCTTCGCAGCCGTCTTCTTCGCAACTGGCTTTGCAGCTTTCTTGACCGCGACCGGCTTGGCTGCCGCCTTCTTGACCGCCTTTTTCGCCGCAGGCTTCTTGGCCGCAGCAACCGCGGCCCTTTTCGCAACCGGTTTAGCCGCGCTTTTCTTCGCCGCAGGCTTGGCCGCAACAGTCTTGCCCTTCTTGACGGCAACTTTCTTGGCCACGGCCTTTTCCGCCGCGGGCTTGGCCGCCGCCTTCTTGGCGGCTGGTTTCACTGCCGCAGCCTTCTTCGCAACCGGCTTTGCAGCCGACCCTGCTTTCTTCGCCGCAGCTTTCTTCGCCGGCGTCTTGGCCCGCGCCTTGAGCGTTCGCGCCGTCAGTTCCGCGGTTAGCTGCGCCGGGGTAAGCGGCCGTGCCGACTTGCGCAGCCGTTCAATGTCATAAAAGGCGCGCCGCTCCGTCAGAAACACATGAACCACAAAGTCGATGTAGTCCAGCAGAATCCACTCGCCCTGTTGCCGGCCCTCAACGGCGTGCGGCATCACGCCGTACTCCTTCTTGAGGCGGAGTTCGATCTCGTCCGCAATGGCTATCGACTGCCGGTTGTTGGTGGCTGAGGTGATCAGAAAGAAATCGGAAAGGCCTGAGTCCACCGGATCGAGTTCAAGGATGCGGGTTTCTTCGCCCTTCTTGTCTTCGCAGATCGCGGCTGCCGCCTGGACCAGGATGCGGGTTTGCTGCCGTGCTTCGGAATTTGTCATGCTTTGAGCGTGGTCTCCAACTTTAATCGTATCCCCTTGCAGGGGCAGGGGCAAGCGAGTCGTTGAAAGCTTTTGACTTATTGATAGAGGCCGTGTGCCCGAATGAAATCGGACACGGCAGCCGGAAGCAGCGAATCGGCCCCCGTAACCGGATGCAACGGATCCTGTAATTGCTCCCGAATCTGCGACGCGCTGATTTCCACTTCCACATCGGCAAGAAAGTAAAACATGGCGGTATCGCCGCTTGAATTGCGCAAAACGTAGGGCCGCATATCGCCCGAAGCCAGCGCCATCGCCGGTCCTGCCGTTGCCTCGACCGACAGCCCTGGGGGAAAGAGCGCCTTCAAATCTTCAACGCACTCGCCAGGTCGCGAAGCCACAATCAGCGACGCCATGAAAGGGATCTCCGCCGCGCGAAACCAGCGCCGGAAGCCCGCCAGCGAATCCGCTCCCATCAACAGAAACAGCTGGGTCCCGGCTGGGAAATCTCCGCGCACCGCCTGCAGAGCTCCCCACGTGTAGTTCGGGGTCCCACTCGATTTCGGCTCGTCCGCCAGCGAAATCGAAAACCCGGGCATGCCGGCAATAGCCAATCCCGTCATCGCCAGCCGCTCCTCGAAACTGGCCCGCGAACCCAGCGGCTTCAGCGGTTGGGCTCCAACCGGCGCAAAAAGAACAGTATCCAGCTCCAGTGCTCGTTTCGCCGCCCTCGCCACGGCCAGATGGCCCAGGTGGGGAGGGTCAAAGCTACCGCCAAAATAAGCAACGCGCCGGGGCGCACTGAGTGCCAGGATGTCCGGACCGTTCATGGAATCATGGTAGCGCTCCCCGCAGGAATCCGCCTCTTCCGCATTTTGTTAGCATGGAATCGATGCGTTACTTGATTACCATCTTTGCCCTGGCCGGCGTTGTGGTCTCGCTGCTCGCCCTCCAGGTCCACAATTCAACCGGTTCCGAGCCCTGCTCCATCAATGAGCATTGGGATTGCGGCGTCGTCAATCACAGCCCCTTCGCTGAGATCGACCACGTGCCGGTGGCCGTTCTGGGAATCCTCGGATATCTCGCCCTTGCGGCCCTCGCACTGGTGCGCCAGCGCTTCCCGCTCTTTCTGGTGGCAATCGTCGGCCTTGGCTTTGCCCTGCGCCTGACCTTTATCGAGGAATACGTCCTCGAAGTCTGGTGCTTGTACTGCGTCATCTCCCAGGCCATCATTGCCCTTCTGACACTGCTGAGCCTGGGCTGGCTGACCGCGGAATACCTGGCCCTCAAGCGGGCTGCCTGCCGGGCATGAGCGCGGCGCTGCTCCCTCTTGCCGGTCTGCGCCGCCGCAGCCTGAATTCCGCGCTGATAAACTTGTACTGACCAATGTTCAACCTCAAAGAACGCTACGCACGCTGGATGTACGACTGGGAGTACCGCCTGACCACACGCGATGAAAATCGCGTCGTACGTCCATTGGAGTGGGGTTTTGAGTGGATTACCCCCTTCCTTGAAACACATGGCTTCGGGGATTTCGTCCCCCGGCCCGAGGATCTCCAAAGCGATGCCGCCGCCGAAGCGGCTATGGTTCGCATCAACCAACTGCTCATCCAGAACAGCGACAAGTTCTTTGGATACGAACGTCCCACCGATTTCCGCCTGGAAATGCGCTACCCGGAGCTCTTTCCCACCAATGTCCGCCCGGAAACGCTCGCCAAGGATGCTGAACTGAAGCAGCGCGCGCTCGATGGAAAGGTCCCCAAGGCCCAATTCCTCCGTTTCACCTCTCCGGAGCGCACCCCCTACCCGGAAAACGATCTGGTCAATGCGCGCTGGTATCCGGCTCCTGCCGGCAAGGGTGGCAAGCGTCCCACGCAGGCCATTATCGTCATGCCGCAGTGGAACGCCGACGCCTTCAGCCACAACTCGCTCTGCACCATCTTCAACAAGATGGGAATCTCCGCTCTCAGGCTTTCCAAGCCCTATCACGACATTCGCCGCCCGGTTGAACTGGAGCGCTCCGACTATACGGTAAGCGCCAACGTCGGCCGCACTCTTTCCGCCTGCCGCCAGGCCGTTGTGGATATACGTTGCTGTCTCGACTGGCTCGAAGAGCAGGGATACGAGGATTTCGGCGTCCTGGGCACCAGTCTCGGCTCCTGCTACGCCTTCCTGGCCAGCGCGCATGACGCCAGGTTGCGGGTCAATGCCTTCAACCACGCTTCCACCGCATTCGGCGACGTCGTCTGGGCCGGCCAAAGCACGCGCCATGTCAAGCAGGGACTCGAAGAAGCCGGACTCACCCAGGAGCGCATCCGCGAACTCTGGTCCGCCGTCAGCCCCATCAGCTTCTACGACCGGATCAACAGCCCGGTGTGCGCCGGACCAGATAAACGGGTGCTCATGATCTACGCCAACTACGACCTGACCTTCCCCAGGCAGTACTCCCTGCAGGTCTACGAAGCGTTCAAGCGCATTGGGCTCAACTTCGAATGCCGGGTTCTCCCCTGCGGCCACTACACCACCGGCGAAACCCCCTACCAGTACATCGACGGCTGGTATATGGGTTCATTTGTCTATCGGGCATTCAAGGCCTTGCGTCAGGATCGCGCGCAACGTAATTCAGTCGAAGCGGCCGTCCAAACTCTGTAGGGGGGCGCGCTTCAGCGCGGATGGGCGGCCTTCCATTTCGCCAGACGCTCTTGCAAGTTTTCCAGGTCGTCCGTCGTAAGATGTGTCCCAACCATCTGGCGATTCGCGGCATAGTGAGCCTGCTCCGGCCCCGATAGGGCGGCCGCCAGATCCAGCCAGAAATACGCTTCCACATAGTCCTGTTTCACTCCCTGCCCGTAGGAGTAAAGCACGCCCAGAATCCCCTGCGCGGTCACATCCCCTTGCTCGGCAGCCTTGCGATACCACTGCGCAGCCTGCGCCATGTCACGCGGACAGCCCTTGGCGCCGTCGCGATAGAACGCCGCCAGCCGCAGCTCTCCAGCCACGTTTCCGTTCTGCGCAGCCTTGGCGAACCACTCCCCGGCAACCTTGCAATCGCGGACGACTCCGGTCCCCGCGGCATAGCTCTCGCCAACGGCAATCTGCGCGGCCGCATTCCCTCCGTTCGCCTTGGCCAGCATGTCCGGGTCAAGACTCTGTGTCTGCGCCCCGGCCGAAGCCGTAGCGCCCAGCAAGCCCAAAAACAAACAAAACCTTCTCAGTTGCATTTGCCCTCTGTCAGATCTTGAACAGCCGCTCCTGAGCGGCTCCGTAAACACCATTCTGCAATCACCATTCTATGTATCAACCGCTTCGCCCGCTCCCCCTCTTTTGCTGCGTCAACAAAGAACCAGCGGGCGATGAAACAGCGGGTGCCCACCCTCGGCGCGCACTTGTCTTTGCGCCGAGTGTCCTGTCTCTATAGTTCGCATCAAAAATGCTGTCATCCTGAGCAAAGTTTGGCGCGCAACCGGGGCCCCCGGCGACAGGTCTTCGTCGCCGGGGTGGTTGGGCGCCAAACGAAGCCGAAGGACCTGCGGTTGCCTTTTCTCGATATTCAACGAACTTCAGAGACAAGACACTTGGGTGGGTTGCCACGGAACTTCACTTGGCCTCTCTGTTTTGTTTTACGGGCCATCCTTTCTTCTCGGCCAAATCGAACCCCACGTCTTCGTTCGGACTCATCAAGACTCCGCCGGGCCCGCAGCAAAGCAGAAAAGAACAATTCGCTGCTAGACTACAACCACTTCTAGGCCTTCAGACTGTCAGGTCACGCCCAAAAAGGTCTAGAATTTCCCTATGACCGACCGCATGTCTCTCTCTCTTGCCCAGGCGGATCCCGAAGTGGCCGCTGCTATTCACCAGGAAACGCTCCGCCAGCATGAAGGGCTGGAGATGATCGCCAGCGAGAACTTCGTCTCTGAAGCAGTGCTGGAGGCGGCTGGTTCCATCTTTACCAACAAGTATGCGGAGGGCTACCCCGGCCGGCGCTACTACGGTGGCTGCGAATTTACCGACGTGGTTGAAAACCTCGCCCGTGATCGCGCCAAGCAGATCTTCGGCGCTGAACATGCCAATGTCCAGCCCCACTCCGGCTCGCAGGCCAATGCGTCCGCCTACGCCGCGGTCATTCAGGCTGGCGACACCATCCTCGGCCTCGACCTGGCCCATGGCGGTCACCTCACCCACGGTCACAAACTAAGCTTCAGCGGCAAGCTCTATCGGACCACCTTCTACAGTGTCCGCAAAGACACCGAGCTCATCGACTACGACCAGATGGAAGAGGTCGCGCTGCGTGAAAAGCCCAAGATGATCATCGGCGGCGGCAGTGCCTATCCACGCTTGTGGGACTTCGAGCGCATGCGCGCCATCGCGGACAAGGTAGGCGCGGTCTATGTCTTCGACATGGCCCATATCGCCGGATTGGTCGCGGGCGGTGTGCATCCCTCTCCCGTGCCCCACGCGCACATCACCACCACCACCACTCACAAAACTCTGCGCGGCCCCCGCTCCGGTTTGATTCTGTGTGGAAAGGACCTCGCGGCAGCGGTCGACAAGTCGGTCTTCCCCGGCCAGCAAGGCGGCCCGCTGGTGCACATTGTGGCCGCCAAGGCCGTCGCATTTGCCGAAGCTCTGCGCCCCGAATTCAAGGACTATGCGGCGCAAATCGTAGCCAACGCCAAGGTCCTCGCCAGCACGCTACAGGAGGCTGGCTTCCGCATCATTTCCGGCGGCACCGACAACCACCTCATGCTCGTGGATGTCTTCCAGAAGGGCATTCTCGGCTCTGAAGCCGAACTGGCCCTGGGCAAGGCTGGAATCACCGTCAACAAGAACTCCATCCCCTACGACACCAACCCCCCGCTCAAGCCCTCCGGCATTCGCGTAGGCACCCCCGCCTTGACCACCCGCGGCATGAAGGAGCCCGAGATGCGCCTCATCGGTGCATGGATCACCAGAGCCCTCGAGAAGCGCAACGACGATGCGGCCTTGGAGACCATCCGCCACGAAGTCGCGGAACTTGCGGAACGATTCCCCCTCTATGCATGGCGGCGCGCGCCAAAGGCATAGCTGCGGATTCCCACCGCAACTTGCTGACATTTGTTGTGTTCCATTCACTGAAACCGGAAATACCGACCAGGGGTGAATAGGAAGAAGATCGTTTCTTCCCACCCCCGGCGGATCGAGGAGGTTCGATGCGTATTGCACAAACTGCTTTGCTCGCCCTGCTTGTGATCTCCGTTCCCGCCCTTGCTCAGCGCAACGAGGAACGGGGCGGCGCGGCTCCCCGTGAAAACGCCCATCAGGCTCCCCCGGCGCGCGGCCCCAAGGCCTACCAGGGCACTCCCAAGCCGGCTGACCCACAACGTAACTTCGCGGATAAGGAAGGCCACCCCAACGCCCCGCACGTCGACGGCAAACAGTGGGTTGGCCACGACACCGGCCGCGACGACCCCCGCTTTCATCTCGACCAGCCCTGGGCTCACGGCCACTTTACGGGCGGATTCGGTCGTGGTCACGTTTGGCGTATTGAAGGAGGCGGTCCGGGCCGCTTCTGGTTCAATGGCTTCTTCTTCAGCGTCGCCCCAGCCGAAGTTGGATATTGCGATGGCTGGCTCTGGGATAGCGACAACATCGTGATCTACCAGGATCCCGATCACGATGGTTACTACCTTGCCTATAACGTGCGCCTGGGAACCTATGTGCATGTCATGTACATGGGCCAGTAACCGCGGCTTCAAGCTCTCGAACTCCGCGAAGGGATGGGCCATCGGCTCATCCCTTCGCTGTTTCACGCCTTGAATATTCCCTTTCGTCGTCGATGTACAGGTCAGACCACTAAACGTTAGAATGACTCATTTGGCGGAACTGCCATCGGAGCAACCTGAACCGGCAGCCCCCTATTCAAAACCAGATCGGAGTCATCCTCCAATGAAATTCCTGCCGATTCAATTTGCCTTGGCTGCATGTTTTGCATTTTCGTTAGTTTCCGTCGCCGGAGCTGCGCCAGAGCCCATCGTTATCACCGGTGCAGACATGCGCCCGGCCACTTCGCTGAACGGCGACTGGGCATCCATTGTCGATCCCTACTTCAGCGGGCTCTTCAGCTTTCACCATGAGGAGAAGTCCAACGGTTTCTTCCTGAACCGGAAGGCCCAGCCAGGCGATGCTTTCCCAACTGAATATGACTACTCCAAAGCGCCCGCTCTGAAAGTTCCTGGCGACTGGAATACGCAGCGCGACTCGCTCCTCTATTACGAAGGGCCCATGTGGTACGAGCGCGACTTTACTTATCGGCCCAAGCCGCATGCGCGCCTTTACCTTCACATTGGTGCGGCCAATTACAAATCGTGGTTCTGGGTCAATGGCAAGAAAGTTTGCGATCACGAAGGCGGATACACCAGCTTCAACTGCGAGATAACTTCAGCCATTCATGACGGCGCGAATTTCGTCGTCGCGGCCGTGGATAACGCGCGCCACGAGGATGGCGTGCCTACACTTGAAACCGACTGGTGGAATTACGGCGGCCTCACCCGCTCTGTCTCATTGATCGAAGTGCCCGAAGCTTTCATCGATCAATACGACGTGCACCTGAGCCGCACGGAAGATTCGGTCATCGAGGGATGGATACATCTGGAAGGAGCTAAGGGCGGCGAGAAGGCCGAACTCGAAATTCCCGAGCTAAAAATAAATACGGCCGCAAGCAGCGACAAAATTGGCGACTTCCACTTCCACGTGCGCGCAGAAGGGCTCGCACGCTGGTCGCCTGAAAATCCCAAGTTATACAAAGTCCGCATCAGCGCTGGCGAAGACAAAGTCGATGAACTTATCGGCTTCCGCACCATCGAGACCCGCGGCACCGAAATCCTTCTGAACGGCAAGCCAATCTTCCTGCGCGGAATCTGCATCCATGCCGAAGCGCCTTACCGCACCGGGCGTGCGAATACAGATAAGGACGCGGAAACCCTGCTGGGCTGGGCAAAGGAACTGAACGGGAATTTTGTGCGTCTCGCCCACTACCCGCACGATGAATCCATGCTGCGCGCGGCCGATCGCATGGGCCTTCTCGTTTGGTCGGAGAACCCTGTATATTGGGCGCTGCAATTCGACAATCCCAAAGTATACGAAAAAGCGCAGCGCCAGCTAGAAGAAGAAATCGGAACCTCGCGCAATCATGCGGCCATCATTCTATGGTCCATGGCAAACGAAACTCCGAATACTGCGGCGCGCACTAAATTCATTAGTGCGCTTGCGGCTCGCGCCCGCGAACTCGACCCCACTCGCCTCATTACTGCCGCATTGCTTGTCGGATCCAATGGGCACACCAAAACCATCGACGATCCGCTGGGTCAGGCGCTGGATGTGATTGGTTTCAACGAGTACATCGGATGGTATGAGCAGCATCCGGAAGCCGCCGACGTAACCGATTGGCGCGTCGCTTATCAAAAGCCGATGATCGTAAGCGAATTCGGCGGCGATGCCAAAGCCGGGTTGCATGGCGGGCCAAACGACCGCTGGACCGAAGAGTATCAGGCAAATATCTACAACCATCAGTTTCAGATGCTCAACAGGATTCCGCAACTAAGAGGAATGAGCCCGTGGGTGCTGATGGACTTCCGTTCTCCAAACCGGCCTTTGCCGGGTATTCAGGATGAATTCAATCGCAAGGGACTCATCTCGGATCAGGGCCAAAAGAAGGCAGCATTCTTTCTTTTGCAAAAGGCTTATACCGATCATCTGGTAGGAAAGCCGGAATAAATGCCTTGCCAATTCGCGGGCGGACATACAAACCTCTATGCCGCCCGCGCCGGGGTTCTGTGCAAATGTGGATTTTTAAGTTATTCTTTCTGCTATGGCAAATGAATCAATTCTCTCTCTAATTGAAGCCGAGATTGCAAAGCTGCAGCGCGTTCGCGCGCTTCTCGCCAACACGGGCAAGGCCGCGGCCAAGGCCAACAAGATCGTGGAGCGCACCAGCAAGAAAGCGGTGTCCTCGGCAAAGAGCCAGGCAAAGACAAAGGCGAAGGTTAAGAAACAGCGCGTCCTGAGCCCTGAAGCGCGCAAGCGCATCGCCGATGCTCAGCGTAAGCGCTGGGCCGCGCAGAAAGCCAAAAGCTAACTGGCGCATCGGTAATCCTGCTACAGTAGCCCGGCGACTATGTCGCAAAATCAGTCGCCTTTGTCCCGCGGATGCACGATCTACGGCATCCGCCATGGGATTCCGAGCTACAACGCAACTCATCTGGATCGAATTCGCGGCGAAGACCAACAGAATTCGTCCGAAATAGTTCGTCTCCAAAGCTAGTTGTCGAATCGGCCCTGCTCAAGGCTGAGGCGATGCCCCGTCGATAAGTCCCCATCATAAAAACCGCTGCCATTCTGAGCGTAGTTTTGCGCATAACCGGGGTGGTTGAGTGCCCAACGGAGTCGAAGAACCTCCGATTGCTTTTCCTAGTCATTCAACGGAATGCAGAGCCGCTAGGCTACAGCGAAACTAGAGTTGGCGTATCCCGGAGGCACTGCGCTAAAGAAACTGACCGTGCCCCAGAGACTCTGCTTGCGCTCTAATTCATCTGCTTGCCCTTCGACTCCAGGTACCGGTCGAAGGGAATCTCGAAGTAGAAGAGCTCGTTGCCTTCCGCATCGCGGAGCATGTGCAGATGCAGTTTGGCGCCCTTCAGCGGGTGGTCGAGTTGGCTGACGTCGTAAAAAAGGAATCCGGCACGGGTGGAGTGCGCCTCGACGACCAGCGCCCCGTATTCGAAGCTGTTGAAATCCTCTTCGATCTCCTGATTGCTTGCCTTCGGCTTGAGCTTGATGGAGGGCAGCGGGCCAGGGAGCGGAATCTTGCCGCCCTCGCGCTCCTTGCGGGTCATCAGGCGCTCCACGTCTTCCGGCTCGGCGGCCTGTATCTTTTCGCCGGCCGCGGTCATGAACAGAATGCGCGCGTCCCGCAGCGAAATGGGCCGGTTGCCGTTGTTCGTGACAATGAGGCGCACCGGCATGACCCCGTGGCTGAGGTAGTCGACCCGAAAGATGGACTCTTTCTCTTTGGTGTCAAAGGGCTCGGCGGCTATCGAAACTTTTTCGTCGGGATGGGTCTCGACGGCCGCATAGGAGGAAGCGGGCTGGACGGGCGGCGGGGTGTGTTGAGCAGCCATCGCCGGCAACGCCAACCAGAGCATAATGGGCGGAATTGCCCTGAGATTTGTCGCCGCTCTCATCATCGTGCTCGACTTTATCATCTCTGCCGACCCGCCTGCATCCACTATGCGCTTGTATCATTTAGCCACCGGCATCGATGACCTTGGGCGTCGCTTCAAGCTTAGACCGGCGAGGACCGTTTCCGTCACGCATGATTCTATTTTTCTACAATGTCGCCTTGCTGACCGCGCTGGTGCTGAGCGCGCCTTGGTGGCTATGGAAGATGGCGACCACCCATAAATACCGCGAAGGAATGACGGAGCGGCTGGGGTGGGTGCGACTCGGACTGCTGAAACGGAGCTTCGCCCCCCTGGTCTGGGTCCATGCGGTATCGGTTGGCGAGGTTCTGGCCATCACCCGGCTGGTCCGCGAACTGGAAGTCGCACTTCCTGGCCACTTCATTGCGGTTTCCACCACCACCCGCACCGGGCAGACGCTGGCGCGAGAGCGCTTCGGAGCCGGCCGCGTTTTCTATTGCCCGCTCGATTTGCCGTGGGCGGTACGAGCTTATCTGAACGCCCTGAAGCCGCAGATGCTGGTCCTGGCCGAAACCGAATTCTGGCCTAACCTGCTCAGCGGGTGTTTTCGTCGCGGAATTCCCGTCGCGGTGGTGAATGCGCGCATCTCCGACCGCTCCTGGCCGCGCTACCGGCTGCTGCGCGGCCTGTGGAAGCCGTTTCTGGGCCGCTTGAGCCGAGTCCTGGCCCAGAGCGAGACCGACGCCGAGCGCCTGCGCGCCATAGGATGCAAAACAGACGCAGTTTCAGTGGCAGGAAATCTCAAATTCGATGTCCGCGCCGGCAGCGAGGCCGAGGCGACCCGCCAGCTGAAGGCAATGGCAGCGGACCTGCGCTTTGTGGTCGCCGGCAGCACACTTGAAGGCGAGGAAGAGGCCCTTCTGCAGGCTTGGCCGCAATTGCTGGCAGCCGATCCGAAGTTGGCGATGGTGCTTGCGCCCCGGCATCCCGAGCGCTTCGCCGCGGTAATCGCTCTGTTGGAAAAGTCCGCCTATCAATGGGGAAGGCGGTCCGCGTGGCGGGGCCAGCCGGAGTCTTCGTTGCAAGCGCTGGCGCCCGGCCAGATTGTTCTGCTCGACACGATTGGCGAACTGGCCTCCGTCTATTCGCTGGCAACGGCGGCGTTTGTCGGGGGGAGCCTGATTCCGGCCGGAGGGCACAATCCGCTGGAGCCCGCGCAGTTTGGCATCCCGATTGTGATGGGGCCTCACTATGCCAACTTCCGCGCCATTACCGACGACCTGCTGGCACACCAGGCGCTGCGCATCGCCGACCGCGAAAATCTGGCGGCGGTTCTGACCGGTTTGCTGCTTCATCCCGATGCGGCTAGGGAAATGGGAGATCGCGCAAACAATGTCTTCGCTCAGCAGTCCGGTGCCACAGTTCGCTGTGTGGATGCTCTGAGAGAGTTATTATCCAAGTGATCTTTCAACCAGTACCATTTAGAAGCGGCCACGCAGTTCCGGCCGATAAGAAACAAGGCTGAATCAATGTGGGATGAGCGGGCCGAACGAGTTATCGCGACAAGGGAATTGCGCCATTTTGGCCGCCCAGCCGGCGAGCCAGGATTGTGGGCAGCGATGCGGGCCCACTTCCTGCCTGCGTCCGGTTGCGCTTTGCCAAGAGCATCGCGGATCTTCCCGCCCGATTACCCGGTTTGCAGTCCTGTTCCATTTCGATCTGGATTTTCCGCCAGGTCATTCCATCATTTGCCCTCCAAAGGGAAGAAGGAGGGCCGGCCATGAGCAAAAAAGACAAAGCCCAAAAAGCTCCAAAAGAAGAAAAAAAACTTCAGAAGCTTGAAGAAAAGAACAAAAAGAAGAAGAAAAAGGAAACCGATTTTCGCAAGCTGCTTCGCCCTCTGGTTCCGGTTTATCGCCTTGGCCTTGCCCTCCGCGAGTTGCTGATCAAGTCGGGCATGGAGCCGACCGAGAGCCTCCATTGGCCTGTGATCAGCATCGGGAACCTGTCGACCGGCGGAACAGGGAAGACGCCGTTGGCTATTGCACTGGCCAGAGAGCTTACCCGCCGGGGCGGCTTTGTGAATATCCTCTCGCGAGGATATGGCCGCAGCAGCCATGTGCCGCTGCGCGTGAAAAGAGATGGAACAGCGGAAGAATTCGGGGACGAGCCGGTTTTGATCGCGCGAGAATCGGGCGTGCCGGTCTACGTGGCGGCATCGCGCTTCGAGGCCGGAACCATTGCGGAACGGGAACTGGAGCCGGAACGGCGCGCTGTTCGAGCCAGATTTGATCGCGAAGTGGCAGAGCAGGCTCGCCAGGCCGAGCTGCGGGCTTCCAATGATCAACTCGCCCTGGCGAGCGAGTCCCAGAAGGGTGCGTACACGGGGGGAACCAATGGGCACAGTCATTCGCTTACGCTGACTGCCCGCTCTGGGCAAAACAGTGCGCTGCGCGACCTGCCGCCCGTTCACCTTCTGGACGATGGCTTTCAACATCGTCAGCTCGCCCGCGCCGTCAACATCCTGATCATCAACCGCCAGGACTGGCAAGACAGCCTTCTTCCTTCCGGCAATTTGCGCGAGCCTCTGGACGCGGCGCATCGCGCCACCGTGATCGCCATTCCGTCCAAGGACCCCGAACTGGAGCTTGCCATCCGGCAATGGGGCTGGCAGGGGCCCATTTGGAAGCTGCGCCGGGTGATGAGCGTAGCACTTGTGCGCGAACCGGTAGCCGCCTTTTGCGGAATCGGTAACCCCGAACAATTCTTTGAGGGTCTCAAGCTGGCAAACTTCAAGCTGGTGGGGGAGTACGCTTTTCCCGATCACTTCACCTATACCCCGGCGATCCTGAAAGAGTTGGTCGAAGAGGCCAGGGAGTGGGGCGCAACGGCATTGCTCACGACACAAAAGGACCACGTGCGCATGGGCAAGCTCACCGAGAACTTTCCGGGCGGAATGCCGCTGATTACGGTTCGGCTGACGACCGAGATTGAAGATATTGAATCGGTTCTGGACTTCCTGGAAGACACGCTGAACGATGCCGCCAAGCCCGGCGGTTTGCGGCGTTAAAGGCGAGACCCCTCCCTGATCCGACCCGTCCCGAGCTTCTGTCTTCCGGGACAGCTTTTGCCCCTGAAGAGCCCCGCAGCGCACTTTCATGGCAATCGTATTTGGATATGTTGGGAGTAGAGTTTACAAGTCATTCAAAATGTAAATTTCAACGCGCCTTGTAACAGGGCACGACTTTAGTCGTGCCGACAGAAACCAGCAAAGGATCTCGGCTTTAGCCGCTGCTAAGCCCAATTCATAGAAAACAGAGGTAACAGGGGCTACAGCGGCTCCACAATTGCTGTATCCAGGAAACAGTGCCCTAAAGTGGCTTTTCCTCAAGAAAAGGCTACCTTTCGCAGGACTAAAAAGGGCACATGAATTGTGGAACCGCTCTGGCCCTTTTAACCACGGTGCGGCATTTACCTCATGAACAAAGTCGTGCCGCTTTATCGACCCCTTACTCGAAAGCTTTTCGGGGATATCCCGCGCCCTGGGCTGCATTTCAAATGCGATTGCTCCCCCCGTAGCGCACTTCCGCGCTCGGGAATTCGCAACTTCCCCTGTGAGAGAATCAAGGATTGGAGAACCAATCAAAGTTTCGAGTGCTTGTCGTCCGGCTGGGGGCCATGGGGGATATTCTTCATGCTCTGCCGGCAGTCACGGCTCTGCGCCAGGCCCATCCGCGATGGGTGATTGACTGGGTCGTCGAGCGGCGCTGGCGGGAATTGCTGTCGGCCGGGAGCGGCTCCGGGGCGCGCGACCCTCTCGCGCAGCCGTTGGTTGACCACATCCATTACACCGCCACCAAAGAGTGGCGCAAAGCGCCTTTCAGCCTGCGGACACTGCGGGAGATCCAGTCGCTGCGCCGTGGACTCAAAGCCGGCCGCTACGATGTGGTCATTGATTTTCAGGGCGCACTGCGGTCGGCAGTCGTAGGCTCTTTTGCCTGCGCGCGGCGGCACATCGGCGAGGAGCGCCCCCGGGAGCTGGCGGCAGCCTGGTTTTTCACCGATCACGTGGCCACCAAAGGCGCACACGTCATCGAGCAGGACGTTGAAATTGCCTGCGCGATCGCCGGCGACCTGCTGAGCCCGGTGCAGCCGCTCCTGCCCACCGACCCAGGCGCAGAAGCGTGGGCAGACGATTTTCTCCCACTGGACGGAACGCCGGCGGTGCTGATCAACCCAGGGGCCGGATGGGGCGCAAAGCGTTGGCCGGTGGAGCGCTATGCCGAGGTCGCCAGGAGCCTGATCGACGACGGCTTCCGCATTCTTGTGAACGCCGGGCCGGGCGAGGAGCCGCTGGCGGAAGCCATTCGGCAGGGGGTTGGCGAAGCATCGGCTGCCGTTACCACGCTTAACTGCAACCTGGCTCACCTGATCGCCGCAGTCCGGCGGGCTGCGCTGGTGATTGCCGGCGACACCGGCCCGTTGCACCTGGCCTGCGCGCTTGGCCGCCCGGTGGTCGGAATCTACGGCCCCACCGATCCGAGTCGCAACGGCCCCTTCGGCGCGACCTCCAGGGTCCTGCGCAGTCCGGAGAGCCGGCGCGACCATACACGCTATTCGGCTCCCGAGGCTGGCCTGCTCACCATCCAGGCAGCGGACGTTCTGCGGGCCGCCGGGGAATTGCTTTATGCTAGATCCGCAAACCTGTCCGCGGAAGAATCCGCCCGCCAAAACGCCAACCAATCCGCTGCCAGAGGTTCCGAGATTCGCAAATGACCCAGCCTTCCAATTCTTCACGTCCCGGAACACAACCAACCACACCCACCCCGCCCGACTGGATCGACAGATGGCAGCGCATCGCCCGTCGCATTCGCGTCCCGCTCGGATTCGTGGTTGCAGCTCTTTACCTGTTCAGCCTGTGGCGCAGCGCCCCGCGGCCAGAGGCGGTGGCGTGGAGCCTGGCCCTGGTTTTGCCCGGTCTGTGGCTACGTTCGTATTCCGCCGGGTACGTCAAAAAGAACCGTGAGCTCACCTCCACCGGTCCCTACGCCTTTACGCGCAACCCGCTTTATCTGGGTTCGATGCTCATCGCCGGGGGATTTGCCGTGGCTTTGCTGAGCTGGCCAATCGCCTTGGTGCTCGGCCTGGGGTTTCTGGCGATCTACGTGCCGGTAATTGCGTCCGAGGAGCGGTTCCTGCGCGCCACTTTTCCGGAATTTGACGGCTATTGCGCCCAGGTTCCCCGGCTGATTCCCCGCCTTACTGCGGCTCCGGCTCAAAGCGGGGCAGGCCGCTTCTCCTTCTCGCTCTATCGAAAACACCGCGAGTACAATGCTGCCATAGGGGCCGGCCTGCTTTATCTGAGCCTTCTGCTTCGGCCAGTAGTTGTCGCTCTTCTCCACCGGGTCCCATAAAGCGGCTTTGCACCCGCGCAGAAATTGGCCCGCAAAGCTATTTGAATCGGACCATCTTTTGCCCGTTCGCCTATCTTCTCTCATCTTCCAAGGAGCTATCCCGACTGTGAATTTCCGACCGACTCTAGCGACCGTTCTCTGCGCTTTGGCCTTGGTTCCTTTGGCCAACAGCCAGATGGTTCCGCCACTGACACCACCCCGGGCCGGCTTCAGCTTCCCTCAGAAACAGACGCTCTCCTATGCGGTAGACTGGCGTGTCTTCCCCGCCGGAACCGCTACGATTCACTTTGAAGCCTCTGGAAACCAGGAACGAATCGTCGCCAATGCCGACACCATCGGCGCCATCAACCTTCTTTTCCGCGTCAACGACCGCTTCCAGTCCACTTTCGACCGCGACAAGGGATGCACGAGCGAGTTCGACAAGCAGACGCTCGAAGGCCGGCGTCAGCTTAACTCGACGCTGAAGATCGATTACGGCCAGTCCAAATCGATTCTGGACGAAAAGAACATGGTTACCGGACAGTCGAAGCATCTGGAGGCTCCGGTTCCGGGGTGCCTTACGGACCTGCTCACCGGTGTCTTCTATGCGTCGTCGCAGCCCATGGTGGTTGGCAAGAGCTTCGTGATCCCCGTGCTGGACCCGGTACGAAGCCTGCCCGTAACGATGAAGGTGGAAGGCCGCGAGGAGATCAAGACCCCGCTCGGAACGTTCAAGACACTGCGCGCGGAGCCGACTGCCGACGCCGGAGTGGTGAAGAATCGCGGAAACATCTGGATCTGGTACACCGACGATGAACGCCATCTGCCCGTGCAAATGCGCGCCCGGCTCTTTTGGGGCACCATCACTTTCCGTCTGATCGCAAACGAGAACCGGTAGCCTCACCCAGGCTGGTTTGAGAATCCTTATATGGTTTTGATGGGAGCGAAGATAAGCTTCTCGTCAAGAATCAGCCCAACTCTCTTCGGAATCGGGCTGATCTGTAGAAAGCCTAAATAGAGATCTTTTTCTTGGCAAAGAACCTGAGCCCCGGCGATGCGCTCACATCGCCGGGGCTCAGGTTCTTTATATTCGCAGTCGTCAGGCTGAAAAAACTTATCAACTTCCCAACTGAATGCTCACCAGCTTGGGCTCTTCTTCCTGGTGTCCGCCGGGACTGGTGGTCAGCGTCTGGGGCGTCCGCCAGTGGTCGATATAGCTGATCTGATGCACGCAGCTGATGGTGCAGTTCGGCGAGCAGGTCTTGGCGGTGATGAACTCGCGCTTGACGTCGGCGGTGGTGTATTCGCCGATCGGCACGCCGGGAAACCCGCGCTGTTGCGAACAATAATGCACCAGCCCGTCTTCGCAGATGTAAAGGTAGCGCGAACCCGCGCGGCAGCGCCAGGTGTTGGGACGTCCCTCGGCAATGGCGATCTGAAACTGGTTGAAGCGCGAGTAATTGGTCTTTTTGAGCTGGCGGACCTTGAAATAAATCTCGGATTCGTGCGGCTTGAGCGGCTTCAGTTGCCCGCTGCCATCGTGAATGATGCCGATGGTCGAGGTAAAGCCAAGCGCCACTGCCCGGTTGGCAATCACCAGGGCGTCGTTCGGGTCCTTGATGCCGCCGCCCACAACCGAGTTGATGTTCACGTGAAACTCGGCGAACTGGGAGAGCATTTCCAGCTTCTTGTCGAGAACCTTGAGGCTCTTCATCGACACGTCGTCGGGCTGCAGGTTGTCGATGGAGATCTGCATATGGTCGAGCCCGGCGCGGTTCAGGCGCTCGATCCGCTCGGCGTTCAGCAGGTAGCCGTTGGTGATCATGCCGGCCATCGCGCCGGTGCGGCGGATGCGGCGGATCACGTCGTCCAGCTCCGGATGCGTCAACGGCTCGCCGCCGGAGATGGTGATCACGCTGGTTCCCAGCCGTCCCAGATGGTCGATGCGGCGGTACATCTCTTCGAGCGGCACCGGCTCCGAGACCTTGTCGTACTCGTTGCAGTAGCCGCAGGAAAGGTTGCAGAACCGGGCGGGCACAATCTGCGCCATCACCGGGTGGCCGGTTGTGGCAAGCGCGCGGCCCACCATCAGTACTTCGCGTACCTTTCGCGTCGCCGCCTTCCAACGTCCGCGCAGGGTTGATCTCCGGGGAATTGCCATCCTTCCCATTGAACCATATTCGACGGCACGGCAACCACGCACAAGAACGGGAAGAGGCTCTCCCTGCGCGTGGATCTGTGCGGATTCGCCAGCCGGCAGTCCCGCGCAAAGGCAGAACGCCCCATCCTTTCAGCTGAATGGGGCGTTTCCGGCATTGTTTGGTGGAAAGCTACTTGACGGCGACGGTGACTGAGCCGCAGAGGTTCTCCCAAGCCAGCGAGAGCTTGGCCTTGTCAGCGCCGGTTGAAGCGATGGTGTACTTGAGCTGCTCGACGAGAGCGGGAGGCGCTTCCATGGCCATGGGGACGCGGCCTAGGTCTTTTGTTTTGTCGTAAATGGTTCCCCACTGGCCGACCTGCTTGTTGATGACGAGCACCCAGTGCGCGGCGTCGGTCAGGTCGATATATAGGGTGTAGTCGCCTTTGGGAACGCTGAGCCCGCCAATTTTGAGGTCGGCGTCGGTATGGAGTTTGGTGGCGGAGTTGGCCCCTGCACGCCACACGGGATAGGTAGGGTCCTGGCCGATTTTGCCATCCTTGCCGAAGAGGTGGCCCGCGCGTCCCTTGACCCCGGGTGCGTTATAGGTAATGGAAATGGTCTTGCCGGCGATGGTTGCGGTTTCGGTGGCGGCGGGGCTGACGGGCGGCTTTTGTGCGGAAAGGGTGGTGGCAGCTGCAACGAGAAGCCCGAGACAAATGGCTAGATGCTTCATAGCAATGACTCTCCTTGAGGATAGAAGCAGGTTGTGTAGATTACGGTGTCGGACGGAGTTCAGCGACGCGACGATTGTCGCACCGCGCGGGACGAATCGCAAAGCGTTTATAGCGAGTGGTGCCCCGCAGCCGTCAGGAAGCACGACGAAGACAAGTTGAGCACTGGATCGGATGAAATGATGGGCGCAAAGCCGGCCGCTAGTGAGCTATACTCCGTTACGCAGCAGAATAGGGGAGGTTTAAGGATGCGTTTGAAGGTAATTTGCAAGGCGGCGGCCATCGGAATGGCTGCGGTGGCAATGTGGATAGCGCCGGGCTCGATGCTGGCGCAGGGAACCGACACCGTGCTGAAGCCGGCGGATATGCAGAAGCTGTTGCCTGCAGCCGTTTACTATCGCGGCCAGTCGGCAACCACGCAGTTGCGCAACTCCGGCGGCGTGAAGTTTGCCGACGGGTATTTCGTGCTGGCGACGCTGGTAGACACCAGCGGCTACTCCACCGGTATTGCCGCGAAATACCAGGCTTATTTCGTGGTTGAAGAGCCCATCAAGATCGGCGGACAAAATCTTGCGGCGGGCGTATACGGAGTCGGGTTTGTGGCAGACAACAAAATGGTTGTCACCGACGTGGGAGCCCACGATGTACTGACGGTGACCACTGGCAACGACGAGGGGCTGAAGAGGCCGACGCCTTTGCAGGTGACGGCAGACCCCGCTGGCGGCTTCCGGCTCTATGCTGGGCGGCGCTATGTGAGCTTCAGCAAGTAGAGCATTTCGGCGATTACAGCAGCTCTCTGCTGGCCTGAAGCATGACAGTCCCAGCAAGAACAGGTAGCGCTGGCCTCCTGGCCGGCTGTAGCGTGGACCTCCCGGTCCACGCTCATGCTACCCCTTCAGGAGAGCTGCTTTTTCTGCCCTCCAACATGCCAAATCCAGGAAATGCGGTCTTGATCCCGATCGAGAGCCGGAAGATTCCGCCTTTTGCATAGATCCACTTCGCCCCCGAGGTGGAGGCTTATGCATTTCAGGTGAATTGATTGGATCGGATTCAGGCTTAAACGTATGCTTCCGGGTTTTGCGGTAGCGGTCCAATCCCTGTTAACATATCGGATACATACTCCCGAATTGCGGGAATTTGCAAGAGATTGCAGCGAAAGAGGTTATACGTGGCGGATACCACCAAGATCGAAGACAGGCAGGAACGGAAGAAGCTGAAGCGGACAGCGCGCAAGAAAGCTGCACCGAAGCCGAAGCAGACCGAGCCTCGCGGATCGAAGAAGCAAAAGGTCAAGAAGCTGGCGCGCGGTCAGTCGAAGCGCTAGTCGACCTGTTGTAGAAGAAATCGGTTCAAGGCCGGCTTGCCCGAGCGCTGCCGGCCCTGAACCCAAGCCTATACTCCCTCCGAGCGGTTTCCTCTTTTGTAGCGGCCAGCCAGAATCGGCCAGAACAGCAGAGCGCTGAGTTCCGGCCCTCGATTTTCGAGGCCTGAGAACTTCAGGAGGAGAGCCGTATCTACTGCATTCGGCGCAGGCATCCGGTGGAAAGGGAGAGCCTGGTTCCGAGAGGACGAGGAGAACTGCCCTGGCCAGCCAACTGCTAGCGCGCAAGTCGATCGACAAGCTGATCCGGGATTCCGAAGAACCCGAGAATGCGCTCAAGAAAACCCTTGGCCCGTGGTCTTTGACCGCGCTGGGCATCGGAGCGGTGATCGGCTCGGGAATTTTTACGGTGATCGGCACGGCCATGGCCGGGCAGAAGTTCGACACGCCGTCGATTGAAAATACTCCGCTTCTCCACTTTCTGATTCACCATACCGCCTTGGCGGGGCGGCCGGGCGCGGGTCCGGCGCTGGCGCTGTCGCTGGTGCTGGTGGCGATTGTCTGCGTCTTTACCGGGCTTTGCTACGCGGAACTGGCGTCGATGATTCCCATCGCAGGCTCTGCTTACACCTATACCTACGCCACCCTCGGCGAACTGGTTGCCTGGATCATCGGCTGGGACCTGATTCTTGAGTACGCCTTCTCGAATATGAGCGTCAGCGTGGGCCTTTCCGCTCACCTGGTCGATCTGTTCGACTGGTTTGGCGTTCACTTCCCCGCACAATGGATCTCGCCCGCCTACCTGCCCACCGGTCTGCAGGATTTTGCCGGCAATAACATCTACGGTCCCGGCTGGCACTTCGGCTTCAACATTCCCGCTTTTCTGGTGGTGATGCTGCTGACGGTGATTCTGGTCCGTGGCATCCGCGAGTCGGCCCGAACCAACAACGTTTTAGTGTTGATCAAGATCGCCGCCATCCTGGTGTTCATCTTTGCGGCTGCCAGCTTCGTCAAGCCGCACTACTGGCATCCCTTCATGCCCAACGGCTGGACGGGCGTGCTGACCGGCGGGTCCATCATCTTCTTCACTTACATCGGCTTCGACTCGGTTTCAACGGCTGCCGAGGAGTGCAACAACCCGCAGCGCGACCTGCCCTTCGGCATTCTGATGACGCTGGTGGCCTGTACGCTTCTCTATGGCGGGGTGGCGATTGTGCTCAGCGGCATCGTGCCGTGGCAATCCGTCATGGGCGATGCGGCTCCGGTCGTGAATGCAATCAAGCGGCTCTCGGTGGATCAGGATGGTCACTGGCTGATCTGGATCAGGCTCTTCGTGCTGATCGGCGCCATGCTGGGCATGATCTCGTCGATTCTGGTGTTTCAGTTGGGCCAGGCGCGCGTGTGGTTCGCCATGTCGCGCGACGGCCTGTTGCCGACGATCTTCAGCCGCATCCACAAGAAGTTCCGCACCCCTTCGGTGGCAACCTGGGTGGCCGGATTCGTGGTGGGCATCCCGGCCGGCATGTTGGACATCGGAACCGTCTCGAACCTGTCGAACATCGGCACCCTCTTCGCCTTTGTGCTGGTCTCGATCGCGGTGATCATTCTGCGCTACCGCGAGCCGGAGCGGAAGCGCGCCTTCAAGACTCCGCTGGGCCCGGTTTTCCCGGTTCTCAGCATTATTTTCTGCATTGTGCTGATGATGGGGCTCGAGGTGCTGACCTGGCTCACGTTCTTTGCCTGGCTGGTCCTGGGACTGATGATCTACTTCTTCTACAGCCGCCACCGGTCAGAATTTGCGAAGCCCCGGTAAGGTAAAGAAGATGACAGAGATTACGAGTTTCATCCGCCGCCTTCCCAAGGCAGAGCTTCATCTGCACCTTGAAGGCACAATTTTGCCCTCTACACTGGTGGAATTGAGCGCCCGGCACGACAGCGTGCCGTTGACTCTTGCGGAAGCCGAGGCTCTTTACGAGTTCTCGGATTTTACGGAGTTTCTGGATGCCTTCAAGGCCGTCACCCGTTTGCTGATCGGGCCGGAAGACTACGAGCTGGCCGCCTGGCGCATGATGCAGCGCCTCGCGGAGCAGGGCGTGGTGCACGCCGAGGTCTTCATCTCGGTAGGCGTCGTCTACCTGTTCCGCAACCACGACCCGGAAGTCTTCGAGCCGATTTTCGCAGGTTTGGAGCGGGCCAGGGAGCGCGCCGCATGTGAACTGGGGCTCTCGCTCTACTGGATCTTCGACGCGGTCCGCCATTTCACCCTGGAGGAAGCGGAGCGCGTCTTCCGCAAAGCCATCGAGATGCGGCCTGCTCATCCTTCGATTGTTGGCATCGGGCTGGGCGGAGACGAGCGGCGCACCGGCTCCGAGGCGTTCCGTTCGCTGTATGCCGAAGCCGCCGAAGCGGGCCTGCGATTGACCAACCACGCGGGCGAAACGACCGGTCCTGAAGCGATCCGTGAAGCTCTGGGGATTGGCTCCGAACGGCTGGGCCACGTGCTTTCTGCCGTGCAGGACACAGGCCTGATGCAGCAGCTGAAAGAGCGCCAGATCCCGCTGGAGTTGAATCCTACCTCGAACGTACGCACCGGCGTCTGTGCGTCGTTTGCCGCGCATCCGCTGCGCCAGTACTTCGACAGCGGCCTGCTGGTGACGCTCAACTCCGACGATCCCGCGTTCTTCGGTTCGGATGTGGCCAACGAGTACCTGCTGGCGCATACGGAGCAGGGATTCACGCTGGAGGAGCTTCGCCAGTTGGCTGCCAACTCGATCCTGGCGAGCTATTTGCCAGAGCGGGAAAAGAGCAAGTGGCTAGCCCAAATTGACTCTACCAAGTAAACATAAGTTGTAGCCTGCGGAGGGGATCGGCCTGCAAGCGGGATCTGATCTGCGCTATCATGACCTCAGGAGGCTGCTGCATATGTCCACTGAAGAAACCGTTCAACCCGCTGAGGAAGTGAAAGAAACGAACAAGTTGCGGGTGCTTGGCTGGTTTACGGTGGGAATCGCATTGGCAACCGTCGGCGTCCTGGTGGGCCGCGAGCTGCGCAGCCGCTACAAGTTCAATCGCCGCACGCCCTACGACTTCTACTCGAATGCGAACGAGAAGCATTCCAGCGATTTCGGCCTCGGCGTCTAGTTCTCAGATCCCTGTTTGCAGAAAATGCCGCCTTCGGGCGGCATTTTGCATTTGACTCTGACTTGGAGCTATCCGCAGATCGTAGCGCTGGCTTCCCTGCCGCCAGGCGTGGCCCGCGCGGGGATATGAGGTCGCAGTCAAAGCGCAGCCAAGCCTGTTCATCGGCCGCTGGAAGGTTTCTCGTTTCTTGCGTTAACCTTAGACCTTATGGGCCGCATACGCGTACTTTCCGACCAGGTGGCAAACCAGATCGCGGCAGGCGAGGTGGTGGACCGGCCTGCATCTGTGGTGAAAGAGCTGCTGGAAAACGCGCTGGATGCCGGCGCAAACCGCATTCGGGTCGAGGTGGAAGCTGGCGGGCGACGCCTGATTCGCATCGCCGACGACGGCCACGGAATGAACCGCGACGACGCGCTGCTGGCCTTCGAGCGTCATGCCACCTCCAAGCTGCGCTCTGCCGACGATCTGCTCTCGATTGCCACGCTGGGATTTCGCGGGGAGGCACTGCCCTCGATTGCTTCGGTGGCGCGGGTAATGCTGGAGACCGCGACCGGCGATGAGGCCTCCGGAACCCGCGTCGAGATCGCGGGCGGCAAAATCCTGCACGTGGACGATGCGGCCGTGCCGAGGGGCACCACCATTTCGGTTGCCGACCTGTTCTTCAATACCCCGGCGCGAAAGAAGTTTCTGCGCGCGGAATCGACTGAACTGGCGCATGTTACCGCGCTTGTGACGCATTACGCCCTGGCCCATCCCGAAAAGCATTTCGAGCTGCTGTCGGCAACCCACACGGTCTTGTCCGCGCCGCCGGTCACGCGCACCGCGGAGCGAATCTACCAGGTATTCGGCAAAGACACCCTGGCGCAGCTGCTGCCGGTGGCCGCTGAAATGCCGCTGACGCACGGCGGGCTGCCCGAGCCTCCCCCCTGGAAGCGCGATCCCGATGCGCCCAAGTCGGACCCCGGCGCTCTGCGCTTGAGCGGGTTCTACTCCAAGCCGGAGCTGCAAAAGCTGAACCGCAACTCGATCTATATTTTCGTCAACAAGCGGCTGATCCGCGACCGGCTGCTGCTGCACGCCATTACCGAGGCCTACCGGAACGTGATTGCGCCCACCAGCTTTCCCGTGGTGCTGCTGTTTCTCGATATGCCGCCGGAAGAAGTGGACGTGAATGTTCACCCGGCCAAGACCGAAGTGAGGTTTCGCCAGCAGAGCGTGATTCACGATTTTGTGCGCGACAGCCTGAGGACGGCGCTGATTCAGGCCCGGCCCGCCGCGGGGTTCCTGGCGTCGCATCTGGGGCCGGCTGCCAGTCCTTCGTTGATGCCGCCGGCGGCATCGGCTCTGCCCGGCTCGCCGGAGAGCGGATCTTCCGGAGAGTTGCCAGACAGCGATCCCCATTCCGTTCAGCAGGCCGAAGGTGAAACCGCATCCTTTCGCCTTTCTGCCCAATTTGTGCCGCCGCAGCCGGGAAGGCTGGATTTCGGGTCGCCGGGATCCGGTCCGGCAGCGGGAACAGCCAATGCGGCTGCGGAGTGGAACGGCCATGTCGGCTGGGGCGAGGCCGTGGCTGCGCTTTTTCAGCCCTCGGCCAGCGTCGCTGCGGATCGCACGGAAAAACCGGAAGCTGCCCGGAGCGTGGGAGCAGTGGAGCTGTCACCGGGCCCGGCGGTGGGAACCTCCGCTGTGGAAATTGAGCAGGCCGCCACCAATCTCAGCCGCCTGGGGATGTTGAAGCCCTTGGGTCAGTTGCGGGATTCGTTCATTCTGGCCACCGGCGAAGACGGCCTGTGGATCATCGACCAGCATGTGGCGCACGAGCGCATTCTCTTTGAAAAGATCCTGCGCGAGCGGCAGGTGGAGCAGGTTCAGCGCCAGCGCTTGCTGATGCCGATGCTGGTGGAGCTGAAACCGTGGCAGATGGTGGTATTCGCGCGCATCGCCGACGAGCTTGAGCGCAATGGTTTCGAGGTAGAGCCGTTCGGTCCCCGGCAACTTGCCGTGAAAGCCGCTCCGCCCGGCCTGGAGGGGGCGGAGCTGGAGCGTATGCTGACGGATGTGATCGAGCAATCCGGGGCAGATTCAGGCGAAGGCTCGCAGAATGATAGCCTTGCGGAACTCCGCGCGCGGATTGCGGCGTCCATGTCCTGCCACGCGGCCATCAAGGTGAACTGCCCCCTCGATCTCCAGCGCATGCAGTGGTTACTATCGGAACTCGCAAAAACTAGCCACCCAACCAATTGTCCACATGGACGTCCAATAGCTTTGCTGTATTCTTGGAAGGAGATCCAACGGGCCTTCCATCGCATTTAGTCCTATGATGGAAGGTGGCGCCCAGCTCCTAGGAGCGTGGGTTGCCCGGCTTGAACGCCAGCCTGGAAGTGAGGTTTTTCTTTGACAGCAGAGCAGATGGAAGCAGCGCGCGCCGAAAGGATGCGTCAGAACG